>Ga0209521_10003008_pt1 | contig 13693 bp, 6 predicted proteins | sample Rifsed19ft4_FD_184016 | JGI IMG/M metagenome (GOLD analysis project Ga0209521, IMG submission 184016) | Soil microbial communities from Rifle, Colorado, USA - sediment 19ft 4 (version 2) | ecosystem: Environmental > Terrestrial > Deep subsurface > Rock core/Sediment | place: Rifle, Colorado... | reverse complement strand
CCAGCCGATGTATCCAGCAACAAGCCCCGCGTCTCCCAGACCCTCCCGTCCTTCGATTCTGCGAGAAAGAGCCGCTCCTTGATGCCGTCAAAGCCCGCGTAGGCCATCACATAATTCCCAGCGATCAGACGAACGCATGGCATGGCGACGTTTGCGCTATCGGGGGCCCCCGCCAGCCCAGGGGGTAGGACGAGACCTTGCCTCGTCCAGTTTAGGCCGTCCGTGCTCGTCGCGAGGAAAATCGAGTTCCTCATCGTGTTGGACGCGCGGTTGCCGGAATACCACATATAGAACGTTCCCGCGGAGAACACGACGGTCGGCCTCCAGACAAATCCATCATCTTCGGCGCCGGGGGGTCCCGGGTTCAAGACGATGCCATGCTTGGTCCACGAGATCCCATCTCTGCTCGTTGCGGCGAAAATTCGGAACGTTCCATCCCACCCGGCGTAGTAGGCCCAATAGTCCGCCCCAATTCTAATCACTTCCCCGTATTGTATCCGGCCTCCTTCCTCAGGCAGGGTCGCGGCGATCACGATTCCATGCTTGGTCCACTGGCGTCCGTCAGTCGAGGTTGCATAACCCCCGTGGGAACCGCCGCCCGATCCACCTCCGTACCAAAGCTTGTACACCCCTTCGTCGAACATCACCCCCCACACAACGACCAGTTCTCCGTCCCAATCGCCGGGACTCGGCGGGAGGACCACACCCTGCCGCGAGGCTCCAGATGAAAGCGGGAGTTGTACGTCGAGGCCGTTGAACACGACGCCAGAGGAAGCACTTACATTATCTGTGTACACGAAGTCATCCCGCCAGCCAACAACCGGATGGAAGGTGGTGATGCCGTGCTCGCCTTCGGGAGACAAGACACCACCGCCAACCATGAGTGAGACGAGAAGGAGAACGACCGGCGCGACCGTGAAACGCACGCCCAAGCTTCTCTGCCCAGACTTGATAGGAAGATCGGGCAGGTTAAGCATTGTGGTGGGTCGGCGCATCCTTCGCGTGCTTTATCGATCGTCGGTTTCGGGGCCCAGGCTTTGTCAATCCCCGCCCACTCTATGACCCGCCAAATTTTAATATGGTCAGGTCATACAGCGCTACGTCCGACGAAGGTCGGACAGTCAGAAGGGCTTGGATGGGATGGCCGTTCGCAGGTCTCAGTTCTAACCTTCTCTCGCGGTGATGCCTTGCACCTGAAAGAAATCCATATGGAGAACTTCAAGTCGTTCGCAGCGAAGATCCGCGTGCCCTTCCTCCCGGGCTACACGTCGGTGACCGGCCCGAACGGCTCCGGGAAGTCGAACATCGCGGATGCGATCCTTTTCGTCCTCGGACCGAAGAGCGCGAAGGCAATCCGTGCAAAGCGTCTCACGGACCTCATCTGGAACGGCGGGAAGAACAAGAAGGCCGCGTCGTATTGCGAGGTCTCCCTCGTCTTCGACAACTCCGATCGTGGGATTCCAATCGAAGCGGACGACGTGAAGCTAACCCGCTACGTCGCCCTCTCGTCCACGGTGCAGGACGGGTATAACTCCTACTTCTACATCAATGACCGGAAGTCTACTCTCGACGAATTCGACTCCCTCCTGGCACACGCGCGGATTAGCGCGGAAGGATACAACCTCGTCCAGCAGGGGGACATCCAGCGTATCGTCCAAATGTCCGAGGTGGACCGGCGCCGAATCCTCGACAACATCGCGGGTATCACGAAATTCGACGACGACATCGCCCAGGCCGAGACGAAGCGGAAGCAAACGGAGGAGAACCTCGGGCGGATCCAAATCATCCTCGATGAGATCAAGAAACAGCTCGACCAGCTCTCGGCCGACCGCGAGGGTGCCCTGAAGTACCGGGAACTCAAGGAGAGGCTGGAGCTTGCGCGAGCGCAACTCGTGTACAAGAACCGAGATCTCATCGAGCACGAGATCGCGGCGACGAAGGAGCAACTCGTAAAGCACGAGCAGGAACGACAGAAGCTTCTCGCTGCGAAGGCCGAACTTGAGAGGCAGGCAAGGGAGGCCGAGGATCGACTCCTCGACGCCGAGGCCAAGATGGCTGAACGGGGTGGCGGGGAGACAAAGCAGCTCAAGGCGAAGCTCGACGCATTTCGAATCGAACGTGCCCGCGCCAAGGACGGCATTGCGACGAGCGGCGAGGAAATCAAGCGGCTCAAGCAGGAAATCGCCGATGCGCAACGGGAGCGAGCGCGGGTCGCGAAGGAACTCGATGCCCTCGGCAAGGAGCGACGACTGGTGGTCGCATCCCTTGGAAATCTCGAGGGAGCGCTCAAGGGAATCGATGATGAACTGAAGGCCCTCGACGAACGTGCGTCAAGATCCGACTCGAAAGTCCTCGAAATACAGAAGGATATCGTCGGTTTGAACAAGCGAATCGACGAAGGCGAGGAAAAGGTGAAGGCGCTCGTCCTCGAGGGGGATCGCGCAACGAGCGCGATCGAGCGCCTCCGGAACGAGGGCGGCCAACTGGACGAGGTCCTGAAGACGTACCAACTCGAGCTCGACGACGCCGAGTTCCAGCTGAAGGAACTCAGGACCGGCACGAAGGCGAGCTCGAAAACCCTCGCGAAGCTCCAACAGGAGTTCTACACAAAGCGTAAGGAAGAGGCGGAACTTGAGCGTCAGCGTGGAGAGCTCCAGAACGCGATTATCGAGCTCACGCGACAGTACGCCACGATGAGGGCCGAAGCGGACGTCGCCGAGAACATGAAACGCGGTTACACGTCCGCCGTCGCGGCAATCCTCGAAGGGAGAGATTCCGGAGCGATCAAGGGCGTCCATGGCACGATTGCACAGCTCGGCCATGTGGAGCCGAAGTACGAAACGGCGATTCTCGTTGCAGCGGGGAGCAGAATGCAGGCGATCGTCGTCGACGATGACGGGGTCGCAGCGGCGTGCATTGACTACCTTAAGAAGAAGAGGGCGGGGCGGGCCACGTTCCTCCCCCTCAGTAAGATGCTCGTCGGCCGGCCGCGGGGAAAGGCAATCCTCGTTGCGAAGGAGTCCATCGGCTTCGCAATCGACTTGATCAAGTTCGACGAGAAGTACCGTGACGCGTTCTTCTACGTGCTCGGCGACACGCTCGTTGTCGAAACGCTTGACGAGGCTCGCAAGTACATGGGCGGCGTCCGACTGGTTACCGTCTCCGGCGAGCTCATCGAGCCAAGCGGGGCGATGGTGGGTGGCGAACTCGAGAAATCGTCGGTGCGATTCGGCGCACCCGATCGCCGGGAGCTCGATACGGTCGCGGAAAAGCTCCAAAGGGCGAACGAGGAAGCAGAGAGGGTTGCAAGACGTCTCACGGACCTGCGCAAGGAGCTCACGATTCTTGAGGGACAGCTGAAAGAAGTCGGCGGCGAAACCTCTTCTGTGGAAGTGAAGACCTCGTCCTTGGAGACGAAGCGGAAGGAGTTCGGGACCAAAATCAAGGCGGTCAAGGAGGACCTCGAGGCCCGCCATCAGAGACTAGTGGAGGTCGAGAAGACCGCAAGGCGAATCGAGGACGACCTGTCTCGGTTCCGTGGGGAGATCGATACGCTGAAGGGCCAGCGCGAGGCGATGAAGAAGCAGGTCCTTGAGACGACACCACAACAGGTATCCTCGAGGATGAAGGAACTGATGGCGAAGCACGTGAAGGCGGCGGATGACGTCACCAATGCGCGTGCGAAACTCGAGACGTCAGATGCACAAATGAAGATCCAGACGGAGCGAAGGACGGAGTTCGACGAGAGAATCGAAAGTCTCCTCACGCAGAAGGGCGAGCATGACAAGCGAGTGAAAGACCTAGGAGTCTCCCTCGCCTCGTTGGAGAACGAGATTCGCGGCCTCGAGAAAATGGAAACCTCGATGTCGATGGAGATGCAAGATCTCCAGAAGGAACGGGACGCCGCATTCCGGGAGAAAACGGAGATCGACAGCGAGACCGACAAGCTCGGCCACAAACTCGAGACGAAAGAGGACTTCTCGATGAACCTCCAGACGGACCTGAAGGCGAAGGAAGAGTCACTCGCCAAGGCCGAGGAGGAACTGAAGGCGCTCGGGCGTGAGGTGACGGGCAAACTCCCGCCGCTCGATGAACTGAAGCGAACGATGGCGGAATGCGATGCACAGATTTCCGCGCTTGGGCCAATCAACATGCGGGCCCTTGATGACTACGAGGCGCAGCACAAGCGGCTCGGGGAGCTAAGCGGGGAGTACAAACAACTGGAGAACCAGCGGGCGGAACTTATCAAGCTCGTCGAGGAACTAACGCAGAGAAAGAAGGAAGGGCTCGCGAAGGTCTTCAGCGCGATCAACGAGAACTTCAAACGGGTCTATCACGAGATCAGCGAAGGCGGCGAGGCGGAGTTACTCGTCGAAAATGAGCAGGAACCGTTCCAAGGTGGCCTAATCATTCGTGCGAACCCTTCGCACAAGAAAATTCTCCGGCTTGAGGCGTTGAGCGGAGGGGAGAAGAGCCTCGTGTCCATGGCGTTCATCTTTGCGATTCAGGAGTTTGACCCCTCCCCGTTCTACCTGCTTGACGAAATCGATCAGAACCTGGACGCGGTGAACGCAGAGCGGGTCGCCAAGATGATCAAGAAGAACGCGAACACCGCACAGTTCGTCCAGATCTCGCTCCGCAAGGTGACCCTCAAGGAATCCGACCACATCATCGGGGTCACGATGACGCCAAGTGGCATTTCCGACCTCGTGATGAAGGTGAACCTCGCGGAGATTGAAGACGAGCGACCGCAGGAGGCTGTGGTGGTGGCATGAGCGACGCATACGAGTCGATCCTGAACCACCTGCTGTTTCACAAGGCCCTGATCAGCGAGAACGATGACGGTGAGCGAATCAATCGCTACCTCGCGATGTTGCGGGAGATTGACCAAGGGATGCATGTCGCGGTGCGAGAGCCCTTCGAGAAGGCCGTCGCCGCGACGTTCGAACTCGCGCTTGAGAAACAGTTGGACCCATGGGACATCGACCTCGGACAGTTCACGAGAATGTACCTGGAGAAGATGAGGGACGGCGGGGTCGTTAACTTCGTCACGGCGGGCAAGCTCATCTTCATGGCCTGGTCGATTCTGAAGCTCCAGAGCGACTACGTCCTTGAAACCGCCACGCCCCCCGCCCAGGAGGACAATGGATCTGGGGACTGGGATCTCGACATCTATCGCGAGCCCGAGGACCTCGACTTCAACGCCGCTGTGCTCCACGCGGGTCGATTGCCGATCGCCGAGGCGATCCGCCGCCAAGGGCGGCGCGCGGTCACGCTCATGGAGTTAATGGAGGCTTTCGACAGCGCGCGGCGTGAGTCCGAACTCCAGCTTCAGCTGAACGCGCTCCGAGAGCACGCACTTCGCAAGTTCGCGCCGAATTTCCATGAGAAAGTCCACTCCGAGGACCTCACCGAGGATATCGGCCTCACGTGGGGGCGGATCACGCAGTTCGGTGGCATCGACGTCCCATTGAAGAAGCTTGTCGCCGCACGCGATCGGTGGGACCTCGTCACCGTGTTTGTGTCCCTGCTCTTCCTTGCAAAGATGGAGAAGGTGAAACTCTGGCAGAAAGACTTCGTATCGGGGGATGTCTTTGTCAGGCAGACCGCGACGAGGCCGGGCCTGACCCCCGACGAACTTGCCGGAATTCCTGAGATTTCCGGCCGAGCGATGGAGTCGAACCGCGAGCCTGTCGCGCCGGAGGCCGTCACATGACGAACGAGAGAGGGATCGTCGAAGCGGCCGTCTACTCCTCCGGGCGGGCGGTTTCAGTCGAAGAGATCGCACAGACGACGGGCTTGGAACCTTCGAAGGTGAAAGGCTTCCTAAAGGAACTCGAGGCCGAATACACGTCCCGCGGGAGCGCAATTGAGGTCGCGCCCATGGGAGAGAAGTGGACGATGCAGATCCGCATGGAATTCACGGACCGCGCCCAGGCGTTCGCGCCACCGGAAATCTCGAGGGATCTCCTGAAGACCGTCGCGCTCATCGCGTATCACCAACCGATTCTGCAGAGCGAGCTGGCGGACATGATTGGCTCGAAAGTGTATGAGCACGTCCAAGCCTTGGAAGCCGTGAACTTGATCGCTCGGAAGCCAAGTGGGAGGAGCTTCGAGCTTGCGACAACCCGCTACTTCCCCGAGTTCTTTGGGCTCAAGGAGACGAGTCGGGATGGCATTCGCCGCGTCCTCGCCGAGAAGGCGGGTGTCAGATTCACGCCGAGGCTTGGGAAGGAGCCCGCGGAGCCGGAGCCCAAGACGCAGGGATCGACCCCTCCGCCGGAGGCCGCATCAGCCCCCGCGACAACGCGTGACCCCGATGCGGTGTCTGGCGAAGCGATAACGAGCAAATAGCGTTTAAATAGATTGAGCCTCGTTGAATCAGATTGCCCCTCCTCTGACGAGTGCGCACACTCGCGTTGACGGAGCAGAGTGGATCTGGTGAGCGGGTACCTCAAGGATATTGCCCTCCGCAAGCAACTCGAAGAGAAGGTCAAGGAGGCAACCCGGGTCCGCCAGGACTCTGAACAAGCTGTTCAGGACGCCGAAGGTCTGATTGCCCGGGCCCGAAAACTCGATGCTTCCACGACAGAGGCGGACATCGCGTTGACGGAGGCGACCGCCGCCCTCGGCGCAAAGGACTACAAGATTGCGTACGAAAAAGCCATCCTCGCGCGCGATAAAGCAACGCGAATTTACCGAGACCGAATCCGGTCGATCATTGAAGACAGTGAAACACTCGTCGCGATGACAAGGCGCGTGGGAAGCGATGTTGCGGACAACGATTCCGTCCTCAAGCGCGCACGCGAGAGCCTCGATGCCGATGACTTCGAGGGCGCGGTAGAGCTCGCCTCTAGGGCGTGGAAGCGCAGCGAGAAGATGCTCCACGAACATCTGTCGGAGTCGTTCTCGAAGGCGCAGAGCCTAATCCTCAGCGTGAAGAAGCTTGGGAAGGACACGGGGACCGCGGAGGACCTCCTCTCGCGCGCCCGTCAAGCGGTCGAGTCGAATGAGTTCGAGATGGCGCTGACATTCACCGCGGAATGTCTTGACACGGTGACCGGCGAGCTTCGAGGCGACTTCGACCGGGCGATGGCGGACGCCGAGAACCTCATCGCGACCGCACGGGAGATGGGTGCGGACGTGACGAAAATGGGGCAGCTCATGGAGCGCGCCCGCGACGACGTTGCGAAACTGGACTTCGAAAAGGCTCTGAACGCGATCAAGCAGAGCCGTGCCGAGGGGGAGCGATCCGTCCAGAAAGGGCTTGAGGGCCGGGTCGCGAATTTCGCCGCCTGGATCGAGAAGGCGGAGGGAATCGGGGCGAACGCAACAGAGGCTCGCGGGATGTTGCAAGAGGCGGAACGTGCAATCAAGGAAGGCCGATACCAGGAGGGCGCCACCCTCGCCCGCAAGGGATTCCAGGCCCTCCAAGAAACTCAGTTCCAGCGTGTTCTCCAGACGATTGTCCAAGGTCGCGACAAGTTCTTGACGGCAAAGAGCGCTGGCGCGGACCTCACCCCCGCGATGAACCTCCTTCAGCAAGCCCGCCAAGTGCTCCAGCAGGGGGACTTCGCAGGCGCCATCGACCTCGCAAGGAGGGCGGAGGCGGAGGTCGAGCGGAGTGTGTCCGACATTCGGGGTGTCGACGACGTGTTTCGGAGCGCCACAAAGGCCGTTGCGGAGGCCGAGGCGCATGGAGCGGTCATGGACGGCCCGCGTCGGCTCCTCGAATCTGCCCGTGCAGAAATCCAGCGGAGGAACTTCGGGGCGGCACGTGAACACCTCGGGCAGGTGCAGGGGGAGCTCGAGCGGGCGTCGTATGAGCGGGCGATGGAGATTGTCGAGAAGGCGGAGTTCCTGCTGAGCTCGGGTGAGCGGATGGGTACGGACCTCTCCGCCGCGAGCCAGACGCTTGAGGAGGCGATCGTCGCCGCAAAGGGCAAGGACTACGCGCGGGCGATGAATCTCGCGACACAGACTCGTGATCTCGCAGAATCTGCGATTCAAAAACGACTCTCGGACGGCATCGCGGGACTCACCGCATCTCTTCAGTTCTTGGGCCCGGAGGCAGCGAACGTGCGGACGCTTTCCGGAAAGGCCGAGAGTGCGCTCGCCGCGAAGGACCTGGAAGGAGCCTATGCCTTCCTCGACGAGGCGAACCGCCTTATTGCGGGTCGAACGAAGGAGCGCGCGATTCAGTTCCACGAGACCCTGCGTAACACTGTGGAACTCGGGAAGGACCTCGGCGCGGACATGGGCGCCTTCGACGCAACGCTCCGCGAGGCGAATCAGGCCATGGATACGGGCCGGTTCGGGGACATGATTGGTTTACGGGAGCGAGCCGGCAAAGGGGTCGCTTCCGTCGCGGAATCCCTGTTTGACCTGGTGAAACAGAAGGTGGTCCAGGTAAAGAATCTCCGAGTCAACATCGAAGAGATGCGGGACCTCCTGAAGGGCGCGAAGACCTCTCTCACCGCCGCAGACTCCTTCGGCGCCATCCGGCTCATGCGCGAGGCGAACGAAAAGGCGAACCGAATCCTCGACCTCTACCGGGCGACACACCACGAGATTTCGAGCGCAGCCGCGCTTGTCGCCGAGGCGAAGAAGAAGGACGTTGACGTCACGAGGGTCCTCGACGTCCTCGTGGAGGCGAAGAGGTCCTTTGAGCGTCTCGAGTTCGAGCGAGCTCTCGAACTCGCGAAGCAATCAAAGGTGGAAACGGAGAAGCTCATGGTCCTGTACATGTCCGCTCAGCGGCTCATGTCGGGCCGCGAACGCCTGGAAGTCGCGAATCGTCTCAGGATCGGAGCGCCAGACCTCGCGGAGAAACTGAACCTCGCGAAGGAAGCAATGAAATCGAAGGACTACGAGCGGGCCCACCATCTCGCCGAGAAGGTCGAGGAGGAGCTCGCGGAGCGAATCCGCGATCGGATTGCTGCGCTTCTCGGGACCATCGAGGAATTCGCGAAGGCAGGTGAGGGACCCGCCCTCGCAAGCCTGTCGGACAGCATTCTCAGGGTGCGCGGCCAGGTCGACGCACATCAGTACGGGTCCGCCGTCGACCTCGTCCTCCAGCTCCTGTCCGAAGTCGAGAAGACCAAGAAGATGGGCGACCAGTCGGCCGCCGCGATCCGGAAGGTGCGCGACTCGATCTTCGACGTCGAAACGATGCAGATCGACCCGGCCTCAGCGAAAAAGCTCTTGGAGAAAGCCGAGAAGGCACACAGCGCCGGAAGGCCAGCGGAGGCGATCGACGTCGTAAACAAGGCAATCGTCGAGCTGGATGCGGAGACCGAGCGCGCTGTGTCAGCGACGATGAAACGGTTCGAGGAGTCCATCCAGAAAGCAAGGCGAGACGGAATCGATAACCGGGCCGCGGAGAAAATGTTCGAACAGGCCCGCGGCTTCCTGAAGGAGAGGAAATTCCGGCAGGCGCTCGCGCTGGCGGTCCAGTCGGAGGGCGAGACGGAGCGAGCTTCCCTCCAGCAGGACATGGCTACGAAGGCCTTGCAGGGAATCGAACAGAAGGTCGGCGGGTTCGGCCACCCCATGCCACCAATCCAAGGACTCGTGAAAGAAGGGAAGGCGGCTCTGGCCCAACGTGACTATGTAAAGGCTCTCGACATCGCGATCCAGGCGGGCGACGAGTTCCGCGAGTACCGGGAAAACCTCGAGGAAACCCTCGAAAGCCGTGCCCGCGTTGATGGAATCACGAAAATTCTGAAGCAGGTCGGCGGCGACAGCGCGAAGATCGAGGCACTGACGGCAGACGCAGACAGTCAAATCACGCGTGGGAATCCATCATCCGCGCGGGACCTGTTCCAGGATGCGTACGAGAAGGCTCTCGGCGAGTGCCAACGACACCTCAAGGAGATGACCGACCGATCGCAGGAGATCATCGGGCTTGCACAGCGCCTACGTGTCGATATTTCAACGGCCTCGAGACAGTTCTCCGAGGCGAAAGCGGTACTCGAAGGCGGCGACTTTGAACGCGCGTTCCAGCTCATTCAAGACGGGCGCAAGGAGGCGCAAGCCGCATGCGCCGTAACGGTCACGGAGATGATGAGCGAAGCCGAGGGAACCATCGAGCACGCGAAGAAACTCGGCGCAGACGTTGGCGCGGCGGAGGAGCTTGCGAGCCAGGCAAGGCGAGCCCTTGACCAAGGCCGATACGAAGAGGCGGTGGCCCTCATCGAGCGTGCTCGCGACGGCGTGGAGTCCCGGCGGCTCGTCGAGAAGCGCTTTGTCGAGCTCACGTACAAGGCGGAGTCGGCAATTCGGAGCGCGAAGAAATTCGGCATTGATGCACGTGATGCCGAGCGGGTCCTCCAAGGCGCAATCGCCGCGAAGAAGACGGACATTGCTCGCGCTCTGTCCGCCGCCGAGGACGCGGTGCGACTCGCATGGCAGGCCGTCGAGGGGTTCGCCCCGAACATCCAGGCCAGCCTCGAGGTCCAGACGGCGAAGCTCGAGCGGTGGTCCGAAGCAACCCTCATCCTGTCAAACACGGGGAAGGCGCTCGCGAAGGATGTGAAGATTCGCATCATGGGCGATGTAGAGATAGAGGGGCTCAAGGATCTCGCCGCCATCCGGGCAAAGGGTGAGGAGCGGTTACCCGTGAAAGTCAAGATGACCGCGAAGGGCGTCGTGCCGCTCGTCATTCGAGTGGAAAGCCGTCGGGTGCTCGACGACAAGGAGTACGTCCAGGAGATGATCGCCCAGGTCGAAGTCTCCTCCGCGCAGTCCTCCGAACCGAAGGCGCTCCTTGCGGAATTCGAGAGCCGCTGTCCGATCTGCAAGGGTCTGATTCGAAAGGGATTCGCAATCGCCCGCTGCTCGTGCGGCCGCGACTTCCACGAGCTGTGCGCGTCGCGGGTCGGCCGATGTCCGGTGTGCTTCCGTCCACTCGAGGCCGAGGACAAGAAACGGATGCTTGCGTTCCGCGTCGGCTAGGCGAGGTGGCCCACCTTTTCCTCGACCGCACGCGCAAGAACGCCCGCGGTCATCATCCCAACGACACGCTCGATGTCCTCTGCCTGCGGTCGATCGTGCGTTAGCCGGGGGATCCCTCGACGAATCACGCGGTGCGCAAGACGGGGTCCGATGCCCGGGCGCAACGGCTTGAGGAATTCAAGCCCCTGCGCCGCGCACAGATATTCCACACCGATAATCCGTCGAACGTTCTCGAGCACGCGACGGGCCTTCAGCGCGGACGTCTGGCCCATCGAGTTGTGGTCTTCCTGGTTCGCAGAGGTCGGAATCGAATCCGTGGATGCGGGATGCGCATACAGCTTGTTCTCCGAGGCAAGCGCCGCAGCAGTGTATTGAAGGAGCATCATCCCCGACTGAAGGCCGCTGTGCTCCGTGAGGAACGGTGGCAGCCCACTGAGGTGCGAATCCACAAGCCGAGCGATTCGGCGCTCGGAGATTGCCCCGAGCACGGAAAGGCCCACGGCCACGAAATCGAGTGCCATTGCGAGGCTCTCCCCGTGGAAGTTCCCCCCGCTAAGGACCTCTCCCGTACCGGGGAAGATCAAAGGATTGTCTGTTGCCGAGTTAATTTCGATTTCGACAACGTGTCGCGCGTAGTGAATCGACTCATAGCAGGCGCCGAGAACCTGGGGAATGCACCGAAGGGAGTATGCGTCCTGAACCTTGTGGGGGCCCTTGTGGCTCTCCGCAACCTCGCTCTCCTTCAGCAACCTCGTCATCGCGCCGGCGATGAGTTGTTGGCCGGCCTGCTTCTTCAAGCGCGCGAGTCTCTCGTCGAATGGCTGCGCACTCCCCCGCAATGCCTCGACGCTCATCGAGGCCGAGATCTCTGCGTCCTTGAGGAGTTGAAGCGCGTCTGCGACGAGGAGACAACCGATCCCGGCCATCACGGCGGTGCCGTTCAAGATTGCAAGGCCTTCTTTCGCCTCGAGCCGCAGCGGCCTGAGCCTCGCCGCCCGAAGCGCCGCCGCGCCGCTCATCCGCCGTCCGTGGAACATCGCGAACCCTTCGCCAATCACGACCAACGCGATATGCGCCAGCGGCGCGAGGTCCCCGCTCGCCCCGAGAGATCCCTGGGACGGCACGATCGGGTGGACCCCACGGTTCACCATCGCGAGGAGGAGTTCCACGAGCGGCTTCCGGACACCTGAATATCCTTTCGCCAGCGCGTTCGCCCGCACAAGGATAGATGCCCGCACGGCATCCTCGGAAAGGGGCTCGCCGACACCGACCGCGTGGCTACGGACGAGGTTCACCTGCAGGCGGAGGAGGTCCGCACTCGAGATGGACACGTTTTCGAGCTGACCGAACCCCGTGGTCACGCCATACACGGGTCGGCCGCTCTTCACAATTCGGACAAGTGCCTCGCGCGATGCGTCAATTCGCTGGGTCGCGCGCGCGGTCAATCGGACGGGCTCTTCGCCCCGTGCGACCCGCACGACCTCTTCGACCGTGAGGGATTCCCCATCGATTGCAAGCATTTTCGCGGGCCCCGGGGTGGCGATGCCGCGGCCACGATTAATGCTTTCCACGAACGCCTCCCAATCGTCCCGAAAAAGGTTGATACCGGTCGGCCCGATGTCACGGCCGTGCAGATCGTATTCCTCGGCACGAGCGGCTCCTGGCCGACTCCGAAGCGAAGCGTGTCCGCGGTCGCCGTGAAGCGGGGCCCGGAGGTGATCCTGTTCGACTGCGGCGAGGGCACGCAGCGTCAGTTCATGCTGTCCAGCCTTTCGTTCATGCAGGTGTCCCGCATCTTTCTCACGCATTTCCACGGCGATCACTTCCTCGGGGTCCCGGGACTCATCCAGTCGATGTCCATGAACGGACGGGAGCGGGAGTTGCTCGTCTATGGCCCGGAGGGTACGGAGGACCTCGTGCAGACCCTCGTCACCATTGGGCACTTCACGTCCGGGTTCCCCGTGCGTGCAAAGGGGCTGGGGGGCGGAGACATCGTCGACTGCGGAGAGTACCGGGTGAAGGCGATCGAGTCCGCGCACACGGTGCCCGCACTCGGATACGTGCTCGAGGAGTCGATGCGACCCGGGCGGTTCAGCCTCGAGAAAGCACACGAACTCGGCGTTCCCGAGGGACCGCTCTACAGCCGACTCCAAGCGGGGGAGTCCGTCATGGTGGGTGCTCGCACGATTCGGCCTGAAGACGTTCTCGGCGCGCCTCGCCGCGGTCGCAAGATCGTGTACACGGGCGACACGCTGCCGACGAGTCAAATCGTCGAGGCCGCACGGGATTGCGATGTGTTGATCCATGACGCCACGGCGGATTCGGAGCTTGAGGAGAAAGCGAACCGCTATGGGCATTCCACCGGACGCCAAGCCGGAGAGACCGCCCGGGCTGCGAACGCGCGGGTTCTCATCCTTACGCACGTCAGTCCGCGGTACGAGGACGCCAGCGTCATCGTCGCAGACGCGAAGCAGGTGTTCTCGAACTCGTACATGGCGGAGGACTTCTTCACCTTCGACGTGCCGTTTCCCGAATGAGGACTACGTGGACGCGTTAGGCCTGCGCCTGGCCTCCTCGAGATAGTGGTGGAGGGTGTGGACGCTCACTGAGGCGACGTACCCAAGGGCAGCGCCAAGGACCGCCTCCATGACCTGGCTCCCGCCGTCGGCGACCGCCACAACCATGAGCGCCGCGAATGCGAGAGACACACCGGTCCAAACGGCCGTCCACTGTCGCA
>Ga0209521_10003005_pt1 | contig 13698 bp, 8 predicted proteins | sample Rifsed19ft4_FD_184016 | JGI IMG/M metagenome (GOLD analysis project Ga0209521, IMG submission 184016) | Soil microbial communities from Rifle, Colorado, USA - sediment 19ft 4 (version 2) | ecosystem: Environmental > Terrestrial > Deep subsurface > Rock core/Sediment | place: Rifle, Colorado... | reverse complement strand
GGCTTCGTGCGCGAAGACGTACCGCGCCAACTGGTCCTTGACATGGATGCCGGGCGAATATCCTACCCACGGGAGTTCATCCAGGCTGCGGCGCGACGGGGACTTCTCGGCCTGCGCTTCCCGGAGAGCTACGGGGGCAGGGGATTGACCTGGGCCGACGAGATCATCGCTCTGGAGGAAGTCGGCGTGCTTGGCACGTCCCTTGCCTGTCTTTACAGCCTGCCGTCGATCGTGGGAGAGGCGCTGCACATCTTCGGCAGCGAAGCGCAGAAGGAACGCTGGCTGCGGCCGGCCCTCGAGGGAAGGCTGACCGTCGCCGAAGCGCTGACTGAACCCCGCGGCGGCTCCGACTTCTTCGGGGCAACAACCGTGGCGCGTCGCGAGGGTGACGCCTGGGTCCTGAACGGGCGAAAGCGCTTCATCGTCGGCGCTGAGGGTGCGGACTACTTCCTAGTGTACGCCAAGACGCCGGGAAGATGCTCGTTCGCACGAGTCCTTGAGCGCGTTCATCGTCGAACGATGGGCCCAGGTAGAGGTGCAGCATGTCTACGGTCTCATGGGCATGCGCGGTGGAGGTACCGGACGGGTGTATTTCCGTGATGTCCGGGTGCCGGCCGAGAACGTGATCGGCCAGATGATGATCCCGGAGCGAATGACGAGCGCAGCCGGCGCGCTGGGGGCGCCCGCGCGGCCCTGGAGATCGCTGCCCGCTACAGCGATCGCCGCCGGGCCTTCGGCAAGAAGATTCGGGCCTTCGAGGGGGTTAGCTTCAAGGTGGCCGATAGCATCACTCTCTTGGACGCTGCCCGTTCGCTCGTCGAAACTGCCGCACGCGCAGCCGATGCGGGCGATGAGCCGGGGCGCGTCCGCAGGCTGGTATCCGAGGCCAAGAAATTTGCAGCGGACGCGACGTGGCAGATCATCAACCATTCAGTGCAGATCATGGGCGGCATAGGCTACACGAACGTCTATCCGATCGAGAGACTGCTGCGCGACGCCCGTCTATCCATGATCTGGACCGGCACGAACGAAATCATGAGCCTCCTCATCCAGCACGAGTACTACGACGAACTCGGAATGGCTGCCCCGTCCCGCGATGTGGAGGCCGACGCCCCGGACGCCGACGTCGACGGTGAGAAGGTATTCGAATAAACCCTGGAGGAACACATGCGCATCGGTATCCACTCGTTTTCCTGCGGCACCACGTTCGCGGAGCAGATGCAGGTCGCGGTCGACGCCGAACGATACGGTCTGGACAGTTGCTGGTTCGGGCAGATCTTTGGCCACGATGCTCTCACCCTGGCCGCTTTGGCCGGAAGGGAAACCAGGCGCATTGAGATAGGTACAGCGGTCGCACAGACGCACTCTCGGCATCCGTTTCACATGGCTATCCAGGCCATCACGGTGCAGGCATCGGCCGGTGGACGCTTCGCTCTCGGCATCGGCCCTTCGCACAGTGTGCTCGTTCAGAACATGTGGGGCATCCCGTATGATCAGGCCGCCGCACATGTCCGCGAGTACCTTTCGGTGCTGGTACCGCTTCTTAAACAGGGTGCCGTCGCCTTCATGGGAGAGAAGTTCCGTGTTGCGGGCGCTCTGCAGATACCTGACGCCAAGCCCTGCTCGGTCCTGATCTCCGGCCTGGCGCCGATCATGCTGCGAATGGCCGGTGAGTTGGCCGATGGCACGATGCTGGCGTGGGCAGGGCCAAAGACGATCGGGGCGCATTACGTGCCGAAGATCAATGCTGCGGCTGAGGCGGCCGCCCGAGCCCGGCCCCGCGTGTGCGTGCTCCTGCCCGTCGCGGTAACCAACGATGTCCAGACCGCGCGGGAACGGGCAGCGACGACCTTCGAGGTGTACGGACGGCTGCCCAACTACCAGCGGGTGCTGGAACGAGAAGGTGCCCGGACGCCGGCGGACCTTGCCCTGGTAGGAGACGAGGTCTCTGTTGAACAGCAGATCCGCGCACTGTCGGACGCCGGCGCGACCGATCTCATCGCCTGGGTGTATCCCGTGGGTGAAGATCACGCGATGGAGCGCACGTGGACGCTCCTGGGAAGCCTTGCAGGCGCGATGCGGGCCAGCTAAGTCGCTGCGGCATGTGCACGTCCGTCCGTTCCGATATCTGCCGGAAGGCTACGTCGTCCTCCCAGGTCCGGATGCCCGGCGCCCCCCGTCTTTACGATCGGCGCGCCACCCGCGGCCCTGAAGTCAGTCACTTCGCCGGTCTCCGCCTCCTCGTCGTCCAGCCGTAGGTTCTCGCTGGACAGGAGCATCGCGTGACGCAGCATCGAGCGGTTCTTCAGCACCTGCGAGAAATCCCCAAAGAGAATCCACCGACTAATAGCATTCTCTTTAGAGGAAGCGTTAGATCGGGCGCTCGGGACCTGCGAAGGGTAGCACAGGCGTGCTATTGCAAAGCAATAGAGATCAATGGCCTGGCAGAAGGGAAGGTCGGGTAACCCCGCGGGAAGGCCGCCGGCGGGCGAGTCGTTCGCTGAGGCGCTCCGCATCGAGCTGACGCTCGACAAACGGGCGAAATTGGCGCGGAAGGTGATCGTGTTGGCTAAGGGCGGCGACATGCGGGCGCTCGTGTTCATTAGAGATTCGCTCGACGGCCGACCGCGGCAGGCGCAAGAGATCATGGGTGAGGGTGGCGGGCCATTGGTTACCGTGCTCTTGCGTGAACGCGAAGATGTACCGCAGCGATAGCGGGAGTAGAGTGTACGGAACCGCGCATCTGGCGACACGAAAGCAATCACACCGCCCGTGTGCTTACTCGCGATTTGACAGCAACGCTGACAGCAACCGGGACGGATGAGAGCAACTAGCGGTGGACGATTACCGACTTTCTAACGTCCGAAATGGATGACTACGGACGCTGAGAGACGAAGTTTAGCCAGCTTTTCATCCGGGAGTCGTGGGTTCGAATCCCACCGGGCCCTCCACAGATTTGGCTCGATTAGTGTTGACGCGCCTGTTGCCGGTGGGCCAACCCGACACCACAGATAGGGTGAGTCCTCAGCGGCGGTCACCGCTGAGGACTTGCTGCAAGCGGGGTCCGTGATAAAGAGCGCCTCTTGCCGCCTTCACAGTAAGGCGCGTAGATGAAGCGCGCGTGAAGCGGGGATGAAGGTCTGACCGGCAGGCCTGATCGACTGGGGGATAGGAACACGCTGTCCAGCCGGGCCACGGAAGATGGACAAAGCAGGTGGGCGGCTGCCGAGAGGCACGTCATGCTAGCGGGGCGCGACACGGGTCGTCTCGGGCGGACTGGGACGCTTGCGGTCAAGTATGCGCCCATTTGCAAGAACATCATATGACTTCGTAAGAATAGGGCGGAAACGCCCTTACACTTTGTTGACACGACCTGAGCGTTCCCGCATTCTTTGTGCTACACGTTATCGCGGGTAACGATTCAGCGGGGGAGGTCCATACCGGAAAGCGATAGATAAAGTCAGTCCTCAGCGGCGGTCACCGCTGAGGACTTTGTCGCAAGGGGAGTCCGTGGTAAGGAGCGCCTCTTGCTGTCTTTCACCATAGCAGTGATGGAAGAGGAGGTCAAAGATGATTGACACGCCCACGAAAGGAATGTGGCTGACCGGCCTCAGCGGTATTCAGTAATGATACGCCGCATCGTCGAATGGAGCATGCAGGCTCGAGTCCTCATTGTAGTTCTCGCCGCAGCGCTCGTGTTCTTCGGGACCAGGCAGCTCGACGATACGAAAGTCGATACGCTGCCGGAGTTTGAGCCACCCACTGTGGAGATCCAGACCGAAGCGCTCGGACTCTCCGCGGCCGAAGTGGAGCAACTAATCACCGTTCCACTGGAGGCGGACCTCCTCGCCGGAGTGGCCTGGCTTGACGTAATCCGCTCCGAATCGGTCCCGGGCCTGTCGTCGATCGAGCTGATTTTCGAACCCGGCACCGACGTCTTTCGCGCCCGCCAGATGGTGCAGGAGCGTATGACGCAGGCGCACGCGCTGCCGAACGTCTCCAAGCCGCCCACGATGCTTCAGCCCACGTCATCCACGAGCCGGGTGATGATGGTCTCCCTCACATCTCAGGACCTCTCGTTGATCGACATGTCGGTGCTTGCCCGTTGGACGATCAAGCCCCGCTTGCTCGGCGTGGAGGGCGTCTCCAACGTCTCCATCTGGGGTCAGCGCGAACAGCAGCTCCAGGTCCAGGTTGATCCCCAGCGGTTGAAGGACCAGGGCGTTTCGCTGGACGAAGTAATCGCCACCACGGGGAACGCCCTCTGGGTCTCCCCGCTGACCTTCCTCGAGGCGTCCACCCCAGGGACCGGCGGATTTGTCGAGACTCCAAACCAGAGGCTCGGCGTCCAGCACGTGCAGCCCCTCTCCACGCCGGAGGAACTGGCCCAGGTACCCATTGAGGGCAACCCAAATGTGCGCTTGTCCGATGTGGCCTCAATTGTGACGGACCACCAGCCGCTTATCGGCAACGCACTCGTTAAGGACGGACAGGGTCTTCTTCTCGTAATTGAGAAGTTCCCAGGCACCAGCACGCTTGAGGTGACCAACGATCTTGAAGCGGCGCTTGATTCTCTGCGCCCCGGCCTGGCCGGTATGGAGATCGATTCCACGGTCTACCGGCCGGCTACCTCGATTGACAACTCCATCGACGATCTCACAGTCGCTGCGCTGGCCGGGCTTGTCCTCATCGCTATCGTCTTCGCAGCCTTCTTCTTCGGCTGGCGTGCGGCCCTGGTCAGCTTCGTGAGCATCCCCATGTCCTTGCTGGTTGCGGTGCTCGCGCTCCAGCTGACCGGGAGCACCTTCAACATAATCGTCTTGGCAGGCCTGGTAATGGCCATCGTCGTCGTCGTGGACGAAGCGATTATCGATGTCGACAACATCATGCGGCGCCGGCGCCAGAGTCAATCCGAGAAGAGTGACCAGCCGGCTGCCTCGACGATGATCACGGCCGCAATCGAAATGCGGGCGCCCATGGTCACCGCCATGTTGGTCATATTCCTCTCCGTGCTCCCGCTCTTCTTCCTGAACGGCGTGTCCGGCGAGTTCTTCCCGCGCCTTGCCCTGGCCTATGGCCTGGCGGTAGGCGCAGCCATGTTGGTCTCGCTCACCCTCACGCCGGCGCTTGCCGCATTTCTCCTGGCCAATGCGCCGGTTGATAAGCAGCCGCCTCTGGTTGGCTGGCTAAATCATGGGCACACCATCGCTCTTTCGCGGCTTATCCAGACCCGCGGCGCAGCCTTTGCCGCGGCCGCGTTTATCGCTGTGGTCGGGCTGCTCGCGTTGACACAGCTCAGCGAGACGTCAGTCCTGCCTGATCTGAAGCAGCGGGAACTCCTGATCCACTGGGATGGGGCGCCCGGCACCGCGCAGGGCGAAATGAGCCGTGTCATTGACTCGGCCACCCAGGAGTTGCAGACCATCCCCGGAGTCAAGACTGTCGGCGCCCACGTCGGGCGCGCCATAACCTCGGACGAGGTGGTCGGTGTCAACTCCGGCGAAATCTGGGTCACCCTCGATTCAGGGGCAGATTACGACGCCACGGTGGGCTCCGTACAAGATGTGGTGAACGGTTACCCGGGGCTCTCTCGCAGCGTGGTCTCCTATGCCCAGGAGAGAGTCAGCGAAGACCTCTCGGGAACAGAAAGAGACGTCACCGCTCGTGTCTATGGTGAGGACCTGACAGTCCTCCGCGCCAAAGCCGATGAAGTGCTGGCGGCCGTTTCCGGTGTCGATGGTGTCGCCAATCCCCGCATCGAGGCCCTCGTTGAGGAGCCCGCCCTGGAGATCGAGGTGGACCTCGAAGCCGCGGAACGCTACGGCGTCGGCCCGGGCGAAGTCCGCCGTACCGCAGCGACCTTGTTGTCGGGCCTCGCGGTCGGCAACCTCTTCGAGGAGCAGAAGGTCTTCGATGTGGTGGTCTGGAGCACTCCGGAAGTACGCCACAGCTTGACCAGCGTTCAGGAGCTTGCCATCGAGACGCCGGACGGAGGTCAGGTGCGCCTCGAGGACGTAGCCGACGTGCGCATCGCGCCGAACCTTGCGGTGATAGAGCGCGAAGCGGTCTCCCGCTACATGGACGTCACCGCCGACATCAGTGGCCGTGGCGCCGGCGCCGTGAAGAGCGACATCGAGGGCAGCCTCGACGGGATCGAATTTCCGCAAGAGCACCGCGTCGAACTGCTCGAAAACGAAGGTCGCCGGATCGTTGAGAACCGCGGAATGGCTCTGGCCATCGCCGCCGCGATCGTCATCTTCCTCCTCCTCCAGCTCGCCTTCGGTAGCTGGCGCCTGGCGGCTCTCGCGTTCGTCATCATTCCCGCCGCTCTCGCCGGGGGCGCCGTCGCCGCATACGCGGACGGTGGCGACCTGACGATCGGCGCCTACGCCGGCTTCCTGGCCTTGCTGGCGATCGGCGTGCGCAACGGCATGGTGCTTATCAGCCGCCTTCAGGCTCGCGCCGAGCAGCAGGGCGAGAAGCTGGATCTTGGCGCTGTTGTAGCCGAAGCCAAGGAACGGGTTGCTCCGGTCTTGATGACGGCCCTTGCGACGGCCCTGGGACTCCTGCCTCTATTGCTCTTCAATGGGAGCTTTGGGCACGAGATCGTAGAGCCCATGGCCATCGTCATTATTGGTGGTCTTGTCACTTCTACCCTCGTCAACCTGTTCATCTTACCGGCCCTGTATCTGCAGTTTGCGCCGGGGCCCCAAGTTGAAACATCACGCGCACAGTTGGGCGCTAGCCGGGTCCAGTCTGACCCGAGCATGGGAGGAGAATAATGCGGAACAGTAAGATCCTGGCCGCCGGCGTACTGATCATATCGTGCCTGCTTGTCGCCTGTTCGACGGCCACCGGCACCACGACAACCAAGGACAAGTACGAACCCGCTGTCATAGAGAAGACCGACAGCGGCGCCATTGTGACACTGGACGAGAAGGCGGCCGACCGACTGGGTATCGAAACCGCCGCTGTGGCCGAGGCCGGCGCGGTGCGGGACGGCTCTTCCGGCGCTCTCGCCGTCCCTTACAGCGCCATCCTGTACGACAAGGATGGTAACGCCTTCGTCTACACGGTTACGGGGCCCCTCACCTACGTCCGGGCTCCGATCACAGTAGATTACGTCGAGGAAGACCAGGCCATTCTGTCGGACGGCCCGTCCTCCGGCACCGAGGTCGTGGCGGTTGGCGTAGCCGAGCTGTGGGGCGCTGAGACCGGCTTGAAATAGCGTATGTATCTGATGAGGCGGCGAGGTGTAATCTAATGCGCTCGATTGTTGGCTGGAGCCTGAAAGCCCGGTTTCTCGTACTGGCCCTCGCGGCGGCCCTGATGTTCTTCGGCGCGAAGGAGGTCCAGGACGCGCCGGTGGACGTCTTTCCCGAGTTCGCGCCGCCGAAAGTGGAGGTCCAGACGATCAGCCTCGGGCTCTCCGCGGCTGAAGTTGAATCCCTGGTAACCATTCCGATCGAGGAGCAGCTCAACGGAGCGAATGACCTCAAGGCCATCCGCTCCAAGTCCGTCCGCGACCTGTCCCAGATCGAGCTGATCTTCGAACGCGGGACCGACCTCCTGGTTGCGCGGCAGGAAGTTGCAGAGCGGTTGGAAGCCGTCACGCCCACGCTACCCACCTGGGCCAGCCCGCCCTTCATCCTGCAGCCGCTTTCAGCGACAAGCCGCGTGATGAAGATCGGCCTCGAATCGACGTCACCAGAGATGTCCCAGGTCGACATGTCGATGATCTCCTACTGGAACATTCGGCCCCGCCTGCTCGGTGTTAAGGGCGTCGCCAACGTGGCGATCTGGGGCGAGCAGATCGATATGTTCCAGGTCCAGATAGACCCCGCGCGGATGCGGGAGAACGGCGTCACGATTGACCAGGTGATGGAGACCACCGCTGACTCCCTGGACTCGGGCCTCTTGCAGTATTCAAGCGGAGGGTTCATCGGCACCGGCGGTTTCGTTGAAACACCAAATCAGAGGCTAACCGTCCAGCACGTTTCGCCAATCTTAGGGCCGGAAGCCCTGACCAACCTTCCCATCAAGGGACGCGAGGACCTGACTCTGGGTGATGTCTCTAACCTTGAGAGAGGCCATCAGGCGCTGATCGGTGACGCGGTCATCAACGACGGTCAGGGCATCATGCTCATCGTCGAAAAGTTCCCCTGGGCCAACACTCTCGATGTGACCCGCGGCGTCGAAGACGCGCTCGTAGAGCTGGAGCCGGGACTCAACGGCATCGCCGTTGATACCACTATCTTCCGGCCGGCCACCTTCATCGAGTCGTCCATCGACAATCTCACCGAAGCAATGATCATCGCCGCGGTCCTTGTGATTCTCATTCTCATTCTCTTCCTCTTCGAGTGGCGCACGGCCTTGATCAGCGTCATCGCTATTCCCCTGTCACTGATGGCGGCAGCACTGGTTCTCATCTACTTCGACACCACGATTAACGTCATGGTTCTCGCCGGGTTGGTGATAGCCATCGGTGTAGTTGTAGACGACGCCATCATCGATATCGAGAATATCTGGCGCCGCTTGCGCGAGGCTCGCAGTACAGGCGACCAGCGCTCAACAGCGCGCATCGTCCTCGACGCCTCACTCGAAGTCCGCAGCGCCATCGTCCACGCGACGCTGATGGACGTCGTTGTCCTCCTCCCGGTATTCACGCTGGCAGGCCTTTCCGGCGCCTTCTTCAAGCCATTGGCCACCTCCTACATATTGGCGGTCATGGCATCGATGGCCGTCGCGCTCACCGTTACGCCGGCCATGGCCCTGTTGCTGCTGTCGAACGCTCCCTTGGAGCGCCGCCAGCCGATCGTAGTGCGCATCCTCCAGGCCGGCTACGTCCGCGTGCTCGCGCCGATCATCCGCAACCCGCGCCTGGCATATGCAACTGTCGGCGCCGTCGTCGTTGCGGGCCTGATAGTCGCCCCTTCGCTTGGCTCCAATCTACTCCCCGAGTTCAAGGAGCGCGACTTTCTGATGCATTGGGTGACCAAGCCCGGCACTTCGCAACCCGAAGAATCCCGAATCTCAGTTGCGGCGTGCATCGAACTCAGAGAGAAGGTCCCAGGCGTCCTCAACTGCGGGTCCCATATCGGGCAGGCCCTATTGGCGGACGAGGTCTACGGTGTCGACTTCGGCGAAAACTGGATTAGCGTCGACCCTTCGGTGGACTACAACACGACGCTGGCCGCCGTCCAGGAGACCGTCGATGGCTACCCAGGCATCCGCCGTGACGTGCAGACCTACCTCAAGGAGAGAATCCGGGAGGTCCTCGCGGGCTCAAGCGACGCCATCGTCCTGCGCATCTACGGCGATGACCTGGCTGTGCTCCGCGATAAGGCCAACGAGGTGAAAGAGATCCTCGCTGGAATTGATGGCGTTGTCGACGAGCATGTCGAAACGACAGGTAGCGAAATACCGCAAGTGGAAGTCGAAGTGGACCTCGCCGCCGCCCAGCGTTACGGCCTCAAACCCGGCGACGTGCGCCGCGCCGCCGGCATCATCGTGGCAGGCGAAGAAGCAGGCGACATGTTCATTGCCGGGAAGGCCTACGACGTCAACGTCTGGAGCCTGCCCGAAACCCGCCACAGCGTAGACGACATCGGCAACATGCTGATCGATACGCCGAGCGGCGAGAAGATCCGCTTGAGCGAAGTGGCAGACGTCCGCATCGTGTCGACTCCCAACGCTATTAAGCGTGAAGGCGCCTCCCGCCGCCTGGACGTGGACGCTAATGTGGAGGGGCGCGCCCTCAGTGCCGTGATCGCCGACTTCGAGGAGGCTCTCGAAGAGAAAGTCGAGTTCCCGCTTGGATTCCACGCGGAACTGCTCGGAGAGGACGCGGAGCGGAAGTCCGCGCAGAGCCAGCTCGGCACTTACGGCATTCTATCCGCGGTTGCGGTCTTCTTCATCCTCTTCGCGGCCTTCGGCACCTGGCGGCTCGCCACCCTTTCCTTCCTGACGCTGCCGTCCGCGCTGGTAGGCGGCGTGCTAGCTGTGTACTTCTTCGGAGACGGCGTGCTCTCACTCGGTTCACTCGTCGGCTTCCTGACGGTGTTCGGGATCGCGGCGCGCAACGGCATCATGCTCATCACTCACTATCAGCACCTTGAAAGGGAGGAAGGTGAGCCCTGGGGCCCCGGACTTATCCTCCGCGGCGCCCGCGAACGTCTCTCGCCGATCTTGATGACCGCCTGCGCCACCGGATTGGCACTGGTGCCCCTCGCCATCGCCGGAGACATCCCCGGTCACGAGGTCGAGCATCCGATGGCCATCGTGATCCTCGGTGGCCTCGTCACTTCGACGTTGCTTAACCTGTTCATCGTGCCAGTTCTGTATCTGCAGTTTGGCCGGGGGAGGGGCAGTGCAAAGGTCGCTCAACCAGCTTAATCGATGTGTTCGAAATGCCGGGCGGCGTCTGTCCGCCCGGCTTTCGAACGCCAATACGAGGGAATACGAGGGCTGACTAGGGACCCAATGGAGAGGAATCGGAGACCGCCGCGGCTGAGCCTTCTCTTGGGCGCCGCCGCGTTCTTGGCTATGGCGGGCTGGTTGGCGCTTGCTGGTTCGGTGCAGGGCGCTCCCAACAGCGTCAGGATTCAGCCCGCCACCGTTACGGTCGGGCCGGGAGGCTCGGTGACCGTATCACTTGCGGCGGAAGCCCCGCCGGCCGGGCTGGCAGCGTGGCAGATTAACGTCATGTACGACAACTCGCTCCTGACTGCTACTGCCTGCAGCGCGCACCCTCTGGGGGGCTGCAACAAGGACTTTTCGCCCGATGCAGTCCAGTCCGGCGGCGACCTCCCCGACGGCAATCTTAGCGGGCAACTCGTACTGGCCGAGATCACGTTTCAGGCGACGGGCCCGGCAGGTCTGTGCTCTGCGCTAGACGTGCAGATAGCGGCGTTCATCGACGCCGATGACATAGATACCAACCCCATAGTGGGTGGCGGTGAGATATGCGTTCAGAGCCCGCCGCCATCAACGGACCCACCCACCCCGGGGCCCACGCCCGCACCCACGGCGGAACCACCGCCCTGCGACCGCTTAACCGAGTTCGACGCCGAGGATTTCTCCGACCCGACCAACATCGATAACCCGTGGCTCCCCCTGACCCACGGGAGAAAGTTCGTCCTCCAGGGGGTCGCCGACGGTCTTCCTCATCGCGTCGTATTCATCACTACTGACCTGACCAAGGTCATCAACGGCGTGCGTACGGTCGTGCTCTGGGGCAGGGATTACGCCGACGAGGAGCTGCAGCTGGCGGAGCTCGCCTTTTTCGCCCAGGACGACGCCGGTAATGTTTGGAGCTTGGGTGAGTACCCTGAGGAGTCCCAGAACGGAGAGTTTGTCGGGGCCCCCCATACCTGGATCGCTGGTAAGGCAAAGGCTGAAGGGGGAGTCCACATGCCGGCGGACCCGCAGGCGGGGCAGCCCGCTTACCTCCAGGGTTGGGCGCCCGAGATCGACGTCTTGGACTGCGCGCAGGTTATCGAGACCGACGTGGCGGTCTGTGTCCCGGTCCAATGCTACGACGACGTTCTCATCACTGAAGAAGGGAACCTGCTCGATCCAGGCAGCGGCAGGCTGCACAAGAACCACGCGCTCGGCGTGGGCATTATTCAAGTCAGCGCCGTCGAGGATCCCGAAGGAGGGACCATAGCTCTCACAAAAGGCGAGCAACTCAGCCCAACTGACATGGAATGGGCCCGGCAGGAGGCGCTGAAGCTGGAAGAGCGCGCCTACGCAATCAGCGAGGTCTACGCAGACACGCTTCCGGCGGAATTGGCGCCGGAAACGGCGGCGCCCACGCCTACCCCTGCAGTCATGGCGGCGCTCACCCTGGATCCCACGCCAAAGCCTCGGTCCCTAGCGGCGGTCTTGGCGGCTATCGAAGACCCGAACAGTACATCGCGGCCTCGCTCCTTGCCGTCAAGCGGGGGGGGGGCGCCGATCTCCGGTGCCAGATCCATCAGCTGGCTGATACCACTGGGCATGGGTCTGGCCCTAGCGGCCGCATACGGCCGTGGCTATCTGCGTTGGGTCATTGCGAGGGATCGGATAAGAGCCAGGCCGCCGCAGGCGAACCGTTCGCGGCAGAGCGAAAGCGAGATGCCTTGGGTTCGGGAAGCTTTTGAGCTGGAAAAGCGCGCATACCGGCTCCGCGAAATGTATCGTGACACGTCCTCAGGGGATAGGCGACGCTCCCGATGACGTTCAATCCTGGGGTCAACATTGAGATAAAAGGAGGTTAGACAGTGAAGGAGGTGGTCCGTTATGAGCAAGAAAGCTAACATCCGACGTCTGCCGCTAATATCTGTCGCAGCTCTATTGGTTCTGACGGTCTGGACTTCGGCCTGCGGAGGTGACCCGCCTGCGGATGAGGCCACCGCCGATGAGCCGACCCCGGAAGTCACTGTCGCTGCCCCGGAGCCGGAGTTCGTGGAGTTCGACGCTGCCAATTTCGGAAACTCGACCGTCATCGACAACGAATGGACGCCGATGATCCCGGGTATGCAGCGGATCTCTGAAGGCTTCACCATTGAGGATGACCAGAGGATCCCCCATCGCGTCGAGTTCACTGTGACGGACCTGACGAAGGAAATCCTGGGAGTGCAAACGGTCGTCGCCTGGATTGTGGACATAGCCGAGGGGGAGGTGGTGGAGAAGGAGGTGGCCTTCTACGCCCAGGATAACGACGGCAACGTTTGGTACTTCGGCGAACACCCGGAGGAATACGAAGGGGGCGAATTCATCGCCGCCCCGACCTGGATCGCCGGCGTCGAAGAGGCGAGGCCGGGAGTAAAGATGTGGGCAGACCCGCAGGTCAGCATGCCAAGCTACTTCCAGGGATGGGGCCCCACCGTTGAATGGTCGGACTACGGCACTGTGGACAAGACGGGTGAAGAGACATGCGTCCGCTCCGGCTGCCACGAGGACGTGCTCGTGATCGCCGAGTCCAGCCTGGATGAAGTGGACGTCTATCAGCTCAAGTACTACGTGCGCGGCGTCGGCGAGGTCCGAGCCGGTTGGAGAGGAAACCCCGAAACGCCCGAGGCGCTACAAATGGTGGAATCCGCGCAGCTCAGCCCGGAGGCGCTGGCAGTGGTGCGCGCGGAGGCACTCGCGATAGAGGCGCACGCGTACCAGGTCAGTAAAGAATACAGTCTCACCCCACCGTCGGAGCAAAGCTAATGCCTAAGACGGAGAATCTCAGACAACGTATGAAATCATAAGAATAACATATGAATCTTGAGAATAGTGCAGGCGGCACGATCAAGACTTCATGGCTCTTCATCGACACTTCATCAGGGCCGCCCAGAATCATCATCGTGCCTAAAAACGCCAGAAGCTGGCGAAAGGAGAGCAAGTCGTTGGCTAGAAGCAAAATACTGGGGAGCATTGGCTTTGGTCTGGTCCGATCCGTGCCCGCCCTTCATTGCCCGCTCACTGGAGGATGTGGATGAGGATGTAGATGAGTGGGAAAAGAAGGGCATAGGACGGTATCGTCTTCGAAATGTCATCAGGGTTCAGACATGATCAAGGAGGTTGACATGCGAATTTTTGGATTAATACTCGCGGCGCCGCTGGCGCTTCTAGTGCTTACCGTTGCGGCATGCGGCGGCGATGGGGATGGAGGAAGCGGCAGCGATGGAGCAGGCGCCGACGATGCAGGAGGGGACTTCCCCGCCG
>Ga0209521_10003002_pt1 | contig 13710 bp, 26 predicted proteins | sample Rifsed19ft4_FD_184016 | JGI IMG/M metagenome (GOLD analysis project Ga0209521, IMG submission 184016) | Soil microbial communities from Rifle, Colorado, USA - sediment 19ft 4 (version 2) | ecosystem: Environmental > Terrestrial > Deep subsurface > Rock core/Sediment | place: Rifle, Colorado... | reverse complement strand
CCTGCTGCTATCTACCCCTAACTGCCAAACATCAACGTAACTGCGCTCAACTATCCCTACCTATCCCTACCTATCCCCACCTACCCTTACCTACCCTTACAATGTAAGGTTCCAGACGACGGAACCTTACAGCCCACTGGAACCTTACAGCATAAGTAGTTGCAAGACGCAACTAATCAACAGGTATTGAATAGTTGCGTAACGCAATAGTTGCACAACGCAACTATTCGACGATTATTGAATCGACGATGCAACCCTAACCCTCTACTAGAGGTTGAAGGTTGGCCCGAACAACTAGAGGTTGAGGGTAGTGTGTATGGGTATGCGCATACGGGATATCCCCTATAAGGGATATCCCGTACATGGGCTAAGGGGTATCCCTTATAGGGGTGAACGAGGGACACGCCCACAATCCGGCGACCTTGGCACCCATCGTTACGAAATGTCCTAGCGATACCATTCCGTAACGGTCCTGTCGAGGGTCGCTACCCCAATGCACCACCGCCTCCCCATGCCCTGCCTGCTCCCCATGCCCAGCTTTACATAATAGGAATTATGGGCACATTGGATCAGTAGGGACATGCACTCCCGATTCCCTTATGCCATATGGGGATCACCCTCGGAAGGTGGCGCAATCGAGTTAGAGTCGGTCACCCATCGTGACCACGCGCCGTGACCAACACGCACACCGAACGCCGATCATCCTTGTCGGCCCCTGCCGGGACCCATGCCATATGCTGCCAAGTATTGGATGACACATCGAACCCCGGCGGTAATTGCGGACGTGGAGTAGGGACATGTCCCACGCCAAAAATCCCCACAACGGCCACTGTGCTAGCGAAGGTCCGTTGAGTGACGCTTGGGTCCCATCGAAAGATTGGCTTGACACGACAACGGCAGCTTGACACGACAACGGCAAAGGTGCTAGCGTCGGGCAAGTGAGACAAGGAGGAGAGATGTACCGTTGCTACGGGTGCAAACAGGACAAACCAGAGACCGAGTTCGGCAAGGGACACCCCTCAAAAGGTCGGTTCGTTGCGTCACGATGCCTCCAATGCAACCGCGAAAGCGTGGCCCGATACCAGTACCGGGGGGCCACGCCGGAACCGACAGTCACCCACAAACGGTGCCCCCGATGTGGGGAGGACAAGGGGCTGGAGGGATGGCATCGGAGAACATACTCGGCAGACGGACTCCAACCCTGGTGCATTTCTTGTCGGCGAGGATGGAATAGACAAGGTCAAGATGGTCTGGTGGACAGTTGACACCTCAACAGCAAGAGTGCTAGCGTCGGGGGGAACGAGAGGAGAGGCATGGACCAGCCGCAATGGGAACTAGACGCTCTGCGTTCACAACACGACGAGCTGCGATGGCAGGTCGACGCAATCAAGTTGCGACTCGGCTCGCTGGAGCGAGACATGGATGCGGTGCCCCCGACTAACAGGGTGGCCCACCTCGAATGGCGAGTCGGGCAGCTCGAACGACACCTAGGTCTGACTGGTCTGTCTGACATATGACCTACGAAATCCCCTTCATCCTCGCCCACACCGCCGACCGTCGCCATCTTGCCTACGCCAACCGCAAACGGCTCACCGGTGAACAGGCGTTGGCGTTGGCCTACGAGGCGACCATTGCCGGACGGGAATCGCTCGCACCGACCAAAGTGCCCACCGTCGAAGTACGCCTGGTCAACAACACCTCGTTCGCTGGGGCGTATCACTGTGACCCCGACGGGTTTGCGGTGGCCCAGATCAGGTTCAGCGCCGCGTACTACTACACGGTTGGCACCGTGCTACACGAAGTCGCCCATCATCTCGAACGCTGCCAGAACGGGGAACGGCGCGACCGGCGGGGAATCATCTGGCATGACGAGGCGTTCGTCGAATGGCTCGACTGGCTGGTCGCCTGGTACTACGGGAGGAGAAAGTGATGCTGTACCACAAGATTGAATCAGTGTTCCTACGTGACCCCGCCACTCAACACAGGACGTTCTTAGACGGTCAGTGGACCATGCCCGCCTTCGGCTATCTCGCCGATCTCGAATGGGAATGGACCGAAAAGGTCGACGGCACAAACATTCGGATCGCGCTCACCGAGTCAGGGCCTGTGCTTGGGGGCAAAACTGAGGCGGCGCAAATTTATGCCTTCTTGCTCCCCGTTCTAAACGAGATTGGGGCACGGGGCATTGGGGCACGGGGCACCGGAATGGGCTTCTTGGAGGGCCTGACGCTTGTCGGCGAGGGTTACGGGCCGAAGATACAAAGCGGCGGCGACTATCGACCCGATCACGGATTCATCCTGTTCGACGTGTTCACCGATCACGACAATCCGCTCCAACGAAGGGACGTTGAGATCATCGCCACCCAACTCGATATTCCGGTTGTGCCGATAATCGGCAGGGGAAAACTATCTGCGGCTATTGAGCAAGTGCAGCGTGGCTTTCTGTCTGAAGTCGCGGAAGGTCGTAGACGTGCGGAGGGATTGGTGATGCGACCCACCGTAGAGTTGCGTGACCGTCAAGGGCATCGGATCATCACAAAGGCCAAGACAAAGGATTTCATGTGATCTACGCACTCGTCTTCGTTTTGGCCGTCGTCGCCATCGACCTGCTCTTGGAGCCGACCGCCTCGTTCCCCGACCGCGAGGCGTTCGCCAAATGGCGGTTCCGTACCGGGCTCGACAAGTTCAAGCGTCAGGCTGACCGTGCGGCTCGGGGCTTTCGCGACCTGCGCGCCAAAGCCGAACGGGCCGGACAGGCCGTGCAGAAGTTTGGCGAGTGGCTTGTATGGCCCGCCGACTACAAGATCGCGGACCAGTGGCTCGTATGGTCCACCGAAAACGAGGGGCATTCGCGTACCGCGACGGAAAGGAAGCGCAATGCGGATTGACTACATCGACGGAACAGAGTTCGACCTCTGCTGGTGGTACGTGGACGGCGAATACGCGGGCCGAGACGACCAGTATGACATGACAGATTTCGGGTGGCGAGACCACATGGTGCAAGTCGACTTCGCGTGGCGGACATTCCGGTCAGGGGCCGCGGACGCGCTGGGCGAGATGGACTTTGAGCGGCCCGACCATCTTGCTGACCTGGAGCCCCTACTCAACCCGGTGTCATCGTGAGCGCGCGTAGGAACCGTACCCAAGTTCGGGGGGGCCGTTCCCAGGGGTACTGCCGTTGGTACGCTCTCCCCGTCTCCCACTAATGCTTGTTTCCCGCATCACCTATGTTCGTCCCGGCACCGACTCGTATCCTGAGGCCCGCTGTTCGGGTGTCCGCACTACTTTGACTGGCCGCGTGCGACGCTGTGGGGAGGCGGCAACATGGTGGCGGGTGCTAGTGCTGTTCGATGATGCGGAGGTGCCCAAAGCCGTGTGCGACGAGCATCGAGAAGTGGATGCGGTGAAGTGGACAGTTGGAATTGCGCTATCGTGATGTCTTATAGCTACAAAGGAACACGATGACCAAACGTGACAGCAGCGAACGCTCCGTAGTTCTCTTCCTCCGTATCCGACCGGCACTACGCGGCCGTCTCCGCAAAGAGGCCCGCCGCCTGGATCTGTCGATGAATGCCTACGCCACCGAGATTCTTGAAGAGAAGCTGGGCAGTTGAAGCACTTCGTCCTCATCCGCTCCGTATACGGCCCTCGCCCCCTCGACCTCAACCGTCGCCGGATCGAACTGGCCGCGGGCATCACCGTCCGCTCGCTCGTCGCGCAAACCGACCAACAGTTCGAGGTGGTCGTATGCATGGATATCAACGACCCGCTGAAGGTCGAACGCCAAGCCATGTTCGGTGCCCGCAACCTGACCACATGGTTCGTCTACATCGACTCGGCCAACCTCACACCCGACCAGACCGGCATCGCCGCCTACCGTGCCCCCTGGCATACGATCCTCGGCGACGGCCCATATCTCACTACCCGCATCGACGACGACGACGCGTTCGCCCCCGATGCCATCGCCCGGATCAAAACTCTCTACGGTCGGGCCGTCGATGTCGGACACGCCGATGAGTTTGCCATCGTCCTGCCCAACGGATACCGCGTATGGGGCGGACGCTACTCGCCAATCGAACATCGCTCCAATGCCTGGTCGACCCTCTACACACCCACTGGCCCCCACCACGTTTACACGTACCGTCACCGTGAAATCGCCAAACATGTTCCCGTCGTGTACGGAAACACGAAACCGGGATGGTTGTGGGTCCGTCACCCTGACACGCTTTCGGGACACAAGGCAGCGCTGAAACCGTACGACGACGAACTGCGGACACGGTTCCCGATCGACTGGGCGCTGCTCGACTTGCAGCCGCTTGTCGAACCGCGTGAAGGGGAGAGGAAGTTTCGATGAATCCGATTCTCACCAACTGGTGTCGCACCTGTGAACCAAACTTCGGCGACATGCTCACCTCCGTCCTGCTCACCCACTACGACATCCCCCACGAATGGGCCGACCCGAAACATGCCCGCCTGTTCATGGTCGGCTCGATCATCTCCAAAGTGCCGTTCGATTCGACCGCGACGATTCTCGGTACCGGACTGATCTCGCCCGACAACGCCAAACTGTTCGACCGGCCGAACGTGCTGGCAGTGCGGGGAGCGCTGACGAGGGACATGTGTGGGATCGGCGATGTGGTGTTGGGGGAGGCGGGGATACTGGTCGGGGATTGGGCGGGAACGCAGAGACACACTGAAGCTGGTTGCCTATGGGTACCGCATCAGGCAGATAGGCGGCATCCACACGATCTGCTTCCATACGTTCAGTACGCCGATACGCTTTCTCCCCGCCAGCTTCGTCCAGACGCGTTCTATGACCAGCTGTCGATTTACGCCACCGTCTACTCCTCCTCCCTCCATGCCCTCATCGCTGCCGATGTTCTCGGCATACCCCACGCCTACGTCCCTTGTGATCGTGTGACTGGCGGCGACTTCAAGTTCCAGGATTACGCGTCCGCGTTCGGCGACGAGTTCGTACCATACAAGCTACGCCTAACCGACCGGGTCGACATGAACACCAAACAGGACGAGATGCGTGCCCTAGTCCTGTCGTTGAAAGAGGCCCCATGATCGTCGCACAGAACTACCCGACCGCCCATCCGATCACTCCCGATATCGTTTCCTATACGCCCAAGTTTCACATCACCCGGAACACACCGATCACCGCGATGGGCTCATGTTTCGCCGTCGAAATCTCTCGCCATCTCCAAAAGGCCGGATACAACTACATCAAACACTTGCCGATAGACGCCTCGGGGCCGTGGGGCAAGGTGTATAACCCGGCGTCGTTCCGCCAGTTCATGGAACATGCGGCTGGGACATGGGAGCCGCAAATCAGTCCGTGGCCTGGTGGCCGTTGCCCGTACCGCAAATGGACGCCGGGGACGAAGGAATGGACGGTAGCCGATCACCCTTACGCGGAGCTGCGCGACGCGACGATCCGCACATTGACAGAAGCGAAAGTGTTCATCCTCACGCTCGGGCTGATCGAAACGTGGCGACACAAGACAGGTGATGTGGCCTATCAGGTGCCGCCGAAGGAAGTGGCGGACGACTATTCCCTCTGTGTCGACTTGGTGGGCTATATCGAAGACAACATTAAGTTGGGTATGGAAGCCGCCTGGTCCGTCAACGCCAACCTCAAATTCGTACTCACCGTCTCCCCTGTCCCGCTACGCGCCACCTTCCGCACCTGTGACGTGTTCACTGCCAACCTCGATTCCAAGAATCGACTGAGGATCGCGGCTAGGGCAATCGCGGACGACTATGACGTGGTCGACTACTTCCCCTCCTATGAGATGGCAATGGCCGATCCCAACCCGTTCCGTTCCGACAATCGCCATGTCCGTCCCGAACTGATCTCTTACATCATGCGCCGCTGGACCGACGAGACAATCGAAGGTGACCTGTGAACAACCTTCTCATCACCGGTGCAGGCTGTTCTGGCACCGGATACATCTCGCGTCTCCTCACCGAATGGGGCTACCCGTGTGGACATGAGGCGGTGTACAACCCGCGGGCAGTGATCTTCGGCAATCCGACCTGGCCTAGTAATCCCCACCCCGATCTCGTCGCCGACGCCTCATGGCTCCCCACATTCAACTTGGCCGGTGTCCGCGGCCCCATTGCACTTCAACTACGCGACCCCCTCCAAGTCGCCCTCTCCTACCTCCATCTCGGTTTCTACAACTGGGACGACCAACGCCACGGCCGTTACCGTGCCGTCGTCGCTGCTCACTGTCCCCAAGTTTTCGCTGCCTCCACCGAACATGAGCGCATCCTCCGCCACATCTACTTTGCCTACACGTCGTCGATCTCACACGCGGAGATGGCGTACACGGTTGAAGGGATGAACGTCGACACTGCTCGTGCGCTGGTCGAGATGATGGACCTGATCCCGTCCGACGCCCCTCTGCCCGACATTTCTCACACTGCAAACACGCATCGCAAGACGGCCGATGATCCTGCCGACATCATCAAGTTCCGCACCCTGCCGATATGGAACGACTTGTACGCGTTGTACCGGCAGTGGTACGAGGTGCCGTATTGATCGACTTCTTCGCCACCCAGCCGCACTATGTCGACCATCTTCGCCCCACATGGGACGCATTGCCCCCTCCCCGCGGCGATTGGTACACCCAAGACCATCGCCATCTTCTCGGCCCCTCCGACCGGCTCATGGTCGTATCCTCCTACGGTGATCTTCGCGACGCCCGCCGTGCCGGATACGAACGTCTCGTCCTCGCCCAACATGGCTGCGGCATGTCCTACTCCAACGACCATCCGGCATACCCTGGCGGCAGGTCACGCGAAAACGTCGTCCTGCTCTTGGACCCCAACGAGTTCGCCGCGGCCCGTGACCGTGCCGCCCATCCGACCATTCCTGTCGCCGTTGTCGGCTGCCCCAAACTCGACGCCTGGTTCACCACACCCCCAGCCCACCGCCACCGTGACCGGCCTCTCGTCGTATTCTCGTTCCATTGGCCGGGGGGATACGATCCGCCCGAAACCCGTTGGGCGTTCTCCCACTACCGCGACCGGCTGCTCACCCTCAAACAACACGCCGACCGCATGGGATACCGTGTTGCCGGACACGGGCACCCCAAAGCACAGAACACTCATCTGCGTGCCTTCTGGCATGACGCCGGATTCGGGTTCGTGCGTGACTTTGCCCATGTGGTCGAAGTGGCCGACCAATATGTTTGCGACAATTCCTCGACCCTCTACGAATTCGCGGCCGTCACCAACCGACCCGTGCTTGTTCTCAACTCGCCGTCGTATCGTCGTGACATCAACCACGGGATACGGTTTTGGCAGGCGATGCCGGGGATACAGGTCGACACAGCTGCCGATCTGGGTGATGCGATCATCGAAGGGCTGTCCGATCCGGCGTACGCACAACAGATGAGACGCGAGGCAGTGGAACTGGTGTACCCGGTGGGCAGGGACGGGACCGCGGCGAAGAGGGCCGCGGAGGCGATCATGGGTGTGGTTTAGCGTTTTAGCAACACTACGTTTTCATGTCCGACTCGTGCCTCTCGGTTGGCCCCATGTCCTTGTCTTGGCGTTTCCACTTCGACTCGCCTCTCAACTCGGTACCCGATCCGTTCAAGCGCCTTTATGTGCCACGCACTCACCGGCATAATCTTGCCCCCGCGCACGTGGTCTGAGATGTTGAGCACAAACAGTCCATGAGGTACGAGCACACGGGTCGCTTCTTTCCACGCGGCACGGTGAAACTTTCGATACTCGTTGCCCCATTGCAGTTGTCCCGCGTTGTGTGGGTCCAGGTCACGGCCCAGGTAATGCTTGTACGTGTGCCGTTTGGTGTCGTCGCGCGCGTCGTGATGGTCCGACATGCGATTCCCATACACGGGGCTGGTCACAATTGCATCAAAGGTACCGTCGGCAAATGGCAGATTGAGGGCGTCGCCGACAATCGTTCGCTCATGTTGAGTGGCCCATTCGGGTTCGATTTCTACACCTGTCGTCTGATTGCCGAGTTGAGCGAGCACGTGTATCTTGCCCACGCCCGCGAACGGGTCGAGGATCGTTAGGGGCGTGTAGGGGGCGAGCAGTTCAGCAATAGCGTCGAGAACGGCGTCGGAGAACTTGGCGGGGTTCGGTGTAGCCATCAGCCCTTCTCGATGATGGCTGCCTCGTTGGCGATGAGGGACGCCAACCTGTCGCGTGCCGCGACCACTTCGCCTATGAACTGATCGACCCGTGCCAACGCTTCGGGGCCAGTAACGGCCGGACCGTAATTGCGATTGGTGATTTTCCACTTATCACACTGATGGGGCAAACAGACTTCGTAGAGCAGGACCGTGTTGTCGTGTTCCGGCCGTTGGGAGAAGTATCGCCGCGTGTAGTACCCGATGCTGATCTCGTAGTCCCCATCTAGGTCGACCGATCCCTCTATCCCCAGTTTGTTTCTGCTCACATCTCTCCTCTCGTTCCCTCCACCCTAGCAGAAATGATTCCCTCCGAGAAGTGATTCTGCTACTCTCCCCCCAAAGGAGCCACATGATCCACACCTGCTCGACCGCCACCGCCAAACTTACCCACGGCATCGTCTTCGACAAGGGGTACGCCCCCAAGACCCTATGCGGGCGCATACCAGTCGACATCACCAAACGGAAGTTCGGCGGGCCACTGTCCTGTGCCCGTTGCGCCTCGTCGGTCATGCTGCTGGAACGGAAATGATTCACACCATTCCCCGGTTCCCCTAGCCTTACCTCATGGCACTACGCAAACCCCGTTGGCGTGACAGTGACGGAGCCCTCCGCATCAAACGCGGCACCCGTGTTTCCTTCGACATTGGTGGCTCGCCGTACCGGGGTGCGGTCGAGTCGTTGGGCACGATCCGCGGCCGGTTCACCGTCTTCATCCGACTGGATCCGCCCATCTCCGTTCTCATCGGAGTGGCAGTATGACCGACCACACCCATCCGATGCCGTGTCCCAGTTGCGGCAGACTCGCCACCTGGGAGGCGGTCGAATCCTACGGCGAATGTGACGACTGTTTCGGTGGCGAGCATCCCGACCAGATCGCGGCCGAGGACCGGCTCATCGTCGAATGTCGCCGTCTCGGACATCCACTCATCATCGGCGGGACTTGTATCTGCGGCAAACGTATCGGCTAGGAGGAGAGATGCAGCATTCACGGTATGTCGAATCGAAACGCGCCATAGTCGCAAGCATGTGGGGGCTGATAACCGGACATTACCCAGAGGCGTTGGATTTGGCCCTGGCTCGTGTCCACGCGGTCCACGTCCTGCGCGCACCTGGCGGACTGTTCGGCCTATCTGAACCCTCATTCCCGGCATTGCTGGAATCGGCAATACGCCGTGTGATCTTGGTAGACAAGATTCCGCAACCCGACCTATGGAACCGTTTCCCGTGGATGGAGGAGACGCTGGATTCGGGGGCCATGCCCACGAGCCACGACCATCCCAATGCCCTCGCCGCCGCCCAAGCGTTCCTCATCCAGCCCCGTTTCCTCTCCCCGCCGTTGACCTACCCGGTCACAGCCCAAACCCGGTTTTCGCGTCTCCGCAACCGTTACTATGAGCAGCACGCCAAATGAGGAGGGAGCAATGACCGAAGCCATTGCTGACATTGACATTGTTGACATTGTTGACATTGACGAGTTTGCTGCCGAACGTGGGTTCAAGAAACTACTACCCCCGCTGCCAGCACAATTGGCAGCTACGAAGAAGGCTGATGAGATCATTGCCAAGTTACATCAGGCCCGTGTCGAACGGATATCGCTCTCTGTGCTGGTCGAATGGCTCGATGTCGTTCATGGGGTAGTGACTTCGACTAGTGCTTTGAGCAACTACCTAAGGGGGCGCTAGTGGACATTTCTGACATCAAAGCAGTAGCGGCCAAGCTAAAAGACCCCCGACTATCCGATGCCAAAGACACCGAACTTATCAGTGCATTGCAGGCCCGCGGTTTTCTGGCCCACAAACCTGTTCCGCCGAGCAAACCTGCCGAGTTCGATTTGGAACGTATCCGTGGCAAGCGTGTTCGATTTGGCATCGTTTCTGACACTCACTTTGGTTCCAAGTTCCAACAGCCGACTCTTCTGCGCGAACATCTTCGCTACATGAAGAAGCGCAAGGTTGACGCCATTCTGATGCCAGGAGATGTCTTCGACGGGGCGGTGTCGATGCACGCCGGATTCGTATATGAGACGTTCCTTCACGGTTCTGATGCCCAATTGGACTATGGCTCTGAAGTGCTTATCCCCGAAGCTGACCGTCTTGGGGTACCGTGGTATCTCATCAATGGCAACCATGACTTCTCATTGTTTAGGGAGGGTGGCACCGATATTGTGGCTCGCCTGTGCGAGCGTTCGAAGTGGTTCAACTATCTGTCACCGGAAACGGACGGGAACGCGATGGGGTCGGTTGGCTATGTCAAGTTCGGTCAACTGCTCGTCCAGTTGTGCCACCCCCATCTTGGTTCCACGCGCACTCGTTCCTACCGTGTCGAACGGTGGATTGAGGAATTGTCGCCGGAAGCCAAGCCTCATGTTGTCATAATGGGCAATTTCCACAAGGTGCTGCAATTGGATTATCGCAACGTGTTCGCTCTCATGGTCCCGTCGTTCCAGGCACAGTCGACATGGATGGCGTCGAAGGGAATCGCGTCATATGTCGGATCGGCTATTCTGGAAATGGGAGTTGAGCCGAGAGGAATGGCACCGTCAATCAATGTTGAATGGCTCATCGAACGGGTGCCCAATCAGGGGGATTGGCCGGGAGGAAAGAAGTGAGCAAGGTCTACGACAGCCACACCGTCGATGATCAATCCATCATCGACGCCTATCTCATACAATTGACACGATCTGACGACAGTTACCTCCGCACCGCGGCCCGACTCCTGTTGCGTTCGCACCAACCTTCTGTCCCCGAATCCCCACCCGTTTGCTCCGGCCAGATGCGCGCCGATTTGCTATGACTTTTCCCGACTACCTGGCCGACCGTTGGGGCACGACCGACTACCCCGACGATCTTGACACCCTTCTCGACAATGCCACAACCGCGCTCGACGCCCTCCCGTCATTGGAGCGCAAGCCTATCCCCCGTGCAGAGATCGAACATGTCTCGGCGTCGGAAATCGAAATTGTCTCGGATTACATCGAGCCGTGGGCACAGCTCCCCGACGAGTCCCGCCACAACATGGATATGTTCCAAGCGTATCTTGATCTCGGCCCCAACCGCACTCTCGCCGCGGTTGCCCGCCAGTTTGGTGTCACCTCCGCAGCAATCACCCGCCCGTCGTCCAAGTTCGCTTGGAAGGACCGTGCCCGTGCCTTCGACGCCCACCTCGACCGTGTGTACCGGGCGCAACTCGACCAGGCGACACGGGACATGGCCGACCGGCACGCCTCCTCAATGGCGCAGGGGCTTTCCGTCCTCGCCGCCCCTTTCGTCGCCCTTCAACAGCGCATGGACGACGATCCCGAGTTCATCACCTCACTGTCAAACACATCAGCCCGACGTCTACTAGACCTAGCATTCAAGGCAGCACGTGTCATGCCCCCGATGATGGGGGCAGAGCGCGTGGCGCGCGGCCTGCCGAACGAGATACGCCGCGTAGAGGGAACTGTCGAACATGAGCACATCCACCATCTCGACCGGGACTCCCTCATCACCATCGTTGCTGCCCTTGAGTCAGCGGGTGGCCTTGATGACGGAGGGGGAACTCGCCAACTTGGCCCGCCTGGTGAAGCCGCGGACGACACGGTGGACGATGGTTTCTCCGACGCCGAAACAGACGGCGTTGATGCTGCTGAACAACACCCTTGAAGTTCTCTATGGTGGGGCGGCAGGCGGGGGTAAGTCTGAGGGCGCGTTGCTCATGGCATCGCAATATGTCGACATTCCCCACTACTCAGGGCTGATTCTCCGACGCACCTACCGCGACCTTGCTCTTCCTGGTGCGTTGATGGACCGTTCACATCAATGGTGGAATCCCACTGACGCCATGTGGGATGGGGCAGAACACACATGGGTATTTCCGTCTGGTGCTCGCATCGCGTTCGGCTACATGGAGAAAGAGAACGACCATCTTCGCTACCAGTCGGCAGAGTTTCAGTTCGTTGATTTTGATGAACTTTCGCAATTTTCAGAACATCAATATCGTTATTTGTTTTCACGCCTGCGGCGACTTGAGGGGTCGGACGTGCCGTTGCGCATGCGCGCCCAAACCAACCCTGGAGGTCCGGGCCATGAGTGGGTAAAAAAACGTTTTGACTTGCCGCGTGGTCCTGGTCCCGACATGCCTCAACGCAAGTTCCTTCCATCCACTCTTGACGACAATCCGCATCTCGACGCGACCCAATACGAACGTTCATTGTCCGAGTTGTCCGAACTTACACGCCGCCAGTTGCGTTACGGCGACTGGTCCATTGCCGCGGCCGGTGGCCGTTTCGATCCGGCCGACTTTCGTGTCATCACCCGCGACAAACTGCCTCCGTCAGCCGAATTCGCCACGGTGATCCGCTATTGGGACACGGCCGCGTCTGCGCCCACCGACTCGGACCCCGACCCTGACTGGACGGTGGGAATGAAGCTGGGCATGACCAAACGCGGCACAGTCAACACTGATCTGCCCGACTTCTACATCCTCGACATCATTCGTGTTCGTCGCGACCCTGGCGGCACGCAGCAAACAATCGCCGAAACGGCCCGCAAGGACGGCGTGGGCATTCCCCAATGGTTCGAGCAGGAACGGGGTGGGGCGGGCAAACTGCTCATCGGCACCTACCAGCAAACGGTCCTTCCCGGCCACATGGTCTACCCGCTTTACGTTACCGGCGACAAAGAGACCCGTGCGATTCTCCCCTCACAGATCGCACGCGAGGGTCGCATGTTCATCCTCGACGAGATGTTCCGTGAACCGTTCTTCGACGAAATCTCCCAGTTCCCCATCGGCGCACACGACGACCAAGTTGATGCGTTGTCCGGCGCGACCGAAGCGTGTCGCCGTTCGCGTATCATGTTCGACGTGGGCCAAGCGAGGCAGTATTGATGCGGTCACTGGCACGGTTCGGCTGCATCTACTTCGGCCATTTGTGGCTACTCGACCATTACGACACTGCGACCCTCGAAGCAGTGTTCGTGTGCCGCCGTTGCCCGAGGTTCTATCGCACCCATGTCTTATCGCCCTAGAGTACCGACATGCCCGAACTTGATGACGACGCAATCCGCGAAGCAATCATCTCCAAAGAGCTCTCCCTTCTCGGCGACGAACTGCCCGATCTCAACAGGTATCGCTCCTACTACGAGGGCGAACAGTCTCTTGTCTATTCCACCGCCAAGTTCCGCGAGATGTTCGGCACCCAGTTCGACGGGTTTCGCGACAACTTTACCCAGGTAGTCGCCAACGCCGTTACCGACAAGATGCTGCTCAAGGGGATACGGGTCGGGCGCGAGAACGAGCAGGACGACTCCACCCGGAAACTCGCCTCATTGATTTGGGAACAGTTTCTTACAAACGACATGGATGAACAGCAGGCCGACCTTTTTGGCGGCATGTCCATCGAGGGTCGCTCGGCGTTGATCGTCTGGCCCGACGGTGCGGGTGGCGTGACCCTCGACTGGCAGCCCGCGCAACTGGTCCGGGTGCGCTACGACGACGATGTGCGCGGCAAGGTAGCGTGGGCGACGAAGCGTTGGATCACCGCCGACGATGC
>Ga0209521_10003000_pt1 | contig 13713 bp, 14 predicted proteins | sample Rifsed19ft4_FD_184016 | JGI IMG/M metagenome (GOLD analysis project Ga0209521, IMG submission 184016) | Soil microbial communities from Rifle, Colorado, USA - sediment 19ft 4 (version 2) | ecosystem: Environmental > Terrestrial > Deep subsurface > Rock core/Sediment | place: Rifle, Colorado... | reverse complement strand
CATCGCCAAGGAGACCGAAGGGCTGCTCCCGCTCTCCGAGCGACTCCTCTCCCAGCCGGAGCAGCTGGCGCTCGGAGGGAAGTTCGAGGCAATGGAGGAGCAGGTGATCGGCCACGGCGTCCACGACCGCCTTTTGAGGACCCTGGAAGACCTGGAGCGGGCCGTCTAGCACCCCTTGCCCGGATGACTTTCTGTCTAAGAGCACTGACATTTCATGTCAGGCTGGCTGGGCACCACCCCCTTCGATGAGGGCGACCGAAACAAGAAAGTAAATCTTTTCAGTATCTTGAGATTTGCTGCCCTCGAAAATATTCAGGCATGAATCCTGCTTGGCTGGGCTATCATAGAAAACCTACAAGGAGGATGCATGTACATGAAGACGGGAAGAGGACCTCTTCTTGTTGGCGTGATAGTCGTCGCTGCCATCTTCGGGTTCGGGAGCCCTGCAGCCGCCCAGTTTCCGCTAGGGACGTGGGACGTCCAGATCAAAGGGGCAACTATCGGCCAGGGATATCTGACCTTTGCCCCCGGCGGTGTCCTCACAGCTTACGGAGTTATTGTTCCGAACATGGCCAAGAATCCTACCGAGACGATTAACTTCGGCTTTTTCGTGGTTGACGGGCAATGGCTAATGCTACCAAACGGCGAGGTGGTCGGTTTTTGGCAGAGTCCGCCTGCTGAGGACGTGCGAATCGACGTGTCGAGTTTCAAGGCAACTGGCCGTGACGGCGTCAGGATCAGAGTGGTAGGCGAGAGCACCAACGGTTCGATCAATCTTATAGGTGTTCCGGCCGTGGTGCTGGACGATCTCACCGGCTCCTGGTCCGCTAATGTGCTTAGGATTACAGGGATGACTCAAGCACGTAACTTTATATTCTTCGATTTGACCCCCACGGCATTGCTCAATGTGTACGATCTCGTGGGGTTCGGGGCTGATCGTTGCGTGTACGGTACGGCTATGTTGTCCAGAAAGGGTAAGGTCGGTTTTGTGACCCTGGAATTTGCAGTACCGGACCCCCCGGACGACTGCACCACCGTAGACCCGGCGACCGATGTCTACCTTCGAGCCAGCGGTGCAGTCGGCAAGGTCCTGCTCAAGCTCGGAACGTTCACCGGTCGTGCTGTTGGCAGTGACGAAGGAGACCTGACCACAATAACCCGAATGGACGTTATAGGGCCATAAGCGCGAAGTCACATCCAGCCGTCGCCGAGCTCGCCAAGCGGCTCTGATTCGCCAAGCCGCCCCGGTCCGCCGGGCAGCAGCCCACCTTGATCGCCACCGGAGTATGCTATCATTCACGTCGTGCCCCGCTCCGGCTGGAAGACCTGGATCCTCGTCATCCTCATCCTGTCGCTCATCGTCGTCGGGACGATCTCGTTCCTCGGCTGGCGTCAGTCCGTGCCCGGGGTGCGCGCGGCGCTCGTGCCGCCTCCCGCCTTCATCGGCCTCAAGACCCCGCTCACGCTGACCCTCACCGCCGCGCGCGGCGGCGTGGCGTCCTTCGAGCTCAGGCTCGTCCAGGGGACCCAGAAGGTCACGGCGATCCAGCAGAGCTTCCCGCCGCCGCGCGCGAACGAGCAGCGACTGGCCCTCACGGTGGAGGGGCGCGCGCTCGGTCTGCGGGAGGGCAGCGCCACGCTGGAGGTGTACGCGAAGGACGGCTTCTGGCGCCCGATCCGCGTAGACGACCGGCCGATCCTGACCCAGCCGGTCGCGCTGGACCTGACGCCGCCGACCCTCGATCTCCTGGCCGCCACGCAGTACCTGGCCCAGGGCGGCGGCGGGCTCGTCGTCTACCGCGCCAAGGGCGCGGCGCGGACCGGCGTGAACGTGGGCGGGATCTTCTTCCCGGGATTCGCGGTGGGGGTCACCGACGCGGGAACCCACGCGGCCATGGTCGCCGTGCCGTTCGACTTCCCCGTTGCCTCGCCGATCGTCCTGTCCGCCCAGGACGAAGCGCGCAACAGCGTGTCACGGAGCGTATCGAGCGAGATCAAGCCGCGGAAATTCCCGACGGGCACGGTGGAGCTCAAGGAGGAGTTCCTACAGCGAAAGCTCCCGGAGCTGCTTCCCGAGCGAGGGAGCGTCCCGCCCGATCAGCTGCTTCAAGCCTTCCTCACCGTCAACCGCGACAAGCGCCGCCAGGCCGAGGACGCCAAGCGTTTCGTCTCAACCAAGACCCAGGGGAAGCCCCTCTGGCAGGGCGCCTTCATCCAGCCCAGGAACACGAAGGTCTTCTCCAACTTCGCTGAGACGCGGAGCTACCGCTTCCGCGGCCAGGACGTGGACACGCAGGTCCACTTCGGCTACGACCTGGCCTCGGTCAAGGAGAGCCCGGTGCCCGCGGCCAACCGGGGCACCGTGGTCTTCGCCGGCCTGCTCACGATCTACGGCAACACCGTGGTCCTGGACCACGGGCTGGGCCTCCAGACGCTCTACGCCCACCTCTCGCTCATCGACGTGAAAGAGGGCCAGACGGTGGACAAGGGGACGATCCTGGGGCGGACGGGAAGCTCGGGCCTGGCCCTCGGCGACCACCTGCACTACGAGGTGCTGATCCACGGCATCTCGGTGACGCCGCTCGAGTGGTGGGACGGGCGGTGGATCCGCGACCACATTCTGAAGCCGCTGCGCGAGGCCAACGTCGCGCTGATCGAGGGTGATTAGCGCAAGGACGACCCGAAGCGGCTCCGCCGGGGGTTCGAGCGCGGGCTTTGCCCGCGCAAGCTGGGGGAGGCCTCGGAGGGGGCCGTCGAGGCCCCCTCCGACTGCTTAGCGCCCGCGGAAGACGGGCTCGCGCTTATCGACGAAAGCCCGCGCGGCTTCCTTGTGGTCGGCGGTCTCCCCGCAGCGGGTGTGGTGCCAGGCTTCGAGGTCCAGCAGATCTTTGAGCGCGCCGTCCTCGGCAGCGTTCAGATTCCGCTTCATGTAGCGGTAGGCGATCCGCGGCCCCCTGGCAAGACGCGACGCCAGGGCCAGGGTCTCCTCCTCGAGCCGCGAATCGGGCACGACCTTGTTGACCAGGCCGAGCCGGAGGGCCTCCTGGGCGTCGAGGAGATCGGCGGTGAAGTAGAGCTCGCGCGCCTTCGCCGTCCCCACCAGCCGGGTGAGGAAGAAGCTGCCGCCGAAATCGCCTGAGTAGCCGACGCGGGCGAAGGCGGTCCCGAAGCGGGCCGTATCGCCCGCGATCCTGAGGTCGCACGCCAGGGCCAGCGAGAGGCCGGCCCCCGCCGCGGCGCCCCGCACCATGGCGATGGTGGGCTTCGGCATCTCGTGGAGCCACCGCGAGACCTCCATCCGTGAGCGGAGCTCCTGGGCCTTCTGCTCGAGGGGGGCCTCGCCGAACTCCGTCCCCTCGGCCATGGCCTTGACGTCCCCGCCGGCGCAGAAGGCGCGGCCGGCGCCCGTCAGGATGAGGACGCCCACGTCGGCGTCCCCGGCGAGCCGCTCCAGGGCCTCCTCGAGGGCCGCCAGCATCGGCCGGGACATGGCGTTCAGCCGGTCGGGGCGGTTCAGCGTGAGCACCGCCACGCCATCCTTGAGAACTTCGAGCAGATCGTCGCTCATGGCCGTCCTCCGGAAAGTGGTTTATAAAAGAGCCTGAAGGGAGGGTACCATATGGATAGCTTTCAGATCTTCGGGGTCCAGTTCCTGCTGAGCCTGGTGGTCTACGGGCTCCTCGCGAAGTGGTACGTGGCGCCGGCCCTGGCCCGGCTCCCCCTCCACGACGCGCTGATCCCGCTGCTTGTCCCTCACGCCTTCCGCCACCTCGGCCTGGTCTTCTTGGTTCCCGCCGTCGTGGCGCCCACCCTGCCCCGCGCCTTCGCGCTTCCGACGGCGTACGGCGATCTCCTGGCCGGGCTCCTTGCTCTCCTGGCCATGCTCGCGCTCCGGGGCCGCCTGGTACTGGGCATTCCCCTCGCCTGGCTCTTCAACGTCGTGGGAACGCTGGATCTACTCTACGCCTTCTACCAGGGCATCCCGCTCGACGCGGGTCTCCATATGGGCTCGGCGTGGTACATCCCCACGTTCATCGTGCCGGCCCTGTACGTCACCCACTTCATGATCTTCGCCATGCTCGTCAAGCGCTCCCGCTGAGGAGAGACCTCGATGCCCAAGATGCTCGATCTCATCCGGATGTCGATGCGCGGGGAGCTGCCGCCCCCGCCCGTCGCCATGCTCATCGGCTTCAGGCCCACGTCCGTCGAGCCCGGCCGCGCCGTCGTGGAGTTCGAGGCCGCCGAGCGGCACGCCAACCCCGTGGGGACGCTCCACGGCGGCATCCTGTGCGACGTCGCCGACGCCGCCATGGGAATCGCCTACGCCAGCACGCTGGAGGAGGGGGAGACGTTCACCACCCTGGAGCTGAAGATCAACTTTCTGAGGCCGGTGTGGAACGCCAGGCTCCGAGCCGTGGCCGACGTCGTCAACGGGGGCCGGACGATCGGCCTCGTGGCGTGCGATGTGCTCGACGAAGGGGACCGCCTGGTGGCCCGGGCGACCAGCACCTGCATGACGCTCCGGGGCGACCAGTCGGCCGGGCGCGAGGCCTGGGCCTTCAGGAGTGCCGGCGGCCGATCAGGAGCCGCGGGGAGAGGAGCGCGCGGGGCGGGACGAAGTCGCCGATCACTCCCATCAGGAGGCTCAGCAGGTCGGGGCGCCGCGCGAGCCCGCGCGCCACGAGGTTCGCCAGCCACCGCCGGCGGATCACTCCCTGAAGGAGCCGCGTGACCCGTTCCTTGTCCCTGAAGGCCGCTCGCCGCGCGCGCCAGTAGGACGCCAGGACGGCCCGCGAGCAATCCTCGCGCGCGAGGGCGCCGTGGGCCACCTCCGCTGCCAGCTCGGCCGAGCGGAGGGCCGTGTAGATCCCCTCGCCGGTGAACGGGTCGTAGAAGCCGGCCGCATCGCCCACCAGGAGCACTCCCGCATGGCGGGGTGGCGCCACGCGGTACGCCAGGGGACCGAGGGCCATGACCGGTCCCAGGCGGCGCATCGCCGAGATCCGGGGCCAGAGGTGATCGAGCTGCTTGACCCGGGCGTGGAAGAAAGCGTCGAGCTTGCCCGAAAACGGCGCCGCGTGCTCGATGGGCACCACGAGGCTCAGGCTGACCGTTCCCGGGGCCACCGGATTCAGGATGGCGTAATCCGGCGGGTCCACATAGATCTCGCCGCAGTCCCCGAAGTCGCCGATCCCCTCCACATAGGTGAGGAGCGCCATGCGGCGCAGCGCGTGGGCCCTGACGAGGCCGAGCCGCCGGGCCACGACTGACTGGCGCCCATCGGCACCGACCACCAGCAGGCTCCGCGCCTCGAACGCCGCGCCGTCGGGGCCAGCCGCCCGGACGCCGACCACCTGCTCGCCGTCGAGCAGCAGGTCCTCCACACGGTGGCGCTCGCGGACGTCAACGGGGAGCGCCTTGGCCCGCTCCAGGAGGATCTGGTCCAGGGCCAGCCGCGGGATGGCCAGAGCATGATCCCGGTAGCCGCGGTAGGCCCCCTCGGTCGGGTAGCGTCCCTCCAGCACCGTGCCGTCGGGGGCGGTGATCCGCATCCCGCGGAGGGGCACCGCCCCCGCCGCGTCCACCGTCTTGAGCACGCCGAGCCGGTCGAGGATCCGCGACGCCTCCGGGCTCAGGTACTCGCCGCAGATCTTGGGACGGGGGAAAGCGGCCTTGTCGAGAAGGAGAACCGAGCGGCCGTGCTCGGCGAGCAGAACGGCGAAGGCGCTCCCCGCGGGACCGGCGCCGACGACGATCGCGTCGTACGTCCTCATCGGGGTCCTCCCACGACGGCCAGCCTCAGGCAGAGCGGGTGCCGCGTGATCCGGACCGGCGCGACTCCAGCCCGTTCGGCGAGCGCCCCGATCTCCCGGGCGCTGTAGGCGCGGCGGACTGAAAGGGGACCGTCGTGCCGCGACATGCGGTTCCAGGCGAAAAGCCGCGTGGTGAGCCAGACGAGCACGTACGCGAAGCGGCTGCGCATCAGATCGTTCACGACGAACCCCAGCCGGGAAGTCCGGCCCATCTCGGCCAGAAGGCCCGGGGCGGCGTCGGGCTCCAGGTGGTGGAGGGTGAGCGACGAGATCGCCGCGTCCACCCCGCCGCCCCGCACCGGCAGGCTGAGCCCGTCGGCCTGGACGAAGGAGATCTCAGGATACGCCGCGGCCCGCCGACGCGCCACGTCCAGGATGTGACGGTCCCGGTCCACGGCGATCACGCGGAGGGCGAGCCCCCGCCGCCGGGCCCAGCGCACCAGTCGAACCGGGATATCGGCCCCCCCGCTCCCCACGTCGAGCACGGTCACGGACCCGCCCCGCCGCTCCCCCAGGAGCCGGACCAGGTGAGAGCGCGTCACCCACGAGCCGCCGAAGTAGCGGTTCAGCCGCGAGATGTCGCGGAAGTTCGCCTCCAGCTCAGACAGGGAGGCCGGACCGTCGAGAAGCTCGACCGCGTTCTGGATTCGGGGTAGGTCGGGGAGCAGCGGCATGACGCCCCGTTACCAGCGGAGGAGCGCCCCCTCGGCGGCGAAGCCCGGCCCCAGCGCCATCATGACGCCCCAATCGCCCGGGACCGGCTGGGTCCGCCTCAGCAGCTCCTCCAGAACGAAAATCACCGTCGCCGATGACATGTTGCCGTAGCGCCGGAGCACCGAGCGCGCGGCCGCGACGTCCTCGTCGCTCAGCCCCAGGAGCCTCCGGGCCTGATCGATGACCCTGCGGCCCGCGGAATGCAAGACCCAGTGGGCGACGTCCTCCTGTTTCAGGCCGTGCGAGGCCAGGAGGGTCGCCGTCATTTCTTTCATCATCGAGGCTCCGATCCGCCTGACATCCTTCGAGAGGGTGACGCGCGGCCGCCCGCCGGGATAGGTGAACCCCATGGCATCCAGGTGCTCGGAGCGGAAGAGCGTCCGGTGCTCGATCACGCTCGGGCCCTCGCCCGCGCTCCCGAGCGCGAGCGCCCCGGCGCCGTCGGCGAAGATGGCGTGGGCCACCGCGCTCTCGAGCCGGTCGTCGAGGTAGTAGGCCGCCGAGCAGATCTCCACGGCGACGACGAGGGCCCGGTGACCGGGGAACGCGGCCAGGTGATTCGCCGCCTGCTGGAGGGCGACCATGGCGCTGGCGCACCCGCTGTCCCCGACGTGGACCCGCTGGACATCCGACCGGCAGCCCAGATCGTGGATCAGCTGGGCGTCCAGGCTCGGACAGAAGCGTCCCGTGCACGTAGTGGTCGCGACGAAATCGAGATCGCCCGGGGACCAGCCCGCGCGCTCGAGACAGGAGAGGGCCGCCCCGCGCGCCAGCTCGCGCGCCCCCTGCTGGAAGCGGTCGTTCAGCTCCTCGGCGCTCTCGTCGGTGCGCACGTGGCCCGGGTCCAGCCAGAGGTAGCGGCCCTCGATGTCGCTGTTGGCGAAAAAGCCGCTGCGCTGCGCGTCCGAGTAACCGGCCAGCTCGGCGAGCCGCGACTGGGGAAAATAATGGGGCGGCGTGGCGGTGGCGACGGAGAGAATTTTCGGCTTCCCGGGCGCCATGGGGTGGAGCATACGCCCCGTCCCGTCCCCTGTCCAGCGATTGACTCCCGCCGGCGCCAAGTGCTACGGTTTGCCGGATTCTACCGTGAGAGGAGAGAGCGCTATGCCCCTGTTCAGCTTCGAGGGAAAGGCCCCGCGCGTCCACCCGACGGCCTTCGTCGCCCCCACCGCCACCCTCATCGGCGACGTCGTCGTGGAGGAGCGCGCCTCGGTGTGGTACGGCGCGGTGTTGAGGGGCGACTTCAATCCCATCGTCGTCCGCGCGGGCGCCAACGTCCAGGACAACGCGGTGCTCCACACCACCCCGGCCGCCGGGGTCGAGATCGGCCCCGGAGCCACCGTGGGGCACCTTTGCCTGATCCACGCCGCCGGCGTCGGCGAGGAAGCCCTCATCGGCAACTGCGCCACGGTGCTCGACGGCGCCAAGATCGGAGCGCGGGCGATGATCGGGGCCGGCGCCGTCGTCACGCCCGGCACGGAGATCCCTTCGGGCGTGCTGGCCATGGGCGTGCCCGCCAAGGTCACGGGCCAGCTGGCCGGCACGCCCGCCGAGCGGTGGGTGAAGATCAACCCCCAGGGCTACCAGGCCCTGGCCCAGCGCCACAAGGCGGGAGTTACCCAGGCGTGAGCACGGCGCGCGCCGCGCACATCCCCGAGACCGTCCCGGTGCTCGAGACGCACCGGATCGACGAGGACGCGCTCCGGCGCTACCTGGAGGCCCACGTCCCGAACTTCTCGGGCCCCATCACCGTGCGCCAGTTCCTCGGCGGGCAGTCATGTCCGACCTACCACATCGCGGCGGGCGGCAAGGAGTACGTGGTCCGCAGGAAGCCGCCGGGCAAGCTCCTCCCCTCCGCCCACGCGGTGGACCGCGAGTACCGGGTGATCACCGCACTGGCCGGGACGGACGTGCCGGTCCCCCGGACGTACGCCCTCTGCGAGGACCCGTTGGTCATCGGCACGCCCTTCTACGTCATGGACTACGTCCACGGGCGCGTCCTGGTGGATCCGATGCTCCCCGATCTGCCGCCCGCGGAGCGCGCCGCCATCTACGAGGACATGATCGACGTGCTTGCGCGACTGCACCGGGTGGACTGGCAGGCGGTTGGCCTCGCCGAATTCGGCAGGCCCGGCAATTACTACGCCCGCCAGATCCACCGCTGGGCCCAGCAGTACCGGGCCTCGGAGACCGAGAAGATCGAGGCGATGGAGTCCCTGGTCGAGTGGCTCCCCGCCCATATCCCCCCCGACGACCTGACGACGCTCGTCCACGGCGACTATCGCCTCGGCAACACCATCATCCATCCCACGGAGCCCAGGATTCTGGCGGTGCTGGACTGGGAGCTCTCGACGCTCGGCCACCCCCTGGCGGACCTGGCCTACAGCTCGGTGACCTCGCGCTGGGGACCGGAGGGGCTCTACAGCTTCAAGGACCGCAACGCCGTCCCGGCCGGGATCCCGACGGAGGAGGAGTACGTCCGAGCCTACTGCCGCCGCACGGGCCGCGCCGGCATCCCGGACTGGCACTTCTACATCGCCTTCGCGCTCTTCCGCCTGGCCGCCATCGCCCAGGGAATCATGGGGCGGGTCCGCGACGGCACCGCCAACGACCCCGGGGCCGCGGAGCGCGGCCGCCGCGCCCGCCCCCTCGCCGAGGAAGCCTGGGCCGTCATCTCGTCCCGCACCTGAGAGCGTATCCAATTCTGGACGTTGACCCACAATCGTTGGGGCGGCTAATCTCCGTCCAGTGGACGCCGGGCCAGGAAGTGAGGGTTAAGGAGAATCACTTTACGCTCTGGAACGCCGTGGCCAAAGTACAGCACAGCCGGGTAACTCCGGGGCCATGATCCAGGCAACTGAAGCGCTATTGGCGGTCCTATGACAGTGACAAACCTGATAGAGAAGTTTGCTCGGCTAGAAGCCGAAATTGCGCAGGAGAAGGGCGACTTTACTTTTTTCGCCCTCTTCATGCGCGAAGATGTTCCGGACCGTTGGGATCTGATCGTCTCTGCTCCCTGGGTCGGCGAAGACAAGCAGGGAGCCGTCGACTACCTTGTTGCACAAATCAAGTCGAGGCTTGGCAAGGAACACCTGACCTGTCTTTCTCGGATCGTGCCAGCCGACCCCGACCATGTTGCTGTCCAGGACCTCAACCGCGCCATTCAGGTGGAGCACGGCAACGTTGAGGTGAATGACAGAAATTTCTTCGGACTGGCGATCAAGCGCGCCCACATAATTACATCTAAGCGGCCTCCGGCCCCGGCGGCGAGGTAGCTGCCCGGCGACGGCTGGAGTGGACCGACGGGCGGGCGCTTTGCCGCACGCCAGCGTCGGTGGCCTTTAGCGCGAGGCGATCGATCGGGTGGGGTCGTCGCCGACCCGGACCAAGAGCTTGCCGAAGTTCCGTCCCTGGAAGAGCCCGAGGAAGGCGCTCGGCGCGTTTTCCAGGCCCTCCACGATGTCTTCCCGGTACTTCAGCCTGCCTTCGCGAACCCAGCCGGTGCAGTCGCGGAGGAATTCACCGAGCCGGTCGGCGTGGTCGAAAACGATGAACCCCTTGATGAGGGCGCGGTTGACCAGCAACGGCCGGAGGTTCGGCCCCGGCGGGGGCGTCGTGGCGTTGTACTCGGAGATGAGACCGCAGAGCGGGATCCGCGCGTTCGGGTTGATAAGCCGAAGAACCGCGGCAAGTACACCGCCGCCCACGTTTTCGAAATAGATGTCGATGCCTCGGGGACAGGCCTTCTCCAAGGCCTGGACGAGATCCTCGGCCTTGTGGTTCACGCAAGCATCGAAGCCCAGCTCCTTCACGACGTGCTCGCACTTTTCCCTCGACCCCACCACGCCGACCACCCGGCAGCCCTTGATCTTCGCGATCTGGCCCACGGCGGAGCCGACGGCGCCGGCTGCCGCCGAGACGACGACGGTTTCGCCCTCCTTGGGCTTTCCGATGTCGAGGAGACCGACGTAGGCCGTCATGCCCGGCATGCCGAGCACGCCGAGCGCGGTCGAGATCGGCGCCTGCTTGGGGTCGAGCTTCCGCGCGCCGACGCCCTGCGAGACGGCGTAGGCCTGCCAGCCGTCGTAGCCGAGGACGAAGTCGCCCCGGGCGAAGCCGGGATGCCGGGACTCGACGACCTCGCCGACCGTCCCACCGACCATCGGCTTGCCGACCTGGGCCGGGGTGGCGTACGACCGCCCCTCGTTCATGCGCCCCCGCATGTAGGGATCGAGCGAGAGGTAGATGGTGCGGCAGAGGATCTCGCCCTCGGTCGGCGCCGGCATCGGGGCGTCCACGACCTCGAAGTCCCCGATTGTCGGCGCCCCGGTGGGCCTGCGCTTGAGCAGAACCTTGCGATTCACGTCAGCCACGACACTCCTTTCGAGCGCGGGCTTGCCCGCGCAACCGGTGGGCTATCCGTGCTTCTTGAGCTCGAGGCGGGCGATCTGGCGGCGGTGCACCTCGTCCGGCCCGTCGGCGAAGCGCAGCGTCCGCGAGTGGGCCCACATGGCGGCCAGGGGGAAGGCCTGGCTCACACCGCCCCCGCCATGGAGCTGCATGGCGCGCTCGATGACTCGCAGGGTCATGTTGGGCACCGCCACCTTGATCGCCGCGATCTCCTGCTTCGCCGTCTTGTTCCCCGCCGTGTCCATCATGTAGGCGGCCTTGAGGACGAGGAGGCGCGCCTGCTCGATCTCGATCCGCGACTGGGCGATACGCTCCAGCGTGATGTCGTTATCGGCCAGCCGCTTGCCGAAGGCCACGCGCTCCTGGGCGCGCCGGCACATGGCTTCCAGGGCCCGCTCCGCGACGCCGATCTGGCGCATGCAGTGGTGGATGCGCCCGGGGCCCAGGCGCCCCTGGGCGATCTCGAAGCCGCGCCCCTCGCCCAGGAGCATGTTGGAGGCCGGCACCCGGACGTTCTCGAAGACCACCTCGCCGTGGCCGTGAGGGGCGTCGTCGTAGCCGAACACCGTCAGCATGCGGACGATCTTGATCCCCGGCGCGTCGCGCGGGACCAGAATCATGGACTGCTGCTTGTACTTGTCGGGGTTCTTGGGGTCGGTCTTGCCCATGAAGATGAGCATTTTGCAGCGCGGGTCGCCGATCCCCGAGGTCCACCACTTGTGGCCGTTGACGACGTACTCGTCGCCCTCGCGGACGATGGAGGCCTCGATGTTCGTGGCGTCGGACGAGGCGACCTTGGGCTCGGTCATGGCGAAGGCGGAGCGGATCTTGCCCTCCAGCAGCGGCGCGAGCCACTGCTTCTTCTGCGCCTCGGTCCCGTAGCGGACCAGCACCTCCATGTTCCCCGTGTCGGGCGCCGAGCAGTTGAACACCTCTGGCGCGATCGGGGAGCGCCCCATGATCTCGCAGAGCGGGGCGTACTCGAGGTTCGTCAGGCCGGCGCCGTACTCGCTCTCCGGCAGGAAGAGGTTCCAGAGCCCCCGCTCCCGCGCCTTGGCCTTCAGCTCCTCCATGATGGGCGGCACCTGCCAGCGCGTCGGCTGGGCGTGGAGCTGATCCACGAACGTCTGCTCGCCCGGGGAGACGTGCTTGTCCATGAACTCGGTGAGCTGCTCCATGTACATCTTCGTCCGCTTGGAGTATTCGAATTCCATCCCCGTCCTCCTCCGATCAGGTTCCGAGGAGCCCGACGTCGAGCTCCTTGCCGGCCGGCGCGACGGCGGCCGGCGCCACTCGGCGCGGCTCGCGCCCGAGCTTCTGGAGGGCCGGCATCACCTCGCGCGCGAACAGGCGCATGTTCCGCTCCGCTGCATCGTACGGCATCCCCGCGTAGCTGAAGACGCCGACGAAGGTCTCGTTCCCGACGCGGTCGCGAACGTCCAGGATCTTTTGGTAGCACTGCTCGGGCGTCCCCCACACCTGGAGGTTCGTGAAGAAGTCGGTCACCGTGCCGGCGCCGTACTGGGCGATCTTCTCGGCCATCTTCCCGTAGTACTCGTAGCCCTTGGTCTTCGCCAGGTGGTCGCCGGCGAAGTTGTAATGGTCGAGGACCGTCTGGAAGTAGCCGCCGATGTAGCGGCTCGCCATCTCATGGGCGCGCTCGGCGCTCTCGTCGCAGAAGGTCCAGCCGGCGGCGATGGGCGGCGGCGCTTCGGCCTTGTTCACTTCGCGATAGATCGTCCGGTAGGCGTCGAGCTCCTTGGCGACCTCCGCCCAGGGCTTCTGCGGGATGATCAGGATGCCCACGCCCAGCTCGGCCATGACGCGCGCCGACTCGGGCGAGACCGCCGCGGCGTAGGTGCGGCCGCGGAACGTCTTGAAGGGCGCCGGGCGGATGGCCGCCCTCGGCTGCTTGACGAATGTGCCGTCGTGCTCGCAGTAGCCGGTCTCGAGGCCTCGCAGCAGCATCTGGGCGCTCTCGACGAAGCGCTGGCGCGACTCCTCCATGGGGAGGCGGAACCCGTCGAACTCGACCCTACCGGCGCCGCGGCCGAGCCCCAGGATCAGCCGCCCGTTGGAGAGGTTGTCGAGCATCGACACCTCCTCGGCCACGCGCATCGGATCATGCCACGGGAGCACGACGACCATGGAGCCGAGCTGGAGGCGCTCGGTCCGCCCCGCCATGTAGGTCAGGAACTGGAGCACGTCGGGGCACATGGTGTAGTCGGTGAAGTGGTGCTCGACCCCCCAGATCGACTCGAAACCCAGCGGCTCGGCGAGGTCCGCCAGTTTCAGCTCGTTCCGATAGACCTCGAGGTCGGTCCGCGACTTCTTCGGGTTCTGGAAGACCGTCGCCATTCCGACGTGCATGGACGCCTCCCCGCTACTTCTTCCCGTAGTCGCGGCGCCAGAGCGCCACGTACTCGCGGGCGTTGCGCAGGATGTCTTCGATCTCCTCGGGACTCATCTGCCTCACCGGGGTGGCGGGCACCCCCATCACAAGCCAGCCCGCCGGCACGACCTTCCCCGGAGGGACCAGGGCGCCGGCCCCGACCTGGGCGCCTTCCTCCACCACGGCCCCGTTCAGGACCATCGCGCCGATCCCGATCCTGGTGTTGTTCATCACGGTGCAGGCGTGGACAACCGCCCGGTGGCCGATGGTGACGTTGTCGCCCACCAGGCACGGGAACTCGGGCGTCACGTGGAGGACCGCCCCGTCCTGGACGTTCGAATTCCGGCCCAGCCTCACGTAGTTGTCCTGGTCGCCCCGGAGGAC
>Ga0209521_10002997_pt1 | contig 13730 bp, 16 predicted proteins | sample Rifsed19ft4_FD_184016 | JGI IMG/M metagenome (GOLD analysis project Ga0209521, IMG submission 184016) | Soil microbial communities from Rifle, Colorado, USA - sediment 19ft 4 (version 2) | ecosystem: Environmental > Terrestrial > Deep subsurface > Rock core/Sediment | place: Rifle, Colorado... | reverse complement strand
TTTCCCTGCGGGAAACCTTCCCATTATTTCATTAACAAGATCTGCGAGATAATCCATAGCTGCTTCTACTCCGGGCTTTGCTTTTTCTGCAGTTGCGAGCTTACTTTTACCGACAACGCCCTCAGGTGTGATCAAAAGTTCCATACCTGTGAGTCCTACATGATCATAAAATCTCATTGGATAACCATACGCAAGACCCGATTTATCTACAATCCCATCCTTTATATACATTTCGGATTTTGTATCCACTGCGTCCTTCATTTTAATCATCTCCGGAAATAACGCCAGAGAAAATGAAGTCTCGCATTCATCCGCATGAACAAAAGGTGTTTCAAAAGGACCACCGTGCTCCTTATCTCTTATATGTTTCCTTATCGAAAACCACCAATTAAGATATGCTATTATGGCCGGAACTTGAAATTTCTTACCGAATTGATGAATTGCCATAGGAATAACATAATCCTGTGCGTGTCCATTAATAAAGATTTGTTTTCTGAAACCTGCATTCCAGAAACCGGCTATTATTGCACGAAGGTATGCAGCAAGATCTTCTTCCGGAACAACGACTGTGCCAGGCATCCCAAGATGATTATAGGGATGCGAGCCATACCATACTGGTTGTGCAACTGTACAGCCTGTATTTAGAGCAACCTGTTCAGCTAATCTCGTTAGTAAAAAAGTATCCTCTCCGGAGCATGCATGGGGGCCATGGTTTTCTGTACTTCCTACCGGGATTATTATAAGATCATTTTTCTCAAGTCTTTTTTCTATTTCTTTTCCGGTCATATTCTGGAAATATATACCAGTGGCCAGGTCCATATGCCCGCCCTCAGGTGGTATCTTCCATTTACTCATTTCTCATTCTCCTTCCGCCCTATTATGTATCTCATATTCTTTTTTTTCTCGAATAAAAGACGTTTACGTTTTTATTAAATAAATCGATTACGTAAACGATTATATTTTATTCTAAATTATATATCATGTCAATACTCTCATATTGATACTTATATGATTATTTTAAAAAATAATTTCTTTTTTTTATATCAAATTTATTTCAATTTATGGAAAATATCAGCCAGATTCCATATACATAAGTCTTTAGTTTTATTAATGGCAAATTATAACATATAATAATACGCATGGAATATTTCGCAGATACGGATATCGGAAAAATCAGAAAACAAAACGAAGATTTTTTTTACGCCAGAGATAATCTGTTTATTGTGGCTGACGGAATGGGAGGACACAATGCCGGAGAAGTTGCAAGCAGAATTGCCGTTGAAGTTTTTACGGAAAATTTTGATAGAAGCCTGAAAGATAAGATAAAAAAAACCTCTCCCATCAAAAAAGATAATTTAACCTCCCCTGATATAAAAGAACTTCTTCTTGAAAGTATTAGAATCACTAATAAAGAAGTTTTTGATGAATCTGTCTCAAAATTAGGATATTACGGTATGGGGACCACTTTTACGGGATGTTTTATACATAAACAAAATGCGTACATAATCCATGTTGGTGACAGCAGATTGTATGTAAAAAGAGGAAGTGAATTCAAACTTCTGACTTCCGACCATACTATAGTGGGTGAATTCTATAGAAGAGGTGAAATAAGTTATGACGACACTTTCGATCACCCTCAGAGAAATTATCTCACCAGGGTCCTTGGCGTTGCAGAAGACATAGATCCCGACTTTAGCTCGTATGAAATCCTTCGGGAAGATATAATCCTCATGTGTTCCGATGGCCTCAATTCTATGCTTAAAGATGAAGTAATCTCAAGTATCATCGGTAAATATAAAAATGCTCAGGACATTGCAAAAAATCTCATAAAAGGCGCTATAAAAAAAGGCGGCCTGGATAATATAACAGTTATAGTCATAAAAAAATAATTATGCCTGAAAATGATTTCAAAAAAAATAAATTGATCTTAAAAAGATACCGGATAATAAAAAAGATAGCCTCCGGTGGAATGGCTGATGTCTTCCTGGGAGATGATTTGAAGTTAAACAGAAAAGTGGCTATCAAAATACTGGCTGCCAATTATGCAGGAGATAAGAACTTTGTAGTAAGGTTCAAGAGCGAGGCACAGATCCTTGCAAGGCTCAATCACCCAAATATTGTCCAGGTCTATGACTGGGGAGAATTCGATAGCTCCTATTTTATTTGCATGGAATACGTGGAGGGAGAAAGTTTAAAAGAGATCATAGAAAAAAAGGGCCCTCTTCCTCCCGAAACTTTTGTCGATTACGCAATACAAATTTCCAGTGCTCTCTTGATGGCTCATAAAAGCAATCTTATACACAGGGATATCAAACCCCAGAATATACTTGTGACCACGGATGGAGAGGTCAAAGTCACCGATTTCGGTATTGCGAAATCCCTATCTACCGATATCACCAAGACATTGAATATAATGGGAACTGCCCACTATATTTCACCCGAACAGGCCAGAGGAGAAATCCTGGATCACCGCACTGATATCTATTCAATGGGAATAGTGCTTTACGAAATGTTGACCGCAGATGTTCCTTTCAGGGGCGGTAGCTCCATTGACATCAGTCTTAAACACATATACGAAAAGCCTTTAAGGCCATCAAAGTTGATTGAAAATATACCGGAGAAACTGGAAAAAATCATAATGCATTGTCTGGAAAAAAATCCTGCGGATCGCTATCCAAATATAAAAGAACTTATAGGGGACCTCCAAAAATATGGAACCGACAAGCCCTTGAGTTTTGACCTTAAAAGACGAAGGAAAAATAAAGCAAGTGCATTTGCAGAAAAGTTAAGATTGAATAAGGTAAGTACCATTATCCCTATTATAATGTCGATCTTTATTCTTGCATTCCTGACTCTTTTTATAGTCTATAGTTCCAGATATTATAGGGAAACAGCTTCCAACTCTATGGCAGCGGTTCCCCCGGTCGAAAATATCCCGGCAGAAAATGCGGAAGTCCTGCTTTCACTTTATGACCTGAATATGGTCATAAAAGATGAAATATATGATTCCGAGATTCCCGAAGGATTTATTATAGAGCAGACTCCGGAATCAGGAAAAAATATCCCGGTAGGAGGCAACATAGAAGTAACTATAAGCCGAGGTCCTGAAGTCACTTTTATTTTAGTTCCCAATCTGGTTGGTCTGAGTCAGGAAGAAGCCCTGCAGGCACTGGAAGATCATGGCCTTGCGCGCGGCAGTATCTCCGGAGAATACTCCGATGCTTTTGAAGAAAATCACATCATAAACCAGGATCCGGAGTTCAATGAAGAACTCGACCCGGGAGGATCAGTAAATCTCACGATAAGCAGGGGTAAAGAAATAATTCTTATTCCCAATATCATTGGCCGCGATTTTATAGAAGCTTCGAGCTACCTTGAGTCTCTTAGACTCTTAGTAAAAAGCAGCAAGGCCCCAATCACAGAAACAAGTTCCATAAGAGAACCCGGAAAAATCATGGATACGATCCCATCCCCGGGTTCCGAAGTGCAGGCGAACAGTATGGTGGAACTGATAATTTCTACGAACGAACTCCTTTTACCGGTCCCGGATCTTATGCGTCTAAGTCTGGAGCAGGCCGCAAGTAAGCTTGATTCCGCTGGTATCAATTATGAAATAAGTTATGTAAATACGGATTATTCGACACAGATTGGAATGGTCCTGGGGCAGAATCCCGAAGCAGGAAGCTACATTTCCCCCGTTTCCAGTGTTATTTTGTTTATAGGAAATTAGCCAATAGTCTTCAATTGAAAAAATTCATTAAAGAAGACACTTACAGCGAAATTTTTTATTCCTTATTGAAAAACCCCATAGATTCGAATTTATGGACTTTTGCGGATTTTAACTCATCTCCCGAAAAACGGGTATATTTTTCAAGTGCACCGGTGACATATCTCTTTACGATTTTTACCATTCTCCCGGGTGCATTCTGAGCACCACCCAGCGGTTCGGGGATAATCCTATCTATTACCTTTAACCTTAACAGATCTCCTGAGGTCAATCTTAGTTCCCTCGCAGCCAGCTTGGTACCGGAGGGATTCTTCCACAGAATAGCGGCACATCCTTCAGGTGAAATAACCGAATAGGTTGAATTTTCGAGCATTGCCACTTCATTTCCAATAGCCAGTGCCAGTGCCCCGCCGCTTCCACCTTCACCAATAAGGACGACTATGATGGGGACCTTGACTTCGAACATCACAGAAATACTTTTTGCGATGGCGCTGGCCTGCCCGTCATCTTCGGCTTCAATTGCAGGATAAGCTCCGGGTGTATCTATAAAAGTCACAATGGGGAACCCAAATCTGTCGGCAAGTTCCATGATCCTCTGGGATTTTCTATACCCCTGCGGTATGCTCATGCCGAAGTTATATATCATCCTCTCTTTTATATCCCGGCCCTTATTATGTCCGATGGCAGCAACGGTCTTTCCGTTGATTTTACCCAGACCGGCAATGATGGATTTATCTTCACCTGTAAGCCTGTCGCCGGAAAGGTCCACAAAATCTTCGAAAATACCTTTTATATAATCCTTACACTGGGGCCTGTTCTCATTCCTTGAAAGTTCTACGATTTTCCAAACTCTTCTGGCATCTCTTTCGACACTTTTATAAGTCTCGATCTTTCTGGCAAGAGCTCTTTCCGCATCTTTGAAATGGATGCCGGTGAAAAAGGGTATCTTTTTTAATTTTTCAAGCTTGGACAGTGATCCTAAAATCTCTTTAAGATAACTCTTTGGAATTTCTTCCAGTTTTTTTAGATCCATATCATCCTCTGAACAATCTTAACAGATTGGCCAGTGTGTCCTTAAGATCGCTTCTGTTAACGATTATATCCACCTGGCCGTTTTTTAAATTTCTCTCCGCGCTTCCGAAATCCGAAGGCAGGTTCTTTTTTATGGTCTGTTTTATAACCCTGGGTCCGGCAAAGAAAAAGAGTGCGCCGGGTTCCGCTATGATGATGTCGGCAACGGTAGCAAAACTTGCGCTGACCCCTCCGGAAGTAGGATTAGTTATTACTGTCATATAAGGAATCCTGTTTTCCTTTACCCTGCCTACGCTGGATACCGTCTTTGCCATCTGCATCAGGGATATCACACCTTCCTGCATCCTGGCTCCTCCGGATGTACAGAATATAATGAGAGGGATATTTTTTTCGATGCTGTGATTGGATAATATCTTTATTTTCTCTCCTACCACGCTTCCCATGCTTCCACCCATAAAACCAAAATCCATAATACCAAGTGCCACATCATTACCTTCTATCTGTGCATCACCTACTATAATTGCATCATCCAGGCTGGCTTTTAGTCTGGTCTCTTTAAGCCTCTCACCGTAAGACTTGACGTCATAAAAGTTTAAAAAATCAACCGAACTTATATTTTTACCCAGTTCGTTAAAACTATTACTGTCTGCTGTGATCTGGAGCCTGTCTCTTGCACCTATGGTATAGTGATAATTGCAATACGGACACACCCAGAGATTCAAAATAAAAATCTCGTTTTCGATATCTTTATTACAATTCTTACACTTGATCTTTTCCATATATCTTTACCTATCGAATATATTTTTTAAAACCAAGGGTCACATTATGGCCGCCAAAACCCATTGAATTGGAAATAGCGATATTTACTTCTCTCTTCTGGCTTACCTTTGCCGTATAATTCAAATCGCACTTTTCATCCGGATTATCAAGGTTGATGGTTGGGGGAATAATACCGTTCCCTATAGTCAACACTACCGCAGCGGCTTCGATTGCACCCGAAGCTCCCAGACAGTGACCGGTCATGGATTTAGTCGAGTTTATATTTATATTATAAGCATGCCCGCCAAAACATCTTTTGATGGCAGCGGTTTCGATAACATCGTTTAAAGGAGTCGAGGTCCCGTGAGCATTGATATAGTCCACTTCTTTCAGGTCAACACCACCTTCATCCAGACAATTTTTCATGCACCTTGCTACATTCGCACCCGATTCCTCCGGTGCAGTTATATGATAGGCTTCTCCGGAAAGACCATATCCAAAAACCTCGCAATATATTCTGGCATTCCTTTTAAGTGCACGGCTCAATTCTTCCAAAATCAATATACCGCAGCCCTCGCCCATTACAAATCCATCCCTATTCCTGTCAAAGGGTCGGGATGCTTTTTCCGGCTCATCATTTCTTTTGGAAAGAGCCTGCATATTGGAAAATCCCGCCATTCCCAGAGGAGTGATAGCTGCTTCGGTTCCACCGGCAATCATGACATCCGCAGCTCCCCTTTTGATTATCTCGAATGCATCTCCTATTGCATTCGATCCTGCGGCACATGCGGTGGCTGTAGCGCTCACCGGTCCTTTGGCTCCGCTCATAATGGATACCTGAGCTGCCGCCATATTGGATATCATCATTGGAATAATGAAAGGACTCACCTTATCGGCGCCTTTATGGAGCAATCTTTCATGCTGCTGCTCCAGAGTTGCAAGTCCGCCCACTCCGCTTCCGACATAAACTCCCACTTCATTTTCATTTGAAGAATCGATCTTAAGACCGCTGTCATTTATGGCATCCCGCGCCGTAGCAACCGCAAATTGTGCAAATCTATCCATTCTTTTAGCCAGCTTGAAGTCCATATAGTTTTCAGGCTCAAAATCTTTTATCTGCGCGGCAATTTTGGAAGCAATCTTTTCGACATCAAAGCGATCGATTCTCGAGACGCCTGATTTTCCTGAAATCAGGTTATTCCAAAACTTATCGGTTTCCAGCCCCAATGCCGACATTACTCCCAATCCGGTCACTACAACCCTTCTTTTATTGATCTCTTTTATCAATTGCAAATCCTTTTCTCTAATCAAAATTCTAATACTACTTTTTACCTGTCAAATACCCATCCCACCGTCCAGATTTATCACGGTGCCTGTTATATAATTTGAATCATCACTTGCCAGAAAGAGTGCTGTTTTGGCAACATCGTCCACACTTCCCAGCCTCCCGGTCGGAATCTGCTCTATTAGCTTTTGCTTTATATTGTCGCTAAGCTTTTCTGTCATCTCCGTTTCTATATAGCCTGGCGCTATAGCATTTACCAGTATGTTTCTACTGGCAAGTTCCCTGGCAAGAGTCTTCGTAAGCCCTATTATTCCTGCCTTTGATGAGGAATAATTGCTCTGACCTGCATTACCGTGAACTCCCACTATCGATGAAATATTTATTATTTTTCCGCTTCTATTCTTTACCATATATCTAACCGTGTGTTTGGAGCATATAAATGCTCCGGTAAGGTTTATGTCGATTACCTTTTTCCAATCTTCAAGACTCATCCTCAGTATAAGATTGTCCCTGGTGATTCCGGCATTATTGACCAGGATATCTATTTTACTTTCAGCTTCTATGATTTTTACGATTGCCTGCTCGACGCTTTTCTCATCGGTTATATTAACCTCGGAAAAAAACACTCTTCCATTTTTATAGGCAGACCGGAATTCATCCACTGTCCTATTTCCTTCTTCCTGGTTGACATCGAAAATATATACGGATGCACCTTCTTGCAAAAAAGTCTCACATATCTTCTTCCCGATACCCCTGGCGCCTCCGGTTACAATGGCCACTCTATCTTTAAGCCTCATTTATGATTCCTTCCTTTTCTAACACGCTTTTTAAATTCTCTATATCCTCCATCCGGTCGGTTTTAAGTATAGTAACAACCCTGCCGCTCTTCTTTGCAATCCTTCCAACCAATCCAGTCAAGATTGATCCCGGCCCCACTTCTATAAATATATCAGTTCCATTTTCCAGCAGATACCCGATACTGTCAATCCATCTTATTGGACCTACAAGCTGTCCGGTCAGGGTCCTTTTTAAATCGTCCTTACTACGGTAAGTGACTTCGGTTGTGGAAAAGAAAGGAAACCTCATATCCATAAAAACGATATTTTGTTCAATGTATTTTCCTAGTTCATTAGAAACCTGTTTCATCAAAGGAGAATGCGAAGCAATGCCCACTTTAAGCGGTATTATTTTTTTTGCGCCCTTTGATTTCAGTTTCTCAATTGCTTCTGTCACTGCACCTTCGTATCCGCTTATTACTATCTGCGAATAATCATTATAATTTGCAATAAATACCCTGTCTGTAAAATTTTCGAGAACATCTTTGATCGCATTTATCTCTGTCCCCAGGATAGCGGCCATCATTCCTCTTTCATTTCGGTTGGCCCCGCTCATAATCATACCACGGTATCCCACGAGTACCGCTCCCTGTCTGAAATCATAAGCACCGCTGCTGTAAAGGGCACTGTATTCTCCCAGGCTGTGTCCCAGAACCGTATGTATATAATTACTCTTTATAGAAAGATCATTCAAAATATAATCATTCAGGGCACAGCTCAATGTGTAAATAGAAATCTGGCTGAATCGGGTGTCATCGAGTGCATTATCTTTGCTTCTGCCGCGTATTATTTCTAAGATATCTTTTCCAATTACTTCGCTCGAAATATCAAAATATTTCCTGTAGCTGTCATTTGCATCCAGAAATTCATTACCCATACCGATATATTGCGATCCCTGGCCGGGGAACATAAGAGCAATATTTTTTGAAATTCCACAATCATCTTTTTTACTCTTCAATTAAAAACCTTCCTATGTCAGGTAAAATAAAATCTCTGTGATACAGACAAGTTCATTTCCCACCATTGCCTTGCCTACTGCCCGCCCAATATTTTTCCTGGAATTTTTAAGTTCGAGTTCTATCGTAAGCTCATCTCCGGGCTTTACTATCCTTTTGAACCTGGCCTTATCTATACCGGCAAATAATACCAGCTTGCCTTTATTTTCAGGTATCATGAGCATGAGTACCGCTCCCGCCTGTGCAATAGCTTCGATAATGAGAACTCCTGGCATGATGGGTCTGCCGGGAAAATGCCCCTTGAAAAAAGGTTCATCTTCTTTTAGGTATTTTATAGCTGTGATTCTTTTTCCATAATCGACTTTAACGACCTTATCCAATAGAAGAAAGGGATCTCTATGGGGAATAATGCTTTCGATATCTTTTCGGCTCATTTCCATTATTATTTATACCCTCCAATAAATTATTTCTTTTAAAATAAAACATTTTCCTCATATGGGAAAAATATCGCCGGTAAATATTAGAATTAATCTTTGTAACTTTTTAGATAGACGGAGCTATATTTTTATGGTTTCATCCCTGACATCGAATAGACACAATTGCTAGCTCTGTTTTTTTATTATTTATTTTTTATTTTTGTATATAATATAATCATAATATTTAATATCTTAAAAAGGAGCGAAGTTGAAAGAAGTAAATTGGACCCTTACACTTGTAATGTCTATTGTTTTTGGCAGTCTCGGTGTGGATAGGTTCATCATGGGCCATGTAGGACTGGGTATTTTAAAACTTATAACCTTTGGAGGTTTTGGTGTATGGTGGCTCGTCGATGTTATTTTAATCGCCACGAAATATAATTTCAGCAATGTAAAATGGGTTGACTAGACCCCTTAAAACATTAAATGATAAATTTTGATTTAGACCGGTATAATAAATACCTTGAGACTGATCATATCGGGAAAAATATCATTTATCTAAAAAAAGTAGATTCAACCAACAATTTTGCCTCGCAACTTATAAAAAGTAAAAAAGAAAAATATGAAAGTCTCGACGGGACCATCGTACTTGCCGAAACTCAGGAAAAAGGCAGGGGCAGATTGGAAAGAATCTGGTTATCTCCCTCCGGAGGCCTGTGGTTCACTATAATACTTCGGACCGCACTCAAAGAAAAAGAACTTCCTGAAGTGACTCTTATTGCCGCTTATTCTGTCGCATCGGTTATATATAGAGAATACGGCATCAACGCAATCATAAAATGGCCCAATGACATTTACTTCAGACAATCGAAGCTAGGGGGAATACTTACAGAAGTCGAAAAAATAAATGACATCGTCTTTTTAATAATAGGAATCGGAATAAATGCAAACCTTGATGTAGCGGACATCGCACCTCTTATCAAAGAATCGACATCCATTAAAATCATATCCGGAAAAGATATAGAAAGAGAACAGCTGCTGTCAAAAATCCTGCTTGATTTTGAAAGGAATTATGGCTACTATGCGCGGACAAAAGACTTTAAAACCATTTTCAAGAAAATAGAAAAGATTCTGACTTATGCTTGAACTCCGGCTTTCATTGCTCTTTTATTCATGATCATACTTTTCTCGGCCTGGCTTATGATCAAATTGATATCCTGTGATTTTTTATTTTTAATGGCTTTTCCAAAAGAAATACTTATAGGAAAGCTGAATTCGTTCGCAAGTTTACAATCTTCACATATTCTATCTATAATATCGTCCACAATCTTTTCATCCGTATTGGGAAGTACGATTATAAACTCATCGCCTCCCCACCTTGCAACTATATCTTCGGTTCTAAAGCTGCCTCTCAAGATATCCGCAACCTTGCAGAGCAACTGATCTCCTTTGTCATAACCATGATTATCGTTCATTACTTTGAGCCCATTGACATCACAAAAGATAACACTCAAAGGAAGCTGTCGTCTGGTATCGAGTCTTTTCAATTCTTCTTCGAAATAAGCACGGTTATAAAGATCTGTCAATTTGTCATGACATGACAGATACCAGATCTTTTCTTCCGCCTTTTTTTGCTCAGTTATATCCCTGAAATTCCATACCCTTCCGATAATCTCTTTATCCTGCTTCAGAGGGCAGGAATATCGTTCAAGAATCTTTCCGTTTTTAAAGTGAATGATATCGATACTTTCACTATTCGATCTATTAAGTTTATGGACTTTTTTCATAAATGACTGCGGTTCTGCAAGCTGGTCAATAACAAAATCAAGCAATACCTGGTCCGAGTCCGTATTGATAAGTTTTTTGGGAATTTCCCATAATTCAAGAAATTTTTTGTTGTACATAAGGATTTTTCCATTTTTATCCGTTGCATAGAGGCCGTCGGCCGTACAATGAAGTATTGCTTCTATTTTGGATCTGCTTTCTTTGAGTTCTTCTTCCCCTTTCTTCCTATCGGTTATGTCCCTGGTGATTCCAAAAGTGCCCATAATTTTACCCTTCTTATTGTAAAGGGGCATTTTTGTCGTATAGGTCCACTTGTCTGCTTTATCTTCAAAAGTTTCTTTTTCTTCAAAACCTATTATCGGCTTGCCGGTTTTAATTATATTCTGCTCATCTTCATATGCCTGTTTTGCATGCTCTTCACTAAAGAAATCAAAATCAGTCTTACTTTTTGCTTCTACAATATTCTTTATCCCAAATTTATCCGCACATGCTTTGTTGATTCGAATAAATCTACTTTTTAGATCTTTAAAAAATATGCTGTCAGGAATATATTCCATAAGAGCATTTATTATTACAGACCCGCTTATATTAGTTTTTATAATTTTTGTTTTTGCTAACATTTTAAATAATTATTTTAAATAAACAGATAAACAAATCTTGATTATTTATGATAATATATCATAAAATAATATATAATGTAAAATATTATACAATTATAATATTAATATTATAATTTAGTTTAAACTCCTGACATGGACCACCTGACTTTTTTATTTTAGGTATCATAAAACTTGCTTTGACAGGCTTAATTGTGATATAAAATTAAGATTATATATTGATTTGGCCGCAGCAGCGGGTAATATGACTTTAAGGATACCTAAACAAAAAATATACGTTAAGATAAAAACCATTTCGTCGGTAATAACAGGTCATATCCATGTTATAACAGGCAGCAGGATCATCGATTATATCAACTCTCAGGTAAACAAGTTTATACCTGTAACAGATGCCGAAGTCCATCCTTTAAATAGTGAAATCGAACCAGGTTTAAATATTAGCGGAAAGAATGAAGTTATATTCCTGAATGTAGAGGATATCGAAATGATGACTGCTATTGAAGAAAAAAAAGATTAAAAAATAAAAGATTTTATTAATATTTATTCCCAGTGATATTTATTTTCCATTCTATATAATTTTTCAAGATCACATTTAAAACAAAGTCCATTGTGACATGATATAATCTCACCACACCCCGGACACTGCCATTTCTTTTTCTCGGATAACAGGAATTTTTCAATCCCTTTTTCTCTGATAAAAATTAAATTATCTATCATACTCATCCGGTATCGTTCTCTGTAGCGTTTATCTATAGTTTTCAATCTATGGCATGGAAAATCTTTACATTCATGACAATACTTTACTTTATCTTCCGACAGAAGCAGGCAGCTTTTCATTAAATAAGCACATCTTTTATTTCGGGGGCGGCAACCATCACAATAAGGTATCTTTATGCCTTTTTCTTTTACTTTATTTTTCTTTGCCAGATAACTGGCGCATATGGCACAATTCATACCGCAAGAGGCAATCAACTCGACATTGTTTTCCATAATTATTCTGCAGATGAATCTTAATGATTGTTAAACAGGCTATTTCATTGTGAAATTATTTTTTATTCTTAACAACTTCTTTCGCCCAACTGGTGGCATGTTCCGGTTCTCCTTCTTTTAGAGGACCTTTTGTGCCTGTGACATAAAAGCCTTGAGGAGACAGTACCGGAGTACCTCCATTTGCTTTAAGGCTATTGGCTATTTTCTCTGAAGCAAAACCAAACATCTTAACCCAATTTGCAGTCAATCTGGTATCGAACGCAGCTACACTGATATCCTTAAGAGAAGACGTGGGGACAGTATGTTTTAAGAAATCCAGCATTCCAGGTGTTGGTCTGCCGCCATAAGTCGGAGAACCCACTATAAGAAGATCTATCGAATTCAGATCAGAAGAACATACTGCGCCTACACTAAGAACCCTGACATCTTCCTTGATAGCCTCGCCAATAGCTTTTGCAATTTTTTCCGTATTTCCATTTATGGATTCATATACCACCAGAGTTTTCATTAAATACCTCCAAAATAATATTTAACATACAATCTTATAGTATATAATCTTTGCTTAAAGCTACAAGTTATTTTTGAATCCGGGAGCCTGAAAATTATGAGTATTATTATTTATGTATCGATTCTGTATTTATTTTCTCTCTTATTCTACTGATTTCATTTCCCATTTTTCCATAACCAATCAGTCCACCTGAAACTCCAGTCATTCCCCTGGTGAGCTCTAAATGAGTCATTCCGTCCTTATAAGTAATATTTACATTAAACTTATATCTATTTGCAAGCCCTCCAAACATAATCCGCATACCCATGCTTCCTTTTATATATCCACCCTTTTCAGGAGTTCCTTCTTCAAGTTTATACCCTTCACCCTCGAAGAATTCCTTAATATAATTTGCAAGTGTGCTTACATCTGTCTCAAATAAATAATTTGCACCTACATTAGTCTTTTCATAGGATTTTAATATTGCATTTATCATTTTTTCTCCTTGCCTGGTTTCTATGAGTGCTTTAATGAAAAAATCTTTATTCTCTTTCAACCGTTATGGAAGCTTTGGTAACTATTGCAGCAATGGCACCTATTGCAGCCCATACCGGTAAAAGTATCGCCCCGACCACTCCGAGAGTCAGGGGAATCTGGATCAGTGTTTTCCCTTCTTCGCTTTTGATGGTGATTCTCCTGATATTTCCCTCTCTTATCAGTTCCTTAATCTTCTTAAGTAAATCTTCACCTTTTACCTCAAACTCTTCTTTCTTTTCTTTGGCCATTTTTTTCACCTTTCTTTTTGTTAAATTTGTTTTCTATGAAATTTTTTACTTCTTT
>Ga0209521_10002993_pt1 | contig 13735 bp, 16 predicted proteins | sample Rifsed19ft4_FD_184016 | JGI IMG/M metagenome (GOLD analysis project Ga0209521, IMG submission 184016) | Soil microbial communities from Rifle, Colorado, USA - sediment 19ft 4 (version 2) | ecosystem: Environmental > Terrestrial > Deep subsurface > Rock core/Sediment | place: Rifle, Colorado... | reverse complement strand
CATGTAACCCTGTTGAAAGCCGGCGTGGTGATCGTTGAAGGGCTCAATCTCTCCCAGGTCTCCCAAGGACGATATAACTTCTTTTGCCTGCCGCTTAAATTGAATGGCAGCGACGGGGCTCCGGCGCGTGCCATCCTCGTCGGCGTGTAAGTGGCGTCGGTCCGCGCGGCAACTCCCGCCGACGCTGGTGCCATCGCCCGCGTCCATGTCCTCAGTTGGCAAGCAACTTATAAGGGGTTAATCCCCGATAAATTCCTGGCGGAGTTGTCTGTCGAACGCCGCGCCGCACAGTGGCACGCCGCGCTCACACAGCATCAGCAAACCAACTTCCTGTTTGTTGCTGAGACGGATGCCGATGGTGTAGTCGGTTTTGTGGCTTCTGGTCTCGAGCGCCAGGGCCGCAAAGCTTACACAGGGGAGATCTATGCCATCTACATTCTTAAGCAGAGCCAGGGGCAGGGTATTGGCCGCCTGCTGTTTGAGGCCGCGGTAGCGGATCTCAAACAACGGGGCCAAACTTCCATGTTGCTTTGGGTCCTTGCGGATAATACCTCTCGCGGATTCTACGAGCGAATGGGTGGCATGCTGCTTGACGAGAAGGACATCGAGATCGGTGGGGTGGTTCTAAAAGAAGTAGCTTATGGGTGGAGTAAGATTTAATCGATTATGCCGGAACTGCTTCGTATTGCCAGTCCCAATGATGCCCAGCAAATGCTGGAGATCTATGCTCCAGTGGTCCGGGAGACGGTGATCTCCTTTGAACTCGAACCTCCCAGCATCGTTGAAATGCAGCAACGCATTGAAAAAACCTTGGCTAAATACCCGTGGTTGGTGATCGATGATGCTGGGCATGTGCTGGGCTATGCCTACGCCACCGCGCACCGTGACCGCCAGGCCTACCAGTGGTCAGCGGACGTCTCCGTCTATGTGCACCCTTTGGCGCGCCGTCGCGGCCTTGCTCGCCGCTTGTATACAGCCCTCCTGAAGCTATTGCGCGCTTTAGGTTATTACAACGCCTATGCGGGCATCGCCCTGCCCAATGAAGCCAGCATAAAACTGCATGAAGCCATGGGCTTCAGCCAGGTGGCGATATATAAGCAGGTGGGGTTCAAGCATGGCGCTTGGCGGGACGTGGGCTGGTGGCAGCTAGCTCTGCGAAAGCGTGACAATCAACCCGCGCCGCCACAGTTGTTTTCTGATCTTCCAAAGCAAATGGAATTTGAAGACTAGAGATTTGAGGCAGCAATTCTCCATCTCCAATCTCCAATCTCTAATCGCTAATCTTCGCCCTTAACCACCCTTTTTACTTTCTTGAATAAGCTGCGGTCAAAACCGGCCAAGTTCCCCGGCCCCAGCTTGCCTGCCGCAGCCACTGCCGCGGCTACATCGGCGCGTAGTTGAGCCACATCCACGCCGCGGCACTGGTCCGGCCAGGGGTGCAGCCATTTCTTGCAACGTTCGAACATCTTGGCCATGCCGATGAAATTGTTGCGCTCGATCTGCAGGTAGACGATGCCTACCTGCAGGATACCCTGGTAAAGGTAGCGCGCTTGCCCGCGTTCATCCCGCCAGGCGGCTTCCAGGGCTTCGTGGGCTTCCCAATACTGCTGCGCGTCGAATAATTCGATGCCTTTGAGCGCCATGGGGTGCAGCTCCCCGCTGCAGGCGCCTGGCAATTGCTCCGGGGTGACAAAGATCTCGTCAGGATTGCGGACGACCATACGGCCAGTATATCCGCGCTATTCGATAAAGATCTCCACGTGGTCGCCGTCTTCCTCGTCGATCACGTCGATTACTTTGCCGGTCATGCCGCTACGGATGGCTTCCATCAGGTCCACCTCGGCTACGCCGGGAACGTATTTCGATGCGATGCCGATGCCCGCGCTCACCAAGCTCAACGGCAGGTTTACGCTAACTTTGTTACGGCCGGTGCCTATATCGGTCACACGCACCCGCAGGTAGTGGCCTTCCTCGGAACGGGCTGCCATCGGCCGTTCCGCTCCCCGATTCAAGGCCTCCAATAGCTTGGCGCCGTCGGCGGCACTAATTTTTCCATCCTGGATCATCTGCAGGATCTTCAGTCGTTCTTCACTGCTGGCCATAATTCCTCCAGGCTCCTATGAAATGCTAATGTCAACGCTGTTTTCGCCATCCTTGCTGTTGGCTTGGATGTGGATGGGTTCCCCACCCCGGCTGGCTTGTTCCAGCGCGTTTATCAGGTTATCAACGTCGGTCTTGTCCAGGCCGGGTACGCGATCGCCTACTAGATGAAGGGCTTTGCCTGCTACACCGACCGGCACCGGCACATCCACTTTGACTTTCACCCGGCCTTCTGCTTTGTTGGATTTCACCCGCACATGTGCCCAGGGCCCCTGGCGGGCAAACCAGCCAAATAGCAACAGCAGCACCCCGAAAGATAGGGGGATCCACGCGCAGAAAAATCCAAACCCGATGCCGCCATCGCGCAGGTCGGCGCTCATCCAAAGGCCGGCCAACACCGCCAGCAGAGCCCCGGCTGCGACGAAGATCAGCCACCACCCCTCGTGGCGTTTCGCGCTTTTCGGTTTATCTTGGATGACTTCTACTTTGGGCGCTTTCTTCTCCTGGTTCGGTTGTTTCTTTTCAGCCAGGGCGGAAAGTCGCTGGGTGGCTTCCTCGGGGTTGATCTCGCCGCGCTCTACCTGCTCCAGCACGCCCATGGGAGTCTGGGGCTCAGCCGCGGGGCCTTCCTCAATGGTGAGCAAACGGGCAGCTTCTTCCGGGGTGATTTCGCCTTTTTCCAGGCGGTTCAAGATACTTAGACGGTCGGACCGGTTTAGCATCTTAAGCCTCTTTGTCCTTGGGCTCTTCCGCGGGCAAGGGCGGTACCGGAGGTACTGGTGGAACCGGAGCCACTGGCGGTTGAGGGACCGCCCGGCCTTCCAAGGTATTCAACAACATCTCGGCTTCATCCACGCTGATCTTTTTCTCTTGCACCATCTGCAAGATCAGCGCACGTTCCTTGGTGGAAACCGGTTCGGCGGCCTTGGCGCCGTGCGCCATGGTCACCACGCGGCCGTGGCGCGTGCGCACTCCGCGACCTTGCAGTTTGCGCTCCAGCCTGCGCTGGGCGGCTTCCACCCGCCGCTGGGCGCGGGCTGCAGCCTGCGACCCCGAATTCTTGAAGCGTTCGCCCAGCACTTGCAGCTTCTCATTAAGCGCTTCCAATTGGTCTTCTACCTGGGCGGTCACCTGCCCGGTGATCTCATCGGCCAGGCCGGTGATGTCATCGACGAAGTCCATGTCCGGCAGCAGCTCTTCGTCCAGGTCGCGGCAGCGGAAGTCGATGTGCCCGCCGGCGGAGATCTCGATGATGGCGCCGCCGTCACCCAGGGTAAATTCGTGTTTCCCGGTCTGCAGCACCTGGTTGCCGTCATCCGTGTAAATGTGGATTTCTTTCGCACCGCTGCTCAGGATCACATCTGCGTCGGTGGATGATTCCAGGCGGCAGAACACGTTGCCGCCCGCTTTGATGTGGCATTCGGCGTTATCTTCCAGCTCAAGCCGCACATCGGCGTTTCCACCAACCTTGGCCTCGATGTTTCCCTCGATGTCTCGCAGGCTCAGGTTGGCCGAGACTTTATTGGCAGTGACATCGCCTTCGATGTCACGCAATGAGACATTTCCGGACACCTCGTCAACGCTTAATTCACCTTCCACGCCGCGCGCCGTCAGGTTGCCTGAGATGGACCCCAGGGAAGACGCGCCCACGTTTTTAAGGGTCAGTGAGCCGCCAACGCGCTGCACGTGCACTTCGCCTTCTACGTTCAGTACGAAGGCATCGCCGCCGACTGACTCGATATGTGTCTCGCTTTCTTCGGGGACGCGCACCAGGCAATCGCTGGCGCAGGAGAGTTCCAACGTGTTATCCTCGAAGCTGTAATCGAGGTGTTCCTCGCGTTGCGCCTCGAGGCGAACGCTATCTTCCCCCCAGCTTTTTAATTGCAAGCTTCCCCCAATCGTGTTGATCTTGAGGAGGGGATTGTCTCCGGATGGAATTTCTAGTCGGGCCATGTTAGTTTCCTTCTTTTTGGATAAGGCGGAGTGCCTCTTCGTAATTGATTGCGCCGCGCTCCAGGTCGTCGAGCACGCGTTTGCGTTTCTCGTCGCTGAGCCCGGCGAATTCGTCCTCACCGGGCTCGAAACCCATGGCGCGGATAATGTCCATTAAGCGGTTACGGATGGTGGGGTAGGAGAGCCCTAGATCGGCTTCCATGCGCGTGATCTTGCCTTCGTTGCGCACGAACAGCTCAACGAACGCTAACTGCTCTTCGGTTAGCTGGCTGAAAGCGCCGCTTTGAAAACGGCCTTCCAGCCGGGTGTCGCATTCTCGGCAGGCCAAATGCGTCACCAGCAGCTCTCCGCCGCAGACCGGGCAGGCATGTGGGACGGGGTGCATCTTAGCGTCCCTGCCAGGCGGTCGTTTGCTGGCGGCCTTGGCTTTTTTGGCTCTCAGGCTTGATCCAAGTGCCCAGGTTCACCAGGGCTTCGCCAGCCCAGATCCGAGCTTGGTCGGCAAGGTTGAGCTGCGCTAAACCTACATGCTGGTGCTGAGCGTAGCCGTACTCCAAGGGTAGGTTGCGGAGCCGGGTGTCATCTGCATTGAATATGTTCTGGTACATGTGAACCTCCAAGCTAACAAAAAGCTTAAATTTCCTAAAATATCTTTTGTATCTGAGCAAAATTATATAACATATCTTGAAATTGTCAAGTATCAGTTTCAATATATTGAAGTTTACCATTTAACAAATAAAAAGAACCTCCATGTTTTTGCAATCCTTCTCTGTTTTTGGGGAGTTTAGAGAGCTAATTTACGGTAACACTAAGCAATCCGTCTTTTCTGCGGATTTCAAGGTGTGCGCTGTCTTCGTCAAAAGGTCGGCGCAATACAGCCAGGGCGATGGGTCCCAGTCGGGGAGAAACGGCCGCGGTAGTGACCTGCCCGACAGCCTTACCCTCAGCATACACTATCGCCTTTGTCTCCATTGGTTCGGGCGCACCCAACTGCACTAGCTGGCGGGTTACCTTGTCGTAGGTCACCAGCCGGGCCAAGACTTCCTGTCCGGTGTAGCATCCCTTTTCTGCGGACACCAGTCGACCCAGCCCGATTTCGAAGGGGGTGTACTCCCCATTGAATTCCGGGTCGCCGGCTAGCTTGGCCTCGACCCGCAGCACTCGCCGCGTAGCCAGATCAAGCTGCTCCAGATCGGCGAATTCTTTGCTAATTTGCTCACCAACCATGGCTGGGGCCAGCACCCGGAATTTTAAGGCGGTGGTAAATCCTTCTTCCCCAAGGGCGATCACAGGCTGGCCTTGCCACGAAGTTTGCATAACTTCATCCAAACCTGGTACCCCTACGAATCCCAGTCGCGCCAGCGCTTCCGCCCCTTCCGGGCCGTTAATTTCGATTTGCGTCCATTCGGGACTTTGATCTGTGATTTCCACCTGGTCATTGAAGAAACGGTGCTTTCGGAAGTATGCTCCCAGGCCCGGCCCGTGCCCTGGCTGTGTAACCAAACCCAACTCTTCCCCTTGATCCAGCAGGGTAAAGACCTCGAGGACGCGCCCGGCGGAGGAAGTCAGCAGGCTGGGCAACGCACGCGCCAGGCTCAACAAGCCCAGGTCATTGGTTGTTTGGCGTTGCAGATATTCCCTACGGGTCGCTCCCGAAATCTTCAGATAACCCGGGGATTGAGTCAAGTAAAATGCCGCCCCTACCCAGGCAGCTTGATAAGCCTTATTTACCCGTTTCATTCAAGAATTCTAGCATGCGCAGTAAAGCACCCGCCGCGTATATAATCAAACCGACGTAATTTTTACCCATCGAGCAGCGTCTATGAATATGGAGTAAAGAATTAGGAAGGATTGCATGCAGACTACCAACAACACGCCTAAAACTCCTGTTCAAACCGAACATGTCAAAAACCTGATCCTCGGCTCCGGCCCGGCTGGCCTTGGCGCCGCCCTGTATACCGCCCGCGCCCAGTTGGAGCCGGTGGTGCTGGCCGGCCCCGAATATGGTGGCCAGGTTTCGCTGACCCATATCGTCGAAAATTATCCCGGCTTCCCTGAAGCGGTGGGAGGTGTCGAACTCACCGAGTTGTTCAAGAAACAAGCCGAACGTTTCGGCACCCGAGTGGTTTACGATACGGCCACGGAGGTCGATTTAAACCAGCGTCCCTTCCGGGTAAAAGCTTATGAGAAAGAATATTTGGCCGACACGTTGATCGTTGCCACCGGTGCAACCCCGCGCCATCTGGCCATCCCCGGCGAAACGGAATTCACTGGACGCGGTGTCTCCTACTGCGGCACCTGCGACGGTTTCTTCTTTAAAGGCAAAGAAGTTGTGGTGGTGGGGGGTGGTGATTACGCATTGGAGGAAGGCGTCTTCCTCACCCGCTTTGCCAATAAAGTCACCGTTGTGCATCGTCGTAATGAATTGCGCGCCAGCGTCATCCTTCAGGAGCGCGCTAAACAAAATCCGAGGATGGCTTTCGTTTGGGACACGGTGCTCAACCATATTGACGGCAATGGGGCGGTGCAACAAGTTGAGTTAGAAAATATTAAGACCGGCCAGAAAGAAGCCTTCAAGACCGATGGCGTCTTCATTTTTATCGGTCATGTCCCTAATACCCAACTTTTCACGGGCAAGCTGGACATGGATCCTGCCGGCTACCTGGTTGCCAATCTCCACATGGAAACCAGCGTGCCGGGCGTGTTCGCCGCCGGCGAAGTGGCCGATCCGCATTTCCGCCAGGTGGTCACCTCAGCGGGTATGGGCGCCGCCGCCGGTATCCAGGCGACCAGGTTCTTGGAAGATCACTCCTAAGTTCGCAAAGGTTGTTTTAATGTGGAGGAATCTGTTATAATTACAAAGTTCACAATAACGGTCCCGGGCTTAATCACCCTTCGGAGACTTAAATGGCAAAGATTTCTATCATCGGCGCTGGCATGACGGGGGCCACTGCCGCACACTGGCTTGCCGAGCGGGAACTGGCAGACATCACCCTGGTGGACGTAGTCGAGGGCATGCCGCAAGGCAAAGCCCTCGATTTGTTAGAGGCCATGCCTATTATTGGCAAGGACTCCTATATTGCGGGAAGTAACGATTATGCCGCCACCGAGGAGTCAGATCTGGTGGTCATCACGGCTGGCATCCCGCGAAAACCCGGGATGAGCCGCGAAGACCTGGTCAACACCAACACCGAGATCGTCAAAAAGGCCACGGAGCAGACCCTCAAATATTCGCCTAATGCCATCTATATTATTCTGACCAATCCCCTCGATTCCATGTGCTACGTAACCCTGAAGACCAGCGGGTTACCTCGTGAGCGGGTCGTCGGCCAGGCCGGCATCCTGGACTCGGCCCGCATGCGCGCCTTTGTGGCTATGGAGTTAGGGGTGAGCGTGGAAAACGTGGCCTGCTACGTGCTGGGCGGCCACGGCGACAGCATGGTGCCTCTCACCCGTCACTCCAACGTGGCCGGTGTACCGCTTGACAAGATCCTGCCGCCTGACAAGCTGGCTGCCATTGTGGATCGCACTCGCAAGGGGGGTGGGGAGATCGTCGCCTTGCTCAAGCAAGGCAGCGCTTTTTACGCACCTGCAGCTGCCATCGCCCAAATGGCCGAGTCCATTTTGAAGGATAAGAACCTGATCGTGCCTTGTTCGATCTATATGCAAGGCGAATACGGCTTGAAAGACATATTCTTCGGGGTGCCGGCCCAATTGGGCGCGGGTGGCCTGGTGAAGGTGATCGAGTACGAATTGAACAACGAAGAAAAGGCGATGGTTGAAAAATCTGCTGCGGAAGTGCGCGAAAGTTCCGCTGGTCTGAAAATGTAGGGAATCAACCGGTGAAGGAGGCAGGTCATGGTGAAAGAAAGCGTTAAAATTTCCCGGAATGGCAAGGATGCTATGAAAGAAAGAGATTCACTCACGGTCATTGATAACCGCACGGGCAAACAATATGAGTTGCCCATCACGAATGGCACCATTCGGGCGGTGGATCTGCGGCAAATAAAGACCAAGCCGGAAGAATTCGGCATCATGAGTTACGACCCGGCCTTCATGAACACGGCCAGCACCAAAAGTTACATCACCTATCTGGATGGGGAAGCCGGCATCCTGCGTTACCGCGGATATCCCATCGAGCAATTGGCCGAAAAGGCGACTTATCTTGAAGTAGCCTACTTGATTCTGAACGGGGAATTACCCAACAAAACGCAATATGAGCAGTGGATCTTCGACATCACTCACCACACCATCATCCACGAGAACATCAAGAACTTCATGCAAAACTTCCGCTACGATGCCCACCCGATGGGCATGTTCATCGCCACCGTGGCGGCTCTATCCACCTTCTATCCCGAAGCCAGCAAGATCAGCGATGTGGGATTGCGCACCATCCAGATCCAGCGCCTGATCGCCAAAGTGCCCACCATTGCAGCTTTCTCTTATCGCCACAGCCGCGGCTTGCCTTTCATTTATCCGGATAACGATCTCAGTTACCCGGGCAATTTCCTCAACATGATGTTCCGCATGACCGAAACGCATTTTGAACCCAACCCGGTGCTGGAGCATGCCCTGGATGTGCTCTTCATCCTGCACGCCGATCACGAACAGAATTGCAGCACCAATGCCATGCGCGCCATCGGTTCCAGCAAAGTGGACCCGTACTCTGCCATGGCGGGAGCCGCCGCAGCTTTATATGGGCCGCTACACGGCGGCGCTAACGAAGCTGTATTGCGCATGCTGAACCAGATCGCCGATATCAAGAATATCCCTGCGTTCATCGAAAAAGTGAAACAAGGCGAAGGCCGCCTGATGGGTTTTGGGCACCGTGTGTATAAGAACTATGATCCCCGTGCCGCCATCATCAAAAAGGTGGCCGAACAAGTCTTCCAGGTCACCGGGCGCAACCCCTTGCTGGATATCGCTCTGGAGTTGGAGCGGATTGCTTTGGAAGATGAATACTTCATTTCGCGCAAACTGTATCCCAACGTAGATTTCTATTCCGGCATCATCTACCAGGCGATGCAGTTGCCCACCAGTTTCTTCCCGGTGATGTTTGCTATCCCGCGCACGGTGGGTTGGCTATCGCAATGGCAGGAAATGCTGGGCGATGAAGAGCAAAAGATCGCCCGGCCGCGCCAGGTCTACTTGGGAGCCGATAAACGTGATTTCCTGCTCATGGAGAATAGAAAGTAAGTTAGTCCTTAGTAATCAGTAAGTCGATCGCGTCCATCAAAAAAGACTTCCGCATCGCGGAAGTCTTTTTTTTTTCATTTCCAAGCGCCCTCTATTGGGTCGGAGTTGGTGTTGGCGCGGCGGAAGCGCCGCTGCCGGACCAGGAGAATACGCGCTCTTGGCTGGCCGGTCCGCCGGTCACGAAAACTGGCAGTCCCTCCACATCCACGCCAATTTGGGCCACCGGCACCACCGACCAGGCGAAAATATGCGGGCGGCCATCCGTGGGTCGGAAGGAGGTGGGCACGATAAAGCTGGTGTCCTTCACCTCGTCAACAATGCGTTGGTTTTGGCCCCCGGTGATATCCACCACGGTGACCTGGTAATACTCATTGCCCCGCAGGGCGCCTACCGAAGACCATTGCAGCGTGATGGTGTCGCTGGAGGAGTCGAACGGCTCGCCGTCCGCCGGCAGCAGGGGCTCTGGGGCTGGGTAGGCTGGGGCGATCGTGGGGGTCACTGTCGCCCCGGCGACAAAGGTGCGCTCGCATAGAGGTATGGACAAACGCTGTCCTTCAAAGGCCACGTCGCTGGTAAGCCCGTTCCACTCTAAAATGGCTTCCATCGGCACGCCAAAGGTGACTGCGATTAGACTCATACTTTCTCCCGCCTGCACTACGTGTTGCTGGGTCGGGCAGGCGGCAATCGTGGCTTCTAGTTCGCTAAGTGTGGCTGTAGCCGCAGGTGTGGGCGTAAAAGTGGGCTGGGGAATACGCAATACTTGACCGATGCTCAGGCCACAGTTAGCGTTGAGTGAGTTGGCCAGGATGATGTCTTGTGGCTGGATATTGAAAGCAAAAGCGATCCCGCTGCAGGTATCCAGGCCCTGAACTGTATACGACAGCGGAGTAAGGCTGGGTTGCATGGTGGGCGTAACCGTAGGCGTCTCTGGGGTTGGCGAGAGCGTGGCCGTCGGCGAAACCGAAGGGCTGACTACCGCGGGGCCTTGTCCCAGGCCGCCGGTTTGCGCCAGAGCTACATAGGTGAGGCTTCCGCCTACCAAAAGGAATAGGGCCAAGAGCCCGATGGCGATTGGGACGCTCAGGCGTACTTCGGGTAATTTGTTGCCGCCTACCAGGGGTGCGCTGAGCGATTGGGAGCCCCCACCAGTAAATTGATGGCCGCAAACCAAACAGCGCGGAGAGCGCTCGCTTACGCGGGTGCCGCACGAAGGACAGACCTTGGTCGGGGTGCTGCGTGGCTTTTCTGAAGTCATGAAACCGAGGGATTATACCAAGCAGGTTGTCAAGCCGTACGGTTGAGCACTCATGAACAATTCTCCCGACTCGTCCTGCCGCCAACGCGCAGCACCGCACGCAAGGGTATACTGAATTTGTGCAGCCCCTCAGCCTCTACCTGCATATTCCCTTTTGCACCCACCGCTGCGGATATTGCGATTTCAATACCTACGCTGGCCTGGAGAATCTGATGCCGGCTTATGTGCAGGCGCTTGTCTCTGAGTGCCAATTGCTGGCACAAGCTGCCGGAAAAAGGCTGCCGGTGCATACCATTTTCTTTGGGGGAGGTACGCCATCCCTCTTGGACCCGGAGGAAATTGGTAGAATCCTGGTCGCATTGCGTATAGCTTTTACGGTAAGTGACGATGCCGAGATCAGCCTGGAAGCAAACCCGGGAACTTTGGATCTGGAAAAGCTGCAAGGCCTCAAGCAGGCGGGGGTTAACCGCCTTAGTTTTGGCGTCCAATCGGCTAACCCGGAAGAATTACGACTGCTCGAGCGCCAGCATGATTTCGAAGACGTGATCCGGGCGGTTTCCTGGGCCAGGCAAGCGGGTTTCGATAACCTGAACCTAGATTGGATCTTTGGGTTTCCAGGCCAATCGCTGGCCTCCTGGCAGCGCAATATCCAATTAGCCGTCCAACTGCATCCCGAGCATCTTTCCCTGTACGCGCTCAGCATCGAACATGGCACGCCTTTTAAAGAACTATCCTCTCGCGGTCTGTTGCCAAACTTAGATCCCGACCTTGCCGCGGATATGTACGAAGCAGCCAGTGAAGCCCTTGCGGCGGCGGGTTATTGGCAATACGAGATCTCCAATTGGGCTAAACCTGCTGCAGATGGCCGGCCGCAGACATGCAGGCATAACTTGCAATATTGGCGCAACCTGCCGTATGCTGGATTGGGAGCGGGTGCCCACGGTTTCCTGAGCGGTTATCGCACCGCTAATATATTGGCTCCCGCAGCCTATATAAAAAGGGTAAGCGCCGGCACGGTTGGGGACTTCCCCCGCACCCCGGCCACCGTAAGCCTGGAAAAGGTTCTGCCGACCCGTGATATGGCCGAAACCATGATGATGGGCTTACGCCTGGTGGAAGAGGGCATTTCTCGTCAGGATTTCCAGGCCCGCTTTGGCAAAGGTCTGGACGAAGTGTTTGGCCCCCAGATTACTCGCCTAAGTGACCTAGGCCTCTTGGAGCCCACGGAGGGCAAACGCAACGCTATCCGGCTAACCCCGCGCGGCCGGCTCTTGGGCAACCAGGTATTTATGGAGTTTGTGTGAAAAAGCAGTGAATAGTGATTGGTGAATGGTAATTAGAGCGTCACAGCAGGAGGATGTAACTGTACACTAATCGCGAATTACTAATCACTAATCACTGGGTCCTCCCCAGTCACTATTTTTCGCTTTCCTCGTTCTGCTAAGTGAGGTGATTATGGCCAACAGAACCCCCGCACCCCAAAACCCATCCCGTTCCGACAAGATGTTCTCACAGGGGCGGATCGACCCGTATGAACGGCGAAAGAAACTGCCCGATCCCACGCGTTGCCCCAGCTGTGGCGCCCTGTATGTGCGAGGGCGTTGGACCTGGCAAATTGCCGACCAGCCAGCCAACGAGGAACTTTGCCCAGCTTGCCAGCGTATCAAAGACAAGGTCCCGGCCGGCGTGATCCAACTGAGTGGAGAATTCTTCCAGGCCAATCGCGGCGAGATCGAGAACTTGATCAAAAACCAGGAGAACCTGGAAAAAGAACGCCATCCGCTGGAGCGGTTAATGGCATTGAAGGAGATGGAACATGGTCTGCGCGTCGAAACCACCGGGATTCATTTGGCGCGCCGTATTGGCGATGCGCTAAAGAATGCCTACCAGGGGAACCTTGAGCTTGAGTATTTAGATGGCCAAAGAAAAGTAAGAGTTAATTGGGAGAGGTAAACGGAGGAGGAAAGCGGTAATTGATGATTTTGAGATTGGAGATTAGAGATTGGTCGAGCTAAAAACTAGTTTCCGCTCAATTGCTTGTAGATCATCGCCAAGCCGCTGATAGCCATAACCGCGATGACGATCTTGCGAAATGTTTTGCTGTCAATCTTTCGCAGGAAAGACTTGCCGACATAGCTGCCCAATCCCGCGCCCAGGGCTACTAAAACACCGGATAGCCACAGGTCCCCAGGCAGCGACCCAAAATAGGAATACGCGCCCAATTGAACCAGGCCGGCCATAAAGGAATTGATCGTTTTGGTGCCGACCATGGCTTCTTTTTCCAGGCCGTAGTTGAGATAGAACGGATTCTCAACCGGCCCGGTGGCGCCCACCACCGCGGAAGCCAGGGCAACCACAAAGCCCAATGGCAAAAAATATACTGCTTTCATTGGGAAGGAGCTTTTCTTTTCCCCAAAACGATATTGCAGCACTGTGGAGATCAAAAAGAGCCCGACCAGGAGCTGCAGCCATTCCAGTTCGATTTGCGAAAAAATGTAGGCGCCCAGGAAGGCGCCGGCCATAGCCCCGGGGATATGGAATTTAGCCACCGACCAATTGATATCTCGCCAAAAGATGAACAGCCGCACCGGGCGGCTTAGTTCTTCGCCGATCGCCAGCACCGGCGCCACCGACCGCGCACCCAAGGCGAAGCTGAGCACGGGCACCAGCAGCAAAGAGCCACCGCCACCGCCAACGGTGCTGACGATGTAACTGATAAATGATCCAATCAGGATGCCCAGGGTTTCCACTGTATGGAAAACGCCGCCTTGCAATAGGTGCTACGCGGCTAAAGGTCCCGGCGGCCTAATTCTTCGGCCAACTCCGCCAGGGCGGCCCCGGCTTGCTCGTGCGGTTTGGCGGCTTCCAGCGCTTTGAGGGCTTCACTGGTAAGCCGCGCTGCTTCCTGCTGGGTGTACTCGCGGGCTCCTTCAGCTTCTAACAGTTTGGCAAGCTCCCCGACCTCGGCCTCCGGAACACCTCCGTTCACCCAGCGCCTGGCAAAGGCGCCATTCTTTTGCAAGGCATAAAGGATGGGCAGGGATTTCTTGCCGCTCAGCAGGTCGCTGTGCGCGGATTTTCCCATTTCAGCTGGGTCTCCCCAAATCCCTAACAGGTCATCGTGCACTTGGTAGGCTAAGCCCAGTTTTTCCGAAAAATTGCTGAAGGCCTTTGCCTGTTTTCCTGAGATCCCAGCCAGGAGCGTGCCGAACTGAACGCAGGTACGGATAA
>Ga0209521_10002989_pt1 | contig 13742 bp, 10 predicted proteins | sample Rifsed19ft4_FD_184016 | JGI IMG/M metagenome (GOLD analysis project Ga0209521, IMG submission 184016) | Soil microbial communities from Rifle, Colorado, USA - sediment 19ft 4 (version 2) | ecosystem: Environmental > Terrestrial > Deep subsurface > Rock core/Sediment | place: Rifle, Colorado... | reverse complement strand
CGCGCCCTCGGCCCAGCGCCGTCCCCAGCCGGTACGAAGGATCACGATGGTTCCCTCGGCGATGGGTCCGTTTCGAGTCTCCCAGTCGCAAACCGTGGCGGGATCGAGGAGAGCGTCCGGATCGTTGTTGGCGGCGTCCGACATGTCGATGACCACACCGGGAGCGATGAGTTGCCGAATCGGGATTTCGCCCGCGGTTCTCCCCGTCTCCGAGAAATGAACGGGCGCGTCGAGATGCGTTCCCCCATGCTCGGGAGTGGAGAAGGAATAGGCGGAGTAGAAGTAGCCGCCCTCGCTCGTGCCGCGGGCGAGCTCGGTCAGAACGAAGCTCGTAGGGGACGTCGGCCAGTAGATCGTCGTCTCGTCGTAAGCGTAGGAAAGATCCACGAGCCGCCCCGAAGCGAGGTCGATTTCCGTGGCCGGCGGCGAGGATCGCTCCTCGGGTTCTTCGCAGCCCATCGCCACGACGAACAGGAAACCGAAGGCTCTTTTCATGAAGCGCACATTGTCTCAACCGCCGGCCAGCGTCAACCCCGTTGATCCTTCGGGGCCACGGGTGGTAAACCTCCCGTCATGAAACCCAGCCTCTTCCTCGCGTTGCTCCTTTCCACACCCGCTCACGCTCAGGACCCGATACGCGTCTTCATCTCCGTCGACATGGAGGGCATCGGCGGCATCGCCCACGGCGAGATGACCTCGGCGGATGGAGGAGAGTACGAACGCGGCCGCGCGCTCATGGTCGGCGAGGTGAACGCCGCCATCGAGGGCGCTCGTGAGGCGGGCGCCACGGATTTCCTCGTGAACGACTCCCACGGGAGCATGCGGAACGTCAAAGTCGAAGACCTTCTCGCGCCGGCGCGTCTCATCAGCAACAACTCGAAGCCCATGGGAATGATGCAGGGCATCGGTTCGGACTTCGACGCTGTGTTCTTCATCGGCTACCACTCGATGGAAGGCGAGCCAGGGGTGATGGCCCATACCGGCTCGGGCGGGGTCGTCGGCAGGATCCAGGTCGACGGACGGCCGATGAGCGAAGGAGGCCTGAACGCGCGGGCCGCGGGAAGCTTCGGGGTTCCCGTGGCGCTCGCGACCGGGGACGAGGACTTCGTCCGCGAGATCCGAACCCTCGTCGATTCCGACCTAGAGACCGTGGCGGTGAAGCGCACGATTCGACTTCAGACCGCGGAGCTCTTCCACCCTGAAGAGTGCCGCCGCCTCATCCGCGAGGGCGCGAAGCGCGCGATCGAAAGGCTCGCTTCGTTCCGACCCACGCGTCCCGGCCGCCCCACGACGGTCGACATCACCTACAAGAACCCCGACCTCGCCGACATCGCGTCCATCGTCCCGACGGTCGAGCGCACGTCCAGATACTCGGTGCGGTTCCAGTCGGAGGAGTATCTGAAGGCCTACCAGCTCATCCGGGTTCTATACCGCAACCTGTCGGAGTAGGTCTTCCAGCTGACCCAGATCGCGGGCCTAGCGCTCGGACTCCTCCTGGAAATCCTGGGGTTCGATCGCGGACTGATGTAGCGGCCGATTTCGACGAGATCTCCCCGAGAGCGTTTAGTCCATCGAAGCTTCATTCGACAGAGCCGAACTCGGCGTCGAGCTCCGCCCCCAACTCCTCGTCGTCAATCACTCCGCCGGCCGCCGAGTCGGCGAGACCGGCGGACACGGCTTCTGCGAAGCGGTCACGTTCTCGCATTCGATCGAATTCCTCCGGCGTAATCAGCACCCCGGCAGGTTTGCCGTTCAGCGTTTACGGCCTCCTTGGAACTCTGTAATACCGAACCTATTTTTCTCCTGCTCTGTGGTCTTTGCAAATGTCGTCTCGCGGGGTTTGGAACGGTGGGTAGAACAGTTACTCGTTCCGGACCGAGTAACGTTTCTACCCGCTCCTCAGCACTATCGCACCCTCGCCGGATCGCACCTTCCGGTCCCATCTTCGAACCAGTCTCGCAGCAGCTCGATTACACCCGGCTTCCCATCCCCGACGTAGCGCTCGCGGCGCCGACGGTATTCCTCGAGCACACTCCTCGGTCCTCTCCCGCGTGACCTCCGCTTCCGCGAAGTACTCGACCGCGTACTGCTTCCTTACTCCCTGGGCTCGGGGGTGTCCTTCAGGATCTCTTTGAGGATTACGTCGGTGTCGACGCGCTCCGCTTCACCCTCGAAGTTCAGGAGCATGCGGTGGCGAAGCGCGGGGTAGGCGACGGCGCGGATGTCCTCCGCCGAGACATGGGCGCGGTCGTTGAGGAGCGCCTGCACCTTCCCTCCAAGGACCAGCGCCTGCGTCCCGCGGGGGCTCGCGCCGAACCGGACGTACTTGTTGGTGAGAGGATGCGATTGGGGAGCGTTGGGATGGGTCGCGAGAGTCAGGCGGATGGCATAGTCCTGGATCGATCTCGCGATCGGGACCGATAGCACCGTCCTGCGCATCTCGAGCACTTCCCCTTGCTCGAGCACCGCCTTCACCTGGGGCTCTTCCACCTGGGTCGTGCGGTTCATGATCTCGTGCATTTCGTCGCTGGTGGGGTAGACGATCTTGAGCTTGAACAGGAACCGATCCATCTGCGCCTCGGGAAGCGGGTACGTTCCCTCGAGCTCGATGGGGTTCTGGGTGGCCATGACGAAGAAGGGCTCCTCGAGCTTGTGGGTGATCTTCCCGACCGAGACGCTCTTCTCCTGCATCGCCTCGAGGAGAGCGGACTGCGACTTCGGAGTCGCCCGGTTGACCTCGTCCGCGAGCATCAGGTTGCAGAAGATCGGGCCCGGCTGAAAGTCGAGGTACTTCTCGCCGTCCTCGGTCTCGCGCACCACGTTCGTGCCGATGATGTCGCCCGGCATCAGGTCGGGGGTGAACTGGATCCGGTTGAACTTGAGATTCAACACGTTCGCGAGCGTTTGAACGATCTTGGTCTTCCCCAGGCCGGGGACGCCTTCGAGGAGCACGTGTCCTCGCGTGAGGAGGCAGGACAGGATCCCGCCCACGATCTCCTGGTTTCCCACGATGGCCCGGCCCATCTCCGACTGGACGCTCTGGTACTGCTTGTGGAACCGGTCGATTTCTTTCTCAATCTCGATCATTTCGAAGAAGTTGACTCCGACTTCGCCTCGGATTTGGAAACGATGGAAAGGAAGTACTGCTTGACGAGAGAACGATAGATCCAGGGAAGGCTCTCGTGACCGAGAGCGCTGTCCTCGGCGTAGGAGCCCCGCTGGGACAAGGCTTCGTAGTTCAATGTGGATTTTTCCTGGCGGGAGAGCCTCTCGAAGATCTCCTCGGGGATGGGCTCCTTGCGCTCCTCGGTCTTCAAGAGCTCCATCTCGAGCTGCACGTCGAGAGTCGTCGCTTCGCCGAGCACCGGCTCCTGGCCTCCACCCGGTCCGGTCGCGTCCCCCGCGGGACCCGCGTCGACCGGGACGGCGCTCGACGGGTCCCCCTGGAACTGCGCCATCTGGAGCTGGCTCGACATCATGCCGGCGCTTTGCGTCGCCTGTCCACCCGCTTGCTGCTGTTGTCCCGGTTGCTGTTGCCCCTCCGCTTGCTGCTGCCCCATCGCCGCCTGGAGGGACTGCATCTCCTCCCCCATCGAATCGAGGGCCTGATCCGCGGCCATCTGCTCGCTCATCGACTCGAGCTGGTTCGCGGCGTCTCGAAGGGCCTGCGCCATCTCCGCCAGGCTCTCCGGGCTCATGCTCCCCTGCGCCTTCTCGAGTCTCTCGAGAAGCTCCGCAAGATCGGCTTGCTGGACGTTCGCGTCCTTGAGGGACTCGAGGAGAGCCTGGAGCTCTTCCCAATTCGGCGAAGTCTGGGCGTTCTTGAGCTTCTCTGCCAGAGAGCGAAGGAGCTCCGCGGCCTTCTGGGCATCCTTGGACTTCATCGCTTCCGCGAGTTCCGCGAGGGCCGGCGTCGATTCGAGCTCCCCGCCCAGGCTCTCGAGATCCATCTCGAGCTGCTCCATTTCGAGCCGGCTCGCGGCGAGAGCTTCCTTCGCCGCTTGCAGATCCCGAAGCGTCTCCGGCATTTCGAGCTCCCTCCGGCGGAGGGCCTCGATGGCCTCGTCGAGCTCCTGGAGCCGCTCTTCTTCTTCAGGAGTGACGCCGTCTTCCTCCTCGGACGCCGCATCCAGGGTCAATGGATCGCTCGCGGAGAACCATGTCGTGGCATCCACTTCCTGGAGCCACGCCGGATTCCACGACAGGAGTGCCGCGAGCCCAAAGGCGACTCCCGTGGCGTAATAAAGAGGTCTCGGGAGAACCGTGGGGGCGATCTCCTTCGGTGAGAGGACCTGCGCGAGGTCGGCCGTCCGATGGATCTGGAAATCCATCCAACGGGTTCGCTCCGGAAGCCCGATGAAATCGAGGGAGCTCTTGAGGGCGTCTTTCGAGTCCGATCGGGCGTCGGCCACCCCGGCCGGCGCTCGGAGCCCTTGGCGCCGGGTGAAACTCCAAGCGATGAAGCCGGCGAGCGCCACTCCATATATAAGGAGGAGAGCCGCCCGGGGAGCGGGACTCTCCCAAATCCCGAAGAGCCACGAGACCAGAAGGAGCCCCGAAAGTGCCCAGAGTCCGACGCTCAGCCCCTCGAGCGCCTCGTTGACGCGGAGCCTCCGATCGACGCGGGCCAGGAAGCCGAGAATCCGATTCTGGTCGGTCGTGTTGGTGCTATCGTTCATCGAAGAAGCGAAGGGCCTCCGGGCCGGGGCGCATTCTATATCACTCGTCTGCTAAGATTCCCAACCTTATCCTAGCGCGGGACACGCCCTAACATGAAAGCCCTCACGCTTCAGGGAAACGCCCGGGTCGAGATCTCGACCTTGGGATGTACGAAGGTCCTTCTTCGGTGACGCCTACGAAAGGCTCGTCTCGCCGAGGAGACGAAGGAGCTCGGGTCTGTCCTTTACCAGGAGGTAGACCACACTTCGAAGGCGACTGACTTCCGTTTCCACCCGATCGAGCCGTGCGGAAAGCATCCGCTCGATCGAGTCCAGGCGCAGATGGACCCGCTCTATGTCACCGCGGACCGCGGTGAATCCCGCATCCATCCGGTTTTCCATGGAATCCATTCGGTTCTCGAACGAGCCCATCCGGTTCTCGAACGAGCCCATCCGGTTCTCGATCCCGGCCACGCGGTCCCGTATCGACTCCACGGTAGAAGCGATGAACTTCAGCACTTTTGGATCCCAGTCCTCGTTAGCTGGCATTTGACGGCCTCTTGCATAGTACACGAGGACGAATTTTGGTCCAATCAACCTCCCTATCGGCGGTGGCTCCGCTCTCGAATCGGCAGAAGCGTCGACTCCAGCGACTCCCGCGGCACCGAGTCCATATAGCGGCCGACGAGCCACCGGACCGCCGCGGGAACGCCGCGGCTGAGACTCAGCGACTCGCACTCGACCACCACACCCCCCGAGACCTGCTGGAACCTCCAGTAGGAATGGAGACGCCAGAGAAATCCGCGATCGGTTCCGGGCGGCTTCTCCTTTTCGTCGCGGGTCCCGGCGTCCTCGAGCTCCGCGATCCGCGTCGCCCGGCTCACGCTCGAGTGGCGCCCGAAACCGTGACTCCGATAGACAACCTCGTGCGCGGTCGCGTAATGAACGGTCACGATCTTCTTTCGGCGAAGTCGCAAGAAGACCTCGAACGTATCCCCCTCCCGCGAGAGCAGTCGAGAGTCCTCGACCTCGTCGAACCGCTCGTGGTGCTCGTCGTACTCCTGGAGCCAGCGAACGAGGTCCTCGACCTCGACGTCGGGCACGAACACCGCGCCGAGCCAGTGATGCACCATGCCTCCTCGGATCTCGACCGCGACGGGGAGCTTGGTGGTGAAGACCTCTCCCGCCTCGAAGGCGCGGGAAACGGCTTCTCTCTCGGCGCGGGGAAGGAAATCGGTCGCGAGGAAGCCCGCGCTCGACGCGAGCTCGCGAGCGATGCGGGACTCGGTGAGCTCGACCGCGCGCTCCCAGGCAGCGACAGTCTCTTGGCGCGGGTCTGAGAGCAGGAGCACGAGCGCGAGTATCCTCATTCGTCCCTCCCCCGCTCGATTCTTTCTACTCCGTCCGGGATCTGAACCTCGAAGAGACTTCTCTCCAGGGGAGTGTTGCGCTCGATGTCGCCGAGCGTCAGGGTGATCTCGCTCTGGCTCGCTTCGCGGCACTTCTGCCGCACCGGAAGAAGGAGCGAGGTGTCGATGAACAGATCGATCTCCTGGCAGTAAACCGGGACCCCCGGTTTCGCGCGAAACGTCAGGTGGTGGACTCGCCGTTCGTCGAGCGTCTCCTCGCCCCGATCGGAAGCCGAGTAGCTCTTCTCGAGCTCGCGAAACGACTCGGTCGAGCCGGTGAGCAGACCGGGGAAGAGGCCTTTGGTCCCCTGGCCCTCGAGCTTTCCCGAGATCGCCTGCCGGATGCGAGGCTGATAGAGAACGTACTTCCCGTCTTTCACCACCAGGATCCGAACCTCGGGCTCCTGGATCTCGAGGCGCATCTTCCCCGGCTCGAAATAGAGGAACCCCTTTTCGACCGGGTCCTCGATTCCGAGCTGAGGATAGGACTTCACCTGCTCGAGCCGGGCCTTGAGCGTCCGGAGACTCGCCTGCTCCGTCCGCATGCGCTCGAGAAGAAGCTGGGACGCATCGGCAGCGAGGGCGAACGAAAGCAAGACGAGAATCAGCATCATGCCTCCAGGACGGCGCCATCTTTCATGACGACCGTCCGTTCGGCGGCCGCCGCCACGTCGTGGTCGTGAGTGATGAGGACGATCGTCTGCGACAGCTCCCGGTGGATGGTCTTCATCATCGAAAGCACGTTTTCCGAGCTTTCCGAGTCGAGGTTCCCCGTCGGCTCGTCCGCGAGCAGAATCGAAGGCCCGTGGACCAGGGCTCTGGCGAGCGCGACTCGCTGCTGCTCCCCGCCCGAGAGCTCCGTCGGCCGGTGAAGGAGCTTCGACGAGATTCCGAGCAGGTCGAGAAGCGCAAGGCGTCTCAACGCAGTCCTCGAACGGCCGTTGCCGCACAGGGAAATCCTCTCCTGGAGTCGCAGGTTCCCGTCCACCGTCAGCGTCGGGAAAAGGTTGAACCTCTGGAAGACGAACCCGATCTTCCGTCGCCGGATCTCCGTCCGCTCGGCGTCCGAGAGGATCTGGAGCTCCTTTCCCTCGATCCGGATGCTTCCCGACGTCGGCGCCAGGAGCCCCCCGAGGGCGTGGAGGAGGGTCGACTTCCCGCATCCCGAAGGACCCATGATGGCGATGAACTCCCCCTTCCCGACCTTCAAGCTCGCTCCGCGGAGCGCGTGAACGTCGGTCTTTCCAACCCGGTAAGTCTTTCTCACCGCCTCCGCCTCGAGCTGGGGGACAAAGCTACTCATAGGACAACGCCTCCACCGGATCCTGGTGGGCGGCCTTCAGGGCGGGGTATAGCGCGCCGGTCATTCCGCCCAGGATGGCGAGTGCGGCCGTCGCCAGGACCCAGGAAGGAGCGAGCTCCACCACGAGCGACGTCCGGGACATGATGAGCCACCTGGCGACGAGCGTGACCATCCCGCCGAGAGCGATGCCGAGAAGGGAAAGGAGGAGCGCCTCGCTTTCGATCGTCCAGAGGATGAAACGCTTCGAGCCGCCCATCGACTTCAGGATCCCGATTTCCCGCGTCCTCTCGGTGACGGCGGTATAGAGCGAGAGGAAGATCGTAAGGCCGCTGATGGTGATCGAAAGGGCGATCACCAGGTTCAAGAAGACCTCGAGGCTCGGGATTCCCCGCGCCCACATCCCCGGGATGTCGCGGGTGAAGACGATCTGGTTTCCGGGAAAGCGAGCGTCGATCGCTCTCGCGACCTCCTCGGAGGAGGCGCCGGGCGCGACCTTCACCAGGATCCAGGAGCAACGGTCGGGAGCTCCGAGCAGAGACTGCATCGACGCGAGCGGCATCTTCACCCGCGCTCCCACCTCGGGCTCGTAGACCCCGACGACCTCGAACGCGATCCCGAGGAGCTCGAGCGAACCACCCAGCCGGGTTTCGGGATCCCGGGCCCTCTGCGAGTCCACGAGGATCTCTCCCTCGCCGCGGGGGGCCCGGCCGCGGACGATGCGAATCCCCGTGACCTCGGGGTAGCTCGCGAGCACCCCATCCGCTTCGAACGCGACGCCCTCGATGAGCTCGAAGCCGATGCCGCGAGCGCCGCTCCTCACGTAGCGCGCGACCGGAGTCGCCGCCGACACACCGGGCATCTCGACGATGGCGCGGGCGTAGGCGACGGGAAGCGTGAGCGGCGCCGTGGTGACTCCGGCGCCGAGCCCGCTCGGCGGGAGGAAAAGAAGCTCCGCCGCCAGGTTTCCCTCCCTCTCTCCGGAGCTCGCGAGCATTCCCCGCGCGAGGCCGACGGTCACAAGAATGAGCACGACGCCGAGCGCGATCCCGAAGATGCTGGAAGCGCTCCGCACCGGTCTCGCTCGGAGATTGGCAAGTACGAGCTCGTCCATGAACGTTGGAGAATGCAACTCCCGTTCCATGCGCGGAGGAAACATTTGCCGGGAGATCCAGAAAGCACGGACAGAGGAACCTAACGCTTCGGTTCGGACCTATCCGTTCGGATAGATTTTCACCCGGGGCTACGACGCTGGCCCCGACGGGGTCCCTTCGTTATGATTCGCAGCGAGAACCCTGGATATGTCCGCGAAGCTCATCGCCATGGAGGGTCCGCTCGCCGGGGACACCTTCCTCCTCGATCGCGAGCTCACCACTCTCGGCCGCGAGGCCGATAACGACATCGTGATCGACGCCCAATGGGTTTCTCGGAGGCACTGCGAGATCCGGAAAGTCGGCGACGGGTTCGAGGTCGCGGATCGGGGGAGCCACAACGGCACCTTGGTGAACGGTGTCCCCATCAAAGAGCGGCTTCTCCGCGGAGGAGACCGAGTGGCGCTCGGGGGCGCGAGCTTCCTCTTCCTCGACCGCGAGTCCAGCCCCTCCTCCAGCCTCGAGCTCGACGACGCTCCGTTTCCGACGCGGGACACGGTGGAGCTCCGTTCGGACGAGGCGCTTTATCTTCATCCCGAGCGGATCGAGAGCCCATCCCTTTCGACGGTGCTTTCGTTGATTCAAACGATCGGGGGGACCACCGACGAAACGCTCGCGGAAAGGGTTCTCGATCGCTTCTTCGAAGTCGTGCCCGCGGAGCGCGGCGCCATCGTCGTCGGATCCTCTCCCGAGGAGCTCGAGCCTCTCGCGATGAGGGGAGGCCGCGGGGCCCATGGAGCGAAGTCGCGTTTTCCCCTGAGTCGAACGGTTCTCACGAAGGTCTTCGCGGAAAAGACCGCGGTCCTGAGCAACCACGTCGGAAGCGAGCTCTCGGCGAAGAGCCTCACGGCGTCGAACGTTACCAATCTCGTGTGCCTCCCACTCGTGACCGACGGTCGCATCGTCGGTGCGCTCTACCTCGATCGGTCGACGCCGGGGGCGGAGTTCCCCGCGAACCTTCTCGAGCTCCTCATGGGTCTCGCGAGCATCGCCGCGGGAGGAATCGAGAGATCGCGGCAGCTCGGGCGTCTCCGGGTCCTGAACCGGCGAGTTCAGGAAGAGCTTCACCTGGTTCACGAGATGGTGGGCGAAAGCCCGAAGCTGAAAGAAGCCCAGAGGATCCTCGCGCGCGCGGCGCCCACGGACTCGACGGTGCTCATCGAAGGTGAAAGCGGAACGGGAAAAGAGCTCGCTGCCCGCGCCATCCACTTCAATAGCCCGCGCAGGGACGGTCCTCTCGTCAAAGTCGACTGCACCGGTCTCAACGAGAACCTTCTGGCGAGCGAGCTCTTCGGCCACGAGCGCGGTGCTTTCACCGGAGCGATCCAGCAGAAGAAGGGAAAGCTCGAGATCGCCCATGGGGGCACGGTGTTCCTGGACGAGATCGGCGAGCTTCCCCTGGCGCTGCAGGCCCATCTCCTCCGAGTTCTGCAGGATCGCGAGTTCGAGCGCGTGGGCGGAACGCGGCCCATCGGAGTCGACATCCGGCTCGTGGCCGCGACCAACCGCGACCTCGCCCAGGAAGTCAAGAAAGGAAGCTTCCGCGAGGACCTCTTCTATCGACTCAACGTGGTCCGGCTATCGCTTCCGCCCCTGCGCGAGCGCCCCGAGGACATCGAGCTTCTAGCGCAGTACTACGCTTCCGAGCACGGGAAGCGGGTGAAGCGGCGCATCGCCGGAGTTTCTCCGGAAGCGCTCGCGATCCTGAAGCACTACGACTGGCCGGGGAACATCCGCGAGCTCGCGAACGTGATCGAAAGGGCGGTGGTCTTGGGGACGACGGAGCTCATCCTTCCCGAGGATCTCCCCGAGTCGATGCTCGAGGCCAAATCGGTCTCGGGCGCGGCGGCCGGGAGCTACCACCAGGCGGTGACCGCGAGAAAGAAGGAGCTCATCCTCGAGGCCGTCTCAAGCGCCGGCGGGAGCATCACCGAAGCCGCCAAACTCCTGGGCCTGCACCCGAACTACCTCCATCGCCTCATCCGCAACCTCGGTCTGCGCGAAAACTTGCACTGAGCGGGTGCTCGCGGCGCGATGCGGTTTCATTTATCCTTCCGCCGACATGAGAAGCGCCCTCTTCGTTGCCCTGACCCTGTGCGTTTTGCGAGCTGAGCCGGGAAGCGGACTCGAGCCTTCCCCTCCCGTCTACGAGATCGCGATGTCGGAGGCATGGATCCCCATGCCGGATGGCGTGCGACTCGCGGCGGATCTCTACATGCCCTCCGGCGGCGCCCCGGGGAAGACGTCCGAGAAGTTCCCGGTTCTCCTCGAGTACCTCCCCTACCGGAAGACCGACGGCCGCGGAAGAAACTACCCGCTCTATTCCTACTTCGTCCGCCGCGGCTATGTCGTCGCCAGGGTCGACATCCGGGGAACCGGGTCGAGCGAGGGGAAGCTCGTCGACTGGGAGTACACGGACCAGGAGCAGGAAGATGGCGAGGTCGTTATCGACTGGCTCTCGAAAGAGCCCTGGTCGAACGGAAACGTCGGGATGTTCGGGATCTCCTGGGGCGGCTTCAACTCGATCCACATGGCGATGCGCAACCCGCCCGCGCTCAAAGCCATCATCGCCGTCGACGCCACCGACGACCTCTACCAGGACGACGTGCACTTCATGGACGGCGTCATCCACGTCGACTCCTGGGAGATGAGCCAGGACCTCGATAACGCCCGGCCGGGAGCGCCGGACTACCGCATCGACGAGGCCTACTTCCGCGATCGCTTCGATACCCGGCCGTGGATGATGACCTACAAACGCCAGCAGCGAGACGGGCCCTTCTGGGACCGGACCGCGCTCAAGACCCGGTACGACTCCCTGCGGATCCCGACGTTCGTCATCGGCGGCTGGTACGACGGATACCGCGACAGCATTCCCCGCATGCTCCAGCATGTAAAAGCTCCAGTGAAGGCGCTCCTGGGGCCCTGGTCCCACGCGTTTCCCCACGATCCGTACCCGAAGCCGGGGATGGAGTGGCGTCACGAGGCCGTCCGCTGGTTCGATCACTTTCTCAAGGGCCGCGACACCGGGATCCTGGACGAGCCGCGCTTCGCGGTCTTCGTGCGAAAGTGGCATCCGCCGGGACCGTACCTCGAAGAAGTCGAAGGCGAATGGCGATGGGAAGAGGGCTGGCCCATCGCTCGCATAGAGGATCGGGCGCTCTATCCTCAGCCCAACCACGGACTGACCGAAAGCGAGCCGGGCGCGAGCTCCCACGATCTGCGCTACGTGCCCTCGAACGGGGTCGAGGCTGGAGGGCCGGTGATGTGGTGGGGCGACGTGGCCCACGACCAGAGGCCTACGGACGCGTACAGCCTGGTCTACGATACCGGGCCTCTCGAGAAAGAGCTCGAGATCCTCGGGCTTCCGCGCGCGCTCCTGAGAGTGTCGGCGGACGCGCCGCGAGCGAACTGGTTCGTGCGCTTATCCGACGTCGCCCCCGACGGCACCGTCACCCAGGTGGCGGGAGCGGGCTTCAACGGAACCCACCGCGAGTCGGCGAAGGAGCCGAAGGCAATCGAGCCCGGCGCGGCGTTCCCCCTCGAGATCGAGATGCACTTCACCTCCTGGGTCTTCCCCAAAGGCCATCGCATCCGCTTCGCGGTCGGAAACGCCCAGTGGCCGATGCTTTGGCCGACGCCTCATCCGATGACGACCACGCTCCATCTCGGAGGCGAGGGCGGCACCCGCGTTCTCCTCCCGGGGGTCCCCTTCGAAGAGCGGCCGAGACCAAAATTTCTCCCTCCGGCGGAGGATCCGGAGCTTCCGGGATACGAGAGCCTCGATGACGGAACGCCGTCCGGCTACGGAGAGGTCTCCTCGATCGACCGCAACCCCCAAACCGGCGCGGCGAAAGTCGTGGCGACGAACGGAGGCGCTGTCCGTTATCCCTGGGGCACCGAGCGGTATCGGGAGACCATCACTCACGAGACCCACGACAAGAAGCCGGAGGACACCTCGGTTCGCGGGAGCCACCGAATGGTGGTCGAGCTCGAGGGGCGCACCCTCGTCTGGGAGGCGGAGCTCACGTTCCGGAGCGATCTCGATAATTTCTATTACACGTATACCCGGCGACTTCTGGAGAACGGGGCGATCGTCCGCGAGAAGACCTGGAACGACACGATACTCAGGGACTATCAGTAGGCTTTCTACCCCGAGGGAGCGTTCAGCTCAGTGGATCCTCCAGCCTTTCACCGGGCCTCCGTGGAAGAATTTCTCCGGGGTCACCACCCCGTCGCGTTTGAAGACCAGGCCATCCTTCATGACGAATTCGACTCGGCGAAGGGCGTCGATGTCGTCGAGAGGATTTCCCGCGACGGCGATGATGTCCGCAGCGAGACCGGGCTTGATGGGGCCGCGCTCGTCGATCACTTCGGCGCACTGGTACCCGTGGATGGTCATGATCTTGAGGATCTCGGGCGCGGGTATCCCCGCCGCCTTCCACGTCTCGAGGAAGTGGATCACCACCTCGCCCCGGGTCTTTCCCGGCACGTAGTAGTCGGCGTCGGTCGAGAACGTGAGCTTCACCCCGTTGGCGTAAGCGTTCTTGAGCCCCGCCACCATCTGCTGGAAGTCCTCCGGAGTTCCCCGATACTCGGTGTAAGGCGTTTCGGTTCCCGCCCGCCAGATGCCTTTCGCCGCCATCATCTTGTGGAGCTCGTCGTCGAGGACATCCGAGTGCGCGAGAGACCAGAGTCCGGCCTCGATGGCTCGTCGGGCGCCCTCCCGGGTCTGAATGTGCCCTTCGACCTTGAGGCCCGCCCTCGCCGCCTCGCTCACGAAGAGCTTCATCTCGTCGACGCTGTAGCCATAGGGCTTGGCGTCGACCATGATCTTGATGACCTTGGCGCCGAAAAGGATGTTCTGGCGCACCGCCTTCACGATCTCGTCCTCGGTGTCGGCATCGAGGTACTCGGGGTACACGATGTTGTGATCGCGCGCCATTTCCGGAGTGGGCCAGAACTGCCCTCCCATTCCCCCGATGATGAGGCCGGAGTTGACGATTGTGGGCCCGGGAACCCACCCCTGTTCGATGGCCACTCGGAGCGCGGTGTCCGCGTAGTTCCCGGCGTTTCCCATGTCACGCACGACGGTGAAGCCCGAGGAAAGCATCTGGATCCCATTGGAGACCGCTTGAATGGCTCGAATCGGCGTCGAATCCATTACGTACGTGAAGTAGTAGACGTCGCTCTCTGGCTCTTTCTTGTAGGTGATGGCCAGGTGGTT
>Ga0209521_10002985_pt1 | contig 13746 bp, 10 predicted proteins | sample Rifsed19ft4_FD_184016 | JGI IMG/M metagenome (GOLD analysis project Ga0209521, IMG submission 184016) | Soil microbial communities from Rifle, Colorado, USA - sediment 19ft 4 (version 2) | ecosystem: Environmental > Terrestrial > Deep subsurface > Rock core/Sediment | place: Rifle, Colorado... | reverse complement strand
TATTGCCAGCAAAATAAGTCCAAAAGCTCTTTTTGTATCAACCCCCTGATTCAGTAAACCTAGTTCTTGCAAAATTTTTCCCTGCTCCGCTGAGATTATCTCCCCTTCCCGGACGATTGTTTCACCCTCCATTTTTCTCAAGCGAATCGGCTTTACCTTAGAGGCTGCTTGCCTCTTTATCTTTCCGGTTTTCTGGGCGTTGTAGGTGTAGTTTGGTTTGATATAGGCCAAAACAATCTCTTCCACTATGTTTTGGTCTTTCTGGCTAAAAGACGATGTCAACTGCTTAATTTTCTCCATTGAATCGCCAATATTTTCCGAAGTTATATCGTCCTCGAGCAGCTTTGCGGTAACCCCTAACGCCTCGGTTTCCAGAAGGGCTACCTCCTCCGGGGCAAGTCTAAGGCTAGCCTCAAGAGCCTCGGGCGATACCTTGCTCGCCCTTTCCTTGAGTTGTTTGAGTTGGTTATTGAAGTTTAAAGTGGAGTTGTTCTTAGTGTCTTTTAGGTAACCGAAGAGGCTTTTTATCTCTTGCTGGATTTCCGTGTCAACGGCTTCGCGGTGCGAGTAAACTTTTCCTAATTTATCCGCAGCTCTTTGGCGCAGTTCTTCAGTTTTTTCGGAGTCTATAATAGAAAGGAAATGAGGAGCTCTTACCGTTTCCGGGCTGGGTTTTCCCACTTCAAGAATTTTTTTGGGAGGCATATCCATGGAAAGAACGGCAGTCACAACGAGAAAAAAAACTAGGACTAAGGAAATTCGCTGGAAGCGCTGGTCTCTCCATAAAGGAGGTTTGTCAGAATCGTTTTTTGAGCCTTTAGTCATTCGATTTACTCCGTCAGCTCTCTTTTTCCTCAAACCTTTTGTAGGCTTCCACAATTTTTTGGACGATGGGGTGACGAACTACATCTCGGGCCCCCAGACGAATAAAAGCGGCGGCCTCGATATCTGACAAGATTTTTTCCACCACCACAAGACCGGAGTTATCACCGCGCGGCAGGTCAATTTGGGTAACATCTCCGGTAACAATCGCCTTCGAGCCGAAACCTAATCTTGTTAAAAACATTTTCATCTGCTCCGGAGAAGTATTTTGAGCTTCATCCAGGATTATAAACGAATCATTGAGGGTTCTTCCACGCATAAAGGCGAGAGGAGCTATTTCGATTATTCCTTGATCCATAAACCTTCGAAACTGCTCCACCTCCATCATGTCGTAAAGAGCATCATAAAGGGGTCTTAAATAGGGATCAACTTTCTGATAAATATCGCCGGGCAGAAAACCTAATTTTTCACCGGCTTCAACCGCGGGACGCGTTAGAATTATCCTTCCAACACTTCTCTCCTTCAAAGCGCGAACCGCCATGGCCATGGCGAGATAGGTCTTGCCCGTTCCCGCCGGGCCAATAACAAAAGTGAGGGTACTTTTAAAAATGGCTTCGATGTATTTTTTTTGCCCCAAAGTCTTGGGTCTGATGGTCTTGGCGCGATGAGTAAGAATCGCTTCCGAAAGGACCTTAGCCGGAGATACGTCTTCTTCCCGTACTAATCTAATGGTGCTACTGACGTTTTGAGGATCGAGCGCTTGCCCCTGAGAAATTAGTTCCATTAATTCTTTAAAAATATGCGCAACGGTTCCGGCTTCTGATTCATCACCGCTAATGGTGATTTCATTACCTCGCACAAGTATTTGACTATCAAACTCTTTTTCGATGATTTTTAAAAGCTCATCGCGCTGTCCCAAAAGATCAACCATTAACTGTTCACCCGGGACAACCAGTTTAACTTCGGTAGATTTACTCAAACTAAATTTGCTCTCCTCTTTACGGATAATCTCAAGATAATTGAGCCTGAGCACAATTAAAAATTTTGTTTGTCTATCTAGGTCATCTAAGAAACGACTCTGAGCACGGCGTTAAGCGAGTGAGTGTAGCCGCGCACAAACGGAGCCTACAGACTGACCTAAGAATAAAATACTTATGACTCACGATGATAATTATATCATAACTCGGACTTGGTGCGTGGGTAAAAAGCTACTTCCCGGTTAGGACCTCACGGACTAAGGCGTTAACTTTGGCGCCATCCGCTCGTCCTTTAACCTTAGGCATTATTTCCCTCATCACCTTGCCCAAATCACTTGGCCCAACGGCTCCAGTTTCGCTAACCACTTTCTCGATCAATTCTAACAATTCTTCATCCGAAAGAGGTTGAGGCAAGTACTTTTTTATGACGGCGGCATCTCTTCGCTCTTTATCCGCCCGTTCAGTCATTCCGGCTTTCTCGTACTCTTGAGCCGCTTCTTCCCACTTTTTCATCTCCTTGGCGGCAATTTCAAGGGTCTCCCCGGACGTCAGTTCTTCTCGCTTGGAAATCTCCGCATTCTTTAGGGCCGAAAGAAGCAGTCTAAGCACGGAAACAGTCTCTTTGTTCCCACTCTTTAAGGCTTCTTTCATATCGTTTTGAATTTCTTGTTTAAGGCTCATATAATATCCCTCCAATTCCCCCCTTTGATAAACCTGTGCGAAAATATTTTAGCGTGAAATCATTGGACCGAGAGGTTTTCCCCCTAGCACGTGGACGTGCAAATGAGCTACCTCTTGACCCGCGTCTTTACCTTGATTAAGAATCAAGCGGAATCCGCTTGGGGCAATTCCTTCTTTTTGAGCGACGGTTTCCGCCACGGAAAAGATTTCCCCGGCGGTCTCACAGTTGGGCGGAGAAAAATCCTTAAGCGACGTGTGGTGTTCTTTGGGAATCACCAGCACGTGAACGGGAGCTTTAGGGTAGACATCCCGAAAGGCGATTACCCTTTGGTCCTCATAAATAATGTCGGAAGCGATCTCTTTTCTAGCGATCTTACAAAAAATACAATCCTCCATCTTCTCTCCGATCTTATAATTATTTTTGCCAAGAAACTCGAGCCCAAAACTTTTAAATATTAACAACGGCGTGTGCGACTTTTATAAGACGCACTTTGTATTCGTTTTTATTGTGACCCTGAACTTGTTTTAGGGTCTCACTGGATGCTGAATCGATCCTGAAATAAATTCAGGACAGGGTTTAGCATGACTGATTAGGAGCGAAAGTCGCACATAAAGTTATATATTACTCAAAAGCTGTGACCGATCCCGGCCAGCTCGCCACGGAAAAAATTTTCCTCTATACCGTTAGTCCGGACGTTAACAATCTTCCCGACAAGGGTATCAGGTCCTTCAAAATAAATTCTTAGATAATTGGGGCTAACACCGACCAATTTTCCGTTCTTTTTCCGCTCGACGATCACTTCTAGTTTTCGATCCAAAAATTTTTTTAGAAACTTGTTTTCGAGTTCCTCGCCTATTCGAATCAGACGCTTAGCTCGGCTTTCTTTTATATGGGGAGGCAGTTGCCCTGGATATGAGCTTGCTTTGGCGCCCGGACGAGCCGAAAACTTAAACACATGGATTTTTCGGAAGCCAACTTCTCTTACGACCTTCACGGTTGCTTCAAACTGTTTTTCGCTCTCGCCCGGAAAACCCACCAAGACATCGGTGGTCAAAGCGGTATCAGGGTTTGCCTTAATAATTTCTTGGGCGGTTGCCAAAAATTGTTCCGGGGTGTAGTTCCTCCTCATTGCTCTCAAAATCTCGTCGCTCCCGCTTTGAAGGGGAATATGAAAATGAGCACACAATTTTCCAGAAACGCTAAAAAGCTTGACGAGTCCCGGGGATATATTCTCCACATTTATAGAGCTTAAACGAATTCTTTTAAGGTGAGATATCTTAACAATTTTTCGGATAAGAGTGGTTAAGTTGTGCCGCGGTTCGAGATCGAGGCCGTATTTTCCAAGATTAACGCCGGTTAATACAACTTCTCTAACCCCTCCCTTCACCAAAAGGGAAATTTCTTTAAGAACATCTTCGGGGTCCCTGCTCTTGGGCCGGCCCCGAAGGAAAGGAACGATGCAGTAAGAGCAGAACTCGCCGCAACCATCTTGGATTTTTACCAGGGCTCTGGTATGAAACTTCTGGGCCGGAATAAAATCGGCCGGCTGTCTTAATTTTAGTTTTAACCTTTCGACGACAATTTCCGCCAAACGTGCTTTTTCCGGATTGGATATCCCTACTTGAACCTGGGGCATCTCGGAGATCTCTTTTAGGCTTCCTTCAACATAGCATCCGGTCGCCACTACCAGAGTTTTGGAGTTTAGACCAGAAACTTTTCTTAAGATTTTTCGAGACTTGGCGCCCGCTTCTTTGGTTACAGCACAGGTATTTACCACACAGACATCGGCATCTGGAGTTTTTGAGAAGACAAATCCCCGCTTCAAAAAATCCTCAGCTATCTTTTCACTTTCGTACTGATTTACTTTGCACCCCAAGGTGCGTACGGAAAAAGTAGGTTTCATACCCCTTTCCTTACCTGAACCCGCCTTTTCAAGTCTAACATCTCTATCCTTTGCTTTACAAGAAACGTAGCAGTCTCTCTCTTATATCACGAGCCTTTGTTCGATAGGATTTTACACTCTGACCAAGCCCTTAGACGGAGAGCAAACCTCCAGAGGGTTTTAAGTAGGGCCAAAGTTGTCAAAAAACCGAGGGGCAGACCGAAAAGGGGTTAAAGGAAGTATTTCTCAAAATTAAACTCTAAAACAAAACATTTTGTTTTCTAAGCGCTTTCTCGAAAGCCCTGACAACTTTGGGGTCGTAGGTTTGACCTTGATTTTCTTTGATTGTTGTAATGGCTTTTTTTGGTTTTTGGCGCTCCTCAAAAGGCAAAACTTGGGTAATTTCATCGAAATCCGCCACGACGTTAATAATTCTAGCTCCTAAGGGTATGTGGTCTTTGGTTCTTTTTATACCGCTATAGGGTTCATGATGCTGCCAGGTGACAAGGTAACGATTGAAATGTCACCTTATGACCTCGATAAAGGTAGAGTTGTTTATAGACAAGTTTAGAGTTTCGCCAGTCCCGCCGGCAATGAGATATTCGGGAGAGTCCTCATCTAAATAAATTTTCCCGATGTCATGAAGTAGGGCCGCATAGGTCACAAGATTAAGTTTCTCCCCGTACAACCCCATCTCCCGAGCGGTAACCGCGGCAAGCTGGCTTACTCTTTCGGCGTGACCACGCAGGAGAGGATCTTGGGCTTCAATAGCGGTCATAACGGCTTGAAGCATTTTGGGATAGCTCTCTGAGGAGCGAAAGTTAAGAAAGGAAGCGTACTGAAGAAGACCCAAAAAAAGCAGAAAAAGCAGTCCGCTCCAGATCATATCAAAGGGAGGTTTTTCGGACTTGAAGATTATGGCCCCTAAAATTCCCGGGGGCAAAGAGCCAAAATAGACCCACCCTAAGCTCTGGAATCTTATGGCTCCAATCAGGGCTGGTTTAAACGGTGTCTTATACTTTAAGCTAACTAAGTATTGGTCAAGAGTATAGTCGATCAGGAAATAAACAACCAGAGTCATTAAGATTACCGGCCATCCCGAACTCAACCAGTGGTTAATTTCGCCTGAGTGCATTAAAAGAGGTTTTCCGCCCAGAGTGTAATACAGCCCGGCTGAGGCCGTGACGACGATAATTTTTTGAGCCAGGGAAAGAAAGACATCGGGCGTCTCTTCTTTTGCTTCTTTCACTAAGGTGGCCGTTAAAACGCCGAGGGAGGTAAGGATTAAAACGTGAGATAGAGGCAAAAGGAACAAAGCGGCAATTAAAATACCGCCACTCACTGAAACCGTCCCCCCCAAGAGAAGCGGGATTCTAAAATACTCGGTAAAAAATAGGGAAATGGAAAAAAAAGTTAACGGCGAGAAGAGTTCGGAAGTAAACTCCCCTAGGAAAACAGTAAAATAATAGACAAAAATTCCCACCCCTATTAGGATGAGGATTAAACGCGAGAAAGTGGTTTTAGCGGTCGTTTGCACCAATTTACCCCTTGCTGGTCTTTTTGTCTCCTAGCTTATTTGGTTGCGGCCTTCTTTTGCGCTTCTTCAGCACCTGAATGATTTATCTCAAGCACCCTCGCTAAAGTTTCAACCACTCTTTGGTCATAGTCACTTCCGGCGCCCTTAAACAGCTTATTGATAGCCTCTTGGCGGCTGAAAGAGGGCCGGTAAGGCCTTTTAGAGGTCATCGCGTCAAAGGAATCGGCCACAGCCAGTATACGAGCAATTAAGGGAATTGACGCTCCTAATAAGCCGCGAGTATAACCCTTTCCGTCGACTTTTTCGTGGTGATACAAAACACCCGGGACCACGTCTTTTAAGACAGCAATGTGCTTAAGGATCAGGGCCCCCACTTCCGGATGTTCTTTTATTTTTTCATATTCGTCGGCGTTGAGTCGGGTCGGCTTTGTTAAAATCCTTTTGGGAATGCCAATTTTTCCGATGTCATGTAAGTATCCGGCATAACGTAGTGCCTCTATTTGGTGCTCTCTCATCTTAAATTCCTTAGCAAAATCTTTGTCTCTGGCAATTTTTGCGGCATACTCAGCGACCCTTTCGGAATGACCGCCGGTGTATTCGTCTTTGACCTCAACCGCCTTCGCAAAAACTTTGACCGATGAGTCCTTGAATTCTCTGAGCTTCATGTGTCCCAAAAATACCGCCCGAGCGGCGAGAAGCATGGGCAAAAAGATCAAAATAACCAGAACCCCGGCCTGAGCGGAAAGATGATAAAACTGGGCCAACAGAACTCCGATAATTCCGAGAGCGAAATAGTTAGGGATGGTCCATTTAAAATTAAAAAGCCACACATTTAGGAATGGACGCTCTTCATCAAAAGCAATGGCCGAGGCAATAATTGAGGTGCTTATTAAAAAGTAGGTTACAATGGATAAGAAGATTGGAATAAATGTTTTAATATAGTTAGTGGCTATTAAGCTCTGCGCGGCTCCAGAACCAGATTCATAAAGAATGACCCCTCCGGTGTATTTGTAAATTAATCCCGTCACCCCGATGGAAAAGGCCAACTGGGCGGTGTTAAAAGTTACCACATACCAAGGGGTTTTCTCCTTAATGTCCCTCAAGGTGACGCTACCAAAAAGCTCCACGATCATAGCGGCTAGGGGACCGAAAATAATCAGCGTGGCGAAGCTAATCGAAAAGCCGACGGAGGTAAAACCACTCATAGGAAGACTCACAATAAAAAGCTCCGACACAAAAGAGAAAATCCCCAGGACCAGAATTATATGAAGAGCTTCGAGGGGAAGAGGTTTTATCAAAAATAGCATGGGAACAAGCAGAACTATAATCGCCGGATATAACAGAATGTTATAAATTTGGTATTTCTGGGCTTTGTACTTTGGCGACCACTTAGTCATTTTTGCCTCTCAAAAGTTGGATCAATGCCTCTTAACGGTTCTATTAAAGACTTAACCATGAAATCGCGAGCCGCCACTTAAGACACGGGCGCAAGAGTTGGGGGTTTTCTTCCGCCGCTAACCGCCAAGAAAGCGCTCATTTTCTCTGGCAGGAAACAATGAAGAAATTCTCGTAACTTCTTTAAAATTCCTTCTTTGTCTCCCATTTCCTGACACCAAATTCATTGATCCAACGTGAGAACGTATTAAGGTGTCAATTGGAAACCAGCACGGTTTCACCCAAATTTTGCACTAGCAAAATTTGCCCAAAGGGCCGCTACGCCCCGTTAGACGGGGCTAGCGGGGTTTAACCCCGCCAACGGCGGCCCCTCCGGGGCGAAAATTGCATCCCAGAAGATTACAGCAAAGGTTAGTCAATAACAGCAACTTAGCTTGATCTATGCTTTATATCTAAGTGTTTACTGCAATTTTCGGGTTAACTTAACTCTTTTTGTCAGCGAAGCTCCCGGGGATCACGCCCGTGACATCTCCGGATACGGAGTTTCGTCAAGCGAAAGGACTCGCAAATTCCTGAAATGGTTATTTGGCTCGCAGTCTAACGGGGTCCTGGTCGGGTGGACACACGGTCACATAGCAGGGGAATAGTTTGATCGAGGGTCCTCGGCAGCTTGAAATATTTACCAAGATCTGCCGGGAAAAAGAAGATGAACCAGAATTTCTTTGTACATTTTAAGACGCCGGATAAAGCCCTTTAAAAAACCTAGTTTCTCTTCCTTCATCACCTGCGAGGCGTCTCTCAAAATTACTTCTTTGACCGGGGCCTTAATTTTCTTGGCGTGTTTGGTAATGACAACCTCTACTCCGAAGCCGCTTCTCGAAAAATCCGGGATTCCCTGGAGAAAAGAGCGCCTGAAAACCCTTTGCCCTGAAATAAAGGGAACAATTTTCTGGGCTAAATCGGTTCGAAGCCGGCCCCCTTTAAATTTCCCGACGGTCATCAAAATATTGCCCTCACTAATCAGGGGGCTAATCATGTCCTCAAGGTGCTTCGGGGTAAGCTTAATTAAATCAGCGTCGATAAAGGCCAAAATTTGAGCCGCGGTTGCTTTAATCCCTGATTGCATGGCCGCTCCTTTACCCCCATTTTGGGCCCGATTAACCAGTTTAACCGGGTAACTAGAAGCAATCTGGGCTGTTTTGTCGGTGGAACCATCATTAACAACAATAATCTCGTCAACTAGGGAGCATTTCGCTACGGCCTCTAGAACTTGGCCGATGCGGTCTTCCTCGTTATAGGCCGGAATAATCACGGCCACCCTTTCTCGTTGATTGTCGCTCGTCGCTCGTCCTTCGTTCATTTAGTCTTTATCTCCTTGGCCAAATTTCCTAACATTCTTGCGACATGACCAGTTGCCTCGCGAGATTCACTCAACTTTTCTTGAACAATAAATCCCAGTTCTCGAGAAATGATCAATTGAGTATCCAATTATCCGCACGACCCCAAAGCAAGTCATTTTTCATTCCCGCAATTTTGCGAATGGCGAATAACGATCCACGAACGACGATGTTTAGTACGATTTAGCGAAGTACACTAATTTGCCAGCTTTTCCGCAGTGAACACAGTTATCTTTTTTAGAATCGAAAGGAATAGCCCGGATGGTGGCGGTGGTTTGATCTTTGACCGCCATTTCGCAGACCTCATCCCCACACCACCCGGCCTTTAAGAAGCCGCCCTTATCAATAAGTCTTTTAAAAGCCTGAAAGTCGCTAACTTCGCGAGTATTTTTTTCCCGAAATTTTTTGGCTTTTTCAAACAGATTCTCTTGAATATCAGTAAGGTTTTTTTCGATGGCGCGCTGGAGGTCTTCTTCGGCAACGGCTTTTTTCTCTCGGGTGTCTCGGCGGACCAAGACTACCTGGCCTTTCTCGATGTCTTTAGGCCCGATTTCGATTCGTATCGGAACACCCCTCATTTCGTGCTCGTTAAATTTCCAGCCAGGGGTGTAGCCTTCCCGAACATCCGCTTCGACCCTAAACTTGCTCTTCAAAGAGTTGTAAATTTTATCTACCTTCTCCCGAACCTGCTTGTAGGTTTGACTTTGCCAAATCGGAACAATTACGACCTGAGTCGGGGCAATGTTCGGAGGAATAATCAGGCCGGCATCGTCCCCGTGGCTAAGTATCACTCCCCCAATCAACCGAGTTGAAACTCCCCAGGAAGTCTGCCACGGTAGGCGCCTTTTCCCCTCCTCGTCTAGGAAAGAAATCCCGAAAGCCTTGGCGAAACCCTGGCCCAAATTATGAGAAGTCCCGGCCTGAAGAGCTTTGCCATCGGGCATGAGCGCCTCTAAAGTGTAGGTTCTTAAGGCCCCCGCGAACCTTTCCTTTTCCGACTTGCGACCAATAATAACCGGCATGGCTAGATCATTTTGGATTAAATCCTGGTAAAGGCCTAAAATTTTTAAGGCCTCTTCCTCGGCTTCCGCTTCGGTGGCGTGAACAGTGTGACCCTCTTGCCACAGAAATTCGGTGGTTCTTAAGAATGGACGAGTCACCATTTCCCATCTCAAAACATTGGCCCACTGATTAATCAAAACAGGGAGATCGCGCCAGGAGCGAATCCACTTAGCGTACATATGGCAAATTATCGCCTCAGAGGTGGGACGGATGGCCAGTCTCTCTTCCAATTGATGATTGCCCCCCTGAGTAACCCAGGCTACCTCTGGAGCAAATCCTTTCACGTGCTCGGCCTCTTTGCTAAGAAAACTCTCGGGTATCAAAAGAGGAAAATAAGCATTTACATGTCCGGTTTCTTTTAAGCGCTTGTCTAGTCTTTCCTTTATACTTTCCCAAATGGCATACCCATAAGGCCGGATCACCATGCATCCTTTAACCGGTGCGTAATCAGCTAGTTGGGCCATTAAAATCACTTCAGTATACCACCTGGACAAGTCTTTGGATTTGTCCGTTAATTTTTCCACTATTTGCTTGGTATCTGGGTTGTCAGACATTCCCTCTCGCCCCTTAATCTCGTCCTTCCTTTTTTGAACCAGCGGCTAGTCGCTTTGCTTCTTCAACAAGCGATGGCACCATCTGTTTGGGGGACAACTTCTTGATAATTTTCCCCTTTTTAAAAAGCAAACCGCCATTCTTCCCCCCGGCCACACCGATGTCAGCTTCTCTGGCCTCACCGGGACCATTTACTTCACAGCCCATCACGGCGATTTTGAGCGGAGCAGTTAATCCGGACAATTTCTGTTCAACTTCTACGGCAACCGGAATGAGATTAATTTCCGAGCGACCGCACGTGGGACAGGCAATTATTTCCGGTCCTCGGTTCCGTAAGCCCAGAGCACTGAGAATCTTATGAGCAACCTCTACTTCCTCGACCGGGTCCGCGGCTAAAGAGACTCTTATAGTGTCGCCAATCCCCTGAAACAGCAAAACTCCCATTCCAACCGACGATTTAATCGAACCGCTTAAAAGAGTCCCGGCTTCCGTGATTCCTAAGTGAAGTGGGTATTTAGTTTTCTCAGCCAGAATCTGGTTAGCTTCAATCGTTTCCATAACAGACGAAGATTTCACCGAGATCACTATTTGGGTAAAGTCCAAATCTTCGAAAAACTGAGCGTACTCAAGAACCGAACTTACCAGGGCCTGCGGTAAGCCGTTTTCTACCCCTTTATATTTGGGATGTAGCGAGCCCGAATTTACCCCGATGCGGATGGGAATATTCTTTTCTTTGGCTTTTAAAACTATCTCCTTAACCTTTTTTAAATCTCTAATGGTTCCCGGGTTAATGCGGATTTTATCGATGTCGTGATCCAGAGCCGCTAAAGCTAGACTAGGCCTAAAATGGACATCGGCCACTAAGGGAATTTTGATCTCCTCTTTGATATACTCAAGCGCCTTGGCGGATTCTAAGTCCGGAACCGCCACTCTTATGATTTCGCATCCCGCCTTTTCCAATCGATCAACCTGGTTGACAGTGGCTTCAACCTCGAACGTTTTAGTAGTGGTCATCGATTGAACCACAATTGGAGCTCCTCCCCCAATCACAATATCTCCGATTTTTACCGGTCGCGTGAAATACTTCATCTAAGCGCCCTCACGATTAATGGAGTCGTAGTATGGCAAGTTTTTTCAGGCTTTCGATTTAAGGAAGAAAATCGGCCCCGGTTAAAATCCGGGAAATATCGTTATAAGTTACGAAGACGAAAAGAGTCAGAAGAACAAAAACTCCCGCCACGATTATGGCTCCTTTGGTCTGATTCGATAAAGGTTTTCTTCGAGCCGCCTCAATTACGTACAAAAGAAGACGTCCCCCGTCAAGGGGCGGAAGGGGCAAAAGATTCAAAATAGCTAAATTTATGCTGATGAAAGCCTGCAGAAAAATGAAGTTAAACAGCCCAAACTTTGCTACCTCGCTACTTATTTTGACCATCCCGATGGGTCCGGCGAGCGTTTTTATGGAGGCTTTAGCCGTAAAAAGCTGACCAAGGAAGAAAAATATTAAACCAATTGCCCGAATGAATTGAGAAAATGCCCAGATTAAACTCTTAATAACCCCTTCTCGGACGAATTTAAGGGAAGTCTCAATTCTTACCCCGATAATTCCTCTTTTTAACTTAGGATCATATCTGGGAGTAACAGCAAGAACTTTTTTCTTGCCCCCTCTTTTAACTTCCACGAGAATTTTTTTGTTCGTGCTCTCCCCAATAGTCCGGGCTAATTCATCCCCTGTTTTAATAACCTTGTTGTTTACGGCGACAATCACATCTCCGGAGCGAAACCCAGCCTTGGCCGCGGGTTGGTTCGGAAAAATTTTTCCTAATTTGGCGAGCGCCTGCGGGGTGCCATAAGCCAGCGAAAGAACAGCCAGAATAAGAAGAGCCGCCACTAAATTTGCGACGACTCCGCTAACGACTACCAACAATTTCTGGCGGAAAGGCTTAATCTCCAGCTCATCTCCCTCAAATAGCTGGCTTTCCTCTGTCTTGCCTTTTTTTAAACTAAAAAATTTAACGTAACCGCCAAGCAAGATGACGTTAACTCGGTACCGAGTCTCTTTATGCTTAAATGAAATAATGGGAGGGCCAAATCCTAGGGCAAACTCCTTCACCCTTATGCCCGAAATTTTAGCCGCTAGAAAGTGGCCAAATTCATGGACAAGAATAAGAAAACTTATGCTTAATATAATCAAAAGCGCTAACATCTTTTCCCTCTATTTTTGATAAAACACACCAATCTATTTGATATTATATCAGTTTTTCGATGAGTTCCCCGGTTTTAAGGCGGGCCCACCTTTCAGCTTCCTTAACATTTTTCAGTTCCCTTACCCTTACCGGTGTATGATCGCTAAGAACTACCTCGATTAGCTTAGGGATACTTAGGAAAGAAATTTTTTGGTTCAAAAAAGCCTCGACCGCGAGTTCGTTTGCGGTATTCAAAACCGCTGGGTAAGTTTTACCTTCTTTAGCTGCTTCCAGCGCTAACCTAAGACAAGGAAATTTTTTTTGGTCGGGCTTCTCAAAGTTAAGTTCTCTCATTTCATAAAAATCAAGCCCCGAAAGAACCGGGCCAAGCCGCTCGGGATAAGCTAGGGCATACTGTATCGGGAGCCGCATATCGGTCGGAGCTAATTGAGCTTTAACTGAACCGTCTTTGAACTCGACCATCGAGTGTATGATACTCTGGGGATGAATTAGAACCTCAATCCGGTCATAACCAACTCCAAACAGAAAATGCGCCTCAATCACCTCCAACCCCTTATTCATTAAGGTAGCCGAGTCTATGCTAACTTTCTTTCCCATTTTCCAGCGGGGATGGGCTAAAGCCTGAGAAACCGTAATCTCTGCAAACTCATCAATTTTCTTCTTTCTAAAAGGTCCCCCGGAACCCGTAAGAAGAACGCGATTAATCTGCTCTGAGCTTTCACCCACAAGACACTGGAATATGGCGTTGTGCTCACTGTCCACCGGAATAATATTGCCCTTTTTTTTTGAGGTCTTCTCTTTCTCCCCCTGGTTTTTAAGACTCTCTTTAACTAGTTCCCCACCGGCCACCAGTGATTCTTTATTGGCGAGCGCCAAAGTCTTGCCGTTCTTAAGGGCCGCGAGCGTAGAGTCAAGACCAACCGAACCGACCAAAGCGTTAACCACAATATCCGCTTCGGGTAAAGCCGCTAGCTGCTCTAAGTTTTTCACTCCCGCCATCACTGAAACGCTGCTCCTTAAATCTTGGGAAAGAATTTGAGCCGCTTCCAAATCCGTGAGTACCACTCTTGTGGCGCCTAATTCTTCTATTTGACGGCGCAAAAGCGGAATATTCTTGTGGGCCGAAAGCGCGACTACTTCAAAGCGTTCCGGGTATTTTTTAACGATTTCAACCAGGTATTTTACTTCAGCATACGGCACCTGCCGGGCATGGGCGTAACCGAGGCCGGTTGA
>Ga0209521_10002982_pt1 | contig 13750 bp, 15 predicted proteins | sample Rifsed19ft4_FD_184016 | JGI IMG/M metagenome (GOLD analysis project Ga0209521, IMG submission 184016) | Soil microbial communities from Rifle, Colorado, USA - sediment 19ft 4 (version 2) | ecosystem: Environmental > Terrestrial > Deep subsurface > Rock core/Sediment | place: Rifle, Colorado... | reverse complement strand
GGTCTTCAGCGCGCCCGATGCTATCCGCGCGCATCCTCAGAACGAGGGAATCCCGTCAGACTCCGGCGCCGTGCGGCCGATGGAGAGGCATGAGGCTCTCGGCGCTCCTGCTGCTCATCCTGCTTGCGCTCACGGTGACGGCAACCGTCGAGGCGATGAGGCAACCCGCTTCCGGGACGCAGCCCGCCGCGGCCTCCGCGCCCCCCTCCGGCTGACCACGGGGCGGGCGCCGCTAGACTCGCCGCGTGTCCCTGAGCGGCAAGCGCATCTTCATCACCGGTGGCGCCGGCTTCATCGGCACGACGCTCGCCCGGCGGCTCGTGGACGAGAACGAGGTCGTCGCGCTCGACAACCTCCACCGGGACGCGCTCAGCGGCACCGAGCTCGCAACGCACCCGAACTTCACCTTCCAGCCGGCCGACGTGCTCGATGCCGACCGCGTGCGCGAGCTCGCCGCCGGGGCGACGCACGTCGTCCACGCGGCGGCGATCGCGGGTGTGGACACCGTCCTGCAGAGCCCGGTCCGGACGATGCGCGTCAACGTGATCGGCACGTACAACGTGCTCGAGGCGGCGCTCGCGACGCTTCCCACCGTCGAGCGGTTCGTCGACTTCTCGACGAGCGAGGTGTTCGGCACCCACGCCTACAACGTCAAGGAAGGCCAGGTCTCGACCATCGGCTCCGTCGGCGAGGCGCGCTGGACGTACGCCGTCTCGAAGCTCGCGGGCGAGCACATGGCGCACGCCTACCACGACGAGCTCGGCCTCCCGACGGTGACCCTCCATCCGTTCAACGTCTACGGGCCCGGCCAGATCGGCGGCGGCGCGATCCGCGCGTTCATCGAGACGGCGCTCGCCGGGCGCGGCCTGACGATCCACGGCGACGGCTCGCAGATCCGCGCCTGGTGCTACGTCGACGATATGGTCGAGGCGCTCCTCCTCTGCCTCGAGCGGCCGGAAGCGGTCGGGCAGGCCTTCAACGTCGGCAACGCCCGCTCGGCCGTCACGATCTACGACCTCGCGCAGCGCGTGCAGCGGCTCGCCGGCAGCCCGGGCGGGATCGACTTCAAGCCGCTCCACTACGCCGACGTCGAGCTGCGCATCCCGAACGTCGGGAAGGCGCGCGAGCTGCTGGGCTGGGAGGCGAAGGTCGACCTCGACGAGGGGATCGAGCGCACGATCGCCTGGTACCGCCAGAAGCTCGAGGCGTGAACCGGATTCGTCTCGCCTGGCCCGACGTCGGGGCCGAGGAGCTCGCCGCCGTCGCGGAGGTTCTCCGGAGCGGCATGCTGACGATGGGGTCGAAGGTGCCCGAGCTCGAGGAGCTCGTTGCCGGGGCCTGCGGCGTGCCGCACGCCGTCGCCGTCTCCTCCGGCACCGCCGCGCTCCATCTCGCCGTGCTCGCGCTCGGGATCGGGCCCGGCGACGAGGTCGTCGTTCCCGCCTACACGTTTCCGGCGACAGCCAACGCCGTCGAGCTCTGCGGCGCGAAGGCGGTGCTCTGCGACGTGGATCCGGGGACGTTCAGCCTCGACCTCGCGCAGCTGCCCGCGGCGCTCTCGCCGCGGACGAAGGCGGTGCTCGCCGTCCACCTCTTCGGCCGGCCGCTCGACTGGGACGCGCTCGCGGCGCTCGTGCCGGACGGCGTCGCGCTCGTCGAGGATGCCGCCGGCGCTCTCGGCGCCTCCTACCGCGGCCGCCCGTGCGGCTCGCTCGGCGTGCTGGGCTGCCTCTCCTTTCACCCACGCAAGATCGTGACGACGGGCGAAGGGGGCGCGGTGACGACGGCCGATCCGCAGCTCGCCGACACGGTTCGCCGGCTTCGCCACCACGGCATCGCCCCGCGCGGCGACTTCGACATCCCGGAGCCGGGGCCCAACTACCGCCTCTCCGACATCCTGTGCGCGGTCGGCATCCCGCAGCTCCGCCGGCTCGAGGAGCTGCACGCCGCGCGCACCCGCGTTGCGGCCGGATACACCGAGCGGCTCGCCGGCCTCGTCGAGACGCCGAGTGCCGCCGAGGGCGACCGCCACGGCTGGCAGGCCTACGTCGTCTCGCTCGACCGTCGCGACGAGGCGCTCGCCGGCCTGCGGGCGCAGGGGATCGAGGCGCAGATCGGGACGTACGCGCTGCACCGGCTCTCCGCGTATCGCGACCGGGGGGCTTTCCCCGGCGCCGACGCCGCCTTCGAGCGGGCGCTCGCGCTCTCGTTCCACACGCGCCTCGGCGACGCCGATCTCGACCGCGTCGTCGCGGCGCTTGCAGCGTTCACGTGACAAGCCGCTAGTGATGGCGATGCGCGCGCGCCGGCCCTGATCGCTCTTGACGCTCCGCCGGTGACGGGGTTAGGGTCGAAGCCGGTTTGTCTGGTTTGGGGAGGGGTTTGGGTTGTCGGGGAAGGTGACGGTTCTCGATCCGTGGGGGTATCCGCCGGAGGTGACGGCGCGGGGGATGGCGCCTGGGTTGGAGCGGTTGGAGGGGAAGACGGTGTTTTTGGTGGACATCGGCTTTGAGAACTCGGATGCGTTCATTGGGCAGCTGGAGGGGTGGTTTGCCCAGCCCGCCGCTTCTGGGACCACATCATGCTGAACATGGTCCACGAGGTCGTCGAGGCGGGGATCGAGCCGTGGGCGAGCTACCGGAAGGGGCCCCCGGACGAGCTGATCCCGATCTTCGAGACGAGGAGCGTGAACGTCGTCGTCGTCGGCGGCTCCACGAACGGCCAGTTCAGCATCCTCATGGGGACGCCGATGGCCCCCCACTTCCGCGCCGACCCGACGGCTCCGGTGACGACCCCGGTCGACGCCTGGCGGTGAAGCGTGGCTGAGTACGAGGTGGCGGTCGCGGGCGGCGGGCTGGCCGGGCTGACGGCTGCTCTCTTCGCGGCCCGCTGCGGGCGCTCCACGGTCGTGCTGAGCAGCGTTCCCGGCGGGCCGCTGCTCAGCGTGACGCGGATCGAGGACTTCCCGGGCTTCCCGGACGGGGTCGCAGGCTACGAGCTCGTGCCACTCGTCCAGGACCAGGCCTTGGCCGCGGGCGCCGTCTTCGAGATGGCGGAGCTCGAGGGCCTCGAGCCGGCCGACAACGGCTGGTCGCTCGCGACCGGGGCGGGCGAGCTGCGCGCGGGAGCCGTCATCGTCGCGACCGGCTCGACGCCTCGGGAGCTCGGCGTTCCCGGCGAGGAGCGCCTCACCGGCCACGGGATCTCGCACTGCGCAAGCTGCGACGGGCCGCTCTACCGCGATCGCGTGGTCGGCATCGTCGGCGGCGGCGACTCGGCGCTTCAAGAGGCGCTCGAGCTGGCCGAGCACGTTCGGGAGGTGATCGTCTTCCACCGGGGGACGGCGTTCTCGGCTCAGGAGACGTATCGGCAGCGCGTCCTCGAGTCGTCGCGGATCACGGTCCGCTACCAGACCGTCGTCGAGGAGATCCTCGGCGAGGAGACGGTTGCGGGCGTGCGGGCCCAGGACCTCGCGACCGGAGGAATCGCGGACATCGAGCTGGCCGGGCTGTTCGTCTACATCGGGACCGTCCCGCGGACAGAGCTCCTCCGCGACCTGCTGCCCCTCGACGACCGCGGACGCGTCCCGACCGACGGTCGGATGCGGACGGAGCTGCCGGGTCTGCTCGCCGCCGGAGACGTCCGCAGCGAGTCCGCGGCGCAGGCCGTCGCTGTCGCAGGCGACGGAGCGACCGCCGCCCTCGCGGCGCACGGCTACCTGGCCGGCGGCTCCTGGCGCGCGGCGTCCTCGGAAGAAGCGGCCCGGCGCTAGCAAGCGGTGTCGTCTGCTCCGCCGAGCCAGGGGCGTCGAGTGTAGGGACGGGGGAGGGAGCGAGATGTCGCTGAAGGGAATCGAAGGCAAGGTCGCGGTCGTCACGGGGGCCGCGAGCGGAATCGGGGAAGGAACGGCCCGAATGAGATCGGGATGAACAGCGGTGTCGGTGCGCTTGGCCCCTACAACCATGCCAACTCGGCGATCGGCCGCGCTTTCGGGTTGCTGTCGCAGAACCTGCAGGGCGGCTCGGTGCCTGGCCTCTCCTACGGTGGCTCGCAGGGGTGCAACTTCTCCTATAACAGCTGCACCTTCGCCGAGAACGAGGAGGCGAGCCCCTGGGAGCCCTACCACGTCCAGTACGGCTTCGAGCCCGACGAGAGCACGGTCACCGTCTTCTACACCTGGGGCAACGTCTGATCCGAGCACCTGCGCACCTACTGGCAGGAGAAGCTCGTCGCGATGCTCTCCGGGCTCGAGCCCTCGATGGGCGCGACCCTCGTGCTCGACCCGATCGTCGCGCGGGAGTTCTGCGAGCGCGGACTCGACTCGAGGCAGAAGCTCGCCCAGTGGGTGCACGAGAACGCGAAGATCCCGGCCCGCCGCTACTGGGACCACATCATGCTGAACATGATCCACGAGCTGGTCGAGGCGGGGATCGAGCCCTTCGCGAGCTACCGGAAGGCGCCCCCGGACGAGCTGATCCCGATCTTCGAGACCGGGCGGATCAACGTCGTCGTCGCCGGCGGCTCCACGAACGGCCAGTTCAGCATCTTCATGGGCTCCCCGATGCGCGCGAAGTTCCGGAGCTCGCCGGGGCCGACGGTTTCGGTCGACGCCTGGCGCTGAGCCCACCGGGCGGACCGCCGCCCCTCCCTCGGCCGGCCTTCCAGATCCCGTCGGAGATGCCGCTCACCGTGTTGTCGAATGATCCGGGTTAGAGTACGCCGATCATGCGGGAGGTGGCGGGAAAGGCTGCGTTCATCACCGGCGGCGCGAGCGGCATCGGCCTCGGGATGGCCAAGGCGTTTTCCGCAGCCGGCATGAAGGTGGTGATCGCCGACATCCGCCAGGATCACCTGGACGAGGCGATGACGCAGCTTGCGGACGGCGACGCTCATCCGATCCGCCTGGACGTCACCGATCGTGAGGCCGTGGCGGAGGCCGCCGACGAGGCCGAGCGGGTGTTCGGCAAGGTCCACGTCGTCTGCAACAACGCCGGGATCAACCTCTTCAACGACATCGGCTCCGCGACGTACCAGGACTGGGACTGGGTGCTGGGCGTCAACCTCGGCGGCGTCGTCAACGGGGTCGTCACCTTCGTTCCCCGGATCAAGGCGCACGGCGAGGGTGGGCACCTCGTCAACACCGCCTCGATGGCCGCGTTCGTCTCCGGCCCGGGCGCCGGCATCTACACGGCGTCGAAGTTCGCGGTGCGGGGTCTGTCGGAGGCGCTGCGCTGGAGCCTCCTGCCGCACGGGATCGGCGTCTCGGTGCTCTGCCCCGGTCTGGTCAAGAGCCAGATCTTCGAGAGCGACAAGATCCGGCCCGCGCACCTGTCCACGGATACGACGCCCGCCGATCAGGAGATCATGAGCATCCTGCCGCAGGTCCACGAGGCGGGCATGGCACCCGAGGAGGTTGGCGAGAAGGTGCTGCGCGCGATCCGGCGGAACGACTTCCACATCTTCACCCACCCCGAGTTCGCAGACGAGCTGCGCGAGCTTTTCGACGAGGCTCTGGCGGCGATCCCGGACGAGCCGGCGCCCGCCGACCGCCTGGCGTTCGAGGACGGCCGGCGCCGCGCGAAGGCTGAGGCGAGAGCGTCGTGGCCGAGCCTCTGAGGACCCGGGAGAGCGAGGAGGCGGCCCCGCAGAGCTAGCCGGCAGCCGCCCCGGGCAGCTCGAGCTCGCCCGCGCGGTGGGCCTTGATGTACGCCCGGCAGTTGGGATCCGCACCTGTGAGGACGTCGGCGGCGAGCTGGAACGGCCGAGTGTCGCGATCGGTCGCGAGGACGCGATCGAGGCTGCTCGCGACCGGATCGAGGATGCCGCTGTCGGCCCCCGCTTCGATCGCGAGCAGGAGGAACGCATCGTTCACCAGGCGCCTGTTCGGCAGTCCGAAGCTGACGTTGCTCATCCCTCCGGTGAGGTGGATCTCCGGTCCGAAGCGCTCACGCAGGCGGCGGAAGGCGGCGAGGCAGTGTCCCCCCGAGGCGTTGTCGACCGAGATCGGGAAGACGAGTGGGTCGAAGAAGATCCGCTCGAGCGGGATGCCGCGGGCCCGTGCGAGCTCGACGATGCGTGTGGCGTTCTCGACTCGGCCGTCTGCATCGCCCGGGATCCCGGACTCTCCGGCGGCAGTGAGCACCACGGGGCCGCCGTTCCGCACGGCCAGCTCGAGGACATCGATGCGATCGAGCGAGACCGAGTTGAGCATCGGCAGGCCCGACGCTCCACCGGCAGCCTCGTCCAGCCCGGCCTCGATGATCGCGGGGTTCGGGGAGTCGATCGCGAGCGGCACGGTCGTCCAGGGCTCGATCGTCCGCACGAGCCAGCGCATGGCTGCGATCTGCTCGGAGAGGTCGAGCGAGACCTCGTCGACGTTGAGATCGAGATAGTGGGCGCCGGCCGCGATCTGGCTCGTCACCATCGCCTCGAGGTAGGCGAGCGCGGTCGAGGCGTCCGGCTCCTCGCCGCTCATCGCCGTCCGGATCGCAAGCCGGACGTGCTTGATCCGCCCCTCCTGGTAGTTGGCGCTCTCCCGCTCGGCCTCGGAGATCGGCAGGCTGCGCTCGACCCCCGCGGTGTCGACGAACGAGATCGCCTCGCGGCCGTGGTCGTCCCGCTCCACGCTCGGGCTCGTCGTGCGCACGACGCGCGTCGCGTGGATGTTCTCGCCGATGACGACGAACTCCGGTGCCGCTTCCGTCATGACTGTCCTCCTCGCGGCGACGGGCTAGCGATAGACCCCGTACTCCTTGGTGAAGTCGACCATCGCGTGGACGGTCTCGGGCTTGCCCTCGTCCATCGCCGTCCCGAACGCCATCACGTAGCCGCCGCCCGGAGCGACCGTGTCGATCAGCTCCTTGCAGTACGCCCGTACCTCGTCGGCCGTCCCTGTCAGGATCAGGCTCGCGGGTACGTTGCCGCCGATGCAGACCTTGCCGCCGAGCACCTCCTTCGCACGCGCCATGTTCGTATGGTCGAAGTGGCAGAAGGTCGTGCCCGGGGGGAGCTCCGCCAGGTACTCGAGCCGGGACTCGTAGCCGCCCTCGCAGAAGAGGTACGGGACGCAGCCTTCCTCGATCAGACCGAGGCAGACCGCCTTCAGGGACGGCCAGTAGAAGGTGCGGAATTGCTCGTCGGACATGAACCCGTCGGCGCCCTTGTGCAGCGGCATGAACACGAGCGGGTTCGCCTGGGCGGTCGCGCCGCTCACGCCCTGCTTGATCGCCAGCGGCGTGAGACGCTCGATCGCCTCCAGCACGAGCTCGGGGCGCCGGTGCATGTCGATCATGGTCGCCCGCGTTCCTCTCAGCGTGTCGGCGAGGATGTCGAACGGCGCCTTCGAGATTCCGCCGGCAGCGCTTGCAAAGCCCATGCCTCGCGCCTCGCCCTCGAAGGGCCCGACCTGCTCGATGTACGCGAGCGCTTCGCGCCCGGCCTCCAGCAGGGCGGTCAGGGCCGCCTGAACGTCGGGGACGCCGAACGGGATCATCTGCCCCGTGACGAGCACAACCTCCCACAGGTCGGTGAACGCCGAGATCCGGCTCAGCGGCTCCAGCGCACCGAACACGCGCGGCATGTAGCCACGGAGCCAGAAATCGGTCGGGTCGTCGATCAGCGCCCGGTACTCCTCGTCCCGCATGTACTCGCCCTCGATGTACTGGTAGCCCTGGTGCTTCGAGACGCCGTGCCCGGGCCACGCCACCTGCTTGCAGTCGAGGATCTCCAGGACCTTGCCCGAGCCGATGATCAGGGGCGTGAAGTAGTAGTCCGGCCGGTAGTCGACCAGGAAGCGCCTGAAGGTGTCCATGAGCACCTTCAGGTCGTACATGAGGTCGTATGGGTCGACGCCGTAGAGATCCGCCGGCATGAACGTGCAGTTCAGGACGATCGGCACCCGGTCGGGCGCCTTCTTCAGCTCGATCACGTCGCGGAAGCGCGTGACGCCCGCCTTGTACGTCGCCTCGGCCTCGGAGCTGTCGAACGTGATTCCCTCGGCCGCGAGCCAGCCCTCGAAGCGAGCACTCTGCCGCTCGCCGGGGGTCAGCTCGGCCCAAGTCTTGGTCTCCGCCGTCGTCGTCATCATGCCACCGCTCCTTCTGCCGCCAGCCAGCCTTTGGCCAGCTCGACGGCGGCCATCGCGTCCTTGCCGTACGCGTCGGCGCCGGTGAAGCTCCTCACCTGCTCGTCGATCGGGCCGCCGCCGATCATGATCTTCACGCGGTCCCTCAACCCTGCTCCGTCGATCGCCTCGATCGTGTCCTTCATCGACTGGAACGCCAGCGTCAGGAACCCGCTCAACCCGACGACCGAGCTTCCGCTCTCCTGGATCGAGTCCACGAACCGCTGCACCGGGACGTCCACGCCGAGGTCGAGCACGTCGAAGCCGTTGACATCGAGCATGAAGACCACGATGTCCTTGCCGATATCGTGAATGTCACCGGCGACGGTGCCGACGATCACGGTGCCGAGCCGGGCCATCTCGGTCCCGGCGGACATCTTCGGCTTCACGAGAGCGGCGATCTCCTTGAGGATCTCGCCGGCGTAGACCAGCTCGGGGATGAAGTACTCCGAATCCGAGAACCGCTGGCCGACGATCTCCATGGCCCGCTTGGCGTCGTCGAAGATGCTCAACGGGTCGGCGCCCGCCTCGAGCCTCTCCCGGACGATCGCCAGGGCCTCGTCCTCCCTCAGCTCGGCCAGGGCATCGACAAGATCCCGCTCCATCAGCCTTTCGCCTCCTTTTTCGTCGTCTCTACTCGCCAGTTTCGCACGGCGTAGGCCGCAGCGTCCCAGAGAACCAGAGCGAGTTCCATCCGGGATGCGCCCACCCGTTGGTGCGGTAAACCCGCATCCGGAGACGAGCCGGCGGCAAGCCGCACGCGCGTGCGCGAGAATCGGAGAACTACCCACGCGCATGCCTCCTGAGGAGTACAAGACGAACGGCTACCACGTCGAGTTTCAGCCGCTTGGCCGCCGGGGTGCCTGCGCCCCGGAGCAGTCCTTCCTGGGGCTCGCCCACGACCTGGGTGTCGACCTCATCAGCATCTGCGGTGGGCACGGCCACTGCGGCCGCTGCAAGGTCCAGGTCGTCTCGGGGGCGACGACCGAGCTGACCGCGCTCGAGCGAGAGCACCTCACTGCCCACGAGATCGGTGACGGCTACCGGCTGGCGTGCATGGCCCATCCGCGCAGCGACTGCACGCTCGGAGTGCCCCGGGAGTCGATGAGCATCCCGATGCGCAGCCAGGTCGAGAGCCTGGAGACGGGCATCTTGGTCCAGCCGCTCGTGCAGACCGTCGAGCTCGCGCTCCGGCGACCGTCCCTCGAGCACCCCCTCGCAGACGGTGATGCAGTGCTCGCAAGCGTGCGGGAGGCGGGCCTGGCCGTGGACAGGCTCGACATCGAGGTCCTGCGCCACCTGTCGCCGCAGCTCCGCGCCTGGGAGTGGCGCTGCGCGGCGCACGTGCGCGGCCCGGAGGTGGTCGACGTCGGGGCGCCCGGGTCGAAGCCGGTCGGTCTCGCCGTCGACCTCGGCACCACCGGTGTCGCCGGCTACCTCGTCGAGCTCGAGGAGGGCCGAGTCCTCGCCACGAGAGGCACGACGAACCCGCAGATCCCGTTCGGCGAGGACGTCGTCAGCCGCATCGTCTACGCCAGGACCTCGCCCGAGTCGCGGCGGAGGCTGCAGGAGGTCGCGGTCGCGGGCCTCAACCGGCTCGCGGAGGAGCTCTGCGCCGACGTGGGCCTGACTCCTGCAGACGTCGTGGAGGCCGTCGTCGTCGGCAACACGGCGATGCACCACCTGCTGCTCGGCCTTCCGACGGAGCAGCTCGCTCTGGCACCGTTCGTGCCCGCGGTCAGCGACGAGCTCACGATCAAGGCACGGGACATCGGCCTCGAGCTCGCCCGCGGCTCCTGCCTCTACCTGCCGCCGAACATCGCCGCCTTCGTCGGCGCCGACCATGTCGCCATGCTGCTGGCGACCGCCGACGAATGGCGCGGCAGGAACGCGATCGCGCTCGACATCGGCACGAACACCGAGATCTCGCTCGTAACGACCGACGGGAGCATCCGCTCGCTGTCGTGCCCGTCCGGGCCGGCCTTCGAGGGCTACCACGTGAAGCACGGGACGCGCGCGACGGTGGGAGCGATCGAGCGGATCCAGATCACGGCGGACGCCGTCCACCTCCAGACGATCGGTGCGGCTCCACCCATCGGCATCTGCGGCTCCGGCATCGTCGACGCCCTTGGCCAGCTTCATCTGGCCGGCGTGCTGAGCCCGAACGGGCGGATCCAGCTCGGCTCCCACCCCGGCGTCCGCGAGGAGGACGGTCACCGCGAGTTCGTCCTGGCCGGCGAGGATGCAACGGACGGGCGCGGTGCGATCTCGGTCACGCAGGACGACCTGCGGGAGATCCTCCTCGCCAAGGCTGCCGTCCAGAGCGGCATTGACGTGCTGCTCGCGAGCAGCGGTGTGGCGTCCGACGACATAGAGTTGATCGTCGTGGCAGGCGCATTCGGGAGCTACATCGACCTTGAGAACGCGATCGCGATCGGGATGTTCCCGCGGCTCCCGCTCGAGCGCTTCAAGCAGGTGGGGAACGCCGCCGGCATGGGCGCGAAGCTCGCGCTGATCTCGTCGGCCGTCCGCGCGGAGGCCCGCGACCTCTGCCGCCGCGTCGACTACATCGAGCTTGCGCGCTATCCGAACTTCTCCCGCCTCTATGCCCGGAGCTGCCTGCTCGAGCAGGCGCAGGGATCGGCGACATGAGCGAGCTGACCGTCGTCACGAGCGACTTCCAGCTGGCCTTCGACGAGGATGCCTTCCTGAAGCTCCACGGGCCGGGGCTCGAGCGCCCGGTGCTCCGGTCGAGGCTGGCCCGCCTGCTCGACGAGGCTGGGGCGCTCGCCGCGCCCGCCGCCTGCTACCGGGCGTACGCGGTCGAGCGTGTCCTGCACGAACGGTTGGAGCTCGCGGGGGGTACCCGCATAGGCTCCGGACCGGTCGCGTCCGTGGTGGCCGGAGCCGAAGAGCTCTACGTCGCGCTGTGCACGATCGGCCCGGCGCTCGACGGGCGCATCCGCGAGTACCAGGCGAGGGGGCAACACTTCGAGATGCTGATGCTCGACGAGATCGGCTCGTGGGCGGTCGACCAGGTGCGCCAGCAGCTCTACGAGAGCATCCAGGCGCAGGTGGCGGGACATGGCTGGCGCACCAGCAGCCCGCTCTCTCCGGGCGAGTCGACCTGGCCGATGCGGGAGCAGCGCATCATCTTCAAGCTCCTGGACGCCACGCAGGTCGGAATCGAGCTCGGGCCGTCGGACATGATGTCGCCGATCAAGTCCCTCTCGCTCATCTTCGGCGCGGGCAGCCGGGAGATGGGCTCCGAGGGGCTGACGAACTGCGACTTCTGCTCGATCCAGGACCGCTGCCGGTACGCCGCGACTCGCTGAGCCGCGCGCTTAGCCCGGCTCGGCGCCGAGCGGCGCGGGACGCTCAGGAGCCGAGATATCCGCTCTGGTCGGACTCCAGATGCTCGGCGAGCCTGGTCGCGAGCGCCATGACGGTCAGCGACGGGTTCACCGAGAGCGTGCGTGGAACGAGCGACGCGTCGCCGACGAAGAGACGCTTCACGTCGTGCGACTCGCCGTTCCGGTCGACGACCGACCGCGCTGGGTCGTCTCCCATCCTGCAGCCGCCCTGGACGTGCGTCGAGGTGAGACCGGTCCAGCAGACCTTCGTCGCACCGGCGGCCTCGAGCACGTCCCGGCTGAAGCGGAAGGCCGCGCCGATCCGCTCGAGCTCGGTCGGCTGGAAGTGGACCTCGAACCGCTCGCGGCCGTCGCCGTCGACGATGACGGCGGCGTTGTTCTCGTCGTTCACCATGGCGAGCACGCCGGACCAGTGCCGGAACGCACGCACCGCCTCGACGAGCCGGGGTCCCCAAAGTGGCCCCTCCTCGTCGCAGAGCGTCGTCGCGAACGAGATCGGATCCTGGATCGTCGTCGCTTCGATCACGAAGCCCCCGTCCTCGTCGAGCTGGTGGTCCATGCAGTGCGCCGTGATCGGGTAGACCATGTGCGCGTCCTGCGGCTCGTCGAAGAGGCCGTAGACGAGGCGGAGCGGGTGCAGACCGACGTGCCGCCCGATCGAAGCCCGGCTGAGGCCCGAGCGGACCAAGAGCTGCGGCGTGTTGAGCGCCCCGGCGGCTACGACGACCACCTTCGCCCGCACAATCCGACGCCCGCCCGCGTCGTCGACGTACTCGACGCCGGTTGCCTCCGGCCCATCGCCGGAGTCCTCGATCAGCACCCGCTCGACGGTCGCCTCCGCTCGCAACTCGAGCAGGCCGCGCGCCAACGCGGCGTGGATGTACGTGTTCATCGTCGACTTGCCGCCGTTCGTGGGGCACCCTTGCAGGCAGGACCCGTAGCTCATGCAGGTGGCATCGGTGTACGAGCGAACCGGCTCCAGCTCGGCCCCGAGTGCGCGGAAGCCCTCCTCCATGGTGAAGACGCTCTTCGTCCAGTCGCGTCGCTCGCGCACTCCGAGCTGCTCCTCCACCCGGTCGTAGTACGGGTCGAGATCCGCGACGGCAAAGGGCTCGTTCCCGTCGCTGGTGAGGCCCGTCGCGGGATGCCACTTGGCGACGTCGCGCTCGTGCGCGCGCAGCGCGACCTTCGTGTTGATCGTCGTCGTGCCACCGACGCAGCGGCCGGCGAGGAACGCGAGCACGTCGCCGTCCGGCAGCGGGGCGAACCGCAGCGGCCAGAACAGGTCGTGCGTCGCCTTCGCCTCCCAGCGGCTGAAGTCGTCGGCGGTCCGGTGCGGCCCGGCCTCGAGCAGCAGCACGCCGCGGCCGCACTGAGCGAGCTCGCCCGCGACGACGCCGCCTCCGGCGCCCGATCCGACGACGATGACGTCGAACTCGTCCCTCATGCGATCCCCAGGTACGACCAGTCCTTCTCGGGGCCCGGCGCCTGCGGCGGGCTGAAGTCGATCTCAGCCCACGCGCCGGACGCATCCCTGCCCGGTGCGACGAAGTCGCTGTAGTACGCCTCGATCGCGAGCGCCCGGACGAGGGCGAACCCGGGCGTCCGTTCCTGCTCGGCCAGCGCATCGGCACCGCTTGCGGCCGCGGTCGTGAGTGCGTCGATCGCCTCGAGGGCACCCTCTCTCGCCTCGGGCGGCATTCTCGCCAGCAAGGCGTCGACGTACACGACCGGGCCGACTCGGCTCGACCCGGGCACGATCAGCTCGCAGAGCGCCTCGACCGTCTTGGCACGGTGCATGTCGAGAGTCCGGAGCGGCACGCAACGACTCACTGTTCCGATCAACCTTCCCTGGCTCAGCGGTGGGTGAGCACGAGGCGGCCGCTCACGTGGCCGTCGCGTAGCTGCTGCATGCTGTCGTTGACGGACGCGATCGGGACCGGCCGGGCTGGAATCGGCTTGATCCGCCCCTGCCGCACGAACCCCAGCAACTCCTCGAGCTCGTCCAGCGTGCCGGTGAAGGAGCCGCGGAACTGCAGCTGCTGCACCGCCAGGGCGGGCAGGGGGAAGTGCAGCTCCCCGCCGAAGAGGCCGACCGTGACGTAGACGCCTCCTCCCTTCAGGAGTGCGGCGCCCTGTGACACGCTCGCGGTCGATCCGACGAAGTCGACGACGCCCGCGAGGCCACCGAGCTCGGACGTGATCGCCTCGACGAGGTCGCTGCTCCCGGCGTTGAACGTCATGTCGGCGCCGT
>Ga0209521_10002980_pt1 | contig 13754 bp, 27 predicted proteins | sample Rifsed19ft4_FD_184016 | JGI IMG/M metagenome (GOLD analysis project Ga0209521, IMG submission 184016) | Soil microbial communities from Rifle, Colorado, USA - sediment 19ft 4 (version 2) | ecosystem: Environmental > Terrestrial > Deep subsurface > Rock core/Sediment | place: Rifle, Colorado... | reverse complement strand
TCTATATGGCTCGACGCATTGACTGGTAAGCCTTCTCGCCGTTTCGCAAACCCAGCCATAATTGTTGCATTCAATGGTTTTAGGTCGAACCCTGCTTGTTCCGGCGTATAGATGAGTAGAGGAGACTTACTGGCGAACCATGGTCGTTTGCCTTTGACGGTTTTTTCAGCACGCCAGAAGTCGGCTAAAGCGTAGTACCGCTTCGTCTCGTATGCCGACAGGGGTAGTCCTGAATACCGTTTTACCGGTTTGCTGTCCGGTTTGGGAGCGGACGGTTTTCCGCTTGCGGTTACCGCTATGGCAGCGGCACCCAACCCCAATACAGCTATGATGACGACAATCGGCTTCACGGTTTTTCGAGTTTCGCTATGCGCGTTTCCAGTTCTGTTATGCGTTCTGCTATGGCCCCTATCAGGTCCGACTGTGCGTTGCCAACACGCATGAGAGCGTAGGCCTCGACTGAGGCCTTTGCTGCTACCTTGCGCGCTTCGAGTTTCTCTTCGGGCGTAAGCTCGGGAATCGGTTCGGCGGGAAAGTCGGGCATTACCATGGTAGTTCCTACAGTGTTGCGCAGTACGCTTGCAGGGTATCTAGTTCAGGAGTGGTTAATGCGCGATACCATCCCATGTGGGATGCGATATACCCTTGGAATCCAATATTAAACCCCGTACCACGGTTTCCGATGGTAAGTCCCGTCGCCCCACCTGCTCCAATGTTTCCCAGTGTGCTTAGCCCACCTAGTCGAACGATGCTAGCTGCGCCGTTAAAAACTGACGCACACATTACCCATCCGTTAATACTAGCCGAGTCAATGAGATTAGCGCCTGCATATCCAATTAGACTTGGCGGCGGAACCACGCCATGGTATAAGACGCGGCTATCAGCCGCTATCCCATCACTAATGTAGTAACTTGTGATAATTGGATTAGGCGTGAGATTGCAGAAACACACTACTGTTGAAGGTTGGTTTAAGACATACGCCGCAGATACCATGGTACTTTGCGCGGCGCGTGACCAGTTGAAAGCCTGTCTCGCGTTTGGCGTAGCAGCCTGTATGATTATTGGCCGTTGCGCGTTAACCGCCTGAGCTACGCTCGGGAAGGGGATCTCTGAAGCCTGGTTATACCAATTGGCGACTTTACGTTGAACGAAAGAGACTTGTGCTCCCTGGACTTCAAAAAACCGCACCCCATTGCCGGCGTGGGTCAATGCGAATGCACCCCCATCCCACGTTAGCAGGTACATATTAGGCCCCAATGCCGACGACGCGGTTACTGTAAACACCCCGTTTACCAGAGTGGCACCAGCGCCAACGAACATGCCCACCGTTTGCATGATGGTATTGGTGGCTAGGTCAAGATAAGCTTGTTCTCCCCCGTTTCCAGCAGCGACGACCACATATCGCCCGTTCGGGTTTCCCGTGTAACGATAGTCAATGCGAATCGTATACGGCTGATTAGGGATAGCTTGAAGCTGAGCTGCGGATTGACTGACACCGTATAGCGCTACTCCCACAGCCCCTTCCGTATAGCTCGATGGCGTTCCCGCACTAGCGTTAAAGATTGTCCAGGAACCTGGATTACTGATATCCAACGGGGAAAGGAACGCGGAATCAACCTCCGCATATCCCGTTGTCGAATCAAACCACCACGCCAAACCGGGAATAGACGCAGGCGTAAACATCGCTGGCGTTACCAGCGCAGTCTCCGGGGTACGTTTACGCCAGAGAGCCATCAGACCCCCGTGCGGTATCCTGTCAAGGTCACGATGACGGAGCCGGCCGTGATGCCTGCCAGTACGCCCTTGGTTACGCGCAAGTTCAGGATGTCATCTCTGGCTAGGGCCCCTACCGCAAACACAGTGGTAGCATCGTAGTAGCTCGGAACGGCGGTATCCTGAACGACCGTGGCAATCGTCACAGTATCGTCCAGGTTGCGCAGAGCATATGTAATCTGCCCCACGTTGACGTTGAGCCTTTGAAACACGGTTAGCCGTTGCGGCACTACGTCGAACGGTACGCGGATACGCGCATAGCCGAAAGCGCCTTGCAACGTGACGCCCCCCACTCCTGGCCAGGCGTCTGTCTCGCCCGTCAGGGGGTAGTATGTCCCCGCGGCGATTGGGTAATTGAAAAAGCACCAGCGCTGAACCCACGCGCCCCACGCGCTTGCTATACCACCCGCTCCACGAAAGGCCATGTCAACACCCGTTATAGATGACGAGCCACGAAACCGGCTGGTCGCCTTCGTCAGAACCGCTCACATTTTGTCCGAAGATAATCTGTACCTGAACTTCGCCTGGCCAGCGGTCGCATTCTCGGTCGCCACAGCACAGACCTAGCTCTGCCCCCTGCAAGTCCAGGACGATATCTCCCGGGGTGAAGATGGGCGTCGCTTCATCAATCTGACAATAAGACCCCGCTACGCCCGGCACCATACCGATGGCGAGTATCTGTCCGCCGGGCACTATTGCGGTTCCGTTGCCGCGCCCGCTGAGAAAACGCATGCGTTTCATGGGAGGAACTTTCTGATGGCCGTCTCGGTGAGCGGACCGTGGTTGCCGTCAATCTTTCCCAGGTACAGTCCCCGCATCGCCAGGAACGCCTGTATCAGACGCACGGGAGTGCATGATGCTGGTCGCACTTCTCCGAGGCTAGTATCTCCGACGCTTGCCGGTGAAGGCAATGCCGAAAGCACCAAGTAATACCGCGATGGTAAGAGCTGCCCATCCTCCTCCTCCTCCTCCGGTACTTTTGGGAGCGGCATAGAGCCGCCTCCCTTCTTCATAAAGCGCAGTAGTACCTCGCGCAGGTTCCCTACTGTGATGATACCATCCTTGTCGGTATCCCAAACCTTATTCAGGTCATAGGATGGTGTGCCCGCCTTGTAGACGGCCCTATCGTCCGGTTTTCCCACGTAGCTGCTCGCCGCAAGCGCGACGTATGTATCACCCGGATGTTTCCACTGGCCCTTGACCTGAGCGAAGTACGCGCCAACCCATGGTGCCTGTTCGGCGCTAGACTGCGCCCGAAACGCGACTGCACCTTTGGTCCACCCCAGCGCCTTGAGCACGAACGGCATGAACCCTATCAGTCCGCCCGCTGCCTTCTCCGGTGCTACGCCGTGATACCAGTTGTGCGGCTTCCACGCGCTTTCTATCTGAATAGCCGCGCTGACTTCGTCTCGGGGATAGCCCTGTGCTTCCGCGGCGTCCAGTACCAGTTTTCGTTCTGCCTCACTGGTAGTGCCCAGGTCTTCTGCCATTGGTGTAGCTCCGTATTGGTCTGCCGGTATATCCGTCCACACTTCAACGCCCGGGTGTGTGCCTTCGCCGGTCGCGTTAGGGTGTTTTGCACCGCGATATTGAATGTGACCGTCTGTTAGGATGACGCCTATCTTCCACGACACGCTAGGGGGCAATAGCGAATATGCAATCGCTACCTCACCCTTAGTCGGCTGTGCCTTTGCCTTCCAAGTCATCAGTCATCTCCCAAACCGAACACCGACTTGAGAAAGGAGTTTTTGAAGTCTTCTAATACGTCATCATCGGTCGCCAGTTCCACGAACAATCGCCCGACCTTAGTCACTTCGCGGTCAATGCCGCGTGCGACGACCGTGGTAACGTCGCGCGCTTGTTCGGCCATGCGCTCAATCTTCGGAGCGTTCTCCGGCCGGCGCATCCACTCAACCGCACGCGCAACGCTATAGACAGGGACGTCCTTTGGCGTGACCTCCGTAACGTCTACGCCAGTAGTCTCAATTGTCGGCATTGAGCAGTTCCTGTAGTGCAGCTTGCTGCCCTACGTTCAGAGTTTGCGCAACCGCCATGACCTTCTCTTCCGACAGCTCTGCGGCAAGCGCACGGAACCGCTTTACGTCCGGCTGACCATCGAGCGCGGCGCTAAACAGGCTTTCGAACGATGGCCAATTATTCCCAAGTACACCCCGAATAGCGTCGAGCTGGGTTTCGTTCAAGGACTTCACTATCTCGACGAACAGCGTCGCATTCATGTCGCGCGCCGGGAGCATGCCGCCCGTAAGCTTACTACCAATCGCTAGAGCCAGTGGCACTACCGCATCTGTGAGACGCTCTTTCATCTCCAGCTCGGCGGTATGCTTCGTCAGAATCATGTCGCGTTCTAATTGCTCTGAACGTAGAGCCTCCAGTTTCGTCAACACTTCGCTCGTGTGTGCTCGATGGTGCGCGTTTTCCTCTACGAGTTTGGCGCGGTCCGCCCCCACCGTTTGCGCGTACTTCAGCAGCAAGTCCGACGCTTCCTTGTCCTTTTTGCGTAGACACTCGTGCAGTTCTGCATTCTGTTTCGCCAGAACAGCAATCAGGTCTCCCGCCGACTTGTCGATACGACGCCGAATGCGTAACGGGCAAGGATACCGCTCGCGGTTCTCCCCAATGCCTATCAGCATATAGACGCGCGTTTTCCCTTCGTCCGCTGCGTCAACTGTTGCTGCTTCAAGCAAGTCGGCCGCGAGCGTATCAAACGCACATCCCTCCGCGATTACCACACTATCGACTATCTCGTCTTTGCATCGCAGCTCCACCGTAGACGGTAGCGCTAGCTGGCGCATCCAATCCGCGATATGCAATTGTAGACGTTCGTCGGACATTACAGTATGCCGCGTGCGCTCTTAGCGATTGACGCGATAGCGAATATGCCACCCACGATAATCACGCCCCCTACAGCCCACTTGACCCAGCCATAGTCCGATTCCTCGTTTCCGTTTCCAAGCGAACCGAACGGCCCGGGGATATGCGGTTTATCTACCGTATCATTGCTCGTCTTCACATCCTGTGATGCGATGGTAGGCCATCCCAAGTCTTTTGCTACGCCCCACTCCACAGGTGTGAGCACTTCGAAGAGCAACCAGTTGCGAGACGGGTATCCCTCATCCGCATCGCCTTCGTAGTACTCCGTTGAGAGTATGTGTACCGACGCGCCGGCCTTAGCGACCCACGCTTCCCACACCGGCCGTTTGGGTTCGAACACGTCAATCCAGTACCGTCCAAGCGGCACCGGGCTCGTGCGTTCGAGCTTGCCAGTACGTACGTTCTGACTGCGCGCCAGTAGACCCATTAGGGACACCCTGCGATGAGTGTATGCAATTCGGCTATCTGCTGGTCGAGCGCGTTTATCTGTTGCTGCATACCCGTCTTTGCGGCGAGTAGCTGCAACACAGTCGCTTGGTCTGCACCGTCTTGATATGCAGACATCAGTTGTGCGTCTACGTCCACCATATCACCCTTGATACTGTCGCGGTGTGCAAACGCCGTATCACGTTCCGCCTTGTATGCTGCGCAGGCTTCGGGGGAATGCATATCTTCCTCGTCGCCGCCCCCACCACCTCCGCCACCTCCGCCACCCCCGCGTTTCGGTTTAGCGCTGGCCGTGCCCGCGATAAGCGCTAACGCGCCTAACGCCGCAACAGCCACCACGCCTACCACGACGGCTCTTCCGCTCGCCATTATTCCTCACATTCACAATCGGCACACTCGCACGCGCCCGATGTTTTGATGTCCAGACTACCGCCCGGAACATAGTACGGCACAAGCAACGGATTGTCCGGGTAGAACCATTCATCCTTGTTAGGATACCAGTACACGGTCCCCATCTCCCCGTGCAATCCTTCGGTGTGATGCGACCCGAGATATCCTGGAGGTACAGGCCACAGACCTGTTTGGCCTGTGGGTGCTGGGCCAGGCCCAGTGTAAACCGGCCCGGCGCCTTCCAGTACATTCGCCCGAGCTTCGAGTAATTGCGCCGCGAGTAGTCCCGTCTGTTTCGCGCCATCATCGCAAAATGTAGTCCAGTTGCGGAGAACATCGGCCGCTTTGCGGAAACCGCTCGCACTGATGGTCTGGTCCGCCAATAGTTCGCTCGTGGCAAGCCCTACGTCTTGCGACGTGCTGCACTTGTCCTTATCCGGCACCGGCAACGGCGGTTCTTCATCGTCGCGAGACGCGGCGTATGCAACACCGCCAATCGCCAACACGCCAATGGTTGTTACTGCAATCACGGGTAAAAGTCGCATGGTTTACATCCCTAGTATGCGTGCAGGGTCTTCCGTTTTTCCGTTTGCGTATTCCACATATGTGTGAAACAGCAGTCGCCGTTTATGTCTCTCAACGATGCTTTTCGCTTTCGCAGACACGTTCGCCCGATACAGCTCTGCTAGGCGCCAAGCGGTGAAGTCTTTACAATCTCCCCAACCGTCCCTGAGGATAGAGCCGATGTCCTTCCACTGCTCCGTGGAGCCCACCTTGTATCGTGGCCGAACTTCGTACAGCGGGGGGATTGGATAGTAGTCTAGCAGCACACGGTTTACTAAGGCTAATCCTTCTACGGCCGCCTGATTGAGCCCAATCAACAGGTCGTCGGGCATGGTCGGATGCACGGCCGATAATGTGATGCAAACCGTATACATGACTACTTCACGAAAAGGCCCCTACACCCCGGAGACGAAGGGCATAGGGGCCGGGGTTAGCGCGCGCGCAGCGAGTTAGCCGATGGCCGGCCCGAACAGGCCGATGTAGCAAAGGGATGCAGCCGTCATGTTCTCGAGCACGATACGGAACGGAATTCCCGCCTTCATGCAGTCGGTCACGAACGGGATGGTCTGGTACGCCGCGGGCATCAGCATCTGAAGGGGGATAGGGTCGCCCACAATCTGATTCTGATTCTGAATCTCGAAGACTGACATGATTGCGTCAGCCGGTGTAGCACCGCCGTCGCCCTCGACGAACATGACTCGCGTCGGGCAGATGGTTACGAGGGAGTTTTGAGCGATGGTCACTACGCCACCTGCCGTAGCGGTCCCTACCAACCAATACGGCAGCTCACGACAGCCGTACTTCTCGCCTGCGAAAGCGCGATTGAGCGATGCCGCCAGGCTTTCGGAGGTACACGTCCCGGTAGGACATGCCGCGCCCCAGCTCTGTGGAGTAGCAGGCGGCAACCCTCCACACGGTCCGGCTGCGCCGTTTCCGATACCGCCAGGGTTCATCAGTCCCGGCGCTTGGCCCGTACGGTTTCGCATACTGTGTGCAAGCTTTGACATGGTCCTTTTCCTTTACCCTACCATTGGGCCGATGAGGGTAATCCACAGGCTGAACGTAGCCGCGGCGCCAATCCCAAGCGTCGCCTGGAATTGCACCGGCTGCCCGGCTCGCAGGCAATCGGGCACTAGCGGGACTGAGGCAAACACGCCGCTGTCGAACGCCACAGACGGCACAGGGCCGCCTACCAGTTGGTTTTGATTGCCAAACCGCATGACGTTGATATCCCACGTTGACCCTGCCTCGGCGTAGGCAATGATGCGCGTAGGACACATGGTCACAGGAGCAACCCCGTTGTTGGTCACAACCAGCGGCACCGCGACGTCGCGCAACCCGGTGAGCCGTACCGTGACGGGTAGCTCGCGACAGCCCGCACGGTCACCTGCAAACCACCTGCCCAGCGCCGCTGGCAGGTTGTCCGGTGCGCAGAAGCCCGTAGGGCATGCCGCGCCCCACGAACGCAACTGCGTCGCCTGCACCGGCCCGCATTGGCCAGTGCGGTAATCGAACGCGATATTGCCGCGTTTGATGTCACCGTCGTAACGCGCCAGTGCTCGGAGATAGCTCTCTTCGCTCATGATTGCCCTCTCAGTCCGTCCAGAACCGTACCGTGTCGCGCGTGAGCGCTTTCGCGCTGGTGCGGCGTACCGGTGCGCATGCCATCGCTCAGGTCCCGATGCCGATGACCGTTCATCTGCTTGTGGCCACGCAAGCCGGTCGTCTTTGATTCCAGCCCCGTTTCGTACAGTGTACGGAACAGGTGGCCGCCGACAAGTCCAGTGCCGGCAGCGAAGAGATCTGCCCCGTAGCGGTCACCGGCAAACAAGCCGGTGAGAAACAGGACAGCTCCGCCCATGTAGACGTAGGGCACCTTTTTGAAGCCCCATTCGCCATCGCTATCGCTCATACGCCCTTCAACGTATGCCGCGGCGCTACCCAGCACGAGCGTTTCGCCTGTATGCAGCGCGTTGATAGCGACTACCTCTGTTTTCTCGCGCATGTTGCGCAAGCGTTGCTTCAGCCTCTCAACTTTGCTTGGCATTGTATCCGCCTTGTAGGGAATAGGGCCGCGCCACGGCGAGCCATCCCCTCAAGGCTACCCGGTTTTTGGGCCGGGCGCCAGGAAAAACGGGGGCCGGCCCCCAGGGGGTCTAGCCCCCGGACCGGGGTCGCGCATGTGCCACCGGCCGGACGTGCAGGCGAGCCAGCCGTCTTCTCGTAAGCTCCGCAGGGCATCATCCAGTAACCCGGGCGCATGGTCCCACGCGCGATACAGCTCATTCTTGGTCGCCTGCCCTGCACGTCGCGCCAAGCGGGACCAGACCCATTGCCGCGCTTCTAATAGCTCCACTGTGATTCTCCTTATTCCCAATGGTACTTGCGTCCTGAGACATTACTGAACCGCGCAAGGACGTCCCATCCGCGCAATTCGTTCTGAACCTTGATAGTCACGATGACGCCCGGATGACTGCCCGCGTACGCCCTGGCATCGCGCTTCAGCCGTTCGACTAATTCAGTGTTAGAGCGCATGCCGAATACGACGCGGATAGTATGGTTGCGCATCTCACACCACGTAGACCTGAAGCGCTTTACGTAGTGTACGGCTGGCGATGTTGGCTTCACGAATATCCGTAGTCACGCGCGCTTGGATCGATTGCAGGTTCCGTTGCGCGTTACTCAATAGGACCGTGTACTCTTTCCTATTGTCGAGCGTCGCGGCCTCTTCGAGCCACGCCTCGGTTTTGAGCAGGTGTTTCCAGATACAGTCGGGACATCGCTGCTCCGGGTCGGACAGATGTTCCTCTAGTAGCAGCAATTCCTTTACGGCTTTACGTAGATTCCACTTAACAGTCGCTAGGTCGGGGTGCGCCATGCTCTAGGCCTCCAGTGTGCGGCTTGACACTCGTCTTTGCGGGCGCCCGCCAAGCCGCACTAGGAATGCTAGAACAGCAAGTCGTCCAGCTGTTCGTCACGCGGACGTGGCTCGAAGTGATAGAGAGCGACAGGCTTACCGCTCTCCTTGTCGTTTCCCGTCCAGACAAGCTCGGTGAGCTTCTCTAGGCTTTCGCTGTCGTCCTTGCGCACTACGGGAACTTCCCGCCCTGCGAACCGTCCAGCGTTCGGCCCCTCTACGCGAATGATGTAGCCTCCGTTCCTCTTATCGCGCGAGTAGGTGGCCTTGTGCTGACGCCCATTCGTTTTCTCTTTGCTCATTATATTGTCTCCCTTTGCAGTTTTCCAATCACTTGCCGCAATTCTCCCTCCACGATTCCGAACAGGATGATACCGATTCCGTTTGGCTGTGGAAGAAACAGGACGTACTCCACGCGCACTACTCCGTCCGTCCTAGTAGCGCACCAGAGGTTTAAAGGCTTATCTATCATAGCGCCTGCACCCAAACGGCCATCAGGCACGCGAGCACCCCTGCACATTGGTCGTCCGACAGGCTTTCGATGAGCGGCGCAGCAGCGATTGCCCACCCTTTTGGCTGAGTACCGATGATTGCTAATCGGCAAACGGCCGGCTTCTGTGTCGCGAGCCATTCAAGCACCGATGCGACGAGCGGACCGTCATCGGTGAGCGTTGCGCGCAGCTTACTTGCGAGTACACCTACCAGCATGTTCGCATCTTCAATCTGTTTTACTTCGGTCTTTTCAGTTGTCGTTTCAGGCATGATGTCTCCCTATGGTTGTTCGTACGTGATGTCTTCCTGCTCGTGAAGCTGTAACGTCTCAGGAGTGACTAGCGATGCATCGTACGGTACGGACGCGGTATCGCGTGCGAGTAGTCCCATCTTCGCGTTTCGGTTTGGACATTCAAAAGCGATGCGGATGGGCATCCGGCTCCACTGACCGAACGATGGGCGACGACCCCGCGGAGTAATAGATGTCTTAGCGCCGTGAAACCGGTCAACGGTAACGGTCCACTTAGTTGCGCCCGCACGGTAAGCCGCAATGACACGTTTTCGGTCCGTCGCCAAAGCCTTGCGTCCCACGCCGCGCGCTTTGATTGTCGCATCCCCGTCTAGCGTAAGATAGATGCCCGGTTTGATGAATAGCATGCCTCCCTCGTAGACGGTTTCTTCCCATCCGCCCAGCGGTTCCGCTAGGTCAAACGTGCCGGTGTCAACAGGTGTAGCGAGATTGAGCGGAACACGGGAGAAAACACCGTCCGTTGCTACGGCGACAATGTCTGTTGGGTCAGGCGCAGTGCGCATTGCCTCGAACAGTTGTGCGCGCGTACCTGAAGTAATCAGCCCAGCCCATATCCAATTCTGATACTTCGGGTTAGGGCCCTTTGACTGTGCAAGTTTCCCATATACGCTATTAGGTCCAAGCTTGAACGGCTTGCCGCGCGCGTCTTTTCCGATCTCGACACGGCGTCGGTAGTAGTCCGCAAGCGCCGCGAAAGGACGACAATCGCATGCGGTGCGATACACCCAGGCTTCGATTACCTCGATACGTCCCATGCGACGTGCGGCGCGGTATTCGGGCAACCACGTCCACCCCTGGGTTCGATACGGGTAACAGATAGCTCCTTTTGCACTACGGTGCGGGAACGGTGCCCAGGCATCGCACGGACTGCCGTGATACGAATAGTGGATTAGAGCTGTCGTGCAATTGCCGAACGTCAAACCGCGTTCAACCGTAGACGCTAACGCGGAGCGGTCTATGTGTGACCACTTACCGTGTTTCAGGCAGGGTAATTGATATGCCTGATAAGGGTATGCGTTGCTGATGTCATAAGCATACACGGGCTTGACAATGCCTATATCCGAATGCTCGAACCGACCGCCAAAAAACGCTGACGCTATTGGAACAGTCATCTTAGATGGGTGCGGCTTGACGTAGTCTAACACTTGCATCTGTGACAGAAGGACGGATGCTGTGGACCCCGGGCCATAGTACGAACGCAGTGTGAATCCTGCCGCGGTATGAGCCTGTAAGAGCTTCTGGGCTAGGTCTGCAAGCTGACGACACTCGGTCAAGCAATAGTCCTTCATCTTAGGCATGTCGCGCCGAGTGAACGTAGACCGTCGGTCCTTCATCGCTTCGATACCCTCTGTATCGATAGCCCAGTCTTGTAAACTCTTCACGAAACTTTGCTGATAGAACTTTACTAGGTCCCATATCGCAACACGCTTAGCACCGCGCCGTACCGTGAACTTGCCTTGGAGCCAATCAAGCTCGAAACCGCGCCACTGTACGGGGCGCAACTTGCCTTTGCTGTAGCGGCGTGACGGGCGAAGCAAGTCATAGATGGCGGCATCGGGCAAGTCGCGAATCAAACACGTGATATCGTACCCGAACCCGTAAGAAAACACGCGACAATCGGACAGCGTATCCACGAGCCATCCAAGCGCCTGCACACTAGTCAGGCCTTTCGCGTCAGCAATAGACCATTGTTGCCCCTCAGTTGTCGCGGCGCATAGCATGACGTAGCGATGCGGCTTACGCCCAATGCCTTCGCCGTCGATTCCCACGAACTGATACCGGTATGGTGTGCGATGACTTGGGCCAGAACCGATATGACGCTCTTCTGCTAGACCGCACTTAGCGCATGTCTCGTCGCGCCCCTCATAATGGTGCTTAACACGATGGTTCTCTGAACGGGCGCCACACGTGCATACGGGCCACGCTAAGGGCGTATGCGACGGGCGATGCGCAATAGCGGGAATGCCGCAATTACATTGCGGGAATAGACGCGGCTTGTGCTCACCGACCATCACGTCTCTTCGTGCTCGGTACGTGATGTACGCACGCGGTAACGGTTGTGAAACATGCCGCGCATAAATCGTACTGTCGTGCACCGCCATGGCCGTCGAGTTTTGCCGTTCCGGTATTCTCGTATTCAGCTAACACTCGACGGCACCGGTCACAGGTAACTACAGTCTTGCGCATTAGTCCTCCTCGTAACCGTAAAACATGTCATATACATCCGATATGTCCAGGTCTAACAGGTCAGCGTAGTAAGCTGCGTCGTCCAGGTCGATGGCCTGGTCGCGAATCGCGTCTAACAGCGCATCATCCCATTCATAGCCCACATCTACGAACGCTTCTGCAATGTCTTCCGCGTCATACCCCGCATCTTCCAGTTCTTCGAGAATCTCCTCATACGAGTAGTCGTCATCAATTAACTCCCGTACGTCAACAGTCATGCTGCTCCCTATAATCCGGCGAGACGCTTAGCGAGCCTCAGTAGCTCAGGGGGAGCGGCATCGTACTGACACCTATAGTAGTGGGCACATATTCGCTGTAGACGTTCGACGTTGATGCCTGCGACCCCAAGGCGACCTATCGCGCTGGGGTCACGAGTGTGCGTAGAAGCGTACTGGCGAGCCGCTTGACGATTAAACAGCGTCATTCCCTCCACTATCGTGTGTGGAATGTGTTGGGCGTGATGACGCACGTTCCGTTTTACACAGCCCAGCCAGCGCGCCACGTCCGATACCGTGCAGCAGTCAGGGTGTTCCGCTAACAGTTTTAAACGCAATTCAGCAGGTGACATATGCCGTCCCTATAGACCGTGAGGAGGTATCAAGCTGTCGGTGACGGATACGGGAGTTTTTGGGGGGTTTTGCCCCCATGCCATACATTGCCCTACGTCCATATGTACCACTGAACGGGGCTCAGGGACAGAGGAAACGTCTGGGGGCGCAACCCCCCAGAGGAAAGTATAATGGTTACATATTGATTGATGTATGAAAGAAAACGGTTGCCATATTGGGGGACAATGGTAATATCAAGTGCAGGTCCTAAACGGGCCCAAAACAGGAGAAGAGAACCTATGGCAAACACGAATAACAAGCCGACAATGGAACAGGTCAAGCTCGTCGCGGACTGGGCCAAAGCCCAGGCGTCTGCGGAGGAAGCGCAGCAACTGCTGGAGGAAGCACGCGCTAAGTCGGGCGCTTACGCGAAAGCACTGTACGCGGCTTTCGGTACCGAGCCATTCGCGAGCAAGTCGCTCGGTCGTAAGTACCGGGCCATTCACAAGAAGGGTGGCGCCAACAAGAACGGCACCATGTTGGGCGAGTCTTGGGCGGTTCTTCCACTGGCCGAGAACGCGCCGACGCGCGAGTTTCCGTAGACGCTAGCCTCTACCGCCCCTGCCCCCGTAGGCTCACGCCTTGGGGGCTTGGGGCGTTAGGAGGCACCCGATGACTAAAGACGAACTGGATGACGTGCTGGGCACCATTGCTGACCTTGCGAGCGACGGAGCAAAACAGGTACGGCGGGAAGAATGGGATGCGGTATCGAAGACGCTGGAGGAAATTCGCGTAACGGTCCAGTTGGCGGAAGACGGACTGGACGAGGGAATCGAGGTTGAGGAATGACTGCGAAAAAGGCTCGGCGCTCGGTGCGCAGGGTTAACCCGGAAACCGCCCATGCGGCAACTGTTAAGGCGTTGGACGTGTTCGCCTCAGCAGTCGCGGCTAACGTGGAAAACCCGTACGCCGTCAGGGAGATTATGCGCGCAGGAAACGATCTTGCTCTCGCCTCGATGCACGAGGGTTTCGCCGTAGCAATCGGAAAGCTAACCACACAAGGCAACGGGTAATGCGGCGCTTGACGGAGGACGAGTACAGAGCGCTGATTCCTATCGGCCCTGAGGGCGAGTTTGCCCTAGAGTCAACACTCGACCAATTAGTTGCCGATGGCTTCGCACGTTGGGTGTGGGAC
>Ga0209521_10002978_pt1 | contig 13754 bp, 15 predicted proteins | sample Rifsed19ft4_FD_184016 | JGI IMG/M metagenome (GOLD analysis project Ga0209521, IMG submission 184016) | Soil microbial communities from Rifle, Colorado, USA - sediment 19ft 4 (version 2) | ecosystem: Environmental > Terrestrial > Deep subsurface > Rock core/Sediment | place: Rifle, Colorado... | reverse complement strand
TGGAACTCGACGAGTTTGAGGATATTCCGATCAGGAATCTAAACTCTTTTCTGCACGAGTTAGACGTGTGACGAGTGTGGCTGTTGATTATCGCCGATTTTGTCCCAAATGAAATAAACAGCTGGGCCAAAGTCTAAACTCCCACCCTATAGCTTGGCGCAAAGCACGCCCTAAAAACATCCTCCAAAAGTATCAGATTCATGATACGAAAGACCAATTTTTTTGCTTATATATTATTATACAGATCATCGTCTTTTGTGATGAGCTTCCCTGGGTGCTTGGCCCTTGATTGACATCTTGATTATCTTACTATTAGTATGTATAATAATAAGATAATTTGGAGGTGATTAAGATGACAACAAAAGCTAAGTTAACAGTAACAATTGGACGTGATCTAGTCAAAGAACTGGATAAAGAAGCTAAAACCCGCAAGATCAGCCGAAGCGCCCTTGTCGAAGAAGCGATAAAGCTATTGAAAAAGAAGCGAATCGAGGAGTTATTGAAGAGTGGTTACCAGGCTATGGCCGATGAGAACTTAAAAGTTGCCGAAGAAACGATCCGTTACGGAGGCGAGGTTTTAGATGAAAAATAGCGCTAGCTTTCCGAGGCGTGGTGAAGTATGGCTTGTCAATTTCAATCCGGGGCGGGGAAGTGAACAAAAAGGAATCCGCCCGGCTCTTGTTGTCCAAAATGATATTGGAAATGAATATGGTTCGACTACTATCGTAGCAGCGATCACCAGTACAATTAAGCCCTATCCAGTTACTGTTTTGCTCATCAAAGGTCTGGCTGGTCTGGATAAAGACTCGATGGTTAACTTTGCTCAGTTATTAACTATTGATAAGACCAGGCTAGTAAAAAGATTGGGTGAGCTTGGTACCGCTCAACTTGCTCAAATCAATCAGGCCTTAAAAACAAGTTTAAGCTTAGAATGACGGTTCTTTGAAACTGGTTTATCCAGAGACCAAGGAACAGGTCTACACTTTTCACTAAGATATACCTTCATCTAAGGCGCGACTAGCTACGGCCCAAAAAACAAGCAACTTGTAGCCGGGGTCTGACCTGCATTGGCCCTTACCTGCAATGATAAATCCGTATTTCAAATTTTCCTTCGGCCAATAAATATTTCTACGCTCTCACATGTCTCTCTCCAAGATAAGGAAGATTTTTACTATTTTAAAAAATTGATAAATTATGTTAAAATTTAATAATATTTAACGTTATCCAATAAAATTATGAGAGAGCTTATAATGCCAAAGGAAATTATGAACGTCAAAGAAGTCGCGGATTATCTAAAATTTGGCGAAACCAAAATTTATAGTCTCATTGAAAAAGGCGAAATTCCGGTGGCGAAGATCGGGGGTCAGTACCGCTTTTTGAAAAGTGCAATTGATGGGTGGTTATTTGAGAAGCAAAGACTAGAAAAAAAGAAGGCGTTTGATTTATCAAGAGTTAAAGAAACTAAAGAGCCACTAGCAAAAAGGCTTCTATTTATGGGAATGCTGACCAAAGCTTTGGAACCGAAGGATGTCAAGCCCATCATTGTAGGAGGAAATGCGGTAGAGTTCTACACCGCTGGTGGATATGCAACAAGCGATATTGATCTCGTTGCCCCCTCTGAACTCTTAGATGAGATTTTAACAAAGTGGGGATTTAAGAAAGAGGGAAGATATTGGTTAAATGAGGAACTTGATGTCCTTGTTGAAGCTCCCTCTTCAACTCTGGCAGGAGACCCTAAGAAAATAACAGAAGTGGAGATCGAAGGCGTTACGGTTTATCTACTGGGAATAGAAGATATCATTATTGATAGGCTCAATGCGTTTGTTCGTTGGAAGTCGCAAGATGATCGATTTTGGGCCATGGAACTCATGAGCTTACACAAGGATGAGATTGATTGGGACTATCTTAAGAAAAGGGCCGAGAAAGAGCAAACTGATCGGGCTCTAGAAAATATACAAAAGGAGTTAAAGAGTAAATGAGAAAAATGAAATACAGTGAGTATTTAAATAAGAAAAGCTTATACATTAGAGAGAGGGCAAGATCAGGAGGAAAAAGGACTGCTTCCTCTCGGATTAGAGATGAGAAGGAGCGAGACCTTCTGGTCAGTCTGGATAAGGCAAGACTCCGGAAATGGGCCAAGAGCGGAAAACTAGTATATCTGGGACCGAGAAAGTACCGCTTTAGCCCTTAACCCGCAATTCCTTATAAGACCGCGTATTTAAAGACAGGGTCTTAAGAACAGGGTCTGACCTGCATTGGCCCTTACCTGCAATGATAAATCCTTATTTTGATGGAAACAAGGAGATAATCTTTTTTCTGGTACGTCCTGAGATGTTACTCGCCAAGACCCTTGGCTGATTATATCACTCTTTTTGACAACCAAACCTTGCCTTTGCTAAAGTCAAACCAGAACAATTTTTAAGGTAAAAGATGCAATTGTCAAAGTTATTTTAGAGCCTCAACCCCAAGGAGGATACACCGTTTATGTCCCAAGTTTACCTGAAGTAATCTCAGAAGGAGATACTAAAGAGGAGGCTTTGGAAAATATTAAAGACGCCATTGAAGGCTACCTTCAAACTATGAAGGAGATGGGTTGGAAAGTTCCTTAAAGTTTTAGAAGAGACGGTTGAAGTCGCTGCCGGACGACGGAGAAACTACCAGCCATGTTGTTGAGATAAGGACTGGTTTGTGTTTAAAAGTAGATTCGCGGTCATCTCCTTAGTTATTTTACTTCTTGCTATGTCTAATTGCCAATTCAAAGACCCGTTTGATGAGTCTAAGGAGGAACGCTACGAACTAAAAGAAGTGCCTGTCACCGAGGTTTTAGATATTGGAGATACCGAAGTTGAGGTGATTGGTACCCATGATAATGAGGGCAGATTACCTCGCGAGTGGGGTATTAATGGTGACAAAACCACCGGCACTTGGGTAATGGTAAGGCTGAGGGCTAACCGGAAATTGGATATCCGCCAGTTCAAGCTGGTCGATTGGTCCGGTAAAAAAGTCTATTTACCTCACAAAAAAAGTATTATAGGTGATAGCCTTCTGCTCTTTGAAATTCCCGAAAGCGAAGAGTTGGATTGGGATAGGCACCCGCCCAAGTTAAGGTTTCAGGAGAAAAAGGGGAAAGATTTTGGTTTCATAATTTTGTAGAACAATTTTTTTCATTTCCGCCGTTGTTTCAATTATAAGATTTATGATAAATTTGAGATGCGGGTCATAATACAATGCGAGAGGCCAGCCGCCTGTTTTTGAAGAAGGTGTAGTTTAAATTGCCAGAATGGTTTGAGGGGTTCACAGTCTTTGTCAATAGAGTAGTTGTAGTGCTCCTACTCGTCGCAATAATCTACATCGCGGACACAGCTACACGGAGGGCTGCCAAGGGTAGCGAGTATCGTCTTTCGGTGAGAGCCGGCTGGTGGGCGGGAGCTCTTTCCCTTATTCTTTACATCAACGTTTTATCATTCGTCGCAAAAATCGATGTCCCTGGTAAAGGTTATCCGTATCTTTTGGTTGTGCCTCTAACACTGGTTTTAGGTTATTATCTGGTGTCTTTCATAAAGAAGGTAATTATCAAAAGGTATGGCGGCTTTGCCGTTATGTTTATGGTCTTCGTGGGCGCCTCCACTTTGTTTACGTTACTAGTCGTTCCTAATCAGGACCTTAAGAAAATAATAAGTTGGGCAACTTACGGTCTCGCCTTCGGTATTCTTATCCGTGCAATATTGCATCCCAAAACAATCGAGGATTTTTATCCTGAACCTGATTATTCAATATATTTTCCCACTGGCCGCCCTAAGAGTTCCCCTCAGACCCCTGAAAGCCAGAAAAATTCGGTTGAGGAACCCTCAAAAGAAGAGGCCTCTCAAACCCCTGAAAGCCAGAAAACCCCAGAAAAGCCCGAAGAAAGTTCTAAGACTGAAGAAAGCTCTTAATCTTCTTTAAAGTGGCAAGCTTTCCCCTCCTCCGGTCGCTAAATCCCTTAAAAACCTAAGAAAGCCTTCCTCGACAGTCGCATTTGTTTAACTCCAAACGAGAACTATGGTACAAGACCGGAACCCAATGTATGTTTCCTGGACCCTCATCAGTTTAGACATCGCACTAATCGTAAACGCTTTATGGCTGGCTTTATTCCTGCCAATAGCGCTGATCTACATGCACATCTTTGCCATACTTCGTGAAGAGCGTGATTTGGAGCGGAAGTTTAGGGACGAGTACCAGCAATACAAGAAGAGGGTGCATTAGTTGTAAAATAAAAGGAAAAGATGTACGGTCTTGACATCCATATAAACTATACATAAAATAATTTATGTATCATCGTGTTTCGTTGCCAAGGAGTGATAATGAAGACCACAGTTGTTATTGATGAAAAACTTTTGAAAAAAGCGATGGAAGCCGGAAAAGTGAAGACCAAAAAGGCAGCGATTGAACTTGGCTTGCAGGAGCTAATTCGGAGTCGAAATCGTGAAAAGCTTCGGGAAGAATTAGGGACTTTTGACCTCGGTTTGACTTTAGAAGATTTGAAGAGGCTTAGAAGTGAGTCTTAATCGAGTGTTAGCAGACACATCAATTTGGATTTTCGCTTTACGAAAAGAGTCTCATCCTTTCATCAAAAAGAGAGTCGATAATCTCCTCAAAGAAAACCTAGTAGTCACCACCCCGCTCATTAATCTGGAACTTTTAGGAGGCGTAAACACTGAAAAAGAATTTAGACGCCTTGAACAAAGATTAGAATTTCTGCTAACTGTTAAAATCAGCGATGATCATTGGTCCCAAGCGGCTCGCTTAGCCTTTAAGATGCGGCGTAAAGGATTAACTCTGCCCTACACTGACCTTCTTCTGAGCGCCGTTGCCATCGCGGAAGAAATAATTTTACTCCACGCTGACGCTCATTTCGACCTTATCGCTAAACACTCTGACTTAAGAGTGGAAAGCCTTGTTTCCGTCCTTTAACTCCGCGCATTAAATCAAACAACCCTTGCCAAGACCATGGGTATCAAATTCCGGACGACTAGAAAAGGCCCACTATCTTGCCGTTCTCGTCGATATCCACGTTGTTTCCGGCTGGATTAGTGGGTAATCCGGGCATTGTTCTCATCTCTCCGCAAAGCGGATACAGGAAACCGGCTCCAACGGAAGCTCGAACTTCTCTTATTGGCAGTTCAAATCCGGTTGGCCGTCCCTTTAGCGTAGGATCGTGGGAGAGAGAAAGATGAGTCTTGGCCATACACATCGGTAGCTTATCGAAACCAGCCTTCGTGAAAGCCTTTATTTGTCTGTTAGCTAACGGGCTATAGCTGACTCCGGTCGCTCCATAAATTTTAGTGGCGATTGCCTCAATCTTTTCTTTAATGGGTATATCCAGCGGATATAAGAACTTAAATTCGCTGGGTTGCTCGGCTGCTTCGACTACGGCGTGGGCCAGTTCTTCGGAACCGGCTCCTCCTCTGGCCCAACCTTCATAGGTGGCCACCTTAAAAGCGCCCGCGGCCATCGCTCTCTCGGAAACGACCCACTCTTCGGCCTCGGTGTCGGTGGGAAAAGCATTAATGGCTACAACCACCGGGACACCAAAGTGTCTCATATTTTCAATTTGTTTCTCCAAATTGGCGCAACCCCGCTCTACGGCATCGACGTTTTCTTTGAGCAGGCCTTCGTCGAGCGGACGCCCGGCCACCACATTAAAATCACCGCTGTGCATTTTTAAAGCCCTGATAGTTGAGACCAAAACAACGGCTGCGGGCTTCAGACCACTGTACCTACACTTTATATTCATAAATTTCTCGGCCCCGATATCCGCCCCAAATCCGCTTTCGGTTACTAAGTAATCGCCCAGCTTTATCGCGATTTCATCAGCCAAAATGGAGCTGTTCCCGTGAGCGATATTAGCAAATGGGCCGGCGTGTACAAAGGCCGGGGTGTTCTCTAGAGTCTGCATTAAATTGGGCATTAGGGCATCTTTCATGAGAACAGTCATTGCCCCGGCCGCTTTCAAGTCCTCGGCGGTTACCGGTTCTCCGTCCTCATTCAGAGCCACCACAATTTTTCCGAGACGCTCCCTAAGATCTTTAAGGTCCCGGGCTAAAGCCAAAATGGCCATAACTTCGGAGGCGACCGAGATGTCAAAACCGCTTTCTCTAGGGATGCCGTCCGCCTTGCCTCCTAGACCAGTAATAATTTTCCTCAAATTGCGGTCGCTGATGTCGAGAACCCTGTTCCAAGAGATTGTAAAAGGATCTATCCTTAATTTATTGCCTTTCGAGAGGTGATTATCAAGAAACGCGGACAAAAGATTGTGGGCCACTCCCACGGCGTGGATATCCCCGGTCAGGTGGAGGTTAAAATCTTCCATGGGAACCACTTGAGCGTGACCACCGCCAGCGGCTCCTCCTTTTATCCCAAAAGTGGGGCCCATCGAGGGCTGCCGGATGGCGAGGATTGCCCTTTTGCCAATCTTGTTAAGACCCATCGCCAAACCAACCGAGGTGGTCGTTTTACCTTCCCCCAAAGGCGTGGGAGTAATAGCGGTAACGTCAATGTACTTGGCGTTTGGTCTGTCTTTAAGTTTTTCGATCACATCCAAGTGAACTTTCGCTTTGTACTTGCCAAACAAATCCAAATCGTCCTCTTCGAGACCACAGCTTTCGGCAATCTCAATAATCGGTTTAATTTTCGCCGCTTGGGCAATTTCTAAGTCGCTCTTAACCACTGTTTCTCTTACCTCCTTCGTCGGGGTTACTTCAGAGACCGGATCGTCTTTCTGGAAATTTTCTCCTAAGTTTTCACTCACTTTGACCTCCTAATTCAGGGTTGATACACCACCACAAGGCGTGCCTGGGCAGATTAAGGTTAAAAGTTAAAGAGGAGCAGGTTAAATAGATAAAACTGATTAAGCTTTTGTAGGTTTTTATCAAAGTACTGTTTTAGATTCCCTGCTAAACTAGTTGAAGATAATTTTAATCGAAGATTTAGGGGGAAGTCAACTTTTTCACTTTAATTCGCATGCAGGCAAGAAAGTCTGTCGCCTACGGCTTTAAGCGTTGGTAGGCGGTCATCACCCGATTTTAGCCCCATGAATGGGGCAACTACGATTTGAAAACAGTAATTCTTCCCACTTCCTCGCCGGAAGGCTCCACTTTAAGGGCGCCTAAGACGATAGTGGAAATAGTAGAAACTTTTTTGGCCTCTGAAACCGGAGTCAAAACTTTTAACGATCTTTCGCTAAGCCCGGTTAAAATACCTAACCCCAGTGTTTCCCCAAGTTCGTCTCTCAAACCAATCAACAGATTAAAGGGATCGCGCGCCTTGAAGAGATCCAATTTCGGAGGATAAATCGCGATTTTTTCCCAACCCAACTCTATCTCCTTGGCGGTGGAAAAATAACGCTTATAATTCTTCTTTCGTCTTTCGTACCGTTCCAGAGGGGAAATTTTTTTAACTTGATGAGGCACGTTGAGCCGGATTATCTGGAAACTCTTGTTCCCTTGGATGGCCGATAAAATTTCTTTTAGCTCGCCCCTCCTCTCAAAAGCGACAACATGGGTTGGTTGGAGAAGATCAATTTTATGATACTTAAGAGTCGTACCGTAAAAGGGTGCAATCAGGCCGCTCGTGTCAATGATTATGGAGCTCGCGCCGGATTCTTCGGCCTTTTCAACCATCCTTTTGGTTCCCACAATCACTTCCAAAAAATGGCCTTTAGGAGAGTTATTACCAACAAAATATAAGCTTTGGGGTTTAAGAGACCGCAAATTTTCGTCGCGGTCAGTTACGGTTACCATCGAAACCGTGGTCGGGGGGCCAAAAGTGGACTGGCCTACATCGGAATCGACAAGACCCGCTTTTATGCCGGATATTCTAAGAGAGTTGGCCAGAGCCAGAGCAAAAGTGGTCTTGCCGCTGTCTGCCCCTCCCAGAAGAAAAAAAATCCCTTTTTTCCGGGAAAGATGGTTAATTGCTTCCTGCCACTCCCGGGGAAGGCGTTCCAGGGGTACTGTTTTTTCCTTCCCTAGTGTTTTTTCTGGCTTTAGTTGCTTCGGCAAGGAGTTTTTGGGCTTTCTTAACAATGTCTCTTTCACTCCGGTAGGTAAGAACCTTGAAGATTCCTTCCAGGGGAAACCAGCGCACTTCGTCTACTTCCCAGTCGTGGTTTTGAGGGTCCCCTTTCAGATAGCGCATGAGGAAAAAATAAACAAACTTATGATAGCGAGTGTTATGGGGTTTCCAGTAAAACCAGTACTCAATTTTTCCGATCTTTTTAACTATTTCTCCTTCCAGGCCGGTTTCCTCGGCGACCTCCCTGAGGGCGGTTTCCTCCAAACTCTCCCCCTTTTCTATAGTGCCTTTGGGAAGACACCAAATTTTACCATTTTCCCGGGCAATAAGAGCAATTTCTATCTTTCCCTCATTTTCACGGAAGATAACTCCTCCGGAAGAAAAAGCTAACTTTGTTTCCACCGTTTAAATTCTCCTCCAAATTTAGGGAATTCAAGGATTAGCAAGGATTTCACGGATTTTAAGGATTTCAGGGAAAAGGAGGACGAATATTTAACTCTTTGCCACAAAATTTACACTTTCCCTGTTCCACTTCAAAAAGGCTGATATTGTATCCGGTCCTTTCAATCACCAGGTTTTGGCAGTTATAGCAGTAGGTGTTCTCTCCTGGATGAGCCCAGACATTTCCAATGTAAACAAAGTGAAGCCCCTCTTTAAAGCCAATGTCCCTCGCTTTTTCTAGGGTTCTTACCGGAGTCGGGGGCAGATGAGAAAGTTCCAGATGGGGCATGAACCGGGTTACGTGCCAGGGAGTTTCTTCTCCCAAATTTTCTCTTATCCAGTGGGCTATACCTCTTAATTCTTCCTCCCCGTCGTTAAGAGTGGGAATAACGTTAGTTACAATCTCGACGTGCATATTCCACTTTTGCTTGGCGTAAATCGCCATATCCAAAACCGGAAAAAAGTCGCTGACCTTGGCCAGTTTTTTATAAAAATCGCGGCTGAACCCTTTGACATCAACCCGGTAGGCGTCTAGGTAGGGCCCAATCATGTCTAAGGCCTCTTCGGTTATGTAACCGTTAGTAACATAGACAGTGTACAGACCTTTTTTTTGACAAAGCTTTGCCGTATCTAGGGTGTACTCAAACCAGATGGTGGGCTCATTGTAGGTCCAGGCGATTCCCTGGCAGTGATACTCTTTAGCCAGCTGAACCGCTTCGTCCGGGGGGATATGCCTCAAATTATCGGCCGCTCCGGGTTTAGCGTAAGCAATGGTCCAGTTTTGGCAGTGGATGCATCTAAAATTGCAACCAACGGTCCCCAAAGAAAAAACTGAGCTCCCCGGGTAAAAATGAAAGAGTGGTTTTTTCTCAATGGGATCGACCGCTACCGAAGAACACTTGCCGTAAACTAGGGTATAAAGAATGCCTTCTTCATTGGCTCTTACTTGACAATAACCGCGTTTGCTGGGAGCAATAACGCACCGTTTGGGACAAAGGTTACACTTTACCTTGTCCTTTTCTAATTTTTCGTAAAGGAGAGCTTCTTTCAAAAGTTTACCCTAAAAACGCTTCTAGTTAAGTTTCCAAATCTTGGGCAATGTCAACAATCTGGGCTTCAGAAACTTTCTTTAAATCCTGGGGTCTTATTTTTAGCATCGCGTTTAACTCGCCCCCCGCCGTGTAGATGACGTTAAGATACATAATGCTCTCGTCGATGAGAATTTTCATCTTCGTCTGGTGAGCCAGGGGCGGAGTTGCTCCAATCAGATAACCAGTTAAATCCCGAAGGCTTTGAGCTGGAGCGAGGTGAACGTGGTCCGTACCCAGAACGTGCTTTAATTTTTTGTAATTAACTTTTTTGTTGCCGGGAACGACAATTAGAACCGGCTTACTTTCGGCCATAAAAAGAATCGATTTGGCCACTTCTGAAGGCTTAAGTCTGAGCAAAGCAGCGGCTCTTTCGGCCGTTTTTGTAGGGTTGTTCACCAAAAAAATTTCGTGGGGAATGTCCTTATTCTGGAGATAGTTGCGAACATCGACACTACTTCGCACTAGACCCCTCCTTTCCGAGTGCGGATTAACACTCTGCCCTTGCCTTAAGAGTCAGGCAATCTAAACAGAGCGATAACCAGCGTCTTAAGGATTTATATCTTAAATATACCACTAACCAAAATCAGAGACAAATAATCCTCTTTTATCCGCAAACAATACTCTCTTATCAGAAATAATAAAACGCATTTAAAATTTATTTGCTTCAAACCATAGTTTGGGTCCTTGAGTTTGGGCCCTTGGCAAAATAGTGAGGAAAGAAACGAAGATTAGGGGAGAATTATCAAACTTTAGCCTTTAGGCGACCGCGCGGGCGTGGCCCCGGCGAGTTGAAACGCTTTTTCAACCGCCTCTTTTGGGCTTTTAACCGCGACAATCGAGTCTTTGAGGCCTTTTCGGTTTAGCTCCCAGGTGTTTAAGCCAATTACTGGCTTGCCGAACTGGAGGGCAAAACCAATCTCGGATAAAGTGCCAAACTCGCCTCCAACGGCAATCACCGCATCCCCGGCCTGGACAACCAGAGCATTCCTGGCGTAGCCGAGCCCGGTGGCTAAAGCGATTGTTAGGTGGGGATTGGCTTCGGTTCGATTAGTGCCCGGCAAAATGCCCACCGTAACACCACCGGCCTCTCTCGCACCCTTAGAAACGGCCGTCATCACCCCGCCTAAGCCGCCACACACGAGAACCGCCCCTTTTTCAGCAATGAGCTTTCCTACTTCTTCCGCCAGTCTAGCCGTTTCTTGATCGCTATTGGCAGCCCCAATGACCGATATATACACCTTTCCCCCTTTTATTTTCAGATTTGCTTGGATTTTATTAAGATTACTTTTCACCGTTTATAGTTCGGTTCAGGGATCACCTAGAAAATTAACAGTGCCCACTGAAAGCCTCTATCAATGATGAACTGTGAGCCGGTAACAAATTATTATACCTGTTTGAGATGAACTTTAGAAATATCTACGCTTAAAAATAATTAACAACTCTTTTTCATACCTCAGTAAAAGGTCTATGATAGTATTACCAGCCTGACGTTCCAATGTTAGAATCTTCATTAGGGTTTAACCGTTACTTTTGGGAGTTTAAATATTAAGTGATGCTAGAATCGATTAATACCGGTAGAGGTGCGCTTTTGCAATGATTCTTGAAGGCAAAAAAGTAAATCTTAGGCCAATGACTTTGGAAGAATTACCTGATTTTTATAAGTGGGCCGGTAGTTTTCCCGGAAAGACCTGTAACTTCAAAAAAAGCCCGCGTTCATCTAAAGAGTTACTTGAGAAGGGCTTTAAGAATGTTAAGGGCGGCTTTTTTGTCTAAGGGTTCGTTAAAATTGCCGCACTTTGGAGACTGAACACAGGAGGGACAACCTAAATCACAGCGGCAGTCTCTGATCATCCGCCAAGTTTTTTTAAGATACTTTTGGCCGAGTTGATAACCATAAGCGGCAATTCCGACTCCGCCTTCGTGGCCGTCATAGATAAAGATGGTGGGCTCGCCGGTCTGGAAGTGGATTGGGGTGGAAACGCCACCGATGTCCCAGCGATCACACATGGCAAAGAAAGGGAGAAGAGCAATGGCTCCGTGCTCGACGGCGTGAATGCCTCCAGCTAACTCTTTCTCGTTTAGACCCAGTTCTTTCACGATTTTTTGGGGAACCAGAAACCAAAAAGCCTCGGTCTGAAAGTTTTGGGGCGGTAAGTCCAGGGTTTCCTCGCCTAAAATCTCACCGCCATAAATTATTCTTTTTTGAAAGCCAATAACTTCCGTCGTTACCTCGACTTCACCAAAGAAAACCATAGTGTTTCCCAAACTTTTTTTCTTTAAGCTCTTTAAAATCTTAATGTCGGTAAGGTCTCGAGGCCGGGTGTAATAATCAGATTCAGCCGGTTTAACCAGCGCGACTTTTTCGGCTAAATCGAGTTCGAGCACGAGATAGGAATCCCCTTGATGAAGATAAATGGCCCCGGGATGAACATAAAAAAGAGCGGTTTCATGATCGACTGTCCCTAACAGAAAGCCAGTTTTAGCCTCCACAATTGAGTAGGTGTTCTGAGAAGCCGAACGAATATTTATCCTTTGGGCCGGGAATTTTGCGCCGGTGGGAGGAGGCATAAAAAACCATTTACCGTGGTGGAAGCTAAGTTCTCGCTGTTTGACCAAGGCCTCACGGCCTTTTTTAAAATCTTTGAAATATTTTTTGTCATCGGGAGTCAAGGGGAGCTCATACGATGAACAGGCAAGATGAGACAGAAAAATCTTCCGGTTATCCGGATCAATAAGAGCTTTTTCGTGAGGTTTTCCGAAAAGGTCCTGGGGATGCTTCAGATAATACTGGTCTAAGGGGTCATCGCTTCCGACCAAAACAGCCAAGGACTTAAGTTTAGTGCGCCCCGAGCGCCCCGCCTGTTGAAAAAAGGAGGCAATGGTCCCGGGAAACCCGTTAATTAGGCAAGCCTCAAGGTCTCCGATGTCAATCCCTAACTCCAAGGCATTAGTCGAGGACACCCCTAAGAGCTCTCCCTTGAAAAGTTTCTTCTCGATTTCCCGTCGTTCCGCTGCCAGGTAGCCCGCCCGGTAAGAAGCCAACCGAGTTCCGAGTTCGGAGTCAAGGTGATAGTTTTGAGCCTCTTTCGACTTTTGACTTTTGACTTTTGACTGATCTTTGATCTGGTTCAAAGCATATCTATAGATGAGCTCGGCTGTCTGGCGAGATTTAGAAAAAACAATATTTTTAAGGTTTGCCTCGGCTAATCGTAAGAAGAGGTAGGGGGTCTCAGAGTTCGAGCTCTTTCTGACCCCGCCTTCGTCGGGGCGAGCCTCCGCTTTTTCATCCAAAAAGGGAGGATTCCAAAGCAAGTAGACCTTTTCCATTTGGGGCGCGCCGTCATCCCGGATTACCTCCAGATCTAAACCAAGTAGTTTTTCACCCAGCTCTTTAGGATTGGCGATCGTGGCCGAAGAGAGAATAAATTGAGGCTTGCTTCCGTAGTGAGCACAGATTCTTCTCAGGCGTCTTACCACATTGGCGTAGTTGGAACCGAACACTCCTCTTAGGGTGTGAACCTCGTCAATTACCACAAATTTCAGATTCAGTAAGAAATTTCCCCATTTTGGATGGTGGGGAAGAATACCAAAGTGAAGCATGTCGGGGTTGGATAAGACAACATTCGCTTGTCTTCTCACCCAGGCTCTTTCGTCGCCGGGAGTATCGCCGTCATAGGTAGCTGCCCTAAGGACCTGCCCCTTAAATTGATTCAAGGCTCTCAGTTGGTCCTGAGCCAGGGCTTTGGTAGGAAAAAGATAGAGAGCGGTCGCCTTGGGGTCCTTGAGGATGGTTTCTAAAACTGGCAGGTTATAGCAGAGACTTTTGCCGCTAGCGGTGCCCGTGACCACAATGACATTTTTGCCTTCTCTAATGAGATTAATGGCTTCGGTCTGATGGGAGTAGAGCTTATCCAAACCCAAAGTGTTAAGTTTTCTCTCCAGTTTCGCCGGCAATGGTTTTTTTAGAGTCCCGAATTTAGGTTCTTTCGCGGGCAAAGTCATCTCATAAACAATCTGACCCCGGTAACTTCGATCCTTCTTGAGCTTCCGGATAAAACGACTTATTTGATTTTTTTTATTTATTTGGGGACGTTGTTGCACTCGTTGCAAAGCGCACCTCTTCGTTGCATTTACCTTTGGGGACGTTGTTGCATTCGTTGCAAAGCG
>Ga0209521_10002971_pt1 | contig 13767 bp, 12 predicted proteins | sample Rifsed19ft4_FD_184016 | JGI IMG/M metagenome (GOLD analysis project Ga0209521, IMG submission 184016) | Soil microbial communities from Rifle, Colorado, USA - sediment 19ft 4 (version 2) | ecosystem: Environmental > Terrestrial > Deep subsurface > Rock core/Sediment | place: Rifle, Colorado... | reverse complement strand
CCAGCCGCTGTCGATGCCGTCGAAGTAGCGCTGGGGATAGGCATTTAGCAGGGCGCTGCGGTAGCCGCGCTGCTGCAATTGAATGAAGAGGTTGTCTTCCTTAATGATGGCAGCGACCGCTTTGCTGGGTTTGGGGCCGTAATGCTCGCCGAGCAGCTGGGGCACGTTGTGCCCGGTGAGCAAGGCGGCCTGGCCGGTGGCCGATTGCGGCAGGCCTTGTACGCCCAGGCCCGCATCCAGCTCAAGCAGGGTGGCGCGGCTGGTTTCCAGGGGCGCGACTCCAGCCACAAGGCGCTTACCATCGAGCAAGGTGGTCAGATTCGGCATCTTGGCGGCGGCGAAAGGGTTGGTTTCGGGGTCATCCGCACCGAACCCGATGCCATCCATAAACAAGAACAGGAAGCGCATTGGCGGATTGTACTTTAGACAGTTGACAGTAGACAGTTGACAGTAGACAGTTGACAGCGGAAAAACCTGACTTAGCTCGCAAAAGATGCTCGCTCGCAACGTTAGACGGGACATGTAACATGTAATCTGTAACATGCGCACCACACAGGGCTGTTACATATGGTGAGGAACCACAAAGAACACCCATTAATCATCGATAAAATCCACGCCTTTCTCGGAAAGCTGATAACCAGGCGCTTTCGGCTTCTCTTGCGACTTTACTTTGCTTATCAACCCTGACACCATCAGCCGGTGCAAGGCATTACGAATGGTGCCCGGTGAATACGAAGTAAGGCTAGAGGTGAGGTCCGCACGGGTCGCTCCTTGATGCTCGGCAAGGAATTCGAGGATACAAAATATGACCCCTGGGCTCTTTTCAGTAAAAGGCTGCGAAGGGGCAAGAGAAAGCGGTTTTTCGTCGGAGGGTTCGAGGTGAAAATGTTCTTGCCCATCCGGCGTTCCCCACGTCGCGGCTTCGCCGCTCCTCGGGACATGGGTTTCGAAGATGGCGCGGGCACAGAAGGGCTGCGGAGCGGAGAAACGGGCTTTGAGCGACTGCAGCTCGATGAGTGAATCGGTGGGGGAGGACTTGATCGAGAGCATAAGATCCACGGCAGCGGAGATGGCGGAAGAACCGCGGAAGACACCGTGGCGATTGGTGTGGTGGATGACGAGGACGGCAGCACGGCAGAACTCAGCCATGCGGCGCAGGTTGAAGAGCACAGGTTGGACGGAAGACATGCTGCTGTCACCCGTGCGCATGAGGTTAGATAACGCATCGATGATGATGAGGCCGGAACCGCGGGAGATGGCACGGTGAATGAGCTTGTCTGCGTCTGCGCTATCCCGAAAGTCATAGCCACCCAGGGAGATGTAGTCGAAGGGGGTGGAACTGTCTGCCCCGTGGGAGCAAAGGGCAGCGTTCACGCGAGCCCAGAGCTGGTAGAGGCCGGACTCTTCGTCAATGAGCAGGACAGGGCAGCGGTTGACGGAGTGAGCGAGCCAAGGTTTACCCATGGCGACGCAAACAGCCAGGTCGATGGCAAGGTAGGTCTTTTTGGCTCCGGGGTCGCCGACCAGTAGGTTGAGGCTGGGTTGGGCGAAAAGGCCTGCGACGCACCAGCGCAGGGGCGGCGGGGGATGCAGGCCGTCTTTGCTAGTGTAAAGGACGCGGTCTTTTTCGGTGCGGTCAACGACTTCTTCCATGCAATCAGCGACTTCTTCGACCATTTCATAGGGAAAGCCCTTGATCGAGGAAACGAAGGTTTGCCAGCGGACACGCTGGCTGGAATCGATAACGTCCAATACTGCGGCGAGGGCATGGAACCATTCGGGCGGAAGATTGGGCAGTGGGTCGGGCGCGTAGCCGAACTGGATAGCCTGACTGAGGATGCGGGCGGCATCGGGATTGGGCGTGTAGGTGGATTCAGGTGCGGTGAAATCATCCATTTGAGACCCCTGTATTAAAGAGATGAAGGATTGCGTTGCTTCGCAACGCGTTGGAGAAAGGCTCGGCTAACGCCGAGTAAAGCTTCTCCAGCAGCCTTCCCCCCAAGATGTGGTGGGAGGAAACCTCATCCGCCGAGAGCGTGTTCGGCAATGGCAGTTAACCATGGAAGGGCTTGATTGGGGAGAAAGTTGGAGGAAAATCAAGGAACTTGATATTCGACCGAGACAATTCAAATAGAATTGACCCCAAGGGGCACATGCCTTATAATATAGGTAATCCGCTCAGCGGAGGTGGATTGCCCGCAGGGGCAAGCGTAAAAGGGTCTCGAAAGAGGCCTTTTTATTTGTAGGGATACACAACATAACCATAACCCGCAATTTCTCCGGTGTACAAGTGCCGATTGAACTTTGTCGTGACTACATCCATCAGTTGTTGCGCAAAAGGTGCGGGATCATCCCCAACCAGCCCCATTTGTTTGAGAACCCACATTTTGGTTGGATGGCCTACCAAATCAGCCAGTTGAAGTCCAGCAATATTTGCTGTCTTTGGTTTTAACTTCAGTTCACCGCTAGTAAGGGCTGTTTGTAGGGAGCTAGCCGGGGTAAAGCCCCAAAGACCCCTCTCATAAATTCGAATATAGGAGTCCTTTAATAACCGATCTTCAACCCCGCCGCGCGCTTCCCCCATAACATCCCCGACACGGTTGATATGATTTAGATACCCAGCATACCGCTGCAATAAGAATCCCAACCCAAGATGGTATGGATGTCCCGCCGACCGACCATAATTTTCCTTAAGTATGGCTTTGTCGACAACAACTGCAACAACATTGAAGTTTGACGACTGGATCAAACTCAATAAATCGTCATCAAATGCTGAGCGATTTTCGTCGTCGCGCAGGCGCTTGAATTCTTTTCGAGCATGGATAATATCCGCGCGATGAAGGACAACAGGGTTGTCCGGATGATGGGGCAGATGCTTAACTTTTAATCTTTCAAGTCCAGCATGAAAATCCAAGTAATCCGGGTTCTTGAACCAACATCCCAAGAGACAAAGGAAGCGATGGCTGGCTCTCGAGAAATCGCGATAAACGTGATCGCCTGATTCATCTAGATAAAGACGATAACGTTCTTCGAAGTCAGTGGGGCGAGAAGCGGAGTCGGGTTCTGTCATATAACATTCACTAAGAACAAGTAGAAATCCGTTTCTTCATTTACCTGTTGCTTGTCGCATTTCATGGGTTTATTGTCCACAATAGAAGGTCGTTTCAGAATAAATTTAGGTCCAATTCGAGACCAATCTAGGGCTAAACTAAGTCTGCTCCCAACGACCAGTCTCGCCTTTTCGAATTTTGCCAGCCTTGCCCAGGAGTTGCAATGCACGCTTGAAAGTAGTTGTAGAAATAAAATTAGGCAAGCCGTCCCTCCCCTGATGGTTTACCAGAAAATCTTGCATATTGCGACTCGGGATTGCCGGTCTTTTCACCCATTCAAAGCATAGGGTTTTCATCTCCGGACTTAGATTGGCTCTTCCTTCGCCACTTTGAGCGGCCTCAAAATCACTGGATTTTGTACTAAGGTCGGGGATAACATCAAAGCCTGATCCTCCAGTCTCGTCAAATGTTTCCGTCATATCAATCAGGGCTTTTATAGATGATTGGATGAAGGACGTTAGGTCCTTTTCAAGATTGTTCAAACTATGCCCATTAGACATTTTTTCTCTCCGATAAACATATATGAAATCAATTCCGTAAAATAGCTCAAATGCATACTGAGGAGCTTTTAGGCGGGTTAATTCGTCTAAGAGGGCATTGCTCAATTTCTCGTGTAATTCGTCGATGTATTCCAAAGGCCATGTATTAGTCATGCTGATCTCCTTTCTATGTCTGTTATTGTTCATATGTAAGGGAGAACCGGGGGCGTATTAAAGGCCAATTGAAGACCAAAATAGGGCCACACTACATCTTTTTAACAACCCCAACATCCGCCCGGTGAGTGAAGCCGGTTTTTTAATTACGGTCATCTTATCCATTCAGATAGTTAATAAAATCCACAAGGCCTTGCATCATTCCAATCACCTTATCGGCTGGCGCTACGAAAGGTCCTTCTGATGAGTATCGCGTGGCATCGGTCCTCCTCAGCGGAACTCGAACGGAGGGTTTCATTTCAATCTGAACAGAATGCAACTCCAATTCCTCGTGACAGAAGGCGGTTATAGTACGTCCAGGTTCACTTGCCGGAAAAGCGTTATGGTGAACTGTATTCTTTCCCAAACGAGCCGCCAAAAACCTTTCTAATTCATTTAACTGGGGCCTAGGGATTGACTCTTGGGCCTTTCGAGATCCAAGGTCAACAAGATAATTTGCAGGCATCTTGTTTGTTCTTTCACTAGCTCCATGCAAATCAACTACCCAGTGGATTTTCTTAGAGTTGTAAATCCTCCGAATCGTTTGCTTGTATTGCGAACGAGGTTCACCGTGATAGTTCGGATCAGAATCATCAGTGCGCCATATAGTGGTTATCACCGATGCGCCGCATAGTTCGGCTACGAGCAAAGCCATGCCAGCGGTATATTCATCCTCCTCATGCCATTGCTCGTCTGGCGAATTGCGGAATGTACGTGCCCCATGTGGCGCCGATATTAGAATTGGCGAGTCGTGGGAGATGGCAATAAAAGGCAATTGGCCAGGCGGAGGCGGTTCTCCGTAGTGAACACTAGATTCAATAGCAATGAGCTTATCTAAGTGATCAGTATTGATTTCGGTCATCCGAATTCCCAATCCGTTAGTGGACACACTAAGAAAGCAAAGTCTTTTTTTAATTCTACTCTCAAGTCAACTCTTTGGTTAGAAAACCCCACCCACAGCCCCTCCCCTAGAAATAGGAAGGAGAAGAAACTTAGCGCCCCAATAGGTAACCAATCAACATTAGGATTAAACCACCAAGGACTTCGGCGACAACACTCTTTACTATCTCCTTGGCGTCCTTATGTTGTTGCCTGAATCGCCAGGTGCCGAAAAAGGAAAACAGAATATTCCAATTTGAAGCTTTGTTACATGCCGAAACAATAATGCACAGCGAAATCATTGAACAACCAGAAGAAAGAAAAGGCTATTGTCTCCAGCAATAGCCTAAACGATAGAAGGGGGTACAAAAAAGGGTCTAAATGAATTTCACCTTTTGTACCAGCTTCGCTTTTTGATACGTTTAAACTGCTGACTAGGATCGACCAGGTTCCGTTCAATTACCGCTGGGCGTTTTACCCATTCTTTATAGATGGTCTTAGAATCGATATGCAATTCGTGAATTTGTTTCCATGCCCATATATCGTCGGGGTAGTGCGGCCTACCGCTAGATGCAGTCTCCGCGCCTTGCCCTACAAAAGGCCCCTCTCCTTTTTTTTGCTTAGCTTTCCATTCTATTTCATCTCTGACAATTTGTTGCACAGTAGCTGGAGTTAGAGGATCGTCAGGGGTCCATTCTTTTTTTGCGTCCCAGGCCATAGCACTATTCCTTATATTCTTGTTTGAGAACCTATTTTAGCAAATAGCATGATTTGCAAACCATCCCTACGCACGTATAATGCCAATCGAGAGAAGGAATGGTCGAACTCATTTGGGACGGTAAGTACGACAAGGATGGCAAGCGGGTTGCGCCGCTACGGGTAAAACTGCCTTTCCAGACAGTAGAAACGGTGAACGCCAGCGCCCAGCAGCGGCAGTTGAGTTTGGATTTTGCGGGTGCAGGGAAACAAAGCGAGTGGCGAAACAGGCTGATCTGGGGCGATAAGAAGTATGTATTACCCTCATTATTAGACGAATTTGCTGGAAAAGTTGATTTGATTTATATCGACCCACCATTCAATGTCGGGGCTGATTTTTCTTTTGTTGCTACCATTCCCGATATTCCTGAAACGGAAGAGGATGAAACTGAAACATTTGTAAAATATCCCAATTTAATAGAACAAAAAGCATATCGTGATACATGGAGTAAAGGTATCGATTCATATGTTGAGTGGCTAGACGACGCGTTGATCATCCTCTTTGAGCTACTAAGTGATAAAGGGTCCATTTTTGTTCATCTAGATAACAACGTAGGACATTACGTAAAAGTTTTGTTAGATGAAATATTCGGAAAAGATAATTTTATTAATCAAGTAATTTGGCAGAAAGTTCGAGTTTCTAAATCGCAAACCGTTGGATTTGGAAGTGTTCATGATGTTCTATTTTTCTATTCGAAATCAAAGAATTTTATATTCAACGAGCAATATATTGATTACGACGATTCATATATAGACAGTCACTACAATTTAACTGAGGAAAAAACTGGACGGAAATATGGGCTGTGGGATTTCACTCAATCAGGCAGTGGTTCGGCAAGGAAGTTTCTTGACAAAATAATCGACCCGCCACCCGGAAAGCATTGGATTTGGTCACAAGAAAGAATCGATCAGGGTCTTATAGAAGAGAGAATAGTATTCACCTCTAAAGGAACTCCGCGCCTAAAGAGATACCTTGATGAAGCGAAAGGTAATCGCTTAAGTGACATTTGGTCCGAGATACTTGATATAAATTCTATGGCTAAGGAAAGATTGGATTACCCCACCCAAAAACCGGAGGGATTGCTTGAACGAATAATAAAGGGTTCTACTAAGGAAGGGAATCTTGTTTTGGACTGCTTTATAGGTTCTGGAACAACTGCCGCGGTTGCTGAAAGGCTTGGCAGACACTGGATTGGGTGTGACCTTGGGCGTTTCGCTATCCACACTACCCGCAAGCGTTTGTTAGGGATTCCGAGTGTTAGGCCATTCGTGGTTCAGAATCTCGGCAAATACGAGCGCCAAACCTGGCAAGTAGCCGAGTTTGGCGGCAAGAAGCAGGCTGAGGCTATTCAAAAGCAGTATCGTAACTTCATACTCGATCTTTATTCAGCGCGTCCCATAGATGGCTACGCATGGTTGCATGGGATCAAAGATGGGCGCATGGTGCATGTGGGTTCGGTAGATTCCCCGGTAGCTTATAACGACTTAACACAAATCCTTATCGAATTTAGAAAGGCAATGGGCACGGGCAAGGACGCCCCCAAGGTAGCAGCGGTAGATGTTTTGGGTTGGGATTTCGCTTTCGAAATCAACGAAGTTGGTATCCAACAAGCGGAAGCGGCAGGAATTAACCTGCGCTGTCTTAAAATCCCGCGAGAGGTGATGGACCCCAAGGCGGTGGAACAGGGGGATGTGAAGTTCTTTGAGTTAGCGGCGTTGGCCGTGGAAACCAAGACGAAGAAATTAGAATTAGAACTAAAACTCACCGATTTCACCATCCCGCCTGATGATGTGCCCGAAGACGTGCAAAAGGCGATCAAGCACTGGTCGCAATGGATCGATTATTGGGCAGTGGATTGGGACAATAAGGACGACACTTTCCATAACCAATGGCAAACTTACCGAACCCGACAGGATAAATCCTTGAAATTGGAAACCAGCCACGACTATGAGCAAGCAGGTGAGTATTTGGTGATGGTGAAGGTGATCGACATTCTGGGAAACGATACAACCAAGACGATCAGGGTGAAGGTGGGGTGAGCGAGGGGACCCCATCCCCGTCCCTTCCCCTTACAAGGGGAAGTGTGCCTCCTAAATGTGGATAGGCTGCTGAGATGAGGGATCAAGCCATATCGCGAGAGGTGTATGATCGTTTGATTGAGAGCGCCCGGAGAATGCGCCGGGAATCGACGCGGGCAGAGAAGCTGTTGTGGGAGCGATTGCGAAAACGACGGTTAGCCGGGTTTCGATTTCGCCGGCAGCACATCATCCGAAGCTTTATTGTGGATTTCTACTGCCCGCAAGCGCGACTGGTGGTGTAAGTGGATGGCAGCATTCATGATCTGCAAAGAGCTTATGATGAAGGGCGCACAAAGAAGCTGAAGGAATTAGGTTATCAGGAGTTACGTTTCTTGAACGACGAAGTGGAGATTAATATCAGCCGAGTGTTGGAACGAATCCATAAGCGATGTGCGACCTATAGAACCCCATCCCTTCCCCTTGGTAAGGGGAAGGGTGCCTTCGAAGAAGGCGGGCAGGGGTGAGATAACGGATTATGACGGCGAAAAAGAAGGTTAATCACGCTGCGAAAGTAAGGCGAGAAGGCGCAAGAGCGAAACGCGCCACCCAAAAGGCCGAGACGAGGGCCAGGCCACAAGCGCAAATGTTCAAGGCCGAGGTTGCTACGGCGCCTTGCGTGCCGAAAATACGGATAGAGGTGGCGGATTGGGTGAAGGGTGGCTACAAAGGGGCAACCGAGACCAGCAAAAAGCTGCTCAACCATTGGTTCTATAACGACCATATCCTCCCCAACGGGCAGCGGTTCAGCTATTTCCCATTTCAAAAAGAAGCCATTGAAACACTCATTTATCTTTATGAAGTAGCCAAGAAACGCAGCTCCAAGGAACTCATCGAAACTTATGCCATAGAAAGCAACCTAAGGCTGCTGCAATATGACCTGTATCCGCGCTACTGCTTGAAGCTGGCCACTGGCACGGGCAAGACCAAAGTGATCGCGTTGGCGCTGGCCTGGCAATATTTCAATTCAATGCTAGAGGACGCAAACAACTATGCAGCAACCAGCCTGGTGATCGCGCCGAACGTGATCGTATTCGAACGATTGAGGGGCGATTTCGAAGGCGGGCGTATCTTTACACAGGACCCGGTTATTCCACCTTCATTGAAAATCTATTGGGATTACCAATGCTATATGCGCGGGGAGAGCGAGCGGGCGAGCTCGCAGGGGGCGCTTTATCTCACAAATATCCAGCAACTGTATGAGAAGAAAGAAAATGAAGAAACTGAGCCTGCCCCCATGGCGGCAGTTTTGGGTCCCAAGCCCAAGAGCGAAACATCTGAAGCGGAGCCTTTTTATGACCGCCTGTTGAAACGGGGTGGCAGGGTGCTGGTGGCAAACGATGAAGCGCACCACACCCATGATGAGGACAGCGAATGGAACCGGGCCATCCGGCGGTTGCATGAGGGGCTGAACGAACGCAAGTCCGAGGGCATTGTGCAATTGGACATGTCGGCCACGCCGCGGTACGGCAAATCCGGCGCGTTATTTACGTGGACGGTGTTCGATTACCCATTGAAACAAGCCATACTCGATAAAGTCGTCAAGCGGCCGTTAAAGGGAGTTGCCAAAGGTTTCAAAGAACAGCCCTCGGCGATAGCCAGCCGCAAATACCAGGTTTACCTGACCGCGGGCGTCAACCGCTGGCGCGAATACCGAGAAAAGCTCAAGGATCTGAAGCGCAAACCGGTACTGTTCATCATGATGAACAGTACGAAAGATGCGGACAATGTGGCGGCGTATTTGCGCAGCAAGTATCCAGACGAGTTCGGCGGGAAAAACCTGCAAATCATTCATACAGACAACACCGGTGAGGTGTCTAAGAAACACCTTGAAGAAGCGCGGGTGATCGCCAAAGAAATCGACGACCCAGCAAGCCCAGTAGTGTGCATAGTCAGTGTGCTCATGTTGCGAGAAGGATGGGACGTTCAAAGCGTGACCGTAGTGGTCGGTCTGCGGCCGTATACATCGAAGGCGAACATATTGCCCGAACAAACCATCGGACGCGGATTAAGGTTAATGTTCCGCGGGGCGACTATAGGCGAAGAATCCGTATTTCAAGAGAACCTGGACGTAATCGGCAATAAGGCCTTTATCCAATTCGTTGAAGACCTGGAAAAAATCGAGGGGTTAGAGTTCGATACGGTTGACCTGGATAAACAACCGCCTGAGATCGTTTCTATATTCCCGGATATGAAGAAAATTGACAAGGATATTGTTTTGCCGGTGATCTCCCCCATCCTGGTGCGAAAGAAAACCCTGGCAGACGAGATCGCGGCAATCGATGTGGCAAGAATAAAAGTTCCCGCTTTCCCGAAGAAATGGGACGACCAGGAGGCGCAAAAGTTCACCTACGAAGGGTACGACATAATTACTTTGAAAAAGCTATTCGAAAAGGAATATAAGATCCCCGAAGTGAGCACGTCACAAGAAGTTATTTCTTACACAGCCATGAGAATTGCCGAGGAAATCAAATTGCCCTCGCAATTTGCAGCCCTGGTGCCCAAAATCAGGGAATTCTTGCAGGAGCATGCTTTTGGAGAAAAAGTCGACCTGGATACCCCCTCCATGATCAGGGCTATTTCGCACCATGTTGCCCAACATGTGACGGTGAAGGCATTTGTGAAGATATTGCGGGACGTAGTTGTTGAGGAGCACGTTCCCCAACTGGAAAGCGAGGGAAAGCCGCTTTCAAGCTGCGAAGCATTCCCATGGAACCGGCCGACCGTAAAGGCGGATAAGACGATCTTCAACCTGTGCCCGGCCATGAACAACTTCGAGGTTGATTTTGCGCGCTACTTAGAAGGCGCAGAGGACGTAGAGCGGTTTGGGAAAATGGAGGAGAGGTTCGGGTTTTCGATCTCTTATATGGACGCACGCGCCAATTTGCGTTATTACCGGCCTGATTTCGTTGCGGTTACGAGTGATGGAGTGCACCATTTGATCGAAACCAAGGGACGTGAAGACATCGACGTGGAACACAAAGACCGGGCAGCGGCAATTTGGTGTGAGAACGCTTCGATGTTGACCGGGGTTGAATGGAAATACAAGAAAGTGATGCAGAAGGAATTCGAGGAGCTGAGACCCGATGATTTTGAGGACCTGGTGGCGCTGGAGCCGGTGAATTTACTGTAAACCCGATTCGCGGTTGGAAAGTCTCCCCTGCTCCCGTGCACCTAAACTCCCTAACAATAGCATCCTGTCGCTGCTCAAAAGTGTCCCTGACATACGTCCTCGCATTGTTCACTTTAAAATGTCACACCTGCTAGTTGAAGGGGCGGGCGCGGGTTGAGGGAAAGGAGGCTCATTGTGATAATACTGCAACCAAACGTTTAGTTCTTCAGTCAATTGGGGGATTTCTGCGGCCTTTTATTCCACCCATCCCAAACACTCTTTGCGCAGGTTGCGGTTGAAGCTTTCCACAAAACTTTGCTCATTTTTGCGGTAGGGCCTAGCCACCCGGTGGTGACCACAACAGCGCTTGGCCTCTTGTGCAAACGCGCCTTTGAATTCAGGTCCTCCATCCGTTTGGATCACATCCACAAAGCCTCCAAAGACCTTAGGGAAACAGTGGCGCAGGAACAGTTGGCCATCCAGGGCTTCCAGGGAAGGCCGCAGGAGCACGGCACTCTCTTTGGAGTGGATATCTACCGCCACGAAGGCAAAAACCTCGCCAAAATCAACCGTATCCACCTGCAAGACCTGCCGGGGACGCTGTGCTTGAGGCACCGGCCCGCGAATCTGGTTCTTTTGCCACTTCGAGCGCAGCTTGAAGTGTTCATGCAGGATTTTGTAGATGGTCGTCACACTGACCCGTTTGCCGTATTCCTTTTCGAGGAAATATTGCAGCTTTTGCCCACAGCAATGCCGATGCTTGCGGCGCAGGGTCCAGATGCGCCTTTGGAGCACGGCATCTCGTTTACGCTTGCGCCGTGGACCACGTTTGGCCTGCTGATAGCCGTCCAAAAAGGCGGTCAGGCTGCCGGCCTGCTCAAAGGCCTGGCTCCAACGGATTACCGTTCGGCGTGAAAGCTCCAAGTGTTGGGCAATATGGCTCTTAGGAACCCCAGCCTCAAGCAGCTCCCAAGCCAGGCTGATCTTCGTTTCTTGTCGCATCTCCATAGTCTCTCATGGAAGTGTGACATTTCTAAGTGTACATACCGAATTCTTGACTTTAGCAGGTATAGGTACTAATATTACGTTCTCGTCTACTTCTTCATTTGGGAGGAAATAATGCTAGAAGAACTACGCTGTGTAAATTGTGGTTATCCAAGAAAAGAGGACGATAATGAACCTTGTAAGCTTTGTGGTTCTTCCCACCATCGTTTTCTAGGTTATCTGTATGCATATGAACAAACAGCGGTCAGAAACACATTTTTTTGGCTGTGTGTTGCTTCGGTAATTATAGTTGTACTCTATTTCGTAATAAGCAACCTTCTCGAATATTTCTATGCGTAACTAAGGATTTTATGAAAGACCTTCGTTCCTGCCAATTAACATTCATAGGGTTCATTCTTTTTGGACTTTTAGTTATTGGGTTGATTTTTACGTTCCAACTTCCTGATCTTGCTGAAAAGGCAAGAGGTGTTGAAGAAACCAGGAATTCCAGAGAAACAGCTACTAGCAAGCAGGAAACGAAAATTGTTGCAACGGAAAATTATTTCACCAAGCAAACGGAATTAGCACCCACAAGTACTACAACTAATACGTTTACTCCGACAACCACGATCACATTAACAGCCACCCCAAGTAAAACACCTTCGAATACCCCTACTCCCGTTGCTTGTACGGTTACATTAATAGCAAACACGAAGGCATATGTATTTCCGAGTAGGGGTTTTTCGCTCAGGTCTGTCGATTTAGAGCCGGAAAAATTTGTGATCACTAAAAGAATCGCAGATCGAGCTTGGTGGCCTGTATTGGTTCATAATTCCTATATGTGGATTCCGAATGAAAGTGTAAATGCTGCGGATGATTGTACATTTGTAGCAACGTCTCCTATCAGCGAATTTTTTCCAGAGAATTTCAAAGCGGGCAATTATATTGATGAGTCGTTTTATGGCTTGACTAATTCGTGGTCTGGCTCAAACGGGAAACCTTTAATATCCAATGTTTCCAAGGACCAAGACCACTATCTGGACGTTCAAAAAACCTCCGATACCTCAGTAACTGAATTCTGGTATGACTCATTGGAATCAGAAGAATATTCGAATTTTCAACTAGCGTTCTCTTACAAAAGACATTCCACCGACCTTGACCATTATTTTGGGATCAGGTTTATGGAAACAGCTGATCAACAGACTTATTATGAGCTTAGAATTTACTCTAGGTGTAGGTTGGAGATAGACGAAGTTAGGGATGGTCATTTTATATTTCGTTTGGCTGAATATGATTTTTCATCCTATACCGATTCCATTGACTGTGGAGATATTCAGGTTGAAGATTTTGTTCTCCTAAATGTTTTGGATGACGAGCTGACCGGCTTTGTGAATGATTTTGAAATCCCAAAAACTCAATTGTCAAGCCAACTCGGACACTTGAGTCCTGGAGCTATCTCTTTTATTTCTTATCACACAAATATCAGGTTATATTTTTTCTCTGTCGCGGAATTGGATTAACCGATGGGAGTATTCGAGATTATTTCGCTTATAGAGTTTTTGTGGGGGACGATTCAGTTTTTTGGTATTCTGGTTGCCAATATTTACAATACTGGGCTAGAAGAAACAATCATCCAATTAAATATTCCGCCATTTATGGTGAATTTTGGTCACTTCTTATCTCGCTACCCCCTCGAATTAATAGTAATTAATATCCTTTGGGCGGCGGTGGCTCTTATTTCTGTGCTTCCTAAAAAGAGAATTCATCGAAATGAATGGTTGAGAATGCAAAGAAGACTGATCTTTTTCTTTTTGTTATCCGGTGTTCCATTAGCATTCCTGTCCATTGAATCACTAAGGTACTTGGGTATTAATGGTGAGGTAAGAGCTTATATGTTTTTGGTGCTTTTTATATCAATCGTGATTTCTCCTATCATCAAGGAGTGGGAGATTAGGTTCCTTCGACCGAAGATGGATAGCTTATTGCGTTCGCCAGGAATTATTGAGGCATTTCTCGCTGCCTGTTTAATCCAGTTTGCCGTTGTTCTTACCCTGGTAACATTAGCAACCATATGGGTTTTTGGAGAAAAGTTTGTTTTTATGCAATTCCATAGAGTTTTGATCTTCTCCGGCATTGGGTTAACTATGTTCTGGTTCTT
>Ga0209521_10002966_pt1 | contig 13776 bp, 13 predicted proteins | sample Rifsed19ft4_FD_184016 | JGI IMG/M metagenome (GOLD analysis project Ga0209521, IMG submission 184016) | Soil microbial communities from Rifle, Colorado, USA - sediment 19ft 4 (version 2) | ecosystem: Environmental > Terrestrial > Deep subsurface > Rock core/Sediment | place: Rifle, Colorado... | reverse complement strand
GGGTTGAACGTGCCGCTGCACCGCTTTGGATGCGGCCGCTCATACCCATCCTGGCGGTGATCACCACATTTATCCTGACGGCAGCCTTGGTGGTTATGGCAAAGGCCAATCCGCTGGAGGCTTACTATCATTTTTTGATTGCCCCGCTTTCCAGCCGGGTGAGCGCTATCGAAGTCTTGGTTAAGTCAACCCCGTTATTATTAACCGGGGTGGCGGTGACTTTCGCTTTTTCTGCTGGTTATTTCAACATCGGCGCTGAGGGACAGCTTTATGCGGGCGCGATTGCTGCCGCCTGGTTGGGGGTGGTTTTGGAAAGCCTGTCTCCCCTGATCGCTATCCCAGTCATGCTAATTGGCGGCTTCGTGGCGGGAATGGTCTGGGCATTAACTCCAGCCTTACTCAAGGTGAAGGTGGCGGTGGATGAGGTCGTGACGACGCTGCTGCTCAATTCGGTCATACTGTTCATTGTCAGTTATTTGCTCAATGGTCCCTGGCGTGACCCGGTCTCCGGCTGGCCCCAATCCCCTGAAATCTCAGCCAGCGCGACCTTTTTTAAACTGCTTCCACGCGCCCGCCTGCACCTGGGCTTCATCATCGGGTTGCTGACGATTATTGCATTATGGTTTGTATTCTCGCGCACCACATTTGGGTTAAAGATGCGCGCCACGGGTCTGGGCAAGGAGGCTGCCCGTTTTGCCGGGATAAACGTTAACCGTACGATCATCCTGGCGGCATTGATCAGTGGCGGCATTGCCGGCCTGGCGGGTGTGGGCGAGGTAGCGGGTATTCACTTTCACCTGATCGATGCCATCTCGCCGGGTTATGGCTATACCGGTATCATTATCGCTATGCTGGGCGGTCTCAACCCAATTGGGGTGGGAATCGCCGCGCTCTTTATCGGCCTGCTCACTACAGGCGCGCAATCTGTTAGCCGGGCGCTCGGGGTGCCAGCGTATCTCGGGGATGTTGTGCAGGCCTCCTTACTGCTGGTAACCTTGGGAGCGTTTGTCCTGCAGAACTATCGCATTCATTGGATATCTGGCAAGGCGTTATCGCCGCCCACAACCGGCGGTTTCAGCGAGCGGGAGACCAAATCTGGCACCTAGGCTTATCAGCACATGGATGATTTTATCATTGGACTGGTTGCCGCAACACTCCGCGTAGCCACCCCGTTGCTCCTGGCGACGTTGGGTGAACTGTACGCCGAGCGAGCCGGCATCTTAAATCTGGGCATCGAAGGGACAATGTTCGTGGGAGCCTTCGTGGGCTTTGTAGTCGCCGATAAGACTTTTTCCCTTGGAGTAGGTCTAGCTGCTGCGATCATCGCGGGGGTATTATCGGGCATGTTGATGGCGTTGTTATCGGTGTGGTTGGGCGTCAGCCAGCACGTGTCAGGGCTGGGGATCACGTTATTGCTTACAGGTTTATCTCTGTTTGGATTTCGCCTGGTTTATGGTGAGCCGCGCATCCCTCCCGCCATCCAGCCATTTGAACGGCTCTCTCCCGCCGGGCAGGTGCCGGTGTTGGGGGCGATCCTTGATCAATATGCCCTGACTTACATTGCCCTGGCTCTGGTGCCGGTTGTCTGGCTAATGATGTACCGTAGCAATATTGGTCTCCAGATCCGGGCTGTGGGAGAAAACCCTGAAGCTGCCGATGCGGCCGGTGTCAATGTGTTCCGAATACGCTTTCTTGCGTTGAGTATCGCCGGAGGGTTGATGGCAGCCGGCGGGGCTTTCCTTTCCCTGGCTCAATTAGGATCGTTTACCTATGGTATTATTGCCGGGCGTGGCTGGGTATGCATCGCGCTGGTGATCTTTGGCAACTGGCACCCTGTTAAAGTGCTGTGGGGAGCCCTGCTTTTTGGGGGGGTCTTTGCCCTGCAGCTCCGTTTACAGGTCACCGGCCTGGATTTGCCTTATGAAACCTTCCTGGCCTTACCCTACCTGGTGACGATCCTTGCCCTGGCAGTTGCCGGGCGCAACGCTACTTACCCAGGAGCGCTGCTGAAACCCTATAAAAGAGAATAACTCCGTCGGATTTATCTCTCAAAGAACAGTCCCGATCCTACATGACTACTAGACAACAGACTTACAAAACCAAATAACTAAATTGAGGAGCTCACACCATGAAATTCATCGATCTCACTATCCCTTTGGGCATCGCCACGCCCCCCTGGCCGACCTACGAACCGCTCCAGGTCAAGTATTTCAAGCGCCTGGCACCGAATGGAGCGAATGGACAGCTCGTGACTCACTCAAACCACCTGGGCACTCACCTGGATGGCGAAATCCATTTTCACACTCCTGGCAAGGATATCGCCTCCCTGGGAATGGATTACCTGGTGCACGCAGCGGCGGTGGTCGATCTGAGCGATATCTGCGGCGACTACGATGTCTACACCAGCCAGATGGTCGAAGAGCGGGTGGAAGTGCGCGAAGGTGACATCCTGATCATCCACACCGGCTACCACCACTTCGGCTGGGATATGCCCACCGCCAATGAAATCCGTTATATGGTCATGCACCCGGGGCCCGACCGGGAGTTCGCCGATTGGGCGAAGAACAAGAAAATCCGTTGGATCGGGGTGGACTGCGGCAGCGCCGATCACCCGATGAACACCATCATCCGGGATTGGATGCCGCGCCAGGCCCGCCAGGCTGAGAAAGTTTTCAAAAAGAAGTTCGGCAAACCCCTGGCTGAGTTCTTCGACGACACCAAGTATCAGCTGATGCACCTGGAGATGTTCCCCTATGGGATCGTGCATGCTGAATGCCTGGGCGGCGAAATCGATCTGCTGCTCAACCAGCGCGTAACGGTTGGTTTCTTCCCCTGGCGCTTCGTAGATGGCGAATCGAGCATCGGGCGCTGTGTGGCGATCGTGGATGACGCCGAGTATGAAGCATTGCTGGAAAAGAAAGCCGGATTGCCAAAGACGAAGTTTGGCGATGCGTTTGACCCAAGGCACGTAGAACGGATTAACGCCATAAGCCAGGCCAACCTGGGTTAATCGGATATATTTTTCCATCGTGGAGGTTTTCTCATGGCAATTGATATGGAATTGGAAAAGGTGCTCAGGGCGCCGGAGGTCGAACAGCCGCCGTACCCCTCCAAAGTGATCACCCTCGCCAATGGCAAGAAAATGGTGGTGCGCGAGGTCACTCGGGAGGATGTCCCCACTCTGTTGAAAGCAGTCCACCCGACCCTGTTCATCCACCGGGATTATTATGACATTGTCGGGGCGCGCCTGTACGCGGAGTTGCTTGGCTGGTACACCTACCGGGTGCGTAACGAGTATTGCATCATTGGGCAGGTGGATGGTTTCCTGGTGGGGATCGTCAATGGGCGCATGATGAACAAGGATATTGGCATCAGCCTGCACACCCTGGCAATCGACCGTGGTTTGCGAGTCGGTTCTCACCTCTTTGCTTCGAAAATGGAGCACCACATCGAATATCTGGGACAAAAAGAGGTGCTGATCGTGGCGGAAAGCCCGATCGGCTTTCGGCGCTGGATGATCGAGTATGGCCTGGAAAAGACAGACATTCAGCACGAGCTGGGCGGGGCAAGCTCATACCGTTTGACAAGAGAGTTGTATTTCGACTCCAAACCGCGCCTGGTCGTTGGGGATCGTCCGGTCCCCCCAAACTTGCTGGCTAAGGCTCAAGAAGAAATCTTGATTGCCGACGAAGATACTATTCGAGAACATATTGCGGGTTTGAAAGGGAGATGATGAAATGAGAGACGTCGCGATTATTGGCGCCGGCATGATCCCCTTCGGGCGACGGGACGAAGACAGCCTGATGGACATGTTGGCTTACGCCTCCTTGAAAGCCCTCGACGATGCCGGGATGGGCGATAAATCGGTGGACGCGGTTTATGTAGCCAACATGGGGGCGGGCATGTTGCAGCATCAAACCTCGGTCGCCAGCGCCCTGGTTGACCGGCTCAGCCTTTACCCGGCTGCGGCTGAATCGATCGAGAATGGCCCGGCCTCTGGCGGCTCAGCGGTTAAGAATGGCCTGCTGGCAGTGGCCTCCGGTTATTACGACTACGTCCTGGTCGTGGGCGGCGAGAAAATGCGCGAAGTGACCGGGTGGCGGGCGACAGATTTTGTCTCCACCATGACCCACCCCACGGCGGAATACGTGTATGGGATTACTTTGCCCGGCATGGCAGGCATGTTCACCCGCCTGTACATGGAGAAGTACGGTCTGACCCGCGATATGTTGTTGGAGGTCGCCATCAAGAACCAGTCGATGGGTGCATTAAACCCCTATGCGCACGTCGAGATGGCCATCACACGCGAAGGGATTTATGACAGCCCGCACTCGGTGGTCAACAACCCTCCCGCAGCTGACCCGCTCCATTTATACGACGCTTGCCCGGTGAGCGACGGGGCGGCAGCCGTTATCCTGTGTCCACTGGAGATGGCTAAGAAGGCTGCTAAAACGCCGATCCTGATCGCTGGTTTTGGCCAGGCCACGGATACCCACACGCTACAAGAACGAGAGGACCCGACCGACCTGAAGGCGGTCACCCTGGCAGCTCACCAGGCTTTCGAGATGGCCAAGCTTAAACCTAGCGATATCCACGTCGCCGAGCTGCACGACGCTTTTACCATTCTGGAGATCGCCGAAAGTGAACACCTCGGTTTCTTCAAGAAGGGCGAAGGCGGGAAAGCTGTGTTAGCCGGCAAGACCCGCCTGGGAGGCCAGATCCCGATCAATCTCTCCGGCGGCTTGAAGGCGCGCGGCCATCCGGTGGGCGCTACCGGGGTAGCGCAGGTGGTCGAAATCGTCTTTCAGCTGCGCCATGAGCTGGGCAAAGACAGGCAGGTCAAGAATGCTGAAAATGGCCTGACGGTAAACTTCGGCGGCTTTGGAAATAATGTGGTTGTCTTCATCCTCAGGAGAGTGAAACAATGAAGGAAATCGCAATCGAGGCTTATAAATGCCTGAAATGTGGCAAGATCCACTATCCGTTCCACGATCGCTGCATGGATTGCAAGGGGCGGGAGTTCCAGAAGATTACGCCCCAAGGTAACGCCCGGCTGATCACTTACACGCAGATCTTTAACTTACCCTGGGGATTCGACCAGCGCTTCCTGATCATCGGGATCGGCGAATTCGAAAACGGCTTGAAAGCGATGGGACAAATCGATGCGGATTCGGTCGATCATCTCAAAACGGGAATGGTGATGAAACCCAGCTGGGAGCCAGTGCGCGTCCAGGCTGGTGAAAATGTTTATGGTTTAAAGTTCGAGCCGATTACTTAGCCAAGTTCAAAAAAAGGAGAGCCACTATGAGCAAGAAAATTCTAATGTTAGTCGGCGACTTCAGCGAGGACTATGAAGTCATGGTCCCCTTCCAGGCCTTGCTGATGATCGGGCACACTGTCCATGCGGTCTGCCCCGACAAGAAGGCGGGCGACAAGATCCGCACCGCCATCCATGACTTCGAGGGCGACCAAACCTACAGCGAGAAACCCGGCCATAACTTCGCCCTGAACGCCACCTTCGCCGAGGTCAAGCCGGAGGAGTACGATGCCCTGCTGATCTCGGGCGGGCGTGGGCCAGAATATATTCGCCTGAACCCGCGCGTGCTGGAGGTCGTACGCCATTTCTTCGAGTATGACAAGCCGGTGGCGGCGGTCTGCCACGGCCCACAGGTGCTGTCGGCAGCCGGGGTACTGAAAGGACGCAAAGCCACCGCCTATCCCGCCGTCGGGCCGGAGGTGACCCTGGCGGGCGGCGAGTACATCCCCATCGCAGTCGATAAGGCACTGGTGGACGGCAATCTGGTCACCGCCCCGGCCTGGCCGGCCCACCCCGATTGGCTGGCCAAGTTCCTGGAGGTCTTGGGAACGAAGATCATCCTGGGAGAAGGCGATCTCGCGCCGGTTTAAATCAAGATGCGCCGCATCGGTGGTGGTGCGCCGCATCGGTGGTGGTGCGCCGCGAGCCAACCTACGCGACATGCGACGCATGTTCAACTGTGCGTCGCATGTTTGTTATACCGTTTTTTTAAATCATTATCTGTAGGACACCACAGGCAAAAACACCGCCGAGGTGCGGTAAATCCATATAGCTTGGCGTACAGAACTGTTTCCTGCGCTATCGTAAGCGCGGGCGAAGATTTGATTCCAGACCGGTGTGAGCATCCGGGTATCCAGGTAAACCCTGAAGGGGGCGGCAAAGATCGTGCCAATGCCAACGAATTGCTCGATGTTCGCATCCCAGCGGTAGAAGTAAACCTGGTCCACATTAAAGTTATCCGTTGCCTCGACCTCTAAAAGGACGATTTCAAGCCTGGTGACATAAACGTGATCGTTTTCGACTGGAGAAATCCAATTCACACTTGGGGCCAATTGGTCCAGGATATTGATTTCAACTGTCGCCGGGCTTGAATCCAGCAAGCCATCCGCGGCAGAGTATGTGAAGGTATCGAGGCCGACAAAATCACCATTAGGGGTGTATACCAATGAGCCATCGGCGTTCAAAAGCAGATCACCGTGTAAAGGCGGGTCTTTTGGAATTGCGGTTAATCGGTCGCCGTTTGGATCGTTGTCGTTTTGCAGGACACCAGGCGCGGGGACGTACAGGACTTCTTTTTGGCCAACCTGATAGCTGTCATTCACGGCGATAGGCGCCATTTCAGCCGATCCAACAGTCACAGTGACCGTGGCGCCAGACGCCAGGCTGCCATCACTGGCAAAGTACGTGAAGGTATCCTCGCCATAGAAATTCGTTGCAGGCAGGTAGTGGAGCTGGTCGTCGCTTAAGTCCTGCGGTGTGCCGGCATCTAAACGGGTAACCGTCCCGCCAAATGTCGATGTGCTGTCAAAAGAATCCAGGAGCAACGTATCTCCCTCGACGTCAGAGTCGTTGACCAGAACATCGATTGGAATGGGAAAATTTGAAGTTGTACTCGCTGTGTCGTTTATGGTGGTCGGGGGGTCGTTAATTGCTGCGATGATTAAGGAAACGAACGCTTGTGAACAATCTACATCTACGTCGCACACCTGGTATTGGAACCCGTCACTGCCATTGAAGTTCAGATTTGGTGAATAAGTCACCAAATTTGCAGCGTCGACTGTTGCCGTCCCGTTTGCCGGGTTCGTCTGAATGGTCACAGTCAGAGGCGCGTCGGTCAGGGCGCTGTCATTGGCCAATATGTCGATCGCAATGGGGGTGTCTTCATCTGTAGCCGCGCTGTCATCGCTGGCGAGCGGTTTGGCATCTTCCTGGTTTGTCACCGCTACATCTGGAGCATCCATGCCGTTATAGTTCACATCGTTGCTGATCGCGGGGGCGGTCAGAATCGTGTAAGCGACATCCCCATCTTGGAGGTCATCGGGGACACCTGTAACTGTGACCGTCTGCGGGGTGTCCCAATTGCCGGGGGTTAGGTTTACTGAGGCAGGGGAGACAGTTCCTTCGGTTAAATCCGAGCTGCTTAAGTCGATCTTTACCGGCGAGGTTGGCTGGCTGGATAATGCAATGGTAAAGGTGTCCATACCCCCGTTTTCATCAGTCACCAGGCCTGAAGTCGGAAAGACAATAATCTGATAACTTACCTGAGCCTGGGCGGTTAAGACCGCAGCGCATGTTTGAAAGATGAGGGCAAGAACAAGGAAGGCAAGCCGGGAAAGAGTCGATCTGGTGTCCATATTCCCCTCGCTGCGAGCTTTCATTTAATGGTGCTCGACTACCAGTGTAATCATTATATCAAAATCTAAGGCCAGTTGCATTAATCCTGGGCGTGCTATAATCCGATGGGTATGATCCTTGTTACCGGCGGGACCGGTTTTATCGGGCAGGCATTAGTACGTCAGCTGGCAGAAGCGGGTCATCCGGTGCGGGTCTTGATCCGGGCTTCGCCGCGCTCGCCGAATCTACCGCGCGGCCTACCGGTGGAGGTGGCAGTCAGCGCGCTGAACGATGGGCGCGGCCTGCGAGCGGCAATGGTCGGCGTGGATACAGTTTATCACCTGGCTGGCGGTGAGTGGCGCGGCGCGTATGCCGACCTGATGGAGATCGACATTCGCGGCACGCAGTACGTGGTGGAGGCCGCGGTTGATGCTGGGGTTGGGCGTATTTTCTATGTGAGCCACCTGGGGGCCGATCGCGCCTCCGCTTACCCGGTATTTAAGGCGAAGGCCGTCGCCGAGGAATATATCCGGCGCAGTGGGATTGATTACACCATCTTGCGCACCGCCATCATCTTCGGCGTCAATGATGGCTTCACCATCGGCCTGGCGCAAATCCTGCTTGTGCAGCCGTTATTCTTTCTGGTCCCCGGGGACGGGCAAAACTTGCTCCAACCATTGTGGGTGGAGGACCTGGCAACTTGCCTGACCTGGGCTTTGGACGACGAAAGGACGCGGGCCCAAACCTTCGAGGTTGGCGGGCCGGAATACATGACCTTCAACCAGGTGGTAACCTTGATAATGGGTGTGTCAGGCATCCGGCGCAGGTTGGTGCATGTCCGCCCTCCCTACCTGAGGGCAATGACGGTTTTGTTAGAGAGCCTGCTGCCCATCCTGCCAGTCTCGGTCTACTGGCTGGACTACCTGGCGGCCAATCGCACCTGCGCTCTCGATACCATCCCGCGTATCTTCAACCTGATGCCCGCCCGTTTGTCGCAACGTCTGGCTTACCTGCAAGGCCAGGATTGGCGGCGAGACTTGTGGAAATCGGTCTTGCGCCGCCGGCCGGCTTAAACTGGGACCAGGTGCGAAACGGATTGTATTTTTTCAATTAGAGGGTGCTGTGGTCATGGCTAAATGGAGTTTGAAAATCCTGGATACGCCCCAGGATATGGATGCGGTTGAAGAACTGCAGCGGCTGGCCTGGCCTGGCAGCGAAACCGAAGTAATACCGGTGCACATGCTGATCACTGCCGCGCACAATGGCGGACTGGTGATTGGCGCCTACCAGCCCTCGCCAGCGGAGGACGAACCGCAGCGATTGATCGGTTTTGTGTTCGGATTCGTGGGTCTGGATGCCACTCCCGATGGTCCGCGCCCCAAGCACTGCTCGCATATGCTGGCAGTGCATCCAGATTTGCGCGATCAGGGTTTGGGCTTTGCGCTCAAACGAGCGCAGTGGCAGATGGTGCGCCACCAGGGGCTTGACCATATTACCTGGACCTATGACCCGCTCATGAGCCGCAATGCACATCTGAACATTGTCAAATTGGGGGCTGTCTGCAACACCTACCGGCGGGAGGTGTATGGCGAGATGCGCGATGGATTGAACATCGGGCTGCCATCCGACCGGTTTGAAGTCGACTGGTGGGTGAACACCCAACGCGTGCAGCGGCGTTTGAGCCGCCGCGCCCGCCTGCGCCTGGACCTGGCGCATTTCCTGGCAGCAGGTGCGGAGATCGTTAATCCCTCGCACGACGACCCACAGGGTTGGCCGGTGCCAGCCTCACCCCCTCCCGCGGAGCGGGAAAGGGGAAGGGGGGTGGCCGCCAGGCCGGGGAGTGGGGGTGAGGCGCTGCTCCTGCTCGAAATCCCCGCAGATTTTCTGGCGCTCAAAGAGGCAGATCATGCCCTGGCTCTCGAATGGCGCCTGCACACGCGCGCCTGGTTCGAGGATATGTTTGCGCAGGGCTATTTGGTGACGGATTTTGTTTACCTGCCCGGCAGCCGCCCGCGCAGTTTTTATGTTCTAAGCCACGGGGAAAGCACGTTATAGATAAACCTCCCCTTACCCGGATAACTGATCACTGTTTGCTTTGGGATGGATATTGGACACAGATGAACGCGGAAAGCACGGATAAAGTAAACTACTTTGATAAAATCTGTGTGAATCTGTGGAAATCCGTGTCCTGAAATCACTTTCAATACTAATCACGTAATCCTATGAAAATCGACAACCTAACCCTTTACCACCTGCGCATGCCCCTGCGCACGCCATTTGAAACCTCCTTCGGACGCGCCCTGGAGCGGGATTGCCTGTTGCTGGAGGTCTCCGGCGATGGCCTGACCGGCTATGGTGAATGCGTCGCCGACCGCGACCCTGGCTATTCTTACGAGACCGCCGACACCGCCTGGCATGTGTTGCAGGATTTCATCATCCCAGCACTGGCGAGCCAGGAGATCGGCGGTGCGGAGGATTTCCAACGCCGGGTTTCCCATGTGCGCGGCCACCCGATGGCCAAGGCCGGACTGGAGATGGCTTTGTGGGATCTCGAGGGCAAGCGCCAGGGGCGATCGCTGCGCCAGCTGTTGGGTGGGATCAAGGATCGCGTTGAGGTAGGCGTCTCTGTTGGCATCCAGGATTCACCTGATACGCTGCTCGGCGTGGTGAGCGGATACCTGGAGCAAGGCTACCGCCGGGTCAAGATCAAGATCAAACCTGGCCGGGATGTCGCCGAAGCCCAGGCCGTGCGCCGCGCTTTCCCCGGCCTGCGCCTGCAGGTGGATGCCAACTCGGCTTATACCCTCGAGACAGCGGCTGCCTTGCGACCTCTGGATAGTCTCAGCTTGTTGTTGATCGAGCAGCCCCTGGCGGAGGACGATCTGTGGGATCACCATCTTCTGCAGGCGGAATTCGTCACGCCGATCTGCCTGGATGAAAGCATCCTCTCGCCCCGCCACGCCCGCCAGGCGCTGGAAATGCAGGCCTGCCGGGCGATCAATATCAAGGCTGGTCGCGTGGGCGGTTTGAGCCAGGCGCTCGCCATCCACGACCTGTGCCATGCTCAGGGCGTGCCGGTGTGGTGCGGCGGTATGCTGGAGACCGGTGTGGGACGGGCGGCCAACCTGGCGCTGGCCAGCTTGCCTGGCTTCAGCTTGCCCGGCGACATTTCCGCTTCCGAGCGCTATTACGTTGAGGATATCACCCACCAGCGATTTACGCTCAACCCCGACAGCACGATCACCGTCCCGGATGCCCCCGGGTTAGGGGTGATAGTGGACACGCAGGCAGTTGAAAGAGTCACTTTGAAGAAAATGAGGCTGGACTTGAAACGGGAGACGTGAGCAACTTCCCGGAAGCTGTTGGGCAAAGAGCTTCCGGGAAGTTTTTCTCTTCAAGTCAGGTTACACCTCTTCCACTGGGAATTGGATCTCGGTTAAGAATTCTTCCGGATTCTCGGTCACAAACTCTCCGAACACGGTCGGATCCTCGTATACATTGGCTGTACACAGTAGATACACCTCCCGGTTTGCACCGGTGATGCGGTAGCCGTTGGCCTCAATCCAACTGACCAGGGCAGAGTAGGTCTGCCCGATATTGTCATAACCGCCTTTATGGATCAGTGCAGCTGCCAGATCGATACCCGGCAGCTCTCTCCCCTTTACCCGCCCACTTTCTGGCAGGGGTGTATTCACTGGCGTGGCTGTCTCCAGATCGACATCCTGCTCTCGGTATTCCGGGTCGTGGTAGATGGTGATCGAGGGGCCAGCAGCTTTAGCTTTCCTGGATATCAGGTAGTTAGCCAGCTCGATCCACAGGGTTTGCTGGGCGCCAAAGTTCGGGAGCGTGTCTCGGATGGAGATCACCGTCTGGGGTTCAACTTTTTTAAGCACAACATCATATGTGGACATTGTATCCTCCTGTTCGATTTGCCTCAACCGGGCTTCGATACGCCTCAGGCGGGCCTGCTCCTCCTCCAGTTGATCTTGAATCTCGACCTGCTTCATGCGCAACATGCCGCGGATTTGAGCAGGCGGCAGGTTCTCGTCCAGCAATCTGGCAATCTGCTCCAAGGAAAACCCCAGGTCTTTGAACGCCAGAATGCGGTTGAGACGCGGGATTTGCTCGATGGAGTAGTAGCGGTAGCCGGTGAATCGATCCACCTGAGAAGGATTGAGCAGTCCGACCTCATCGTAATAGCGCAATGTTTTCACGGACACCTGGCTGAGTTTAGATAAGTCTCCGATCTTGAGCATTGTTCTTCTCCGCTGCGGGTTTGTCTATTGAAGGCCTTCGCCCGGTAGTATACATCCTCCAGTAAGGGGAGAGTCAAGAGGCAGATTTGGGATGACGATGGACGAATGACGAACGACGAATGTCTTTCGTCGATGGTCATTCGTCGTTCTTCCTAGTTGCTTTTTCAACCAACTTTATATATACTCTTAGCAGGATCAATTCTCTTTCCTCGAGCCCCGCAGGAGGGTAATTATGCACACCTACGATATTACCTTGACCATTTCACCGAGCCTGCCCACCTGGCCCGGCGACCCGCCCGTCGTCCTGGAGCGGGTGGAAAAGATCGAAGACGGTTCGAACGCCAACGTCTCGCGCCTGGACATGGGGGTGCACACCGGCACGCACGTCGATGCTCCCTTCCACTTCCTGCCGGATGGCAAAAGCGTGGAACAACTCAACCTGAGCCTGCTCACCGGGCGCGCTTATGTGCTGCACCTGCCCGAAGTTGAGCTGATCACCGCCGCAGCCCTGGAAGCGGCGCAAATCCCACCCCGCACGCGGCGGGTGCTGTTCAAAACGCGCAACTCTGGCTATTGGACTCGCCAGGAAAGGGATTTCCAGACCGATTTCGTGGGGATCAGCCCGGATGGGGCCGCATACCTGATCAAGCGCGGCGTGAAGCTGGTCGGCGTGGATTACCTTTCGGTAGCCCCCTACAAGCAAAGTCGCCCGACGCACGAGATTTTCTTGTCGGCCGGCGTGGTGATCGTCGAGGGCCTGGACCTGTCGCGCGTTTCGCAGGGTCGCTACACGTTGTTCTGCCTGCCGCTCAAGCTGGCCGGGTCGGACGGCGCCCCGGCACGGGCGATCCTGGTTGGAGTGTGAGGAAAGGATGAAGGATGAAGGATGAAAGGCTGGCCTTAACGCACTGGGTGGACGGACGGCGGAAGACCATCGACGAAAGACGAAGGACGAAAGGTGATGGATGTATGATCAGCCAACGCTTATTGAGACTGTTCATTTTCATAGTGGTTCTGACGGGGGCAACCGGTTGCAAGTCTTCTGAGATCAACGAGGAAGGAGAGAATGCGATGGCACTGCAAGTGACGAGCACGGCTTTTACGGAAGGCGGGACGATCCCCAAGAAGTATACCTGCGACGATGCCGACCTCTCGCCGGCTTTAGCCTGGTCAGGTGTGCCGCAGGGGACGCGCAGCCTGGCTCTGATCGCCGACGACCCGGACGCTCCGGCCGGCACCTGGGTGCACTGGGTGCTCTACGACCTGCCCGCCGACCTGACCTCCCTGCCGGAAGGGGCCCAGGGGCTGGGCAGCCAGGGGACGAACGACTTCCGCCGGGCGGGTTACGGCGGCCCCTGCCCGCCCAAAGGCCCCGCCCATCGCTATTACTTCAAGCTGTACGCCCTGGACACCCAGTTGAACCTCAAGTCAGGCGCCTCCAAGGCCGACGTAGAGAAAGCGATGAAGGGTCATATCCTGGCCCAGGGGCAGTTGATGGGGAAGTATGGGCGTTAGAACGTTGAAACGTTGGAACGTTGGAACGTTTAAACGTAGATGGGGCAGGATATGATGGCCGAAACGCGCCCACTCAAGGTCTTATTGTGTCATGCCGCGACCGATAAGCCGAAGGTCAGGACACTTTATAGCCGCCTGATAGAAGATGGATTTGACGCCTGGCTGGATGAGGAAAAATTATTACCTGGCCAGGATTGGGATTACGAGATTCGCGCCGCCGTGCGGGCTTCGGATGTGGTTATCGTTTGTCTGACCCGTAACTCGGTCAATAAAGAGGGCTATGTCCAGAAAGAAATTCGCGTTGCCCTGGATGTGGCCGATGAAAAACCGGAAGGCACGATTTACCTTATTCCG
>Ga0209521_10002965_pt1 | contig 13776 bp, 13 predicted proteins | sample Rifsed19ft4_FD_184016 | JGI IMG/M metagenome (GOLD analysis project Ga0209521, IMG submission 184016) | Soil microbial communities from Rifle, Colorado, USA - sediment 19ft 4 (version 2) | ecosystem: Environmental > Terrestrial > Deep subsurface > Rock core/Sediment | place: Rifle, Colorado... | reverse complement strand
CCTTCACCTCATTGGCTGTTGCGCTGGGGGCCGTGTTGCTGGCGTAGACTTTCAGCGTGTGGCCCGCGGCATGGAGCTGATGGACCCCTACGCCAAGGTCCTCTACAAACTGATTGAAACTTATTGTAGGTCGCCATGTACCTACGCCCCCTTTCCAATGTGTGCCGCTAATCGAGCAATCCACGCAAAGAACTCTTCTTGAGATCGATCGTTCTTCGCGACGTTACACTGGCGACACGCGGTTACTACATTGTTGTCCACATACCCTAAGGATGGTTCTATCCTGTCGATTCCATTCAGTGGATTTGGTGTCGCCCCGCAATAAAAACATGCTGATGTCCCCAATTCCTCGAATCTTCCATGGGTCAGCTCATATCGTATCCCTTTCCGTTTCGAGCGACCCTTGTACTCGTTCATCGCATTCCTGAGTGGATTCCTTCTCTGCCATTGGCGAGCATTTTCCGCCTGATGTAGCCTGAAAGTCGAATCCGCGACACGCTTGCGTTTCTGCCATTCACGTTGGTATGCGCGGTACGTTTCCAGCTGCAATGGCGTCATCCTTGCGCGATAAGAGCTGTACGATTCGCCTTTCCTTTTCCGGACCCATCGACTATCGTTCTGTGTTGCCATTGCGAGGTTTCCTCTCGTGATGGTTGAGCGGTTGAATCTAAGCCATTCAGCCGCTCGTTATTCTAAACCTTTCCCCTCGCTATGAAAGCCCGCGTGTTTCTACCTCAAATGGTCCCAGCGTATCGCTGGCAGTCATGTCCAGCGTTGGATCGGCCAGAAGCTTCTGGATCGCCAGCAGCTCTTCGTAAAGACCCTGCTTGTACTCGACGTGCCGATCACTATTGCGAACGGCCTCGAGCTCGACGCCGATCGTAGTCATTCGAGCAATGAGACTGGCCCTGATGCCCATACGTCACTCTTCCTTCTCCCCGTGAAGGATCGACTGTACGTCGGTGTAGCTCTGGGACGCCATTTCGTTCAAGTCGATCTCCTCTTCCATCCTGGGACGCGGGCACGTAATTGCACTGGCCTCAAGTTCGTGGCCCGGCGCAAGTTTGACAGCGGTCAAGATGTAACGATGGGTCTGCATCGCCAGATTGTGATAATTGAACCATTGGCGCTGAGCGTCGACAACATCGTGCGCATGAATTACCAAAGAATCGTGTTCTTCCGGACCGCGCTTTTGTTTTATCGCCCAGAAAAACATCGCAAGCGGTTTTCTGATACGATCCGGGTCGCGCCGAAAGACGTCATCGATGTCCATATCCGGACTCGTCCGAATCCGGCCTGTTGTTTTTCTGGCCATGCGTTCTCCTGTCAGTCTCTCGTGTTGCTACGCAGCGGTTGATTTGATCGCATACCGTGGTTCGATCACTGCGGGTACCCCAAACTCGCTCACCTTCCATGCCCGAACGATGTCCTGCTTGAATTCCCAATCGCTATTGGCCGGGAGTTGCTGGGTGGTCAAGGGCCAAACCTCCATGTACCGGAATGCCTTCCTGAAGTCTCCCATATACCAGCTTGTTTCCAATTCGGAAGCTGCGAGAAGCCGTACGGAAACGTACGGGCTGGTCAGGATTTGCAGATCACTCGCCGTTGCGCCGCCCATATTCGGATTGTTCAGCGGATTCGGGCTGAGCGTTTCGAGATTGGCGGATGAACCACGAACTTGGGTGGCGTTGATAATCCGCCGGGCGGTATACAACAAACTGCTGGTGACGATGATTTGCCTGGCATTGATGACGATCGGCTCTCCAGTCTCCGGATCAGTCATCGCGTCAAAGAGCTGCATCACGTTCTCGATATCCGTGTAATCTTCCAAAGCGTTAGTTGCCCGCAGATTGTCGAAGTTGTGCGGCGCCGTGGTGCTATCAAGATAAGTGGTTGTGGGACTTGATCCATTTCGCTTCCAAGACGTCTGCAGGCCGAGCACCGTGTCCAGGACACGTTTCTCCTTGTTCATCCTCATGGTCGTGCTGATTGTGTTTGCACGATCCAAAAGTACGCCGGTTCGGTCCGCGATGATCAATTCTTTGCTGAGCGCGAGAATATGCCCGCGCTTCACCGGTCTGGGAGTCTCAACGTAGGCCTCTGTGATGCCGGTCAATGGATACGGCTGCGTTTCACCTATGGCCTCGGCGTCGTCTCCGACCGCCGAGATTCCAGCGATCTTCTCGCCATCCAGGAAGGCCGTCGGGACGTTCGTCACCAATTGATCGGCGATAAATGCCGGATTGTTCCAGGCGTCCATGATCTCGTTGTAGACGATCTGGCCGGTGATCCGGCTGAATGCCCCCGTTGTCACGGCCCCGGCACCGGCTTCCGAAAGTTCAGTCACCGAGTAGCCTCCGTCTGGAAGCCAACTCTCGATGATTTCCCGCCCACACCGGTCGCCGTGCGAATCAGTGATGAAATTCTCGAATAATTGTCGCACCGAAAAATCGTGGGGGGCAACGTTTTTCTTCTTGAAGTCGGCCCTCAAGTCCTTCCAAAATTGGTCTTCATCTTCTCTTTTTTTGCGGGCTTGCTCATAGAGCCTGCAGTAATCACGGGTGATGCGATTTGCCATCTTTTTCCTCCAGAGAGACCACCCGACCGCCGCAGGAGAACATCACGGCGGTCGGGCAGTGGGTGACATGCAGTACCGATTACTGCAGGACAAACGTGTTAACGTATCTGCCAGCAGCCGCCGTAATCGACGTCTAGCGTCTGGGCTTCGCCGGCTGACGAATTCTTGATTCCAAAAAACAATCCCATCTCTCCAGTGCCTGCTGCGGGATCAGACAAGGTGATGATGTGCTTAATCAAAAGGCCGTTCGTGTCCTTGCACTGTTTCCAGTTGTAGCCACCATCGGGATCATGGTAGTACGTCACACGCTTATCCGTCGCGGAAACAGCTTCGACGTGAATCATGTAGGACTCGTATCCCGTTCCCACGCTGATATCCGTCGTCGTCACAGTCTGCGCCACAGACGAGGCGGCCGTGGCCTCGACGGCCAAAGTCGCGGCGCCGGAATTCTTGAAGAACATCGCACCGTGATAGGTTGCCGCTGGCCCAGCTTCGTCATCTTGGATTGTGTCGGCACCTGGGGCATCGATCAGTCCGAACGCAAAGGCCGCTGCGTTGGCGCTTACCGTCGTCAGCTTTATCCGAGCGATGGCTTGCAATGGCTTGTCAGCAGCGAACTTGAAAAGTTCGTTGGTTTCCAAGTACGCTTCGCCATTGTCCGCGGTGCCGGCAGTGAGAGTTACAATTCCTCCCACGCCGTCCACATCTATAGCGACCGCGGCTCCGGTGTCCGCTGAAGTCTTGAGCCAGACCGTGCCATCGACGAAATCGATAAAATCGTCAAACACACCGAACTGCCGGATGTTGAGAAGGGCCGGTTCATCGGCGAGAACTTTTGTAGCCATGTTTGTTTCCTTATTGGTTTGCGTTACCGAAACGAACCGCTTACGCTACCGGTTGAAACTTTCCTCCAATTCTCCGCGCAATTGCGCGTACGAAGTTGAACCCTGTTGAGGTCTCGGCGCCATGTAGGGCCTGATTCCAATCCTGGCCGCGTCAGGAAGTGATTCCGCGAAGGCATCCATGTCTTTCCGGTTGGCCTTGCTGCGCAACGTCGTCAACTGTTGCTCGCTCAGCGCGGTCATGTCGATCCGATGGGCGCTGATGCATTCCATCAGATCGGTGCTCTTCTGCAGGTCAGCCAACTTGCTTTCGAGAGCAGTGACCTTTTCCTGTAGATTGATTGCGCTCTTTTTCTGAGATTCGGCCGCTTCCGCTGCGGCTTTTTCGTCCACCAGTTTTTTGTCCGCAACCTCCTTGTCAGCGGCAATTTTCTCGGCAGCGATCTTGTCCGCAGCCGCCTTCGCTTCAGCGGCTTTTTTTTCGGCGTCAGTATCAGTGGCAGTCGCCATGAGACTCTCCCTTAACTCGTCCAGAGAAAGCGAGTCGTCACTGACGATCGCCAGCACCGACTCGCACAGTTGCTGACGCTCGAGGTTATGGGACTCAAACAAACCCTTGGTCGTAGCCGGATATCGAACCAAATCCACGCTCGTCACCCGCTCAATCTCCTCGACAACGCTCTCCCCGTTCTCGGCCCCCAGCAGGCCATTGGCGACATGAGAGAGACCGAGTTGTTCCGGCATGCGCCTGGCGGCTTCAAGGAATTGCGGTGTGTAGGGATGCGTCTTCAAATACTCGAGGTCGCCCCATAAAGCCCGTTCTCCGAAAACCACATTTTTCAGCCGGCCGAACCCGTCGCGCACCCTGCGCTCCTCCACGCTGTGATCGACGTTGACGCCCATCCCCTCATAGAGCCTTACCGCTTTTTGGAGCGCGGCCTCCTTATACCGCCGGCCGTTGCTGCTGATCGTGCCGAGGACTTTCACCCGGCGGACGATGCCGGCTTCCTCGTCGATATTGGCCGTGCTCCAGCCAACTTTTTCCATCAGCAGCATGGCCAAACCTCCATCATCGAAAAACTCGGGCGAACCAACGAAAAAACGCCGTGCAGGGGTGCGGCCCCGCACGGCGTTCGCGTTGACTGGTGTCACGAGCGGTAGCTAGCCGCCAGTGTCGCCCGGTTGTGCTGTTACTTGCCTAATTCTGGCATCCTACCATTTTGTCCAGGTTCGTCACCCTGGGGTTGAAATTCCTTGTCCCCGCCACCAACTGCCAAACCGGCTTTGCCGAGCACGCTGGGATTCAGTTGCTCCGGCAATGGCGGATCCTCTTTGAGCATCGCTTGCTCGTGTTCGTAGTTCAACTCTTCCTTGGCGGACCATGTCTGTTTGCTGACCAGGCCCCGCTGGAAGAGAACGTCCCGGATTTTGGTTTCCTCGAGTCGATTCCGGATATTTACCCGCGGTGCCTTGATCTCAAGTTCGATCCGAGTCTTGAGATCGGCCAAGGTCTGGATTCCCCATTGTGCGAACCGTCCAGCCATGACGGCGACAGCCAGCATCTTCCATTTTGCCTCTGCCATGAACTCGATAAACCAGACCTGCTCCGCCTCAATGGCTTTGACAAAGGGAGTTTCGGCTACAAGGATTGAGTTCCCGCTGATGCCCACGCGGCCATTACGTCTGGTGATCATCGTGCCAGCTGGCGTCGTGACGCACCAAACTATCCCGGAATAAGCGACGCGGCGGATGTGGATGTCGCGATAGATGGATTGCCGCTTGTGATGTTTCGTCATCGCCGGAAAAGCGACCGGATAGACGCCGTTGGACATTTGCTTGTTTATTCGTACAATCAGGCCAGCCCGTACCGCAACCTCCATGATATCGTCGGCGAGCCGCTTGCTGCTGGTGAAGTAAACTCGCATCCCAGTCCTCAACGTCGATCCGTCCCCGGCAATCATTGCGTCCAGCATTGTGTTGATGCACTTCGGAGAGAGCGTCTTCACGAACTCTGGCAGATGTTTGTCGAGTGCGCCACTCCCGCAGTTGGTGATCAACCAGTCCCATAGGCCTTTGTCGTTGCAAACGAAGGAGACGATACCGCGAGCAATATTGCGCCGAGTATAACGTCTAAACTTGAATGGGAGCCGCTGTAATAGGCTCCAGATGTCTTCAGCGTCCGAGCCTGGAGCCTGCGATAATCCGACGGCGTACAAATATTCCTTGCCTCGTTTGACAGCCCACCCTTCAGCAAGCCACCAGCCGAGAAATGCAAGCCAGTCCGCCATTGGGATCTGGCGGTTCTCCATGATCGTCGAATTGAAACCGTTGTATCGTGTCTTGCACGCCGGCAGTACAAAGTGGCCTGGATTCCCCATTTGTTCATCAGGATCGATGTGAGTGGGCAGCCATCGTTGCGATCTGTCGCCTAGGGAATCGGCGCGGATAAGTTTCCAAGGGTGTAACCGATCCATTCTGACAAGCCTGCCTCCTGCCTCTACGTAACTTACAGGAGACGAGACCAGCATCCGGTGATTGGGCGTCACGCAAAAGTCAAAGTCCCGCGACCGGATAAGAACCATGTCGGTCGTCGTGTCATACCGGCGGATCTGGATCGGCTTCTGGAAAGCGAGCCGACCATCGTTGCCATACACGGCTACTAGATCGTCCTCGGTCAGGTCTGCTTGGCCAACCCATCCTCGTGCGGTCAAGGCCTCTGTCCTGTCATCGTGGCATGCAAAATTCGTGTTGCCAGCATTAGAAGAAATGATGAACTCGGGCATGTTCCACCGGACCGCCACATAGCGGAGGATGGCTTGGCCGACGTCGATGAAGACCGCCCCCGTGCCCATCGGGCCCGGTTTGTAGACTTGCCCCGCCCGGACATCCAGGATCGTGCCAGGCAAGTACCGCTGGTACCGGTGGGTCCGAGTTGTCCCGCCGGGCGTCGTGCGGTTTAGCTCGAATTCGGTCTTGCCGCTGCCTAGACTCAGGACCTGGGACCCCGTGGTCCCTGGGGCGTGCTCCCGGATGAAAGCAATCGCCGACTGGACGGTGGCGCCCTCGCCCACGTTCCGCAGGACTTTGTCCGCCCGCCTGAGTTCGGAGCTCACTGGATGGAAGTCGCTCACCCCGCGCTTGCAGTTGGCGGGCACGTTCCGCTTCCCATGGACCATCCTAGCGGCCGGGACCCAGTGCCAGTCTGTCTGGTCGCCAGTCAGGTCCACGAAGTAACTGAGTGGTCTGTGAGGCCTTCCCAGCGGTGTTTGGACCCCGAACCGCCAATTCGTCGCAATCTCGCCCGTGAAGTCATCCATGCCCCGCCAATCGTTCGGTTCCGTGATGGCGTCCGGCTCCCGGAATAGGCAGTCTACCCGGCCGCCGCCGATCGGCTCCAGCTCAAGAAACGGTTCCCCATCCTGGATTGATCGCTCGTGGAACTCCTTCTCGTAAAAACGCCACTTCAGCCGCTCGTCAAACTCGTCATTCCAGGTCTGGACCTCCTCCGCTAAGGCAGAGTCCTTCTTGTCCTTGGGGCTGAAATCATATTCAAACCCGGTCCCGAAGGTGTAGTTGCGGAGGGCGACCTGGGCGCCGATGCCCGCTGGATTCTCCTGGCCGAGGAGCCGCCCGTCTCCGCGAATCTCGGCCAGATCGACCTCGTTTTCATAGATCGGCTCGTTTTTGCCGTCCTCGCGGTCGGAGAGGCGGCTTTCGTGCCCCGTGAAGATTCGAGACCGATACTCAAAGCGGGCGTCATCGTCCAGGAATCCGAGGCGATCGCCAATGACTTCTCCGGATTCGCGCAGTTGCTGGTCATTGCGGAGCTGTTTCAGCTGCGCCCGCGCCAACTCGAGTTCTACTTCCGTCCGGATTTCAGCTAGTTCTTCAATCGCGGTCATACGAAGTTCCGATGCGGCTGCTCCGATAATATCTGATAGAGAGCTTGGTTGCCAACGTGTCCACGGCACATGACTCGGCATCGGCCGTTAACCGGAGCCAACCATCGCCGGCCCCAGATTGCCTCGAATGGTTCCTTGCTTAAGTCACCCAGGGACTCGCCTACTTCGCCGCGTTTGTTGCAGCAGGTCCAGACGCGCCCATCCGGCGTAATGACCGTCTGCAAACCGCTCCATAAACATGTGTTATATCCGTGCCCGGACCAATTCGCATAGGCTTTGAAACGAGTGGCGTCAAAATCAACGGGAATTTTATCACCATTGTCCCGAATATCGAGAGATTTGGCCCACTCGCGAAATCCCGTGGGGACCGCTGGGTTGGCCGCGTCAAATTCGATCGCCGGGCGGAATTGCACATAGGAGGCGCCCAAACTGGCGGCCAAGTCGATCATTTCGCCGGTGCGGCGGTAGTTGTCGGCATGGAGCAGAAATCCAGCGCCGACGGTCAATCCGGCTGCCGCCAACTCTTTGACTCCTCCGCAGGCCGAATCGAATCTGTCGACGCCCTTCGATTGCTCGTAGGATGCCCTGTCAGGCTCGTCCAAACTCACGTAAGCCCACTCGAGATCATTCGCAAGTCTCTTGGCTGCTTCGCTCGTGATGTGGCAGCCGTTCGTATAGAGGCCCTGGTCCAAGCCCTGCCGGTATCCCACTTCCACGATCGCCAGATAATCCGGATGAAGAGTCGGTTCGCCCCCTCCGGTCCACGTGACGGAGCGCACGCCATAAACCGCCAATTCACTCAGAATCTTCTCTGCCAAAGCGGTATCCATCAGATCGCCGACTTCAACCGATCTGCGATTCGCCAGTGGTCCTCGCGTATGCGTGTGCGCAAAGTGACACCAGTCGCAGCCCAACGAACACCTATTGCACAGATCGATCTCCACGTTGATCGGAGGCGCAACGGAGCCTTCGTTGAGAGCGTGCAATCGGTCCAAGTGACCGAGCAACTTCGATCTGGTATCCGTGTAGCTCACTTGATTTTCCTCATTACGAATATGAGCCAATCGTTTTCCACCCATGCTGCGACCCAGCCGTAGTTTCTCAACCAAGCGGAAACATTGACGGTTTTATCTTGGCTATCTGACAACAGACAATCTCCGGTCAGCCCATCCTCTGGAGGATTTAGTCGTGGATCAAGCGAGAAGTTCCACTGATGCAGTCCGTGATATCGCTCATTTCTTCCTTCGTTCGGATGATGGCGCAGGATCAAGTGACCGCCTTTGACTGTTAGACGCGCCATGTTGTCGATGATGGTTAAGGGATCGCCGGCATGATCCAACGAGTTTCGGGCATAGGTGAAGTCAAAGCTGAATGGGAGAAACCAGGTAAGCAAGCCTTCGCCAGTGATCGGCAGACTCATGATAGGCGGATGAATATTCAGTTCCTGCAACAATGATTCGTACTCTCTGGCCAATCTATCCGTAGCCACGATTTCCAACTGCGCACTCGGATGTTGATTGCCAAGGAAACTCATTGGCCCAGCGCCGACATCCAGAATTCGCACACGAGTTCCGGGGCTGATTTTTTCTTCGATCATTGGCTCGCTTAACGGACCTCCATCGCGCCTCCGCAGGAATTCCTCATGGCATCCGGCAAAGCCAGAAACCTTTCCCTCACTGGTCAGCCATTGACGCCAGAAATCGAATTCGCTTTTTTCGGCTGGAGTCATGCGTGCATCGTGCTCCAAATTTTCTGGATTTGATCATGAGGATAGTGAGGGTAGGATACGACAGCTTCGCATCCGTTGTAATGGCTTAAATCTTCGGTCACCAGCCAACCACTTTGCTTGGCCTGCGCGTAGAATGGCGTGCCGGGCTGGGGTGTGCTGATCGAACATTGCCATCGCTGCATGCGGCTGTTTTTCCGCCAAACGTTAGCTCGCCGCATGGTGGCGATATCGCCTTCGGGCGTCGAACCGGGCGCGCCGATCTGAAATGTGCCGAACACCAGGATGCCGAATTCATGGCACCATTCCATGAACGTCTCTAGCTTCTCGAGGAACATCTTCTTCTTGATCGCCTTTCCTGCTGAGTCTTCTAGGCTCTCCACACCGATGCGGATTTGCCGGTATCCGGCCCTGGCGCAGAGTTCAACCAGTTCTCTGGTGAACGTCCAATAGCCACACATCGCATCATAGCTGTAGCAGTTGAGCCGTCGTTCAATCAGCCGCTGACAAAAGTCACTCAGCCATTTGGCGCTAGCATTGTGAGCTTCATCATTGAAGAAACAGCCAGAGAAATCGTCGCCATAGCGGTTCGCCAAGTATTCGATCTCATCGCAAACGCGGTCCGGGTCACGCTGACGATGACTTCGCGAAACGTTCCCATGCCCGCCATAGTACATCGGGACGGCGCAGAACGTACAGGAGAGCGGGCATCCGCGTGTGGCGTAGAGCTGGATCATCCCATCGCAAGGGTTCATATGCTCCCAGTAGTTCAGCCGGCAGATGTCCTCGTCCTCCGGGAATGGAAGCCAATCCAGGTCGATGTACACATCCTGTGATTCAGTGAGGTTCTCGTTCAGAATATTCAGGACCTGCCGTTCGTATTCACCCGCCACCACATAATCCCAGCCGGCCGCTTTCGCCCTGGCTGGATCGGATGTACCCAGTGGACCGGTCAAGATCAGAATCGTACCAAGTGCTTCCTTGCACGGCCGAACTGCGTTGGTCATGGACTCAAATGTCAGAGCCGAGCATTCAGTCACGATCACGTCGGGGTTCAATAGCAACAGTTGCCTGGAATATTCATAACTGTTCCAGCCGAGCGATCGGGCCGTCGGCATGTTGCCGTCAACCATCTTGACGGCCGCATCAGGCAGCTCTCGCTTCAATAGCGTCGATAGATAGGCGAGCTCATATGGGTAGTAGCAAAAGAGCTTCTTGCTGATCCGTCCCGCCAGCCCGTCCCATCGTGACGGAAACAGATTAACCGGCTCTCCGCTATCGAGAATCCCGACTGAGTTGGCGACGATGATCCGCCGCTTTCCTCCACTGTTCGGCCATGATATTGGGGCTCCCTGCATCTTCCCATTCCTCTTGGGTTGCGCCCTTCATCACAGCCAGGGCTTGGTAACCAAGTCGATCGAACCAAGTAAACGTGCGTCCTGATTCAAAAAGATGATTGATGAAATAGAAGTCGGCAGCATAGTCGTTCTTCCAGTTATGTGCTTCCGCTCGCCAAATATCACCGCGAACGATGAAATTGGATAAATCAATATGCCCAAGAATCGGCCAATGTTCCCAGACGGCATCTGTCGGAGTCCGGTGACTTGGAACGATTCCACGCCAGATCACTACGTCCGGATCCTCAGTCATCTCAATGAAGTCGCGCAGCTCCGATACGGCAAGTGCATCATACAGCACGTTATCGTCGCTGAGGATAAAGACATAATCACCATGGACATCCTGGGCATGGTTCTTGATGTCGGTGAACATGCCACCCACACCCAGACTGGCATGATCGTAAATGATCACATGTTCAATACGATCGGCGATCGTCTGCATCTGAATGCTGGCTTTGCACTTCTCCAGGAAATCAGCTCTGCGATATGTCGGTGTGTAAACGCTCAGAAATGGTGTATCCATAGTCGTGTCCATGGTAAGAATGATAAGGTGCCGTGAAAACGGTCTTCGGCAGCATCTGAGGTTTGATTCCGTGGCGCCACATGACGAAAGGCAAGCTGATCTGATCCTGATAAGACCAAAGCATGATTTGGTTCATCCAGTCAGTACAGGCGGCTCGTGTTTCGGACGTGCTGCGCCGGACGAATAGGGTACATTCAAACAATCCCTGATCATCTTGAAAGCCAAGTCGGCGGTAATACTCGAATTGCTCTTCAAGTGGATGTCCGGCATATCGATGCCAATTCAGACTATGGCTGATCTCATCTCCAACCGTGTCACGTTTGGAGTGTCTGAACAATCCCCAATCCCCACCTTGCGTGTTGTCGATCATCCATTCGGCAAATCGGCAATCAGTAATATGGCATGATCCATCCATCCAGATGAACCATTCGTAATCCGTGGAACAGGTTGCATATTCAGGAAGAATCTTGGGAACTTTCGCGCGATAGATATTGCTCAAGTGACTACCGCACAGATTGCGGCATGGCGTAGTCCAGCCTAAAGCGGGTTGTCCGAAGGCTAAGAAATCGCAAGGGATCGTCTGCTGCATCGGCGGATGAAGTACGTCGACACCGCCGTAGTTGGCTGTGATGATGGCTATTTTAGGCATGGCTCATCTTTGGGTTTGGCGTGTGCGACCCAAGACGCGGATTTTGGGTGGTCAATACGGTATTGCCCGGTATATCCAGGCATGAAAAATCCTCGACGCCGACCGCCAGAATGTGTCGATTCTGGCGCTTGATTTCATGGACGAGCCACCAGAGTGAATTACCCACCCAGCAACCTACTTCAACAATCGGCCGCCCATCAGAGGCGTTAACCATTTGCGAATAGATATCAAAAAACTCAGGACAAGGCACATTCATGAGATGTCTTCCTTAGGCACTCACGAGCTCCATGTGATCGTCGTCGTCAATCAACTTTCAACACCGATCATCTCCACTGGTTGATCATCGTTGATCTCGTACAAGCCGAAGTTCGCCACATGCGCCGCCAGTTCGAGAGCCATGGCCAGACTGTCGGGGCCATCGTCGAATTTGTGAGTTGGGAAACCCCGGAGCTGTTCGAGCATGAGCGATGTCCCTGGACTCTGGCTCTTGAACTTCAGAAACCCTCGCGACAGAAACGGCGTCACGGCGCCGCGGATTTTCATCCGCTTGTCTTTCTTCGTGTGGATGCCGTGGATCAGCGGATAGTAGCCGATCTCCTTGCATCTTCTCGCGAACATGTGCTGCAGCACGGCTTGAAAGCCCGTATACTCTATACCTATCGTCTGGGCGCCGAACCCGTGGGCTAGAGCCAGGACTTCGTTGACTTGGCGCTCCGCGTCCCGCCGCTGGATGTCCGCCTCAATGTAGACGTGGCCGCTGGTGGTCACTGATGCCAGCGTGATGGCCGAGTAGTCTGTTTTGTTGTTGTGGCCGACCGAAGGATCAAGCGTCATGATCCGGAACCGCGTTTCCTCCATGGGCGGCCACTGGTCAAACATGATGTGCTTCCCGAAGTAGTGGGGATCCCACTCGCTATCGAGAATCTCGGGCGGCTCCTGCTGATAGAGCGCGTCCCACATCCAAGGATAACCGGAGAGGGCGTACTGCTTCCTCTTCCGCTCCAGCGCCTGGATGGGCCACTGCTCCGGCCAGAGGGCCGCACCGTCATCATTGATGGCCGGCAACCGGATGTGCTCCCACTGCTCGCCGAGCTCCTCGGCATTGGCCCGAATGAAGCCGATCAGATCGTCTCTGTGCCATCTGGTGTTGTGGCTCACCACGCCATTGGCGATGAAGTTCTCTGTTCGATCGACCTCGATGTCAAAGACATCCTCAATCCCTGCCGGGATAATTTCGACGATCCGGTCAGGATCGCCTGCGAATGTATCGAGCGGCCAGTTGCAGTAGTTCCTCTGAGCCAAAATGGGCAATTCCGAGATTACATTCATTACACAGCAGTCCGCGGACCTTGCCTGTGGAGTGGCAATGATCGACAAAAAGCCGCCCATTCTTCTTGTTTGTCGCAGCCTTGCCTGTCCCATCATGGGGCATCTTGCCGCAGATGGCACACCTGCCTCCCTGCTTGTCGGCCATGGCATCGTACTCAGCGAGAGTGATGCCGTACCGATGCTTAAGGTGGGCATTCCTCTGTCTTTCATAGTTGCAGGATGGGGAACGGTATCCACTGGCCCACCGCGTTTTGTTGTAGTGGGACTCGCAATAACCCTTGCATCTTGCCGGCTGATCGCACCCTTCATAGTCACAGGTGATACCGCACCATGTGCCACGCTCCGCCCTATCCGCAGCAAACAGTCCCCCCGCCTGAGATCTCTTAGCCTGACCCATTTGGCCTCGCTCCCACGACAAACAAGGAAAGGATGACGGTAATTTGCCTTCACTGTTTTACCGGAACTCATCCTTATTGCATAGACTGAATCAGGACCATGATTGATCCAGTTTAGGACGCGAGACGTGGTAATTTTCCCATCCTCGTAGGTGGCGATAGCGTCACCAACCTTGATGTCGCGCAACTGCGTTACTGATCCGTCCGCCATCGTGACCTCTGTGTCGCCCGTCATGCAGGCTATCACGATCAAGCTGGCCCCCGGCTCGGCTCGGGTGATGCAGGACGTCAGATACCACTCGATGAGCTTCTGGCGCTGAACTTCGGACAAAGCGGCTTCCACGTCCTTGAAGTAATCGTCTATTACCCCGAGATGGAATCCTGCTCCCATCGTACTTCCCCCGCCGACGCCCGCGGAGTAGAACTCCCCTTCAT
>Ga0209521_10002964_pt1 | contig 13779 bp, 9 predicted proteins | sample Rifsed19ft4_FD_184016 | JGI IMG/M metagenome (GOLD analysis project Ga0209521, IMG submission 184016) | Soil microbial communities from Rifle, Colorado, USA - sediment 19ft 4 (version 2) | ecosystem: Environmental > Terrestrial > Deep subsurface > Rock core/Sediment | place: Rifle, Colorado... | reverse complement strand
GGTCAGCCGGTGCATACCTTCGATCTTGACAAGATCGAAGGAAACTCTAAATCCGAATCTCTAATTTCTAAACAAATCACAATTAGAAATGCGAAAAATGGAGAGAAAGTGAAGACTTTGGATGGCAAAGAATTTATTTTAGATGAATCAATGCTGGTCATCGCCGACGAAGAAAAAGCGCTGGATATCGCCGGGATTAAAGGGGGAGCGGTTTCGGGCATCGATGACAATACGCAAAATGTTCTACTCTCGGCTTGCAATTTTGATCCGATCAATATCCGCCAGACTTCAAAAAGTTTAGGCCTGCGGACTGACGCATCCCTACGGTTTGAAAAGGACATTTCACCGACTTTGGCGGAGATCGCCATGGATTATCTGTCATTTCTAGTCAAAGAAATTGCCGGCGGATATTTGGCTTCTGACGTCATTGATTTTTATCCCAACAAAGCTGTAGCGCCTCAGATCTCTATTTCAGAAGATGATATCAATAGGCTACTCGGCCTTAAAATCAAAGAAAAAGAGATAGAAGACATTTTCCGGAAACTGAGGTTTGAATTCAAGAAGTCCGGCTTCAAGAATTCAAAGAAGCCGAACTTCTATGAAGTGGTGCCGCCAATAGAAAGACGGGATATTAATCTTAAAGAAGATATTGCTGAAGAAGTCGCTCGGATTTATGGTTATGAAAAGATTCCAGCCCACTTGGACACGCCGCGTCCAAGTGGACGCGGCGTGTCTCACGATGCTAATTTCTTAAAGATCGAGCAGGCCCGCAGGCAATTACTCTCGGAAGGTTATTCGGAAGTCTATACTTATACTTTTCAAAACAAGGGTAAAGTTGAGCTCGCCAACCCTTTAGCAGAAGACAAGAAGTTTTTGCGTGCCAATTTGTCGGACGGCCTGAAAGAGAGCATAAATTTGAATATCAAAAATCTGCCACTGCTCGATGCCAATGAGGTGAAAGTTTTTGAAATCGGCTCGGTGTTTGGCAAGGATGAGGCTAAATCCAGCGAGGCTGAATCGCCCGACGCTTCTAAAGAAGCGTTTAGGGAAGAGATCCATGTCGCTTATGGAGACAAAAAAGAAGTGAAAGAAATGAAGCTTGGTGATTACATTAAAGATATCTCTAAAGAATTATCATTTGTACAATCAGCCGAAGATGTGAAGTATAAACCGATTTCTATCTATCCTTTCATCTCGAGAGACATCGCAGTTTGGATGCCTGATGGAGTTGAAAGTGATCAAGTTTTTAAAGTTATAAAGCAAAATGCTGGAGAGTTGCTAGCTAGGGAGCCGAAATTGTTTGATAAGTTCACTAAACCCGCCCGACCGGACGACTCCGGTCGTTCGGGCGGGGAGGGCCGAACTTCATACGCTTATCGCTTAGTTTTTCAGTCTCAAGATAGGACTTTGACCGACGAGGAAATCAACGCCATTATGGCCCAAATTAGCGCTAAAATCGGCCAAAATTCCCTTTGGCAAATCAGGTAAATCTTGCTATATGGGTTACCATATATCAACTGCATTCGGACCATATAAAAGCCCTAAAATAGGCTTTCATTTGTCCTCATTTGTTGATATAATACAAGGGTAAAATGGTCTCAAATAGCCCAACAAATAAAGACAGTGAAAAGAAGGTTAAGTCATACGGAGCCGAGCAAATTCAGGTCCTGGAAGGCCTAGAACCGGTCAGGAAGCGACCCGGCATGTATATCGGCGGGACGGGCATTGAAGGACTCCACCATTTGGTCTGGGAGATTTTTGACAACTCCAGAGATGAAGCCATGGCTGGACATTGCAATCATATCGAGGTCGCTCTTTTGCCCGGGAATTTTGTGCGTGTCGTGGACAATGGTCGAGGCATTCCGATCGATATCCATAAAAAAACTAAAGTCTCGGCCTTGGAGACAGTCATGACCGTGCTTCACGCCGGAGGAAAATTTTCAGGCGAGGGTTATGAAGTTTCCGGCGGACTTCACGGCGTCGGCGCTTCAGTCGTCAACGCGCTTTCTTCTTATACCAAAGCCGAAGTTCACCGTGATGGCGGAAAATATATTCAGGAATATTCTCAAGGCAAGAAAAAGTATGCTGTCAAAAAAGTTGGCAGTTCAAAGCAAAACGGCTCTATCATTACTTTTACCCCTGACACGGAAATTTTCTCCGCCAAAGGCGGATCCGCCTCTGGCGGAAAAGAGATGCCAAGTTTTAATTTCGATACGATAGTATCGAGGATGCGCCAACAGGCCTACTTGGTCAAAAATTTACGCATCACGATTATTGATGCCCGTGAATATGAGGGCAAGAGTAAAATTAATTTGCCGGTCTTGAAAGAAAGTGACGACATTTTTTATTTCAGCGAATTAGGAATAGAAGCGCCTTCCATGTCTTTTTACTTTGAGGGGGGACTGGCATCGCTAGTTAAATTTTACAACCTGACGCAGAAAGCGATTCATGAAAATATTTTTTATGTGGACAAAAAAGAAGGCGATGTCCAGGTTGAAGTCGCTCTCCAATATGTGGACGATATCTCTGAACGCATCGTGCCTTTCGCCAATAATACTTATACTCAAGAAGGCGGCACGCATGTGACCGGCTTTAAGATGGCTCTGACCCGCACTCTGAATAGCTATATTAAGAAGAATGAACTGATGAAAGAATCCGAAGGGGGATTAACCGGCGAAGACGCGCTGGAGGGCATCACGGCGGTCATTTCGGTCAAGTTGCGCGAGATTCAATTCGAAGGTCAGACTAAGGGCAAACTTGGTTCTCCCGAGGCCCAAGGCGCGGTGGGGACGGCTTTTGGCGAAGCCTTAGCCAGTTTCTTTGAAGAGAATCCTGATGACGCTAAAGCCATTGTCGGTAAGGTGATTTTAGCTATGAAGGCGAGAAAGGCTGCCAAGGCCGCCAAGGATTCCATATTGCGAAAGGGCGCGCTGGAAGGGATGACTTTGCCCGGCAAATTGGCCGATTGTCAGACCAGAAATAGGGAAGAAGCGGAGCTATTCATCGTGGAAGGAGATTCCGCCGGCGGCTCGGCCAAGATGGGTAGAGACCGCCGCATTCAAGCTATTCTTCCTTTGCGCGGAAAGATTTTGAATGTGGAACGCGCCCGCATAGACAAAATGCTGGCTTCGAAAGAAGTGAAATCTTTGGTTATTGCTTTAGGCACATCAATAGGCGATACCTTCGATATTTCTAAGATCAGATACAACAAGATCATTATCGCGACCGATGCCGATGTGGATGGAGCGCATATTAGGACCTTGCTTTTGACCCTTTTCTACCGCTATTTCAAGCACATCATTGAAGCCGGGCATATTTATATTGCTCAACCGCCGCTTTACAAGATCAAGAAAGGTAAGGAAATTTCCTATGCTTATTCTGACGAAGAAAGAAATAAAATAATAGGCAAGGCCCAGCCTGAGGAACTTCAGGAATTAATCGTTGAGGCTTCAGAAGAAGCCGAAATCCCGAGCGATTTATCCCGAGCGGAGTCGAGGGAAGTCGAGGGAAGGGAGGGCGAAAATAAAAAATCCCCTAAGATCATCATTCAGCGCTATAAAGGTCTCGGAGAAATGAATCCGGATGAACTTTGGGAGACGACCATGGATCCGGCCAGGAGAGTGCTAAAGCAAGTAAACATTGCCGACGCCCGAGACGCCGACAAGGTCTTTGATATGTTGATGGGCTCTGAAGTTCCGCCCCGCAAATCATTCATCCAAACCCACGCCAAAATGGCGAATATTGATGTCTAATTTGACAAAATCGTTTTCATTTGTTACTATTTACTGTAGGTCTTAAACCATCAGTTCCACCAAAACCAAATATTTATGCAAATAATTATCAAACGGTTTATTCTCGGTAAATCTCTGCTGGAAGATGTTCTGGCTAGAGAAAGAAGGCAAAACGAAGAAAGAATCATAGCGATCCATAAACAGGGATTTAAAGTTAAAGCCCTGTTCCGGGGCAAAGATCCGGCCGGATTGAAAATCAGATTGGGAGATTTTCGGATTGACCGATCACTCGCTGAACTGAAATTTTCAAGCTGGGGCAAGTTTCCCCAAGAAATTATTCCCCATGAGTCAGAATTTCACTTTGAATGCAGAGAGTATGCTCCCTCGCGAAATGAAAACAAAATTTATTGTAAAGTAAACGGGGAGGAACTTGATGAAGATTTTGATCAAGGATCTAATTATGCGTCCTACCTTACCCACAATGAGGCAGTGGAAGTGGCAATCAAAAATTTTGATTATCTCAAAATGCGCAAATGTTTCATTGAATTATCCCCGCAAGGAGATTCAGTCAGAATTGTGAAAGAATTAATGTGGAAGGGTCCGATAAGCCGGCACCCAAAACAAATTCCGCAGTACTCATTGTATGTTCCCACCGTTGAAAGATGTTATCAAAATTTGCAGTCAAATAAGCAGCCAGCAACAGAAAATATTCGTGTGGCAGCCGCTACTTGATAAAAAGATAAAAAAGCCATCCTTTGAACAATCCAGGATGGCTTTTATTTTTGGGATTTAACCGCCCTATTGACAGTATTTCAAATCAGTATATGATTAAACTAAAGTCGTTTATTATTAATAATTTAATTTTAAAATTTATGCCAGAAAAAAAGTTTAATTGGGGCACATTGGTCATAGGTATCGTCATTGGTGCATTAGCTATGTGGGCTATCGGAGCTGCCACCAAGCCAGCCGGCGGGCAGTTTGTAAGAGATAATATTCCACCAGAAATAGCTGTTTGTATATCTCAAGTTATGGCCGGTACCCCAGATTGTAGCTCAAGTGATCTTGGAACATTATGTAAGGGAGAAATTGCGCGAGCGTGTTTCGGCCCAACCTTAGATCGTTAGAGATAAAAAAACACTAAATTTAAAAACCATCTCTTTGATCTGTACCCAAAAAAGTGGACACAAATGTGTCCACTTTTTAGCATGTAGGGATTTTTTATTGATGAAAAAACCTTGACATGGGGACGTTTTTATGTTATCATCTAAACAGATTTTCTGAATATAAACCTTGGGACCGGTTGGTTCCTTAAAAATTAAAAATATGAAAACATTCACAATCAAGCCAAACGGTATTTTTAGGGGTCTGGCTGTAAACAAAGATCCGATTCCGCATCTTAATTTAGGCAAGTTGATTTTCGATAAAAGTATAGAAATTAGATTGCCGGCAGACATTAATGACGCTGCATTCTATGGCTACGACTTAGATGAGGAAAATCAAGGTTGTGTATTTGAGGTAAAAATTGAAAGGCCTGAAGACGACACAGTAAAACTTGTAGTTCAAAGCTACTACATCATGAAAAACGGAGAGTCTTATCTGGTTACTCTGGTGACGGCTGAAAAATCTAAAGAAAAGACAGCAATTATTTTAGTTGATGTGCCGCCCAAATCAGGAGGACATAATCAATACAGCATTGCCAGAAGGATTGGAAGAGAAAAGATCTCAGAATTTGAGAATCTGGATACTGAGAATTCTTTGGCAAGCATTATTGAAATTGGAAAAACTCCTTTCGGAGAAAAGATTCTATTTTCAATAGAACCAGACACATTGATAAAAATTGTCAGAATCGGCAAAAAAGATGATGGCCCGGAATCAATCTTGTTTTATTGGAATGGATACATAACCAGTACCTCTCTTGAAAATCAACAAGAACCGGACATTAAAGCATTGCTTGTCATAGCCGATGAAACTCATATTCGAACAGAGGCGAGCAAAGCCCTTTCATGTAAAAATTGAATGACCTGAATCTTTAATCCCCCTGTTTTTAAACAGGGGGATTTTTTATTTGATTTAGCGAATCATGCCGCGTAAGTCGATTAGGCGCGGTGCTTGATTTCGTCTTCTAGTTTATTTAGGAAGTCGTCGGGGGAGATATTATGTTTCTCGCCGGAGCGGGATTCTACGGTGAGGGTTTTAGATTCCACTTCTTTGTCGCCGATGACGATAGCATAGGGGATTTTGGCGAGTTTGAAGGCTCGGATTTTTTTGCCAAGACTTTCATTATCTAAATTAAGTTCTGCTCTAATATCAACACTTTTTAATTTCTCAGATACTTCTTTCGCGAATTTATGGTGCGCCTCCCCGATCGGTATGACCGACACTTGGACCGGGGAGAGCCAAGTAGGGAAAGCGCCGGCCAAGTGTTCTATCAAGATGGCGAGGAAGCGCTCGATGGAACCCATGATGGCCGCGTGGATCATCACGATCCTTTCCTTTTCGCCTTTTTCATTGATGCAGTTGAGGTCGAAACGCTCCGGCATGTTGGAATCAAGCTGGATCGTCGCCACCTGCCATTCTCGACCGAGGGAATCCTTGGCCATAAAGTCTATTTTAGGCCCGTAAAATGCGGCTTCACCCACGGCCTCAAGGGCAACTTCACCCTTTTTCATAACTATGCTTCGCAGTTCTTCCTCCGCTTTGAGCCAAACTTTTTCAGTGCCGAGATAGGCAGACATATTTTTGGGATCATGAAGCGATAGTCTCGGCGTCAGAATAAAACCGAAAGAGCCGTAGAATGTTTTGACGATATCGTATATTTTGGAAATTTCTTCTTTTACTTGGCTTGGTCTACAAAAGACATGCGCGTCATCTTGAGTGATAGACCGCACGCGGGAAAGTCCGGCCAGCTCGCCTGTCTGTTCGTCGCGATAAACCTTGGTCGTGGAAGCGTATCTTTCCGGCATTTCCCGGTAACTCCACTGTTTTCTGGCGAAAATTTGCGTATGGTGCGGACAATTCATTGGTTTCATGGCAAATTCATGTCCCTCGCGCGTGGTTATTCTAAACAGATCATCTTTAAATTTATCCCAATGCCCGCTGGTCTCATATAATTCTTTTTTCGTAATGTGCGGAATATCGACTCGTTTATAGCCGACCGCATGGCGGAGTTCCCAGACAAAATTATCCAGCAAATCCCTTATCAGAGTGCCATTGGGGGTCCAGAGAGGAAGACCAGCGCCGACAAGTTCAGAAAAGGTAAAAAGGTCGAGTTCACGACCGAGTTTTTTATGGTCTCTTTTTTTGGCTTCCTCGATTTGTGCTACATATGCTTCAAGTTCTTCTTTAGATTCGAATGCCAAACCGTAGATGCGGGTCAGCATTTTATTTTTCTCATCACCCCTCCAATAAGCGCCGGCGACGCGGTCTAGTTTGAAAGAGTCCGGTTTTATTTCTTTAGCCGGATTTTCTAAGTGTCCGCCTCGGCAGAGATCGGTAAATTTGCCTGAAGTGTAAAGAGTTATTTTTTCACCTTTGTCCGCGATTTCTTGAATGAGTTCTAATTTGTATGGATTATCTTTGTAGGTTTCCAGTGCTTCTTTTTTTATTATTTCTTTTGACTCAAAGACTTTCCAAGATTTCAAAATCTCCCGCATCTTCTTCTCTATTTTTGGCAGGTCTTTATCTGAAGGGGATTGGCCTTCCGCAAAATCAAAATCGTAGTAAAAGCCGTTATCTATTGCCGGGCCGATGGTGTTTTTAGCGTCCGGGTACATTTCCAGCACAGCCGCCGCCAACAGGTGAGCGAGCGAGTGCCTTAAATTGTGAAGTTTGTCTGTTTTCTCAGCCATAATACCCTTATATCTTATCACTTTTTGATGATAAACTTGCCTTGACAAATATCCTAAAATATGATTTAATTAAAACAGAAACCGGCCCGAACGTACCGTTCGGTACGGGCGGGTCATTAAAAACAAAAAAATGAATAATATTTTAAATTTTAAACCCAGTTATGCCTCTTTTGGCGCTGGCTATTTTTTAAATCACGAGAAAGAGCAAATAGACGTAATGTTGGCCCTAAGCCAATATGGCGATTTGCCTTACGGCTTTCCTGGAGGTAAAGAAAATGCCGAAGATGGCAAAGATCCTATCAAAACGGCTAACCGAGAGTGGGACGAAGAAAGTAGACTACGACTCATCAACCCCTCCTTGTTCTATACCCACAGGAGAAGGAATGATGATGGTAGTGGCAGTGGTTTTTCTAACTACTTTTATCATTCTCAAGAAGAGGGCAACAGAAGAGAGCCCCAGGCAGCAAAAAAGGATTCGATCAAGGAAGTGAAATGGTTTTCCATGCTCGAAGCCGAAGCCATGCCGCTCAAACTCTCGCATCTCGGGGCGCTGATTGAGCTCTGCTATCACCTTGAAGAAACTCAAAAAGACAGCGAAATGGCGATGGCTTATTTGAAAAAGTTGGCGCTTAAAATGTTTGTTCGCCCCTCAACTCTTTGGGGGACGAACAGGATCAAGGAAAAACCCTATGTGACTCCGTATTTGAATCGGAACCCGAATGGCTACTTTCCTTGGCACTCATTCATTAAGGAATTTCAAGGTCTGAACATGGCCGCCTAAAGTGTTTGATCAGCCGTCCCAATCGAAATTGGGACGGCTTTTTGTTTACCCTGCCTGTCCGCCAAAGCCTTAGCGTCGGCGGAAGTGAAGTCGAAGGGTTGTGTTTTTTATTAAATTTGATACTATATTTGATTATGGTAGTACGAATGCGACACACCAGGGCCCATACGGCCAACCGAAGGAGCCATCACGCCCTGAAAGGCAGGAGTTTTTCCAAATGTGCCAATTGCGGATCTGCTAAACTGCCGCACAAGGTTTGCTTAAATTGCGGTTCATATAAAGGCAAGCAAGTGATCAATAAAATCAAAGAAATCGAGAAAAAGCAGAAGAAAGCCAAGGAAAAGAAATCCAAGAAATAATTTATCAGTAGCTTCATTTCTTAAAATTTTTTCCTCCTGCGCCCTTCCCGGAGTACCGGGCGGGACCCTCGGAGATAAAAAATTTCAAGAAATTTCGCTTACAAAAATGGCCAACAGGCACCTTTCAAGATCAATAGTTCTTCAAACCCTCTTTGAGTGGGATTTTAACGGGCAAAAAGACACCGACATCAAAGAAGCGCTCGGACGCAATATCAAGGAATTCGCGCCCGGTCTTGAAGATTCCTCCTTTATCGAAAAATTAACTGAGACAGTCGTAATAAAAATAAAAATAATAGACGAGATCATCACGAAGGCCGCTCCGGAATGGCCGATAGAAAAGATCTCCGCCGTCGACAGGAATATTTTACGTTTAGGTTTAACTGAGCTTCTTTTTGGCGATCGGGCAGAGGTACCGCCAAAAGTCGCCATCAATGAGGCGATCGAGTTGGCCAAGACTTTCGGAGGAGAAAATTCCGGCAAATTCGTCAACGGAGTTTTAGGCGCGGTTTACAAAGAAATGGGCGAGCCGGGTAAAGATCAAGTGAGCAAGAGAAAAAAGCCGAAATTCGAAACTGATCCAGCCAAAATGCCACTCGAGAAATTAGGCGGGGCGGTCATTTATTCGATTCACGAAGGAGAGAAATATCTGGCTTTGGTGCACGACATCTTCGGCTATTGGACCCTCTCCAAGGGCCACATCGAGGAAGATAAAGATGAAAAAGAAGGCACCCAAATTGAAATTAAGAAAGAGCTGGGTATCGACATTAAAATAAAGGACACCTTGGGCGAGAATGAATATATCGCCACTCATCCCGAGAAAGGCAAGCGCCGAAAGCATGTTTATTATTTTTTAGGTGAGGCAACGTATCAGGATCTGCAATTAGAAAAAACCGGGGGCGGACTCGACGATGCCCGATGGTTCAAACTCGGGGATATACCGGAATTAAAGATTTATGACGATATCTTGCCAATTATTACTAAAGCGATTAGTATTATTGCCAAATGACCGATTTTTCCAAATTTGAGGAGAAAACAAAGATTTCTTTCAAGGATAAAAATTTATTAAAACAGGCTTTCGTTCACCGTTCCTACATCAACGAAAACCCCAAATTAGGGCTAACCCACAACGAGCGTCTGGAGTTTTTGGGCGACGCAGTCTTAGAGCTGGTAGTGACCGAAGAACTCTTTAAAAAATACCCGACTCAAACAGAAGGGGAATTGACTTCTTATCGTTCTGCCTTGGTCAACGCGGTGATTATTTCGGAGGTTGCCCAAGCCCTCGGCATGAATGATTTTCTCCTGCTTTCCAAGGGCGAGACTAAAGACACCGGTCGGGCCAGGCAATATATTTTGGCTAATACTTTCGAGTCTTTCGTTGGTTCGCTCTATCTTGATCAAGGTTATGAAAAAGCTAAAGGGTTTATCGCCAAAAATCTGTTGACTCGCATTGATGATATAGTTTCCAATAAGCTTTGGCAGGATGCCAAAAGTTTTGTTCAGGAAAAAGCGCAGGAACATCTGGGCGTCACGCCGAACTATAAAGTGTTGAAAGAAACGGGTCCTGACCATGACAAGCATTTCGTCATCGGCATTTTCTTTGGCGAAGATTTGATTGCCGAAGGCAAGGGCAAGAGCAAACAGGAAGGAGAGCAGAAGGCGGCGCAGAAAGCATTACAAGTAAAGAAGTGGCTGGAATAGATGTATTTTAAGAATTTAGAAATTAACGGCTTTAAATCTTTTGGCAAAAAAAGTGTTTTGGATTTTGAAAGCTTGATCACGGCTATCGTCGGCCCCAACGGCTCCGGAAAGAGCAATGTGGTGGAGGCGGTGCGTTTTGTCTTGGGCGAGCAATCAATGAAGTCTCTGCGCGGCAAGGGCGGCACTGATCTTATCTTTAAGGGCTCGAAAAATTTAAATAAGCTCAATCGGGCCACAGTAACAATAACATTCGATAATCGGAAGAGAGTTTTCATACTGCCGTCGCTCGGGAATATCAATCTGGATTTTGAAGAGATCTCAATTTCACGTGAAGTCCACACAGATGGCTCAAACCGCTATTTGATCAACGGTTCGGAGGTTCGCCTGAAAGACATTATGGAGATGCTCTCGTCGGTTAATATCGGTTCTTCCGGACATCACATTATTTCTCAGGGCGAAGCTGACCGAATTTTAAATTCTTCTCCCAAGGAGCGCCGGTCTATGATTGAGGACGCTTTGGGGCTAAGGCTTTATCAATACCGCATCCGCGAGAGTGAACGAAAGCTGGAGAAGACCGCGGAGAACATGAAAGAAGCCAGCTTGCTTCGTAAAGAGATCGCGCCTCATTTGAATTTTTTAAAGCGTCAAGTGGAGAAACTGGAGAAAGCCGTTCAAATGAGGATAGAGCTCGGCGGATTTTATAGGGAATATCTAAAGAGAGAGGAAGAATATATAAATACCGAAAAAGGCAAGCTTTCTTCTGAGCAAAAGAAATTGGAAGCTGTTTTGAAAGCGGCGGAAAAAGGACTCCCCTTAGAAACTTCTTCAAGGGGAGTCCTTGGGGAGGCGAAGTCCGACCTCATGGAGGCAATAAATAAGACAGAGAAAGAGCTGGCTCAATTAAGATCGGCCAAAGACGAGCTCTCGAGGAAACTAGGAAGACTGGAGGGCATGATCGAAATGAGCGATAAGCCCGCCCGAACCGATAGGGGCGGGAATGCCGGCAGTGTTGTTTTTTCTGCCGCCGAAATTAAGACTTTCGTCGATGACTTGGAAGAATTTTTTGCTCATGCCGAAAAGGAGGAAAATCTCTTGATACTCAAAGATTTAATTGTCAGAACTCAAAAATTGGTGCAAAATGTCCTTACTTCCAAGCTGAAAACAAGTGCCGGAGCTACGGTTGTAATGAATCAAAATGAAGTTGACGAGCTTATTGAAAATAAGAATGAAATACTCGCTGATATCGGGGACTTGGATGAAAAGGAAAATAAATTGAGGGAGGAAATTAACGAGTTTAGAAAGCGGATTGCGTCGGAAGAAGCCCAAGCTCGGCAATTAGACAAGGCTTCCTTAGAACTGGCTATGCAAAAAAGAGAAATACTTTCTAAATTGGAAATGCTTCATCTGAAGGAAGAAAATTTGGCCAAATTGGAATTTGATTTTGAGAATGAAATTAAAGAAGGTAGCGTACTGGTTGGGCCGGCGATACTCTCTGAATACAGGAGTTTTGTCATTTCCGGAGAAGTCACAAGATTGGAACAGGAGAATTTAAAAAAGAAAATTGAGAGGATCAAAATAAGGCTGGAAGATGCGGGCTTAGGCGCTGGCGAAGATGTAATGAAAGAATACGAGGAAGTTTCCAAGAGGGATCAGTTTTTGGCTAAGGAATTAGAAGATTTAAATAGAAGTATTGAATCCTTAGAAACTCTGTCTCGCGAGCTTGAAGAAAAGCTGGATGTGAAATTCCGCGAAGGCATAGAAAAAATCAACGAACAGTTTGAGGATTTCTTTCGGTTGATGTTCGGTGGCGGCAATGCGAAACTTTTAGTTTCAGCTATTGAAAAGAAAATAAAATTGATTGTTGAAGGAGAGGAAATGGAAGAAGAATTAGAAGAAGATGGAGAAACAGAATATGGCATTGAAATCAATGTTTCTTTACCTCACAAGAAGGTGAAAGAATTGCATGCGCTCTCTGGCGGTGAACGATCGCTGACTTCCATCGCCCTGCTTTTCGCCATGTCGCAGGTCAATCCGCCACCCTTTTTAATTTTAGATGAAACCGATGCCGCCTTAGATGAAGCTAATTCGCGCAAATACGGGGATATGCTGGAGCGTCTTTCCAAGTACTCTCAGTTGATAGTCGTCACCCACAATAGAGAGACCATGTCGCGCGCCTCAACGCTTTACGGCGTCACTATCGGGTCCGACGGCACCTCCAAGCTCCTCTCCATCAAATTCGACGAAGCCGTCGCTATCGCAAAGTAACATTAAGAACCTCTTTCTACTAACTTCTTGAGGTCAGTAAATTAGTAGAATATTTATTCTTCTTTACTGCTTTAATTCAACGGGGGATTGGGGTTGGAAGAAGTCGTTTAATTTGATGATTTTTTCGGCGTGTTTTTTGATGCCCGATTTGTCGACTCTCACTTGGGCGAGTACTCCCTGCATGGTTTCTTTGGAAAAAGCTTGGTCAAAGATAAAATTGCCCAAGCTATAAAGAATCAGGCCGTCTTCATATTCTTCAACATCTTGGATGACATGTGGCCGCGTCCCGGCGACGATTTTGGCGCCTGCATCGATCGCCTTGTGAGCCAGTTCTTTTTGCCGGTCAGTTACTTTTTCATATTCCACGCCGAAATTAAAAGAAACGACTAGGACATCGACGAGGTTGGAAGCATTTTGAATAATTTCCTCGAATCTTGGATTGCTGGCGAGCAAGATACCAGATCGGTTGTCAGAAGCTTCTAATAATTCCGGCCCGACATCAGAGAAGCCCAAGAAACCGATTTGGACGCCATTTTTTTCTATAATTCTCGGTGCTTCAGTTTCTTTGAAATCTACCCCTCCGCCGACCGGCATAATGTTGGCTTCCTTTAATCTTCTTAAAGTGTCGTCAAAAGCAGGCTTGCCCCAGTCGTTGATATGATTATTGGCGACCGAGAGTGCGTCAAACCCAGCTGCCGCGAGAGATGGTAAGGCCTTCGGATCCATGCGAAATGAGTAAAGATTCTTGGAATCCATTCCTTGGTCTGATATTGGTCCGACCAAATTGCCGAAGACGATATCGGCTTCGGTTAGATCATCGACGACATTTTTGAACAAGGCATTGTAATCGCCATTGAAATATCTCTCCACGGATTTTTTCACCTCGCGGTCAAGCATAATGTCGCCGACGAAGGCCAGATCCGCCCAGTTTTTGAAGGCCGGTTCAAGTCTTTTCTCGATAGGGACGAAAGACAAAGCTCTATCCTTATCGCCGTAAAAAATGTTCTGTTTAGTGTAATTCACCAAGGCCATAGTGTCGCGGAAACGATCACTGCTTCTAAGGACGATGTCGGCAATGTTGCGGCCTTCCGGCGTTT
>Ga0209521_10002963_pt1 | contig 13779 bp, 13 predicted proteins | sample Rifsed19ft4_FD_184016 | JGI IMG/M metagenome (GOLD analysis project Ga0209521, IMG submission 184016) | Soil microbial communities from Rifle, Colorado, USA - sediment 19ft 4 (version 2) | ecosystem: Environmental > Terrestrial > Deep subsurface > Rock core/Sediment | place: Rifle, Colorado... | reverse complement strand
CGACCATGGTTAAATGTTTGTATTGTTTTTCCATAACCACTTAGGATAGCATTTTCCTTTCTGCTTTCCCAAGTGTTGCACTTCATTATTGAATGTGCGAATATAAGCTTGCCAATTTCTGTTTGAATTTTGTTTGTGACTTTATAAAAGTGGATGAGTGATGTTGTAGAAATGATATGGGATAGAAGTGAGATTGGCTTTTGCCGATTGCTTGCATAAAACAATTAAGGTTATCGTACCAGAAATCTATATATAAGTCGTATCAGCAGGATTCTGGAGCAGTTACTAATCTATTCACAAACAAAACCTCATTGGTGTATAATATGAGACATGAGATGCAAGAATGTATTTGATGATAGACATTTGCCGAGAAAAGCGAAGGTGCAGTTGCGTATCGCGGCAGTCCTGCGTGTAAATGCCGCATATTGTAAAAAGTTTCTTTCATGCGCCTACCTGTGCAGATGCAATATTATGAGGCTTTGTTAGCTTAGGTCTTAGTAACCTCTGTATCAAAAAGAGTATCCCGACATAGAGAAGGGTGGAAAAAATATGCAAGAATCTGAAAAGCTTTTAAGTTTGGGATTTGACGAATTCGCTCTTTTTTTTGGCACGACCAGTGATGAAATAATAAAATATTGTGATGGTTTAATCAGAAATAAAGATTTCCGTTATCGGATAATAACAGGTAAAGAGAGGGATTTGCTCATTCTTGACGCAATTAAGAAGATTAATTCTGAGGGAATTCCTATATCAGGTAGAAAGAGATATAAAGATTGGGAACAAGGATGGCAAGAAAATTTAATCGAATTTATTCATTCGGACTATGATTTGGATTCTTTAATTCCTAAATATATCAAAAGAAATGTGCCTGCACGACTGAATCTGGAATACATAATACCATTATCGCCAACGTTTGTTTTTGATTATATATGTGTTTTTAGGGCTTGGCTTTTTCAGGCATATCTTTCCGAGGCTGAAATCATTTACGAATTTGGTTGTGGACCTGCATATCATCTCGCCTACTTGGCTTCGTTGTATTCTGAAAAAAAGCTTGTTGGTTTGGACTGGGCTGTTTCTTCTCAGAAAATAATTGATATTATAAGGCAACGATTCGGGTGGAATATTAAGGGATATAGATTCGATTTTTTTGCTCCTGAGAGAGATTTTTTTATTGATAAAAATGGTGCAGTATTAACATTTGGAGCTTTAGAGCAAGTAGGGGCCGAACATCAGCAATTTTTAGATTTCCTTTTGGAAAAATCGCCGTCAATTTGTATTAATGTTGAATGCTTGCACGAATTTTACAATGATGAGAACCTTCTTTCTTATCTTGCATTGCTTTATCATAGAAAGCGAAATTATCTTTTTAAATACCTTACTAAGTTAAAAGAGTTGGAGGTAGAGGGTAAAATTGAGATAATAAAATGTCATTATCATAAATTCGGGAATATTTATAATGATACTTTTTCATATGTAATATGGAGACCGAAGAAACCAATTTAATGTTATTGTTCGTGGGAGGAGACGAAATTGATTGAGAAAATAAATAAGACGAGTTTGGAAGGAGTGTTGCTTATTGAACTTAAGGGTTTTGAGGATCATAGGGGACATTATGTAGAAATTTACAACAGGGAAAAGTATGTAGAGGAAGGAATTAATTTGGATTTTATTCAAGATGATTATTCTATGTCGGCGAGATATGTTTTAAGGGGCATTCATGGAGATGCCGAAACATGGAAGCTTATTTCTTGTCCATTTGGAAAATTTTATTTGGTCGTTGTTGATTGTCGGAAAACGTCTTGTACTTTCGGCAAGTGGGAATCATTTGTATTGTCGGAAGCAAACCGCAAGCAGGTTTTAATCCCGCCACAATTTGGAAATGGCCACTTGATTCTGAGTGAAACAGCGATTTTTCATTATAAACAATCGACTTATTATGAGCCTGCCAAGCAATTTACTTACAAGTGGAATGATCCGATATTCAATATATGGTGGCCGGTTAAAAATCCTATTCTATCCAGAAGAGATGAAGTTGGACAGTATGTATAAAATCCCTATTTGACGAGGTAATAACAATTGATAATTACGAGAACTCCATTTCGTATTTCTTTTTTTGGTGGTGGAACAGATTATCCGGTATGGTATCGTGAACATAGAGGTATGGTGTTAAATTCTACCATTAATAAATACTGCTATGTTACCTGTCGCTACTTGCCTCCTTATTTTGACATGAAATATCTTATCAGATATTCAAAGCGAGAGGAAGTAAAAAAATTAAATGATATCATCCATCCATCAGTTCGTGAATGTCTCAAGTTTCTAAACATAGAAGAAGGAATTGAGATGGTTCATGCGAGTGACGTTCCAGCTCGCACAGGAATTGGGTCAAGCTCTTCGTTTACCATTTGTCTGTTACAATCGTTGTATTCTCTGAAGGGACAAATAGTTACGAAACGGCAGTTGGCTCTGGATGCTATCAATGTTGAACAAAATCTAATTAAAGAAAATGTTGGCTCTCAGGATCAGGTAGCGGCTTCATTTGGCGGTTTCAATAAGATTGAATTTGGAGGGTCTCAGGAATTTTATGTATCCCCAATTACAATAAAACAAGAGAAATTAGATTTTTTCCAGGATCACTTAATGCTTTTTTTTACAGGCCTTCAAAGAAATGCTTCTGATATTGCTGCAGTACAAATAGATAATACTCCTAAGAAAAAAATAGAGTTAAAAGCAATGATGGAGATGGTAGATAGAGCAATAGAGATACTTAATGGAGACATCAGCAATATTAAGAATTTTGGAAAACTACTTCATGAATCATGGCTTTTGAAAAAAAGCCTTACTAAAATTATATCTAACAGCACAATAGATATGATTTATGAAGCAGCTCTCAGTGCAGGCGGCATCGGGGGTAAATTGTTGGGGGCGGGGGGCGGGGGGTTTTTTCTTATATTTGCTTCCCCTGAGAATCATCCGCGAATTAAAGAAAAATTGCAGAATTTATTGTTTGTTCCCTTTCGTTTTGAGACTCTTGGAACACAAGTAGTTTTATATTCTACATAAACATTGTAAGGAGCATGTAAAATGGATCTTAATGTTTTGGTCACAGGCGGCGCTGGCTATCTCGGTTCCGTGCTGATTCCTGTCTTATTGGATCAGGAGTATCGTGTTACGGTTCTTGATACGTTTATGTTCGGACAAAATTCACTGCTCGAATGTTGCTCTCATGAGAACTTTAATGTAGTCAAAGGTGATGCGAGAGAAGAAGATGTCCTGAAGCCTCTTCTTAAAAAAGCCGACATTATTATTCCGCTGGCAGCGCTGGTAGGCGCCCCGCTTTGCAGCAGGGATAAAATAGGCACATTAACCACAAATAGGGATGCGATAGTGTCTATAGTCAAGCTTGCCTCTGTGGAACAGATGATTTTGATGCCTACAACCAACAGCGGATACGGCATCGGCAAAAAAGGCGTGTACTGCACCGAGGAGACGCCTTTAAACCCCATATCCCTATATGGAAAAGCAAAGGTTGAGTCGGAAAAGATAGTTCTTGACAGGGGTAATGCCGTAAGCTTCAGACTGGCTACGGTCTTCGGCATGTCTCCAAGGATGCGACTTGATTTATTAGTGAATGATTTTACTTACAGGGCAGTTAAGGACAGATTTGTGGTAGTTTTCGAAGGGCATTTCAAACGGAATTATATCCATATTCGCGACGTTGCGAGGGCGTTTATCCATGCGATTGATAACTTTGATAAGATGAAAAACGAACCGTATAATGTGGGTTTGTCTGATGCAAATCTCTCAAAGCTTGATCTATGCGCAAAAATAAAAGAACATATTCCTGATTTTGTGTATTTAGAGTCACCGATAGGGGAGGATCCCGATAAAAGGGATTATATTGTTTCTAATGAAAAGATAGAGAAAACCGGGTTTAATCCTATGTATTCGCTTGATATGGGAATCAGGGAACTCATCAAGGGGTATAGGATAATTACAAACAGTAAGTATAGTAATGTTTAAAGACTCAAAGATTTATGTTGCAGGGCATACAGGTTTATTAGGGTCGGCAATATTAAAGAGATTAAAATCAGAAGGGTATCGCAATATATTAACTATAACTCATAAGGGGCTTGATTTAATAGACAAGAAATCAGTAGATGATTTTTTTAAAAAAGAGCAGCCTGAGTATGTATTCCTCTGCGCCGGATTAACAGGGGGCATAATAGCCAATAAAACCTATCCAGCAACATTCCTTCATACGAATATTGCCATTCAGGACAATATATTTCAGGCATCTCATACATATAATGTAAAACACCTCATTTTCTACGGCTCATCATGTGTTTATCCTAAGAATTGTCTACAGCCAATAAAAGAGGAATATTTGCTGACAGGAGAGATAGAGGATACAAGCGATGCCTATGCAGCCGCAAAGATTGTAGGCATAATTGCATGCAAGTCCTATAATAATCAATATAAAACCAATCGTTTTATTGCCCTCATCCCCAATTCAATGTATGGACCAATGGATAATTTTGATTTGGAAAACTCCCATGTATTGTCTGCTTTGATAAAAAAAATTCACGAGGCAAAAATCGGAGGGTGGGATAAGGTCATACTGTGGGGGAGTGGAAATCCAAGAAGGGAATTTATTTTCAGCAAAGATGTGGCTGATGCCTCTGTCTTTGCCATGAAAAATGCAGGAAGATTTCAGAATACCCAGTACAATTTAGGGACAGGAATTGACTATTCAATAAGAGAGCTTGCTGAAATTGTGTCACGGATTGTAGAATTCAAAGGGGAGATTGAATGGGATACAGGCAAGCCGGATGGTGCATCCAGAAAACTATTGGACAGTTCAAAATTCTTGAACTTGGGATGGAAACCATCAACTACCCTTGAAGAGGGACTGAAAACAACTTATGGATGGTATTCAAAAAATATCCCCAAAACGGCATGAACAATAGTATGATTGAATTTCTAAAAGATAAGGCTAAGTGGGTAAGGAAAGAAACTCTGAATATCCATAGAATCGCTCCGGAGACAAGATTGGCATCTTCTCTGTCCTGTGTAGAAATATTTGTTGTTTTGTATTATGGAAAGGTTCTCAGTTTTAATCCATCCGATATACAATTGCAGGATAGAGACAGATTCATTATCAGTAAGGGTCATGGTGCAATCTCATTTTACCCCATACTTGCTGACCTTGGTTTTTTTGATAAGCATGAGTTAGGTAGGGTTTGTAAGGAGGGTTCATTTCTTGGCGGTATTCCTGACTGCATCATCCCTGGATTTGAGACAACAAATGGTTCTTTAGGACACGGATTGGGAGTTGCTTGCGGTATGGCTTTGGCACTGAAGAGAAAAAATAGGAATGAAAAAGTATTTGTATTGATTGGTGATGGCGAATTATATGAAGGCTCGGTATGGGAAGCTGTTATGTTTGCCGGAGAACACAAATTGGATAATTTAAGGCTTATAATTGACAATAATAAAATCTGCATGCTCGATTATTGCAAAAATATTTTGGATTTGGATCCCTTGAATGAGAAGTTTAAGGTTTTTAAATGGGATGTAGAAGCAGTTGATGGCCATGATGTAAAGCATCTCTATAACACCATGATAAAATTTAAGGAAGATAGAAATGATAAGCCAAAGGTGATTATAGCAAATACGGTAAAAGGTAAAGGTGTCCCATCCCTTGAGACAGACCCATTAAGTCATATTAAGGTCTTAAAGGAAAATGAAATTGAAACGGCAATTGCAGGTTTGAAATGAAGTTAGAAATAAAAACAATGAGAGATGTCTTTATAGAAGAGATTTATAACCGTATGCACGAAGATAAAAATATCTTTTTTCTATCAGCAGATTTCGGATCACCAAAACTGGATAAATTGAGAGTGGATTTTAAGGATAGATTTATAAATGTTGGTATTGCCGAACAAAATCTTATAAATATCTCAACAGGCCTGGCATTGGAGGGTTTTACAGTATATGCCTATGCTATAGCTCCATTTTTAACGATGAGGGCTTATGAGCAGATAAGGAATAATCTCTCATTATTGTCTCAAGTTAAGGAGATTAATGTAAATCTTATCGGAGTCGGGGCAGGTTTTAGCTATGATGTATCTGGACCAACGCATCATTGTCTTGAGGATATTACCATAATGAGATCCCTTCCTAACTTTATTATATTTTCACCAAGTGATTGGGTTTTGGCTCAATGGTTTACGGATTATTCAATTAAGGTTAAAAAGCCTAAGTATATAAGGTTTGACGGGAAACCATTGCCATCGCTTTACAACAAGTCAGAAGATATAGGGCTGGTAGATGGATTAAGGGAATTGAAAAGGGGTGAAAAAGTTTGTCTGATTTCAACAGGGTATATGACGCATCGAGCTATAAAGGTTGCAGGTTTGTTAAATGATTCAAATATTAATATTGGAGTCATTGATGTCTTTTTACTGAAACCATTTCATGGGGATTTATTTCTGAAATTAATAGATAGATATGATTATCTTATAACTCTTGAAGAGGCCTTTATAAATAAGGGAGGATTGGATAGTCTGGTCTCGTGCATATTAGATAGAAAAAACTCGAATATAAGATTGAAAAGGATAGGCATTGAAGATGTTTATACTTTTGATATGGGGAGTAGAGAACATTTACATACGCTAAACAGATTAGATGAAGAAAGTATTATGCGGACAGTTAAAAATATTTTAAAGGATTAGAAAAATAGATGGGTAAATTAGATATAGTTCTTATCAACCCGGGTGATAGAAAACAAGTTTATCAAGATTTGGGGAAAGAATATTCTGCAATTGAACCCCCTTTCTGGATTGCAGTGATTGCCTCATATTTAAGAAATAACGGTTTTTCTGTGGCAATTATCGATTCTAATGCAGAAAACATCACTCATGAGGAGACCTCACTGCGGGCCAAAGAATTGAATCCGCTTTTATCTGCTGTGATTGTATATGGCTCACAGCCTTCCGCATCCACACAGAATATGACAGTTGCAGAAAAGATCTGCAAGGCACTCAAAGAAAATACATCTTCAAAAGTAGCTATAGGAGGTCTTCATCCGTCAGCACTCCCCGGACAAACCCATCCACTTTAGAGGCAAAGGCGGATTTTGTTATAGAAGGTGAAGGACCATATACATTAACAAGTTTAATTCGGGTATTGAAGGCAGGAAAAACTGATTATTCAGTTGTCGATGGTCTCTGGTATTACAAAGACGGTAAAATTAAAAATAATCCAAGAGCGTGTCTTATTAAGAATCTGGATGAAGTGTTGTCTGTTGCTGCATGGGATTTACTCCCCATGGAAAAATACAGGGCACATAACTGGCACTGCTTTGACAGTCTTGAAAACAGGATGCCCTACGGGGCAGTATATACAAGCCTTGGGTGTCCGTATTCATGTGCGTTTTGCTGTATCAATGCACCTTTTGGCAAGCCTGGGATAAGATACAGAAGCCCTGAATTGGTTGTTGAATAGATGGGGGTATTGATAAGGGATTATGGAATAGGAAATATCAAGATTGTGGATGAATTATTTGTTCTGAGTGAAAGACATTATATGTCCATAGTAGATTTACTGATTAAGAAGGGTTATGACCTGAATATCTGGGCATATGCAAGGGTTGATACTGTAAAACTGGAAAATTTGCAAAGTATGAAAAAGGCTGGAATTAACTGGCTTGCCCTCGGTATTGAATCAGCTAATCCTGATGTAAGGGATGGTGCTGAAAAAAGGATGAGAGTAAGGGATATAAAGAATGTTGTGCAGGCAATGCAGCGCGAAGGCATAAAAGTGATAGGTAATTATATCTTTGGTCTGCCAGATGATAATCCCGGCACAATGCAGGAAACCCTTGATATGGCAATGGATTTGAATTGTGAATTTGTAAATTTTTATTGTGCCATGGCGTATCCAGGGTCAAAACTTTATGATATTGCACTTAGAGAAGGGTGGGAGCTTCCAAAAGAATGGTATGGTTTTTCACAGCACTCCTACGAAATGCTTCCACTTCCAACAAAGTATATCAGTGCAAAAGAAGTTTTGAAATTCAGAGATGACGGCTTTCATAAATACTTTGAGAATCAAAAATATTTGGATATGGTTGAAAATAAATTTGGACCACACATCAAAAAGCATATCGAAGAAATGACAAAGACAAGACTCAAGAGAAACTTACTTGAAAATTAAACAACATACAATTTTTCACCTATAAAGCAACACAATCCTAGCAATGATTGAATTCGTTCTTAAAAACATCAAAGAAGGTTTTGGAATGGATAAGAATGCAATTTTAAATAATTACATTGAACTTCAAACAGTTTTACGTAATGGAAATTTAAATTTTTAGCGGTTTTTGGGTTAAAAAAGAGATCCATATGATGTACACAATAATAATACCGACAAAAAATCGGTCAGATTTTTTAATTAGGTTGCTTAACTACTTTGCTGATACCAATTTTAAGCATTGGATACATATCGGTGATTCAAGCAATGAGTTGCATGTTAAACGGCTGAAGGAAATAATAGAAAAATTAGAGGATAAACTTAATATTATATATCATGAATACCCTGTCCTAAATGTATCTAAATGTACTAAACAATTACTTCAAGAAGTATCTACACCATACGCCTCTTTGTTGGCTGATGATGATTTTTTAGTTCCAAAAAGTTTAGAGAGTTGTATTGATTTTTTAGAACTGAATCCAGCGTATATTGCGTGTCATGGTATTGGTGCTGTTTTTCGTCTTAGGCAAAGTGGACCATATGGTCAATTTGATAATATTTGGGAATATCTGTTGCCTTCAAGAGAAGAAGAAACAGCGTCTAAAAGGTTTTTAAATCATTTATCAAATTATTCCAATAATTTGTTTTCCGTATATCGTACTCCTATTTTAAAAAGGACGTTTGAAAATGATGCTATACCTGATACATCTCTGGGAGGTGATTTGTTGCCAAGCTGTCTTGCATCAATTCTGGGTAATAGCAAAAAGCTTGATTGTTTCCATATAATACATCAAACGCATAAACAGCAACAACCTATAGAACATTATGATTGGATTACAAGTCACAACTGGTTTCCATCATATCAAATTTTTTATAATACTCTATCGGAAGAATTAATGAAACAGGATGGCATTACGATTGGTGAAGCACATGCTGTTGTAAAACAAGCATTCTGGGCACATCTGAGGTACAAGTCAAATCGCCATTTCCAAAACCGTTATGGTTCCTTGGGGGCTTTGGGATGCGTCGAAAGGATAAAAGAGGAAATAAAACATATACCGTGTGTAAAAAATATGTGGAATATAGTGAAAAATATACAATACAAGATTCACCCTTCAAATCATATTACATTACCTGCACTTTTAAATCCTTCTTCGCCGTATCACGCGGACTTTATGCCCGTCTATCGTGCGGTTGCAGAAGACCTTTAATGGAAGTTCTTGTTAAGATGAAAGACTAGGATGTCATTATTGATCCAGTTACTAAAAAGTTGACTTTCTATTCAGGGAGGTACTTATAGTGAATTTTTTGTTTGTTGTTCCTAAGATTGCTAGGGCAGGAGAATCGTATTTTTTCCCGATTGGTTTTGGCTATGTCGTTTCATATATGAAGCATAAAGGTTTTAATGTGTTCTGTCTGAATCTCTGTCACTATGATGCCTCAATCGAACAGCAATTGCACAAATGCATTAAGGACAAGCATATTGATGTCATATGCACCGGAGCAATGTCTTTCTATTGGAACGAAGTCAGCGAGGTTGTAGAAATTGCAAAGAAAATAAACCCAGAAATTATAACAGTCGTAGGCGGAGCGATTATTACCGCGGACCCAAAGCTGGTCCTGGAGAATATGAAGATTGATTACGGGGTTATAGGTGAAGGCGAAATTACGATGGCTGAGCTTGCCGCTGCGTTGACAAGCGATGGGGATATAGGCAAGGTAAGAGGGTTAATTTTTCACGATAATGATAACGGCTTGACTGTTACGGCGCCAAGGGAAGCAATATCGGATTTGGATTCACTGCCGTTTCCTCATGATGAAGGTCTTGAATATAGCAAATGGCTTTCTATAAAGAGGGTGGAACTGTCGGGGGTTGGAGCTCTTTTTCATGATATTGACGAAAAAGTGAGGCTTCATGAGATTATTACAGCGAGATCATGCCCTTACAATTGTACATTTTGCTATCATCCTCTTGGTCAAAAGTACAGACAGAGGTCGCTTGATAATGTTTTTCAAGAAATTGACTATCTTGTCAGAAAATATAATACAAATGTATTGAATATTCTGGACGAGCTTTTCTCTTTTGATGAAAAAAGAGTATATGAGTTTGCTTCTAGAATAAAAAAATACAACATCAGATGGATGGCACAGTGGAGAGCCGATAATGTGAATGAGAAAATGCTCAAAATATTAAAGGACTCTGGCATCTTGACACTTGGAATAGGTGTGGAGAGTATGAGCGATAAGGTTTTAAAGAGCATGAGAAAGCATACCACAAAAGCCGATGTTGATAAGGCATTTAAGCTGGCAGGCGATGCCGGAGTAAATGCCGGAGGCAATCTAATCTTCGGTGATCCTGAAGAGACAGAGGAAACAATTAAAGAGTCACTTGATTGGCGGATAAAACATCCTGAGTACGATATCCGTCTACGTTGGCTTCTCGCAGTGCCAGACTCTCAAGTCTGGAGACATGCAATTGAGCATAATCTTATTAGTGATAAGGTGCGGTTCATCAAAAGCAAATTCCCTGTAATAAATCTTACTAAGATAAGCGACCGCAAGTTCAATAAAATTAGAAGAAGGATTATGTATTTAGACTTTACCCAAAATCTTTTTGTGAAAGGAAAAGTATTGTCTTCAAAAAAGGAATCTGATACATAAGAAGGGAAACCTATTTATGCTTTCACGGTTGAGTGTCCATTGTGCCACCAAATTTCCAGGTATAAAAACTCCCCGGACTCAATTATGCTTAACACACTAGTGATATGCAAGCATTGTTGTCGTCGCCTTAGAATAAAGACTAAGAAAGCTTTTCTGGACGATTATAATGTCATACATGGATTTTTCTATTACCTACTTTTTACGTATCATATTTATTTGGAAAGATTCGTTTTTTTCAGATACTTCTATAATATAGCTAAAGGTTTTAAGAGAATAATGAAGAAAAATTAGTAGAATATTCTTGTTTTACAATTTTACGCTAAGACGCTTATTGGAGCATCCTGCTTCCCGGAGATTATTGAATAGATAATCGCGATAAGTATTCCACAATTTATTCTTATATGTCTTTCATTGTAAGCATTAAAAAGGCTTAAGGGATGCCAACTCTGCACAAATTATTTTCTATCTTAACCCGACGGGAAAAGGTTCAAATTCTTATTCTCGCAATATTAATGCTTATTGGCGCAGCCTTAGAAACATTTGGAATAGGTTTTATTGTTCCTTTTATTAGTCTGGTAAATAATCCTCAACTGATACAAGAGCATAAAAATCTGTTTTTGTTGTATAGCTTATTAGGGTTAGGATCATTTAATAAATTTTTAATTTTTATTGGCATTACCTTTATATTGTTTTATCTTTTTAAAAATGTATATGTGTTGTTTTTGTATTTTATGCAATTCATATTTATCTTTAGTAGGCAAGCATTACTGTCAGCTCGCCTATTTGACACATATTTGAAGAAACCATACGTTTTTCATTTGCAAAAAAATTCTGCAGAATTAGTGAGAAATGTTGATAGCGACGTTAAACAGTTTTATGTTAGTGTGCTTCAGCAATTATTAATTTTATTTACAGAAATTTCAGTAACTACAGGTATTATTGTTTTACTTTTTTTCATAGAGCCACATGTAACTTTAATAACTATTCTAAGTTTAGGAATATGCTTTTTAACTTTTAGGAAAGTTTTTCATACAAAAATAGATAAAATCAGCAAAAAAAGACATTATATTTTAGGACAACGATACAAATTACTTAATCAGGGTTTCGGAACCGTTAAAGAAATAAAAGTAATGGGGAAAGAGAGTTTTTTTACAGGTGTTTTTAGAGAGCTTTGTATTTCTGACAGTAGGTTAAATGTTGCAATTAACATAATAAATATAATGCCGAGAATAATTCTTGAAACCGTATTTGTGGTGGGCATTTTAGTTGTTATTTTGATTGCATTAACAAAGAGTGGCGGCATAAGTAATGTCATGTCCATTTTGATACTATTTACTATGGCCGCCTTCCGTTTGATGCCTTCTACAAATAGGATAAACGTTGCGTTAGCATCTATACGAAGCGGCAAGGTTTCTGTAAATCAGCTTTATGAGGATATGATATTTGATACGGGGAAAAAGTTTGATATAAATAATAAAAGTTCAATAAATATTAAACGAGCGCATAACAAAAAGTGTCATTATATAGAATTAGTGAATTTATGTTACAGATATCCTAGCGCGAAGCATTTTACTATTAAAGATGTTTCATTAATTATACCAAAGGCATCATCTGTGGGACTCATCGGACCATCAGGGTCAGGCAAGACTACGTTAGTTGATATTATTTTGGGGATTTTAATTCCAACAGAGGGGATGGTAGTTGTAGAAGGTCAAAATATTTTTTCTGATCTGTCTTCATGGCAGAAGAGAATAGGTTATATTCCCCAGACAATTTCCTTGTTAGATGACACTGTACGCAGAAATGTTGCTTTCGGTGTGCCAGACAATGAGATTAATGATGATCAGGTATGGAAGGCGTTAGAGTCCGCACAGCTTAAGAACTTTGTTGAGAGTCTCCCCGTCAAACTTGAAACATCAATTGGAGAGCGAGGTGTCCGTCTTTCAGGCGGGCAACGGCAGCGTATCGGTATAGCACGTGCTCTTTATTATAATCCGAAAATTTTGATTCTTGACGAAGCGACATCGTCTCTCGATAACGATACTGAAAAAGAAGTAATGAAGGCTATAGAGGCATTGCATGGAGAAAAGACATTGATAATCGTTGCTCACCGGCATAGTACCATTCAGAACTGTGATATTATTTTTGAACTGCGGGGCGGAAAATTAATTCGAAAAGTTGAAAAAGAACAGATACTTGCACATTAGAGATACAGTTAACTTAATGTATGGGGCATTTATCTAAAAAACTCCGGTGCGGAATAGTTCTCCTGATGGTTGTGTAATTTTATGTTCTATAATTATTATATGCTTAGGTAACGTTAGTCATTATTATAAATGTATTACAGGAAATTGGGTAAAACCGGGCTTAATGCTTCTGTAATTGGATTTGGCTGCAATCAAATCGGCTCTGGCAAAACAGGCTATAAAGATTTTGCACGTGCAAAAGAGGCGTTATTCCTCGCCCTTGATAAAGGGATTAATTATTTCGATACAGCAGACGTTTATGGAGAGAGGTTGTCTGAAGAATGGCTTGGCCGTATACTCGGTTCGGAAAGAGCAAAGGTAATTATATCAACGAAGGCCGGTCTGACCGGTGATGGCGGAAGAAATGGCCATCCTGACCATTTAAGAAATTCACTAGAAAACAGTTTGAAAAAATTGAAAACAGATTACGTTGATATGTTCTATCTTCATCGTCCTGATCCGAAGATTCCTCTTGCTGAATCTATCGGTGGTATAAACAATTTGATCCGTGAGGGAAAGGCACGCTTCGGGGGAGTATCCCAACTTTCTCTGGAGGAATTAAGAACAGTAAAAAATGATACTGCTGTTTCATGTGTGCAGTACTGCTTAAATTTTT
>Ga0209521_10002960_pt1 | contig 13791 bp, 9 predicted proteins | sample Rifsed19ft4_FD_184016 | JGI IMG/M metagenome (GOLD analysis project Ga0209521, IMG submission 184016) | Soil microbial communities from Rifle, Colorado, USA - sediment 19ft 4 (version 2) | ecosystem: Environmental > Terrestrial > Deep subsurface > Rock core/Sediment | place: Rifle, Colorado... | reverse complement strand
ACACGGTGGCGCCGTTGGCGGCGACGCGGCTGACGGAGGAGCTGTTGCCGGATGAGATGAGGGGAGCGCTGAAGCCGGAGGCGGTGGCGCCGCTGGTGATCTATTTGTGTTCCGAAGAGTGCCCGGCCAGTGGCGGAGTCTATAGCGCCGGTATGGGTCATTTCAGCCGGGCGGCGATCCTCACAGGCCCGGGCGCCGTTCTTGCGGAGAGAGATTGGCTTCCGACTGCGGAAGAGGTCGCCGCCAACTGGGCCCAGATTATCTCCCTGGCCGGTGGTCGGGAATATCACGACGCGAATGCGGCCTTGGGAGGGATGCTGGCCGGTCATCCTGAAAAGGCATCACCAGGAGCGCCGAAGGCGGCAGCGCGAGACGGCAACGCGGCGCAGGTGTTCGAGCGGATGAGCGAACGGTTCGACGCTCGCGCCGCAACCGGGGTGGAGGCCGTGTTTCAGTTCAGCATCTCGGGAGCCGGAGGCGGCGAGTGGCATGCCGTGGTGAAAAACGGCGCGTGCCAGATCGGGCAGGGAAAGCACGCGAAGCCGACGACGACGCTGAAAATGGCCGACGAGGATTTCCTGGCGATGGTGGGAGGAAAGCTGCCCCCGATGAAGGCCTATACCTCGGGCAAGCTAAAGATCGAAGGGGATCTGATGAAATCGCAGCTCGTGCAAAAGCTCTGGCGACTCTAGGGCGCAGCCAAACGAACGGGGAGGACGCGACATGACCGGGATCATCTCCTACGGAGCCTACATCCCCCGGCTGCGCCTCAACCGGATGAGCATCTACCAGCAGATGAGCTGGCTCACCCCCGCCACCGTGATGGTGGCGCAGGGTGAACGCTCGATGTGCAACTGGGACGAAGATAGCCTCACCATGGCGGTGGCGGCGTCGAGGCATTGCCTGGCCGGCCTCGATCCCTCGCGGGTGGACGGCCTCTACCTGGCCTCGACGACCCTTCCCTACGTCGATCGCCTCAACTCGGGCATTGCCTCGACGGCGCTCGCGCTGCGGGACGATATCCGCACCGCGGACTTCACCTCGGCGCTGAAGGCCGGCACCTCGGCCCTCGCCGCCGCGCTCGACGTCGCCGCCGCCGGGGCGGCCCGGCAGGTGCTGGTGGCGGCGGCGGACGCGCGCGAGGCCAAGGCCGGCTCGTTCTACGAGATGTGGTTCGGCGACGGCGCTGCCGCGTTGCTCATCGGATCCGATAATGTGATTGCCGAGTTCAAGGGGTCGTACTCCCTCTCCTACGACTTTGTCAGCCACTATCGGGCGGCCCAGCGGCGCTTCGACTACACGTGGGAGGAGCGCTGGATCCGTGATGAGGGCTATTCGAAAATCATCCCCGAGGCCGTGAGCGGGCTTCTGGCCAAGCTCGGCATGACGATGGCCGACGTTCAGAAGCTGGTCTTCCCCTGCTTCTTCAAGCGCGAGCACGCCGGGATCGCCCGGGCCCTTGGTGCGTCGCCGGAGAAGATCGGCGACAATCTCCACGAGGCCTGCGGGGAGACAGGAGCGGCCCATCCCCTGCTGATGCTGGTCGGGGCGCTTGAGCAGGCGAAGCCGGGAGAGCGGATCGTCGTCGCCGGCTTTGGGCAGGGGAGCGACGCGCTCTGCTTCGAGGTCACCGAGGCCATTCTGGGGCTGCCGAGAAGGTTTGGCCTTCAGGCAGCCCTGGCCAACAAGAAAACCACCGAGAACTACATGAAGTATCTCAAGTTCCGGGACCTCGTGATCACCGAGACCGGGATCCGAGCGGAGGCGCCATCCCAAACCGCCCTCACCGCCCTCTGGCGCAACCGCAAGATGATCCTGGGCCTCGTCGGCGGGATCTGCCGCCAATGCGGCACGCCCCAATATCCCAGGATGGACGTCTGCGTCAACCCGGCTTGCGGGGCTGTCCACTCCCAAGACGACTACCGTTTTGCCGACGTCCCTGCCAGAGTGAAGTCCTTCACCGGCGACATGCTCGCCTATTCGGTCGATCCGCCGGCGATCTACGGCATGATCCAATTCGAAGGCGGCGGCCGCATGATGGCCGACTTCACCGACTGCGAGCAAGATGACCTGGAAGTGGGCCTGCCGGCCCGCATGGCTTTCCGCAAGCACGCCGTCGACCGCGAGCGCGGGTTTACGGGGTACTTCTGGAAAGCCGTGCCGCTGGCCGAGGAGGCGCGACGGGAGAAGGAGGAGAAGTCCCGCAAAGCGGCGGAGATCCGCTTGGATGGCCGGGTGGCGATCGTGACGGGCGGGGGCGGGGGGCTGGGACGGGCGTATGCGCTGGAGCTGGCGCGGCGGGGGGCCCGGGTGGTGGTGAACGACCTGGGAGGCGGGCCGGATGGGACGGGGGGATCGAAAGGGCCGGCGGATCGGGTGGTGAAGGAGATCGAGGAGATCGGGGGCGAGGCGATCGCCAGCTATGCGAGCGTGACGACGGCCGAAGGTGGCGAGGAGATCGTGAGAGCGGCGTTGGAGAAGTGGGGGCAGGTGGATATTCTGATCAACAATGCGGGGATCTTGAGGGACAAGACGTTTGCGAAGATGACGGGGGAGATGTGGGAAAAGGTGAGGGAAGTGCATTTGGACGGGGCGTACCATGTGACGGGGCCGGCGTTTCGGGCGATGAAGGAGCGGGGGTATGGGCGGATCGTGCTGACGACGAGTGCGGCGGGCCTATATGGGAACTTTGGGCAGGCGAACTACGGTGCGGCGAAGATGGGGCTGGTGGGGCTGATGAACACGTTGAAGCTGGAGGGGGAGAAGAGCGGGATCAAGGTGAACACGGTGGCGCCCTTGGCGGTGACGCGGCTGACGGAGGAGCTGTTGCCGGATGAGATGAGGGGAGCGCTGAAGCCGGAGGCGGTAGCGCCGCTGGTGATCTACTTGTGCTCCGAGAAGTGCCTCGACAGCGGGCTGATCCTCAACGCCGGGATGGGCCGCTACAGCCGGGCGGCGGTGGTCGGCGGCCTGGGCGCCCGGCTCGCCGATGGCGGAAGAGCGGCGACACCGGAAGACATCCGGCGCAACTGGGCGAAGATCCATTCGATCGAGGCCGCCCAGGAATACCCCGATGCGAACGCGGCGCTGGGAGGCATGTTGGCCGGACCGGCAGAAAGAGCTGCTGCCGGGGGAGCGGAAGCGGCAGGGGCCGGAGCGGCCGGCGTCGCCGGCGTGTTTGAGCGAATGGCGGCCCGGTTCAATCCCGAAGCGGCGAGCGGGGTCGATGTTGTGTTCCAATTCAGCATCTCGGGAGGGGGAGGCGGAGAATGGCATGCGATCGTTCGAGAAGGCGCATGCGTGATCAAGGAAGGAAGGCACGAAAAGCCGACGACGACGCTGAAGATGGCGGCGGATGCGTTCCTGGCGCTTGCGGAAGGGAAGCTGGCTGCCATGCAGGCCTATACTTCGGGCAAGCTGAAAATCGAAGGGGATCTGATGAAATCGCAGCTCGTGCAGAAGCTCTGGAGATTTGGGGCGTAGGAGGCGGGGCATGGCCACGGGAATCCGGGATAAGGTCGCCATCGTCGGGATGGGCTGCACCAAATTCGGCGAGCGCTGGGACGTTGGGCCTGAGGCGCTGATGGTGGAGGCGTTTGAGGAGGCCGTCCAAGACGCCGGGATCGGGAAGGAGGAGATCCAATCCGCCTGGCTCGGCACATGCTTCGAGGATATCAACGCCGGCAAGAGCGGCCTGCCGCTCTCGCTCACCTTGCGCCTTCCCAAGATCCCCGTCACCCGCGTGGAAAACTACTGTGCGACGGGGACGGAATCATTCCGCGGAGCATGCTACGCCGTGGCCTCGGGGGCCTGCGATATCGCCCTGGCCATGGGGGTGGAGAAGCTCAAAGACACGGGCTACGGTGGCCTGCCGAACTGGGGATCCGACGCCGGCACCCTCACCTGGCAGTGGATGCCCAACCTCACGGCCCCGGGGGCGTTCGCCCAACTGGCCAGCGCCTATGCCGCCAAGCACCAGATCCCGATGGAAGATCTCAAGCGGGCCATGGCGACCGTATCGGCCAAGAGCCATGCCAACGCGGTCGCGAATCCCAAAGCGCACCTGCGCAAGGCGGTCAGCGTCGACGAGGTGATGGCGGCGCCGATCGTGGCCTACCCTCTGGGCCTTTTCGATTGCTGCGGGGTGAGCGACGGCGCCGCCTGCGCCATCGTCACCACGCCGGAAATCGCTCGAGGCATGGGAAAGAAAGACTTCGTCACCGTCAAGGCCCTGCAGCTTGCATTGAGCAGCGGCGAGGAGATGGGCTACAACGATTGGGACGTCGATCACTTCGTGACGACGGCCAAGTGCAGCAAGTCGGCCTACGACGAGGCCGGAATCATCGATCCCCGCGAGGAGATCAGCATGATGGAGGTGCACGATTGCTTCTCCATCACCGAGCTGGTGACGATGGAAGATCTGCACATCTCCGAGAGTGGGCGGGCGGTGCGCGACGTGATGGACGGCTTCTACAACCGAGACGGCCGCATCCCCTGCCAGCCGGACGGCGGTCTGAAGTGCTTCGGTCATCCGATCGGCGCCTCCGGGTTGCGGATGCTCTATGAGATGTACCTGCAGCTTCACGGGCGTGCCGCAGAGCGCCAGCTCCCCGACCCGCGCTTTGGCCTGACGCACAACCTGGGCGGCATGCCCTACGCCAACGTCTGCTGCATTGCCATCGTCGGGCGCTACGAGGCGAAGGCTCACTGAGAGCGCACAGACCTGACAGGTGCAGCCCGGCCGCACCTGTCAGGTCTCGGCAACCGCACGTGTCGGGAGGCCGGCGGGATGCACCGCGAGTATGCTCACCCTCCGCTCAACCGGGAGGTCAGCTCGATCGCCGGGAGCTACATCCTGGTCCGAGAGGAACGTCTGGCGCATGAGGGCCGCGAGCTTCTCTACCTTCTCGGGTATGGGGTTTTCGATTCGACGTGCTGCGGGGTGGGGGGCTGCGCCTACGCGCTCGTGCCGGGCTTCGTCGTGGCCTGGCACACAGGCGAACGCGACGGCCGGCCCGTGAGCCGGGTCGAGCCGATCGTCGACGAGAGCCTGCGCCGGAGGATCGAGGCTGCCCTTCGGAAGAAGGAAACGCTCTCGCAGGTGCGCTTCTTGTGAGGAACCACCACCCTGGCCTCCGCCTGACAGGCTTGTGAATGAATCGCGCCGGCAGCGAGTTCCGGGAACACCCTCGCCGAATTGGGCCGGCGGCCTGACTCCTTGCTCTTGGCGCTGTCAACCTCACCCCCCGGCCCCCCTCTCCGCTTGAGATGCTCCTCACCATGCGTCGGACCGAAGCGGAGAGGGGGCGGAGAGACTCAAGGATGGTAGGGGGCGGCGGAGCCGCCCCCTACCATCCTTGAAATCCTCCCCCTCCCCCGGCGATTGCCTGAAGCATGGACGTGCCAGCCCAGGCCGGGGGAGGGGGCCAGGGGGTGGGGGGCGTGGGCCGATGCTCTCGCCATCGAGACGCATCTCGAGCGCCTACTCGGGAATTGATTCACAAGCCCGAAGTGGGCAGGGGAAAGACGTCTTCACAAGTGCGACTCTCGCCGTAGAGGGCCTAAGCGGGCTTCGGCGGCCCTGCGGCTCAGACAGGTCGGACGCGGGGCAGGTCACCTTGTCATTTCAACGGAAAATGCCCTCACGAACGCCTTCTCAAGAACGCCGGTTGCGCTTCTTCAACCAGGTGATCTACGCGTCCATGGCGTCCGCCTACAACGCTCTTGACTGGTTGACCCTGGGTGCGTGGTGGCGGCTGGTACGCCGCGCGTTGAGGTACGTTCCGAGAGGGAGAGACGTTCTGGAAGTGGGCTTTGGGCCTGGAAAGCTGCACGCGCAGTTGGCCAAGACGGCCAGGTTGTGTGTCGGTGTCGATCTCGCTTGGGGAATGTGTCGCTTCACCCAGCTGCGTCTGCGCCAGGCTGGGCTGCCACTTCGCATCGTCCGTGGCAGCGTACTTGAGCTGCCCTGCCGCGCCGAGGTGTTCGACGTGGTCGTCACTACCTTCGCTTTCTCCGGTTTCCCCGACGGGATGAACGCCCTTCGGGAGATGACGCGCCTGACCAAACCCGGCGGCAGGGTTGTTATGGTCGACATCGGCCTGCCGCGCGATGGAAACCGCGCCGGGATGTTCTGGGCGCGCGTCTGGGAGAGGATGGGTGACTTCCTATATGATCAGGCGGCGATGATGCAGGCAGCTGGGTTGGAAGTGGTGACCTACGAGGAATTCGGCCCTGGTAACCACATTCGCGCCGTTGTTGGAGAGAAACGCTTCGACAAGTAGAGGCCTAAGAACAAGAACGCCTCACCGCTGGTGCCCCCACGGGGATTCGAACCCCGGTTTAGGCCTTGAAAGGGCCGCGTCCTGGTCCACTAGACGATGGGGGCGAAACGCGGGCGGATTGTACCACCCCTCGACCTGCGCGATCGGCAATCCCGCCCCATGCGGGCGCCCGTCCGATGTCGCAACCCGATCCTGGCTTTGCCCGGCTCGTCCATCCGGCTTCGTCCGGGTTTTCCAACTGGGGCATGGCTCGAGTTGCGCGCCAACCGATCGGTAGACGAATGAGTAGTCCAGGGAGTTGCTGCGGCCTCCGCCTCGTCAAATAGCGTCGCGCGAAGAGTGACGAACTCCTGTCCAGTGAAATCGGCGAAGATCTGGTATTCGGAGCTTCTGGCATCTACCGAAGCGAGATAGGGCGGGGGATCGTAGTCGGCGCCTTCGAAATCCGAAGCCCGAACGGCCCCGATCGTGGCCGGAGCTCCGTCAGCGAACCAAGTCCGGCTGGATCTACAGGGAGCTGGGTGCCGCGCGATCGGGTAGGAGCGACGCCAAGCCGAGAGACCCGCCGGTGGGCGTGGCAGAGGGGCCGTGGAGCTCTCTATTGAGCGCCCGGCTTCCCACACCCAAGCCCGATGGTCGGCCGAGCAACTAGCAGCGGGCGTTCACCGCTTGGGCCTCCGTGCGCGAGGCCGCCCGCTGCGGTCGATACCCTCCTGGAAGTACGGTGGCACCGTCAGTGGGTAGATTGTGCACAGCCTGCGGTCGAGCATTCGGGTGCGCAGGCGCGGATCGATCTCGTCCATTCGGTCGGCTGTGGTGATGACGGTGGGGAGGGTGGCGTTGTAGCGGTGGTTGAAGAGCTGATAGAGCTTCTCGCGCACCCAGGGGGTGGTTGCCTGGGTGCCCAGATCGTCGAGCACGAGCAGGGGTGCGGTGCGAACGTCCTCGAACCGCCGATCGTAGGAGACGCTGCTTGTCGGGCTGAAAGTCGCCCGGAGGTGATCGAGCAGATCGGGCACGACGACGAACATCGCCGTGTGGCCCTGGCTGGCGCGGTAGTTGGCGATCGCCGCAGCCAGGTGGGTCTTACCGCTTGCGTAGGGTCCTGAGAACACGAGCCAGCCCTCGGGCGACTCGGCGAATCGACGAGCGGCGTCAAAGGCCTTTTCCAAGCTGCTCAGCTCGGTGGGAGGAAGCTTCTCGCCGCGCCGGAGGTTGAAGGTTCCGAAGGTCTGCTGTCGGTGTAGGGCGAGTGAGGAAAGCTCGGACTGGCTAGTGTCTTCCGCCGGGCGCCGGTAGTCCGGGGCGAGAATCCTCACGGCGGTCACGATCTCCGGGTCGAGGAGGCGCGAGCGGATCCTGCCCTCGATTTCTTCGAGGGCCAGGTTGGTGGTGACGACGGTGGGCAGGCGGTTGATGTAGCGATGGTTGAGGATCTGGAAGAGCTTCTCGCGCGCCCAGTCCGTGGCGTTCTGCGTTCCGAAGTCGTCCAGAACGAGAAGCGGCGCCTGCCGGACCTGATCGAAGCGCTCGTCGAAAGCGGTATCTTCGCCGGAATAGGCGGAGCGAAGAGAGTCGAGCAAATCTGGCACGGTGAGAAAAAGGGTGGGCACGCCGAGGCCGACGCACGCGTTGGCGATGGCCGCGGCGAGGTGAGTCTTGCCGCAGCCGTATCCGCCTTGAACGAGAAGCCAGCCTTGAAGAGATTGGGCGTAGGCGGTGGCCTGGTTGAAGGCGCGCTCGAGAGAGGCCTTCTGTTCCTCCCCGAGCCCGAGCCGTCCGTGCGCCTCGAAGGTTTCGAACGTCATCTGCTGCAGCTCGTCGAGATGGCTGAGGCTGAAAAGGCGTTCCCGGATCCGGGCCCGGACGTCCGCCTGGCGGCAGGAGCACAGCTCGAGCTTCCCGAAATCCGGATGGCCCAGGGGCAGGTCGCGCCGAAGGTAGCCGAGGCCGTGGCAGAACGGGCAGTCGGGATCGCCGAGGAGGTCGGCCCCGGAGGCGGCCGTCTTCGGGCCCTCAGTGCTCGATGAAGTCGGCGAACTTGCCTTCGACGTACCGGCGGCGAGCTTTTTCAGTGTCTCGGAGATCTTCTCGCTCATCCCTGCCTCGGGTGTGCCAATCCTCCAGGATCGCCTCGACGTAGCGCCACTTGCGGACGTTGTTCTCCACGGCGATGCGCAGGGCGTCTTCGATCCACGCCGAAGGGTAGGTTTCCTCGGCATCGCGCAGGGTCTCGGCGATCATGGGTGTGAGGGGGCCGATGTTCTGTTCGTAAAGGCGGAACACATTGGGCCGCTCAGCGGCGAGCTCGATCGGCGCGCCGCCCTCGCCTGCAGGGCGCCAGTCCCCTGCCTCGATCGCGGCGACTCCGGCGCGGCCCTTGGGCGAGTTGAGGAAATAGAGCGGGCCGAGGGGCTCGCCCGAGCGTGGCACGACCCGCACGAGCGTCCCGCGCGCCACCGCCCGCTCGAGGGCGTCGTCGAGAGCCGCCTGCGCCTGCCGGCCTTCCCCCTTCAGGCTCTCCAGGAGATCCTTGTCGGCGGCCATCTCCTCTCGCGTCAGGTAGCGAAATCTTCCTTCCTTGCGTCCCAGGGCCCAGAAGGCGTAGAGCGTGATCTTCAGCTCGACGAGAGAATCGATCGTCGGCAGAAGCTCGCTGAAGAACAGGTTGGGCACGGGGGTGGCCCGCTGCTTGCCTTCGGGGAACCCGGGAAAGCCAGGGGATCGCTTCATGGGTGGGGATCGTGCTCAGCCCGCCGGGACGGGCGTGTCGCGGCGGGCGGCGTTCTCAAACTTCGCCAGCTGCTTGCGGAAGACGAGCTCGACGCTCCCTACGGGCCCGTTGCGGTGCTTGGCGACGATGATCTCGGCGATGTTTTGCTTGAGCGTATCGCTCTCGTATTGATCCGGGCGATAGATAAACATGACCACATCGGAGTCTTGCTCGAGGCTGCCCGATTCGCGCAGATCAGAAAGCACCGGACGCTTGTCGGCCCGCAGCTCGACGGCGCGGGAAAGCTGGGCCGCGGCCAGCACCGGCACCTTGAGCTCGCGGGCGAGCACCTTCAGGTTGCGGGAGATATAGGACACTTCCTGAACACGGTTGTCCATGCGCGTGTCGCCGGTCATCAGCTGCAAGTAGTCGACGATCACCAGGTCGAGGCCGACCTCCATATGCAGCCGGCGGCACTTGGTGCGCAGCTGAAGCGGCGTGATGGCCGGCGTGTCGTCCAGGTAGATGTAGGTGTTGCTCAGGGTGCTGACGGCCTGGGTGAAGAGCGGCCATTCCTCGTCCTGGATGTCGCCCAGGCGGAGGCGCTGGGAGTCGATGGCCGTCTCCTGCGCCACGAGGCGCTGCACCAGCTGCTCATTCGACATCTCGAGCGAGAAGAGGGCGACGTGTTTCTTGTGAATCTGGCTGGCGTTCTTGGCGGCCGAGATGCAGAAACCCGATTTCCCCTGGCCCGGGCGCCCGGCGATGATCAGGAGATCGCTCGGCTGCATCCCGCCCAGCAAACGGTCAAGATCGATGAAGCCGGTCGGGACGCCGACGGTCTCGTCGCGGTGGCGCGCCAGGTAGTCGACGCGGTCGTAGTACTCGCTCAACACTTGCTTGATCGGCTGCAGCTCGTGGGTGAGCCGCCGCTCACTCACCGCGAAGATCGCCTTCTCAGCCTCGTTGACGACCTCTTCGACCAGGGTATCGCTCTGGTAGGCCAGCCGGGCGACCTGGTTGGCGGCTTCGAGCAGGCGCCGCCGCGTGGCGCTCTCCTCCACCAGCCGGCCATAGGCCTCGGCGTGGAGCGACGTGGGCACGCTGTTGATCAGGGCGGTCAGATACGCCGGGCCGCCCACCTCAGACAGCCTCCCCTGCCGTTCGAGCTCCTCCGAGACCGTGAGCAGATCCACAGGTCGGCGCTGGTCATGCAATCCGGCGAAGGCCTCCCAGATCCAGCGGTTGCGGTGAAGAAAGAAATCCTCGGAGGCCAGGAAATGGGCGACGTCGTAGTAGACTTCCGGGTTGACGAGGATGGCGCCCAGGACGGCCTCTTCCGCTTCGCGTGAGAAGGGGAGGCCCTGGGAAGGGCGCCCATCGCCCGGCTCCGTCGGAGAGAAGGGAGGGATTTCGCTCATCTTCCTTTGGGATGGCGGGGCTGGCGGCCCGGCGGCGTGGAGCCCGCGCAGGGGCTCACTCGTCTGGTTCTGTGTCCGAAGTATCGATGTCGTCGAGGTCGAGCGTGTCGACGAAATCCTTGAAGACCTCAAGCCGCTGGTCTTCCCCGCCACCCTCGGCGGGCTCCGAGCCCTCCACGTCCTTCTCGGGCTTGGTGGCCGCTTCGGTCATTACCGTCTCGTCGATGAAGATCGGCACGTGGACGCGCACGGCAAGCGCCAGGGCGTCGGAAGGACGGGAGTCGATTTCGAGCTCCCGCCCATTGAGGCGCATGACGATCCGGGCGTAGAACACATCGTCCCGGAGCTCCGTGATCTTGATCTGCAGGACTTCGGCGCCAAGCGACTGGATGACGTTGCGCAGCAGGTCGTGGGTGAGCGGGCGGGCGACTTCCATCTCCTGAAGACTGACGGTGATAGCCTCGGCCTCGAAGGGGCCGATCCAGATCGGAAGGAAGCGCTCCGAATCGACCTCCTTGAGGATGACAATGCGGTGCTGCGACATGAGACTCACGCGAATGCTATCGATTGAGACCTCAACCATGCTCCGGCCTCCGGCCCCACCTCTCCCGCGACCCTTCTGGCATTCTAACACACGGCGGGGCGGGTTGCCAACGGGCAGCCCCCGGGCGCGGCCGCCGGCGTTCGCATAGGGAGGCAAACGATGCAGGCTTTCTTCGCACCACGAGGCGTTGTCATCATCGGCGCCTCGCTCAATCCTTCCAAACTGGGGTACGGCGCGGCTCGCAATCTGGTGGTCTCAGGCTACCTGGGCGCCATCCACTTCGTCAACCCCCGCGGCGGCCGCCTCTTCGACCGTCCCATCCAGCCGGATGTCGCCAGCGTCCCCGACCCGGTGGACCTGGCTATGATCCTGATCCCAGGGCCCTTGGTCCCTCAGGCGCTCGAAGAGTGCGGTCAGCGGGGGATCCGGGCGGCGATCGTCGGCTCGGGGGGATTTCGCGAAACGGGGGCCGAAGGTAAAGCCCTCGAAGATCGCTGCCGCGAGATCGCCCGCCGCCACCGAATGCGGATCCTGGGCCCCAATTGCATCGGGCTGCTCGATACCCACCTCCCGATCGACACCACCTTCCTCCCTCTGCCCGGGCCGATCCCCGGCGACATCGCGTTCCTATCTCACTCCGGCGCGATCTGTGAGGCCGTCATCGATTGGGCGCGGGGGCAAGGCTTCGGGCTCTCCCGGCTGGTGAGCCTGGGGAATCAAATGGATCTCACCGAGGCCGATCTTCTTGCTCCCACGGCCGCAGATCCGCACACACGGGTCATCGCCATGTACCTGGAGGGCGTCGGCGACGGGCCGGCCTTCATCCGAGAGGCCCGTAAGGTGATGCGGGAGAAGCCGGTCGTCGCCATCAAGGTGGGGCGCTCGCAGGCGGGCAGGGAGGCCGTGGCCTCCCACACGGGAGCCCTGGCTGGCCGTGATGCCGCCTACAGCGCGGCGTTTCGAAAGGCCGGGGTGATTCGGGCGGAGAGCAGTGAGGAGATGTTTGATTGGGCAAGGGCCCTGGCTTGGTGCCCGCTGCCTCGCGGCCGACGGATGGCGGTGCTCACCAACGCCGGCGGGCCTGGCGCGATCGCCGCCGACGCCCTCGAGGCGAACGGGCTCAGCCTGGCGGCCCTGAGTGACGTGACTCGAGCCGTGCTCCGAGAGCAATTGCCCCCTGCGGCCAGTGTGCGCAATCCCGTGGACGCCCTCGCCAGCGCCGGCCCGGCCGAGTTCGCCGGCTGCCTGGCGACTCTGCTCGCCGACGAGGGGGTGGACGGCGTTATGGTGATTCTGCCTCCTCCCCCGATGTCGACGGCGGCGGAGGTCGTGGGTGCGGTGATCCCGATGATCCGGTCGTCGCCGAAGCCGGTGGTGATCGCCTTGATGGGCGAGGATCTGATCATGCAGGCGGCGCGGCTCTGTCGCCAGGCCCGCGTCCCCGACTACCGCTTCCCGGAGCGGGCTGCCTCCTCTCTGGGAGCGCTCGTCACCCGGGCGGAACAACTGGTGGCTTCGGAGGCCGTCGCTGAGGCTGCGATGCGACCGCACAAGGAGGCCGCCCAGCGCATCCTGCGTGAGGCTGATCCAGGCGCGGATGGCTTTCTCAGTGCTACGGCGGCGACGGAGCTCCTTGCGGCATACGGCGCGCGGGTGCCCAAGCAGCGCCTGGCGCGCTCGCCCGCCGAAGCCGCAGCTGCGGCGAAGGAGATCGGGTATCCCGTGGCCCTCAAGGTGAGCTCGGCAGACATCCCGCACAAATCGGACGTCGGGGGCGTGGCGCTGGGGCTGGCTGGCGAGGGCGATGTGGCGGAAGCCTTCCGGCGCGTGACCGAAAGCGCTCGCGGCGCTGCGCCTGAGGCGAGGATCGAGGGCGTCCTGGTCCAGGAGCAGCTTCCCGCCGGGATCGAGGTGATCGTCGGGATGGTTCGCGATGAGCAGTTCGGCCCACTCTTGATGTTTGGATCAGGGGGCGTGGAAGTGGAGGGGCTGAATGATGTAGCCTTCGCCCTGGCGCCTCTCAGCCGGGAAGAAGCCGTGGAGCTGATGGACCGCACCTGGGCCGGGCGGAGGCTGCGAGGTACGCGCGGCCGGCCCCCGGGGGATCGTGAGGCCGCCGTCGACTGCCTGCGCCTGCTTGGCCAGCTTGCCCTCGATGTCCCCGAGATCGCCGAGGCCGAGATCAATCCCCTGCGCGTCTTCGAGCGCGGCCGTGGGGCCGCCGCGCTCGATGTGCGTATTCGGTTGCAGGACGGGCAGCGCTGAGGAGGACGCCGGCGACGGGAAGGGCTTCAACTCGACACGTCCATTTTGGAGGGCCTTTCTGCTCGCTCATGTCATCCTGAGGGCCGTTTGCCAACGTGATGGGTCCCTCCGACCGAGCGGAGGCCCGAAGGATCTCGTTGTAAGTCATCGAGACTCCATGGCATCAAACGAGATCCTTCGGCCTCCTCACTCGCGCGGCTACCTCCCAAGAGAGGTACGGCCTCGGGATGACATTGGTGACGCGAGTGGTGCCACCGCCGTTCGAGCCTCGACGAACCTCGCTGCGCACGTGATCGTTCGTTCGGACGTTAACGCGGGCACGGGCAGAAGCCCCGCGCTGCAATTGGAGGCGCCGATCTTCTGAGGTCCCCGCGGCACACGGAAACCCCTTCTCCTACCGTCCTCCGCGCCTTCGGGTGATTCCTGGATCCCCGCGCGCGGACGACGGCGCTCAGGATGACGTTACCGTTCGAGAGCCTCCTGGAGAACGTGAGCGTCAGCGCGTTGCGAGCAGCCGGGCGATTTCCTCGACCGCGCGCCCCGCGCCATCCTCACCGGCGATTC
>Ga0209521_10002951_pt1 | contig 13815 bp, 11 predicted proteins | sample Rifsed19ft4_FD_184016 | JGI IMG/M metagenome (GOLD analysis project Ga0209521, IMG submission 184016) | Soil microbial communities from Rifle, Colorado, USA - sediment 19ft 4 (version 2) | ecosystem: Environmental > Terrestrial > Deep subsurface > Rock core/Sediment | place: Rifle, Colorado... | reverse complement strand
GGTGATCGTTGTGCTTGCACTCTCCGCATGCAATGCGGCCTCCGGTACCGTTGCACCGACAGAGCCTCCCACTCCAGTGCCAACCGTCCCGCCGACGCCCATCTCGACGGCCGAGCCGAGCTGCCCCGGCCCGAGAGCCGGCACGCAGCTGCTGAGGCACGAAGAGCACGGTTACTGCCTGTTGTATCCGGATGGGCTGGTCAGGGTGGATACCCCGCCGTACCAGATATGCCTGGTCCCGGAGGGTCCCGCAATGGCGTGCCACACTGCCGTCGCCTTGGTCGAGGTCACCGACGCCGCCGGACGCAGCGCCGATCAGATCGCCGACGAGTGGATCGCCAACAGCGAGGCAGAGATACCGGGCATCGTCATTCAGCGCACGAGCCTTACCGTCTCCGGCCAACAAGCGGTCGTGCTGGAGGGATTGCCGGGCGTGGCGAGCACCCGAGATATCGTGATTGTCCAGACCGACCGTCTGTACAAGCTAACTTTTGTCTTCCCCGGTCCCGAGGATGCCCCGGCCACCGAGCGATTCGAGCTTACCTACGAGACGATCATCGACTCGTTCACCTTCGTGCCCACCGTCCCGTCTGCGGCACCAACCGAGGCGAGCCAAAGCACCGGAGGATCGGCGGTGGTCGTGTTCGTTGAAGCGGGCAACGTTCACGTTTGGGAAGAAGACACCGGCGAGCGCCGGACCATTATCGACTCCGGCGACGCCATTCGGGTGGAGCTCAGCGATGACGCCGAGCTGGTTGCCTTCCTGCGCCGTTCGTACTTCGAGGCGGGGGGATTCGACAACAACGAACAATCCGCCCTCTGGGTCGTCGGGTTGGATGGATCGAATCCACGAGAGCTGGTCTCCGCCGCGGAATTGCGCCAGCAAGTCGGAGCCGCTGAGGCCGACTCCAGCAATTTCCCGCGACTGGATTGGATTCCCAATACGCACCGGCTGTTGTACAGCGGCAACACCTATGATGCCCACGGTTACGGCGAGGGGGCGCATACCGCCCTGAAGGGGGTCTATTCGATCGACGCCGATACTGGGGCATCGGCCGAGCTCGCACCGGCCGGCACGGGCTTCCACTTCGTACCTTCGCCCGACGGCCGGCTGGTTGCCCTGGTGGATACGACCGGCCTTCTTCTCCTCGACGTCGACAGCGGGCGGCAACGGCTGGAGTTCCCCGCCGGGCCCGTCGTGGGCGATACGGGATGGTTCGCTGGCGCAGGGGTCTGGACCCAGGACTCGAGCGCTTTCGTGATCAACGCCCTGGTCGAGCCCGGCAACGCCGCCTCGGACTATGCGCTGTGGCGCGTCCCGGCTGACGGCTCGTCCGGGGAAGCGTTGATCACCTTCTCGTCCGGCGGCGGAAGTGTGGTCTATGCGCCCGACGGTTCCTCGGCCGCGATGCTGATCAGCGCTTCGGGGATCGGGCCTTCCGTGTGGGCCTTCACCCCACTGCCGGAAGACCTCGGAGCCCTGGCCGTTCCCTCCGATGTCAATGACTATTCTCAGTTCAACTGGTCGCCTGCCGGCACGGCCTATGTCATCGAACCGCTGGTCTTCGACTCGGCGAGTGTGATGCACGGGCGTGAGAACCTGTTTCCGCTTTGCCCGAACGCGGTGCAGGCGATCGAGGTCTGCGGGCCTGCGATCCCCTTCGGCGAGCAAATCGAATGGCTGGAATGGGTCGACCGGGACCGCTTCCTCTATGTCACGTACGAACCCCGGCGGCTGTACCTCGGCTTGGTGGAAGGCTCGGCGACCATGATCGCCGAGGATCCCCCGAGCTTCGCCGCTGCCGCGGCGACATGCCGGGACGATTCCGAGTTCGTGACGGATGTGACGGTCCCGGACGGCACGCACTTCGCACCCGGTACGGTCTTCCAGAAGACCTGGCGCCTCCGCAACAGCGGCACCTGCATCTGGGACGATTCCTACCGCCTGGCGTACCTGGCCGGGGAGCGCATGTCCGGCCCGAGGACCTCTCCGCTGGGCGACCCGAACATCTCTCAAGAAGGCCTTGGCCTGTTCCCTACCGTGCTGCCGGGCGAAGAAATCGACGTGTCCGTCATGCTAAGCGCGCCGGAGGCCGCAGGGACCTACAGTGGGCAGTGGCAGCTCTTCGCCCCGGACGGCACGCCCTTCGGCACCAGGCCGTACGTGCTCATCGTGGTCCCGTAGGCGCCTTCAATCCTTGATGGACGATCAGTGATCAGTGATCGGTGATCAGGGATCAGTGATCGGTTGCCCGATGGCCTGCATCGCGGGTTCGAGGGGGGTCACAAGGAGGATGCCATGCGTATCTGGAGACCAAACTCCGTGAGGCGATCCGGAGAGCTCCTTCTCCTCCTGTCTCTTGTTGTGTCGGGCTGTGCGCGGTCTGGGCAGGGCTCGACAGGGCCAGCCACCTCCGCCGCGCCCACGCCGGCCTCTACCCCGGCCTCGACCGCATCAACGCAAACCCCCGGGCCCGGAGCGTCTGCCGTCGTCGTGTTCGTCAAGGACGGCGATCTTCTGGTCTGGGATGAAGCCACCGGTCAGACCCAAACCCTCTTCGACGCCGGCGACGCGATCAGCGTGACGATGAGCGACGATGGTCAGGTCGTGGCCTTCCTGCGGCGCACAATCGTCCAGAGATCTGAGCTGGACTGGTATGAGCAATCAGCGCTCTGGGCCGTGGACCGGAATGGGGAAGACCCGCGCGAGCTGGTCTCAGCCGAACAGCTGCGCGGACTCCTCAGCGCCTCGGAGACCGACTCCACCAATATCCCGCAGATGGAGTGGATCCCCCGGACCCATCGCCTTCTGTTCAGCGGGTGGACGTACTTCGTCCAGGCGGAGGGCGAGTCGCATGCCGTTCCCGAAGGGCTCTACCTCATCGACGCGGACACCCTCACGCACACGGTGCTCGTGCCGGCAGGCAGCGACCTGCGCTTCGTACCCGCCCCCGACGGCGGGCAGATCGCACTGATGTCCGCCACCGGCCTGAGCTTCATCAACACGGATGGGAGCGGCCACGGCCAGGATGTTCTCAACTACCCCAATGCAGGTGAGCTCGGCCCACTCTTCCCCACCGGAGTCTGGACCCAGGATTCTCGTGCGTTCGTGATCACCGGCCCAGGCGAAAGGAACCCCAGTACGAATCTCAACTTCACCATCTGGCTCGTCCCCGTGGATGGTACGCCCGCACAACCACTGGCCGCGATCTCCGACTCGGTGATCGACTCGGTCACCTTTTCCCCGGACGGGCGGCATGCGGCCTTCGTCCGAGCGGAAGGCCCGGCAGGGATGCCAACCGACTTCGTCTGGACCATCATCCCGCTGACCCCTGAAGCAGGCCCGTTGGCGGTTCCGAGATCGTCGTACCTCTTCTGGAAGAACCTGCACTGGTCCCCTGCCGGGGTGGCCTACGCCGTCAACGAACGGACCTTGGTCCAGCTCTGCCCGAATGCCACACAGGATTCCGAGGTCTGTGACGAAGTGCTTGACCTGGGAGGCGACCTGGCCGCCATCCATTGGATTGACCGCTCCCGCTTCTTGTTCGTGACCCGCGAACCCTACGATTTGTACTTCGGGAACTTGGATGGCACGAGGATCCGCATTGCCGAGGGTGCTGAGAACTTCGCTGCCGTGGCGATGACCTGCCACAACGACTCGGTGCTTGTGCCGCAAGGAGCCGGCGCTGCCCAACTGCAGGCCGCCCCCGATACCTTGGTTCGAGCGACCTGGCGCATACGGAACACCGGGACCTGCGCGTGGGACCCGTCATACCGCCTCGCTTTTCTCTCCGGCGAGCGGATGAGCGGCCCGCGCAGCCTCCCCCTGGGGGAGAGCGTCGCGCCCGGCGGGGAGATTGAGCTATCGGTAATCCTCGTCGCGCCAGGTGTTGCTGGGACCTATCAGGCGCAATGGCAGCTGTCTGGCCTGGACGGAACGCCGTTCGGGGCCGGGGCGACCGTCGACATCGTGGTCCCCTTCGATGAGCCGACTGCGCTCAGGCCCGATCAGATCGTCGCCAGGGTCGCCGTCGGCAGCGACCCCAGCCGCGTCGCAGTGGGAGAAGGAGCAGCCTGGGTCACCAACGAGTCCGCCGGGACCGTGTCACGGATCGACCTCGACACGAACCAGGTCGTCGCGACGGTGCCGGTCGGCAACCTGCCGCGCCACGTGGCCGTGGGCTACGGTGCGGTCTGGGTCGGCAACCTCGGCGACGGGACGGTCTCTCGCATCGAGCCTTCGACCAACCGTGTCAGCGCCACCATCCCGCTTGAGCCGTCCACCCAGCCGTTTATCGCCCAACCGCTCGGCATCGCAGCCGGGGTTGATTCGATCTGGGTCTCGAGCGGCGTTGTCGGCGCCGAGAGCGGCACGGTGTTCCGCATCGATCCAGCGACAAACCAGGTCGTGGCCTCGATCGAGGTCGAACGCTGGCCGGCGCAAGTCGCGGCCACGGAGGACGCCGTCTGGGTCACCCACTCAGTCACCCCCTTCCTCTCCAGGATCGACCCGGCCACCAACGAGGTCTCCGCCACCCTCAGCCTCGAGTGCCCAACGATGGGACTGGCGGCTGACGCCGCAGGCGTCTGGGCCGCATGCGTCAGCGTTCCGGTCCTGTTTCGCATCGAACCTCTGACGAACCAGCCGACCGCCAGGATCGCGGTCGGCTATCACTCCGAAGGTGTCGCCCTCGGCCCGAACGGGCTGTGGGTCACTTCGAATGCCGAGGACACGCTGACGTGGATCGACCCTTACACGAATCTGGCTGCCCGCGTCTACTCGGTCGGCCTGAGCCCGCTCGGCGTGGCCGCCGCACAGGACGAGCTATGGGTGGTCATGAGCGACGAGGACACCGTGTGGAGAATCAGGCCCTAGCTGCGCCAAGGCGTCTGTCCCTGGGTCCTAACCCCGCTGGTCCCAGGACGGCGCAAGGCTTGCCTTGGTGTAGCGCCAATCCGATGAATGGGCGGAACCATTTTCAGGAGGATTCGCCATGGCCGACGACGAGAAATCGTCTGAGCAGCAAGAGCACAGCACATCGGGAAGGAGAAGTTTCTTCTACACGGTGTTCGGCGGCATCCTCGCCGCGGTCGCGGGTTGGATTTCGGGTGCCTTTCCCAATGAGGCAGAGATCCCGCAAGAAGCGGATTCGACTCCGACTTCAGCGGGATCCAGGATCTCGGCTCTGGAGGCCGAAGTCGCACGCCTGGCCGGTGAGCTACTCAATGTGAATGCGATCCAGCCCATCGCCCAACTGGAAGGCGAATTCAACGAGCGGGTCGTCTTCAACAAGCGCGAGCTCACCGTCGCCAATCCGGAAGGGGTGCTGGTCAATCTGGTGGCGACCGGAGGGCACGTCGGGTTCAGGTTCTACAAGGACTTCGGTTTTGGCAATGAAATGGTTGACAGCCCATGGAGCATTTTCATCGAAGGGGTCGAGGGCTACCAGGGGCTGGCCTTCCTCCGGGACTGGAGATTCACCGCCGCCCTCTGGGACGAAGATGGGAGGCTGCTCCTGGGAAGGCTGCACCCCCATCCGCCGGCAAACGAGCCCGCCGAAGCCAGACTTCACATACGGGGCACGCTGGACGAGGTGCAAACGATCATCGAGGGCAGCGCCAGCCAAGCCGCCGACATCTTCCAGGTCGTTGGCGGGCAAGGCACGACACACTTTGCGGTGAACAGCTCGGGGAACGCCGTGGTCGGATCGCCGGACGATCCGAAAGAAGTCATCCTGCATGACACATCAGACGGAAGCGCCTATTCCTTGAAGGTGACAAACGGTCAGCTGGCATTGTTGAGGGATTAGCCTTCCGTTCTTGCGTAGAAACGGTTGGCCGCGCCATTCGGCTTGACCTGAAGGAGGTGCGAGTTGAAGCGGGCACTGTTCTGCTGGGCTTCGTGATCCTAAGCATCGTGGTCTTCATCGCGCTGTACTTCGCCACAGGAGGCACGTACGAGGTGCCCCCGACCGCCGCACAGGATGCCTCCATTCCTTCCATCACGTTGGATGGAATCACCTTCCATGCCGAGACCTTTGGCGAGACAACCAGTCCGGTCGTTATCGTGGTGCATGGCGGCCCTGGCGCGGATTATCGCTACTTGCTCAACTTGCAGGAGTTGTCCGACGAGTACTACGTCGTCTTCTACGACCAGCGCGGCAGCGGCCTCTCACCGAGGGTTGAGGCTTCCGAGCTCTCGCTCGAGACCTCAATCCAGGACCTCGATCGCATCGTGGAGCACTATGGGAACGGCGGAACGGTAAGCCTGGTGGGGCACTCCTGGGGCGGAGTGCTTGCCACCGCGTACGTCGGTCGCTTTCCACAGAAGGTCGCTCATCTGGTGGTCGCGGAGCCGGGCGCTCTATCCAACGAGGCCTGGGCAGACTTTGGACGACACTTTGCCCAGGCGATCGACATCACCCTGACCCTCCAGGTTGGGCAGTCTTGGTTCGAGTCGTTGCACGTGAACGGTCCGGATGGCGATGAACGGAGTGACTACTTCGTGGGCCACATGGCGCAGGCATGGGAGTTCTCGCCTGCGAACGGGTACAACTGCCCTGGCACACCCGTTCCCGAAGACCACTTCTGGCGGGCGGGTGCGGCGGCATGGGGTGCGATTCCTCGCAGCGTCCGCAATGAACAGGGCGAGCCCGATTGGTCTCGTGTGACCGAGGGTCTGGAGAACTACACCAACACCGTCTTGATGCTCGTTTCGGAGTGCAATCAGTGGATTGGCCTGGACTATCAGCGCAGGTACAACCTGGGCCTATACCCGGCCTCCGAGGCGGTCGTCATACCGGATGCCGGGCACGATATGTTTTGGGAGAATCCACCGGAAAGCGTCGCGGCAGTTCGTGCCTTGCTGGGCAGGTAGGCCGAATCGGAGAGGCGATCAAGCCCGACACCTCGCGGTCAGGCGAGAGGACACTCAGCGAGATCGCGTTGGATGGTGCACTCGCCTGAGCAATTCCCGTCCCGATCGGCAGCCTCGCAGCCTCCCTTTCTCCTGGAGGTCCGCAGCCTGCAATACGCATCTGTCGTCGAACCACAAGTACCTTCGACCCCTGGGTGTGACCGCACCTGAGTGGGGCAGAGAGTTCTGAAAGGAGATCGCTTCATGTCCGCGAATGAGAAATCGACCCGGCCGGACAAGCAGAATGCTTCGGCAAGAAGGGGATTCCTCTACACCGCACTTGGCGGCGCGGTTGCAGCGCTCACCGGCTTGATCGCAGGCGCGTTTCCAAGGGAGGCAGCGGCGCCGCAAAAGGATTCGAGCCCGGGCGCGGCGGAAACCAGGATTTCCACTCTTGAGGCCCGGGTCGCTCAACTGGCGGAAGAGCCACCGGGACGGTGTGGTGATTCGAAGTTGAGGGTCGTTTGGCGACCGGCCCGAGGGCAGGTCCGACCTCCCGGCTCTTCCCGTAGGACACACCTGCCCACGTGTGCCTGCGGCACAGTGCAGGCAGACCGCACAAAGTCCCGGAGCTCGTGAGGGAGGTACTGGGTCGGGACGATGTTCGAAAGCGGGAGGGATCTTCCAGGGTGAGGATGAAGGCCAGGGCAGTCAGCGGGCCGACCCCGCCGACGCGCCGCAGGACCAGCGCCTGGGGATAGCGATCGCGGCACAGCGCCTGGATCTGACGGTCGTAATCCCGGATCTCATGCCGATCTCCCAGGTCCAACCCGACGAAGCTCGTCCTGAGCGAAGTCGAAGGAAGCGTGCTATTCTTGAACATGGCCGGTTCCTCCTCTTTGCACCTTTGAGTGTGCTTCAAGATTGTGCTCATCCCCGAAGGTGGCAGGTGATCTTACTGCCGAACCGGATGAAGCACGTTTGATGAGGCCTTCTCATGCCAATCTCGCTGGAGCCCTGGTAGAGCACCAGGATCTGCGGCGGACGCCGCGCAGCGGCCCGAATCTACGCAAGACGCGCTGTTGTAGTGAGGTAGAGGAGCGGCGCCGCTCAGCTCGAGGCTGCTAGGCGTCTGAAGGCGGCACTCGGAGAAAGAAGCACAATGAGCGCGCACCCTCGTCAGGTTCCTCTCCTCCTCGCCATCCTTTCAGGCATGGCTGTCTCGGCCGCCTGCAACGAGACCTCCTTGCCGGACTTTCCGACGACGACACACTCTTCGCCGACCCTGATTCGTCTCAGCACGGAGACGCTCCCTGCCGCTCCACCGGATCCGTCTCCCCAGCCTAGTCCCTCCCAGACCCCGATTCCAGCGCTTGGCCAACTTGATTTCCCGTATGAGTCTGCCGATGCCGGCAACGTCGTTATCTTGGCGGGGACAACAATGGTTGTCACCTGGCTGGACGCCCCTCCCGGCGCCCAACGATACGACTTCTTCCTGACTCGGGAGGAGGATCACACCCCTGTTCTGCTTGGCACGGACTCCGATCCCTCCGACGGCGCCTCTATCCAATGGGTCGTGCCCGAGCATCTCTCTGCAAGCCTTTCGGCGATCGCCTACTTCACGGATGGTTCGATGGTCACCTCGCTTCCATCCTTCGCTCTTTACTCCGGACAGGCCCTTCCTGATGACGTGTGCACTATTCGCTCCACAAGCGTCGGCGTCGTAGACATCTTCCGCGAACACTCGCTCGATTCGGAGAATTTCGCGTACATCACCCCTGGCACGTTCCAACCCGTACTGGGAAGGACGCCAGATGGCTGGTACTGGATCGACGCTGTGGGCGCATATGACCTGCAGTCCGGAGAGGTCGCTTCCGGCACGGGCTGGGTCAGTGACCGCTCCCCTATCGGTCTCTTCGGCCCTTGCGCGGACGTGCCAGTTGTGCAGTGAAACCTTGGCCTTGGCGGTGTGCGTCAGGAGGGAAGTGCAGCCGGCGGCTTCGATCTCGTCGGCGATCCACACAGTCGTTCCGGGAGTACCTGGTCCCGATGCTCTCCAAGGCGACGGGGATACCTTGCAGGAAGTTCTCCGGGAAGGCGCGGACGGCCCCAGGCTCATGGTCGACCCGGGCGTGGGTGCACAAGTTTCCAGCCTGATCCAGAATGGCGAACTGAGAATACCGCTTGTGGGCGTCGCATCCGACCCTATAGTGAGACATGGCTGCGCCTCTTCTACGCGAGTTTGGTAACATGAACCCACCCCTCGGAGGTTGTCCATGACCCGAGGGACTCCGAGTTCGACGGAACAGCAGCTCCTTCGAGACCTTCAAAGCGAGAATCCGGAAGCCCGTCGCAAGGCAATTCATGCGATGGTCCGGTCGGGTGATCCTCACGCTCTTGAAGTACTAAAGGGGGTCTACGAGAACGATCCCGATCCTGCCGTGCGTACCTATGCCCAGAAGGCAGCTCGCCATATCTGGGAGACCACACGGAAGCAGAAGTCGACATCCACTCCGCCACAAACACCACGGATTCGATCCCCGCTCTCTTCGAATGCAGATCCAACCAGCCATGCAGCCCAAGAGCAACAACCAACACGAGCCGCCCGGGAGGTTACCAAAGCCGACACCCTCAGCGCCCAGCTCCATTTCAACCGTGCGGTATCGCTGCACATGAATGGAGAAACGGAGAAGGCGCTGAAGGCCCTCACAAAGGCGATCGACCTTAATCCCGAGTTGGGAAACCAGAAGTTTCCCGCCAACCTCGCCGGCGAACTCACCGGACTCCCGACGGCAGAAGCGGTACGTATGCTCTCAGACAAGTCACTGAGGGAGGGTATCACTCCCTTGCAAAGACCGGGTTTGCGCACGCCACGTAAGCAGCAATTGCCGGTGACGCTCTATCTGCTCATCATCGCCGTGGTAGCGCTGATCGGTGTATCGTTCCAATTCATGAGGTCGGGATTCCTTGAAACCTACATCCATGTGATCGACAGGTCCACCTATGGCAGGTATCGCGAGAGCATCGCTGGTTCGGAGTACTACCTGGTCCCGCCCAGTGGACAGACTCCGCCTGGAGGTTGGCCGGTGGTGGTCGTTTTGCATGGTTATGGTGGCAACGGGCGTGACATGCTTCCCGTGGCTGACACATTCCCTCGAGAGGGGGTCATCCTCGTTGCGCCAACCTTCGGAGAGTATCAACCCTATCCTGGCGACGGTCCGATCGTTCCAATGCGGCGGATCCTGGAGGATGTGGGCGAGCAGTATTCGATCCAGGAGCGTGGTGCAGTGTTGCTGGGTCTCTCGCAGGGCGGGACTTTTGCCTACCGATTTTCGGTCTATCACCCTAACCTCGTGGCAGGCGTGGTAACCGCTGGCGCCCCTCATTTCGATGCGGTGCAACCGTCCCGATACGATCTCCCCTATGTGTTCACCTGGGGGGAGAATGATGGGTTGCAGGATCTCGTACTTCCGGCTTCAGTGTATCCTCTCATAAGCCAAGGCTATAACGTGCGTTATGCAATCATCCAGGGGGCTGGACACGAACTGACTCCCTATTCAATTGAACAAGCACTACAAATGGCCGCCAGTAGCCGCTGAGAAACCACTCAGGCTAGCGGTGAGTGGACGCGAGAATCATCACCTGGCTGGCATCCGGAGGGGCGCCAACCAAGACCACTAAGCCGCCCAACATCGATGAAAGCGCTGCCGTCAAGGCGCGTTGGCGGATGCGCTCCTCAGTTATCAATTGGCTCTGACCGGTGTTCCCGGAAACATCTATCCCGAACAATCGCGGGGGCAGGCTCACGCACCTCTGTGGGTACACGTTAGGCGCGCCCTTGCACCTGCTTGAGAGAAGCATGCCGCACGGCAGGCAGGCGGCCGGCAGGGTTGTTGTCTCTTGACGATGCGGAAGGGAGCCGCACCCTTCCCCCTCAAGAACAGGACGCGCGCGGCGCCCGGCGCGGGAACGCCGGGGACCTTCGCACAGGCCCGCCGACGTGCAAGTCCACTGCGGCGCCGATCAACGGGGGCAGCGCGAACCCCCCTTGACGGCTGTATATATCCGCTGTATACATAGGTCATGGCGTCCCCGCTGGATCTTCTCTCGGCATGCATCGGCTTCGACTGGGATGAGGCCAACAGCCGGAAGATCTGGATCCGGCATCAGGTCAGCCCCGGGGAATGCGAGGAGGCCTTCTTCAACAACCCACTCCTAGTTGCGGCTGATGAGAAGCACTCCCAGAAGGAGCCGAGGTACTTCGCGTTAGGGCAGACCGATGCCGGAAGGGGGTTGTTCTTAGTGTTCACGATCCGTCGCGCCCTGGTCAGAGCAATCTCGGCGCGAGACATGAGCCGGCGAGAGCGGAAGGAGTACGAGCGTGCGAAAGAAGAAAGAGGTCCCGACGTTCCGAAGTGAGGAGCAAGAGCGAGAGTTCTGGGCAACCCATGACTCTGCTGACTATGTCGAGTGGAGCCGGGCGGAGAGGGTGCGCCTGGCGAATCTAAGGCCGACGACGCGGACGATCTCAATCCGGCTGCCGGAGCCGATGATTGAGAGGCTCAAGGTGTTGGCGAACAAGCGCGACGTGCCCTACCAGTCCCTGCTGAAGATGTATGTGGCGGAGAGGATCGAAGAGGAGTTACGGGCCGAGGAGTAACCTCCGGCGCTGGCTAAGACCTCGCTCGGGCCCTGGACACCTGCGCCGCACACCTGCCCACGTGTGCCTCCCGATAGGACACACCTGCCCAGACCGCACACCTGCACCTGCGACGCACCGCAGGTGCGGTGCAGGTGGGTGCTGGGCCGGGACGGTGTGCGGCACAGTGCAGGCAGACCGCACACCGTCCCGGTGCTCTTCCGGGAGGCCGTCTCGCCCCCCGTCCGGGCCGGCGCCCTGCCGGGCGCGGCACGAACGGGCTGTGGGGAGAGCGCCAGCACTTCGTCCCGCGAAGAACGCGGGATCTGCGACCCTGGTAGAGCACCAGGGCAAACGCAGCTCGAGGCCGTTATGCCGCCAACGCACCGAGGTTTTCACATGTTCAAGAACCTCCTACGCAGGAAAGAGGAACGACGAGGCCACGACTACTTTGCCGAGCTAACCAGGTTTACGAAGAATCCGGCTCGACTTACCGAAATCAAAGAGGCCGTTCAGAACCAAGGTTTCTGGCAGGACTCGTACGAATGGCGCATCTCGACCGTGCTGGACGCCCGGATCGAACCGGTTGAAGAGAAGTCGCGTCAGTGGTTTCGTGTCACGGTCAAGTGCGACCATGAGTTCCTATGCCACACACAGACGATTGAACGGGCGGTGTTTTTCGTGGCGCTGTATCAACAGCTCATCATCGACATGTTCTATAACCTCGGCTGGGCTTCTGCGTCTCCAGCCATGATTCAAGAGCATAACTACTTATCCTGGTGAGCGGAATAGCCACTCGCTGCAGCGGACCCGCCCACCTCGGCGCGATCCTCGGAAGACGTCTTGGCCGGGCCGCTCCCCCCGCATAGAACGCGGGAGCTTCGGCCGCAAAGGGCACGGGACTTCGGCGGGCGCCGCGCAGCGGGCCGAATCGGTACAAGACGTGCTATTCTGCGAGGTCGAGAGACGGCGCCGCTTCGATGCCGTGGGGCGGCTAAGGACCGCGAGGCGCGGGCCGCGAACCTGCGGCGGAGGCAAAGATGAGCCTATTCAAGAGGCCCAAGGAGAGGAACCACGGCGCCAGCAAAGCGAGGGGCGAGCGCCCGAGAAACCAGCTCACCTGGTCCACAAATGCGCCTCCGCACTGGCCGCCTCTGGTCACGGATCCCCTCCCAGTTCCGGATCCAAGATCGGAGCAGGAATGGGCGCAGGACTACCTCGTCTTCATCGTCTCGCTCACGCAGGCCCTTGGCGAATCCATTCCCGGGCTGAAAGTAGCCTCTGTCAGCCGCGAGTACATGTTCCCGTGGGGCTTTCTCAATGTCCCGGTGGAGATTGAAGAGGCCGGCAAACGATACCCCATCTTCCTGTATCCTCAGGCGAATCCAGAGGTTGCGTCCAAGTACCTTGGGGCCGCCGAGATCCTTCCTCGAAAGGGTGTCGAGGCACCCATCTATTATGCTCCTTCGCCGCTCCCTGAGGCTTCTCCATCAAACCCGCTACGACCTTTCAGCCCGGGCATCCTTACAAAGTCTTCATCTCCCGCCTCCGGGCAGTACGCCATGTGGTGGTCTACTGAGAAGGATCCCGCATTCGGCAAGTCAAAGACCATCGACATCCTCGGCGGCATCTTCACGACCCTGGACGGCATCAACTCATACGTGTTTGGCCTCCTTGCCCGGACTCTCGGTCTTGTGGAGGATCGCCCCGGGCGGATAGGGTTACCAGACCGGGAAGCAAGCATCCCCATCAAGGGGCCTGAGTATCAAGACATGTTCATCAGCGCCTCCCGCGAGAAAGGCATCCGGTTCCATTTCAGCACGCGCGCCTCATCGCCGGAGTATAGGGACGTCTTCCTCGCTCTCTTTCTTGCATTTGCCAAGACAGCGAGAGCCGAGATCGAGCAGAAGCGCTTGCCGCAGGATCCGCCAGATCCCGATTACGAGAATGGACCATTGGGTTGGTGGAGATTCGCCGCGCAAGTCGCTCGCAGCAAGGAGCAAGAAGGGGGGATTCGGATGTTCGGCGTCATTGAGCAACAGCCCAAGCCCTAGGGGGCAATGCAGGTGCCCGCCCCCCTCGGGTACTCGGGGCGGTTGCGCGCGAGAAGGCCTTGCGAGATCTTTCAACCGTCCTCACCGGGCGTCGGTGAGGCCCTCGAAACACCGCTCATGACACTTTCAGGCTAATCTCCCGCAACGGGAAACACGCCTCCCTTGGGGGGAATGCAATCAAGATATGGGCCACTAGCGAGGCCGCCCTCTTGATCGCCTCGCCTCTGCCTAACCACCGGGACGCGGGCCTGCAGATCGGCCTTGCC
>Ga0209521_10002948_pt1 | contig 13824 bp, 11 predicted proteins | sample Rifsed19ft4_FD_184016 | JGI IMG/M metagenome (GOLD analysis project Ga0209521, IMG submission 184016) | Soil microbial communities from Rifle, Colorado, USA - sediment 19ft 4 (version 2) | ecosystem: Environmental > Terrestrial > Deep subsurface > Rock core/Sediment | place: Rifle, Colorado... | reverse complement strand
TGCACCTCGGCTTGCTCGACGGGCAGGTTCGGATAGTCCTCCTTCAGTTCCTCATGAAGCAACTCGGACAGCGCCCCGGCTATCTCCACGCCGGTCGCGCCACCACCGACCACGCAGAACGTCAGCGCGCCGTCATCCGCCTGCGCCGGATCCTTGTCGGCGGCTTCGAGTCGCTCCAGGACGTGCTCCTTCAGTCTCACGGCGTCGTGCATGTTGTAAAGGTGAAACGCGTTCTCGGCGGCACCCTTGGTACCGAAGTAGTTCACCACGGCGCCCAGCCCGACCACCAAGTAGTCATATGAAGTCGGCTCTGACCCCTCCGTGGTCACTTTCTTGTTGGCCAGGTCGATTCCCGTGACATTTGCTTTTTGAAACTCCCCGTCGCTCAACTCGTCAAGCATCTCGGGCAGCGGGAACCCGACCACGGTAGGCGCAAGCTCATCTGTCGCTACCTGGTAGAGCAGGGGAAGGAACGTGTGATAGTCGTTCTTGTCGATCAGCGTGACCTTGACCCGCGCCTTCTTTAGCTTCTTAATAACGCCCACGCCGGCGAAGCCTCCGCCCAGGATTACGACGTGCGGTTCGTCTGCCATATCAATTCCTCTCTCGCCCCCTCATCGGGCCTATCCCCCAGCGGCGCTCGCGGACTGCCCGGGCTCCAAGACAATAAGTGCCTCTCCGCTGCGAAACGCGTTGGGCGGGCACGTCATCGGCTCTACCGCCAAGCTGCTGCGGTCTACGTCTGGAAGCGGGTCTCCCGTGAAGAGCATCAAGTATCCGTAGCTCGGGTCCACCCACAACGTGAGCCCGCCTCCCCGGTCAGGGTCGCCCAGGTGCACGCGGGCGCGACCGTCCGCATCGCGATCCAGGTCCGTGAACGCATGGTCGAGCTTCGTCTTCCCGACAGCGCGCGGCTTGCGGAAATCGTAGTCCGTACCTTCCACCGGCTCCGCACCTACCGGAATCCCGCGTTCGTCCGAGCGCAGCATTGTGCGCGCCGGCACCTGCAACATGACCACGTCGATAGTCGCGGTGCCAACCGTCAGGTAGGGGTGCGCCCCCGTTCCGTACGGGCAGCGATCTTTGCCCGCGTTCGCCGCCGTCATGCGCACGGCCAGGCCCTCCACCGTCAGTTGATACTCGATTCGGAGCGCCAGCGAAAAGGGGTAACCAGGCTGCGGAGGGAGCGCGTGCTCCATGACGACGCGGCTGGCCTCGCGATCGGCCACTCGCCAGACAGCCCAGCGGACCAATCCGTGGATCGCGTTTCCGCGCTCAGCCTCATTGAGCGGCAGTTGGTGCCGGCGGCCATCGAACTCATAGGACCCGTCCTGGATCCGGTTCGGCCATGGCGACAGCACCTGCTCACGCCCCGACGAGCAAATCGTATCGACGTCGTATCCGTCCAGCAATCCGCGCCCGCCTACGGTATAGTTGCGCAGTCCACCCCCAACTTCGACGATAACGGCGCGCTGGTCGCCAAGCGCGATCTCGATCTGCTCGCCGGAGGGAGCGGCCACGGTTCCCGAATCAAACTAGGCGGCCCGCGCGCCCAATCGCTCCAGCAAGTGATCGCCGACACGCAGCAAGTTCGCCATCGCCGTCCGCGCGGGGTTCACGGCGCCCAGCGGGCACTCAAAGCCGTCGCAGTTTGAGCAGCGCACGCGGGCGCTGTACGGCATGTTCGACTCGTCCAACATCACGCCACATGGCGAATGAAAGGATGATAACCCACCGCCTCAACACTGGCGAGATGCCATCGTGGTACCGCAACTCCCCGATCTTCCTTGGGGATGCGGCTTAGCCAGTAGTTATAGTGCGCAAGTTTGATCATCGTGCTATTCGTTCATCAGGATCGTCCGCGCTGGAGCCCCGTCCGAGCCCACTAGCAGTAGGAACAGGCACAGAAGTCTGTACCAACCCGGCTCCACCTCTCTAAGATCGGCGCCTTCCAGGATCACTGCGCCAGCGCTTAGCAACGTAACGTGCGTGGGTGCAGGGTCTGACTTCGGGGCAATGGAAAGATAATCCATCCCCACGAGCTGTACTCCCCAGACGGAAGGTGCCGGCCTGGCGGTCCAGCAGGGTGCCGAAGATGCTGGGCGAGTCGAAGCGGGGCACGCAGAGCCAGTCAACGGAGCCGTCGGGGCGACGAGGGCGCCGGTGTGACAGTTGGAAAGGAAGGCGTAATCGGCTATGGGCTGGAAGGGAGAGGGCATTGCCGCACTCTGCCCATTGGGTTGGGGGCGCTTTTCCGTAGCACTCATTAGGGCGTTCCTCCTTCGACCTCAAGATGTCATCCACGGCTCGTGCCAGTGACCGCTTCCGGAGAATAGATCATCAGCGGCTTTGGGCCCCCAGGATCCCCTCGCATAAGGGTGAACGGGCGGTGGGGAATCGATTAGCGGCTGCATGATCCGCCACGTCTCCTCTACGCCGTCCTGCCGCATGAAACGAACGCTTTGGCCGGCCATTGCAGCGTGGAGCAGAACCTCGTACGGAGTGGCCTCCTGGGCCGGGTCCCGCGGGAACTCCATGTCGAAGTTGATCGGTTCAGCCTGCGGCGCGTCGACGCGTTTGCCGCTGATGACAAACCTGATGCCTGCTGATGGATCGAGCCGTATGATTATTTGGTCTGCTTCGGGGTGCGTGAACTGGGCAAACCCCAGCCGCGGCGGTTGTTTGAACACAAGCCGCAGCTCCGTTCGGGTCGCCGGAAGGCACTTGCCTGTGCGAATGTAGAATGGCACCCCCGACCAGCGCCAGTTGTCGATGTCAACGCGTAGTGCTGCGAAGGTCTCCGTCGAGGAGTACCTCGCAACGCCGTCGATCCCGAGGTACCCCTCGTACTGCCCTCGCACGTAGTGAGCGGGGTTCGCGGTCTGCATGGCGCGGTAAACAGCCAACTGCGAGTCCTTGATCGTCGCTGGGTCCCCGCCCGCCGGTGGCTCCATCGCTGCGGCCGAGACCACCTGCATCAGGTGGTTGACCACGACATCCCGTAGCGCACCGACGGGATCGTAGAAATTTCCGCGATCCTCAACGCCGAAGTCCTCCGCCATCGTGATCTGGACTGATTCTACGTAGTTCCGGTTCCAGACCGGCTCAAGCATCGTGTTCGCGAACCGGAGGTAGATGATATCCTCCAGCCCCATCTTCCCCAGGAAGTGATCGATGCGATACAGCTGGGACTCGTCAATGTACTGATACAACTCCGTGGCAAGGGCGCGCGCAGATTCGAGGTCGTGACCGAACGGCTTCTCGACGACCACGCGCGCGTTTGCCGTGAGTCCAGCCTCCGACAGCCCCTTGACCACGGTGGAGAAGAGAAACGGCGGTATCTCCAGGTAAAACACCGGGTTCTTGGCGTCCTTGATCGCCTCCCCCACTCGCTGGTAGGTGGCGTCGTCGCCGAAATCACCCTGGACGTAGGAGAGCCGCGCAGCGAAGCGGTCGAACACCTTCGGATCAACCTGCTGACCAGTGCCCTCAATGCACTTGCGCGCGTGTTCCCTGAGCTGTTCGATCGTCCAGTCGTTAACGGCGACCCCAACTATCGGGCACTTCAGCAGCCCTCGTTCCTCGAGGCGATACAGTGAGTGAAACGTCATCACCCTTGCGAGATCGCCGGTGATTCCGAACGGTACAAACATATCGGCCTTTAGTTGTTCAGCGAGGGGTTGGGGACTCACCCTGGTCATGCGGAAGTCAGCTCCTTTTTAGACACGAGCCGTTGATGATGAACCGGCCCACAACCCACTTCTCGCACATATGCCTGCGACGGTCAATCCCGTGCGGGCCTCTACTGGAATCTGGTCATGCCCTCAGGTCTTCATTCGCTGCTTCTACCGCCTACCTCGCCTGGAGCCGCGAGGGCCCGCATCTAGAACTCCTGGGCCGGACTGTCGTGGCCGCCGTAGGGGTAGTCGGCACTAACTGCTCTTGGCGTCCCGAGACCTGCCAATGCTGCACAAATGCGGCTAAGCGGCTTTTCGGGTGCGTAGGAGGGCTGTGCATTCGTACGCGAGCTACGAACGAATGGCGCCCCGACAGGAATCGAACCTGTGCACCCGGCTCCGGAGATCGGAAGAGGCCCATGCGGCTTAGCGACCTGACTTCTGAATCTGTGCGTCGATGCGGCCCAGCCTACAGTTATGGTGCGTGGAAATCGGAGCACGCGTTTGAGTGAGGCTCACCGGCATCCTCCATCGCGACTCCCATTCGGAACGCCTCGTGGGCACTCCTCCCTCACTGGCTATCACGTCCCCGTTGTGAAGGGTTTCACTCCATACCACGCGCGCCTGGCGTGGTGATTCGTGGCCCCGTGATAGCCGATACCCTAGCGAATTATCAATCGCCGACGCCCGTGTCCGGATCATGGAGATAATCCTCGCCGCACGCGAACTGCGTGGCGAACCAGTCGGTAGCCAGTTGCGCCGACCGCCCTAGGGCACCGCGCTCCTCGAAGGTGTGGCCCGCACCCTCGACGAGGACGACGTTAGCCCACTCGGTTTGGTCTGCGGCCGTGCGAACGGCCGGAAGGAGGCCATCAGCAGAGCCAACGATGGCCAGCGAAGGAACATGAATGCCGACGAGGCCGCACGGTTCGACTGCTGGTCCCAGTAGAACGAGCGCCGCCGGACGCACCAGATGCCGGCGGACGGCACGTGCAGCGATGACCGCTCCGAAACCGCAAGCGGCCACGCCGACTCGGTCTTCGTCCAGATCTGGCTGCTCCTGAGCCCAGTGGAACACGGCTTCCAGGCCCTCAACCAGCGCGTGTTCTAAGATTGGCGGACTGCAAGAAACCGAGCGACCAATGACCTCGAAAACGGCCACGCCAAGTCCCGCTTCCGGGAAGCGGTGGAGGAAGAAGGCGGCGTGAAGCAGTTCCGCCACGCTGTCAGGTGAGGCGACAAGAACAACGGACGGAAATGGCGGCTCGCCGGGCGGCAATGAGAGGCGAACGTCGAACTCACCACGGCTCCATGCGGTTGTTTCCCGCCGCGTCAAAGCCCCAAAGGCTGAAATGCCGCCTTCGGTCGTGTATGTCATGACGCGTCCCCCGATTCCGGCGCGGCAGGCGCTCAGGTCATATTAACCCGCGCGCAGCCACGGCCTAATCTTCTCGAGCAGTTTGTCCACCTTCTCCTTCGCGCTGCCTTCCAAGAACTCACGTCGCCGCTCGAACGAGCGCGCGATATCTGCTCCAGCAACTATGGTCGGCGAGCCGGCGAGCCCGAGGCGGCTCTCGTCTAGGTGGAGGGCAGGGGCTGTCCAGATGGTGATAGCAGCGTCGCTCATCGCCCAGTCGTATCGCTGGAAGTCAAGGAACCGCGGTTCGTTGATCCCCTGCTTGACCGAGACCACACATGGAAGCGGCGCCTCGACGGTTTCAAAGCCGGACCCCATCTCCCGGCGGGCGCGGAGGACGTGCCCATCGTTCACCATTTGCACCCGGCTGGCGTAGGTAACCTGTGGAACGTCGAGCCATTCAGCGATGCCGGGTGGGACCTGCCCCGTGGCGCCATCGGACGATTCGTCGCCGCAGAAGATGATGCTGAACTCGCCGATCGCCTTGATCCCCTCGGCTAGCGCGTAGGAGGTGGCGAGAGTGTCGGCACCCCCGAAGACGCGGTCGCTCATCAAGTAGGCCGCGTCGGCTCCCATGGCGAGACCGAGGCGCAAGTATTGCTCGAAAAGCGGCGGGCCCATGGACAGCAGCGAAATCCGTCCGCCATGCCGCTGCTTTAGAGAAAGCGCGACCTCCAGGGCGTTCATGTCCGGGCTGTTGATCTCCGAGCGTGCCTTGCTGCGGTCTAGAGTCCGAGTGTCTGGGTTGATGGTCACCTCTTCCGACTTCGGCACGACCTTCAGGCAGACGATGCTGTGCGGTTCTCGCATACTATCCTTTTCGACCAGCCTTCTGGTCCAAAGCCTCGATGAGTTGCGGCAGCACTTGGAAGACATCGTCGGCGATGCAGTAGTCGGCGACTTCGAAGATCGCCGCTTCCGGGTCGGAGTTAATGGCGACGACGGTCTCGCTCTCCTGGATGCCCACCGTAAACTGCATGGCGCCGCTGGCGCCGCAGACGAGGGCCAGTTTCGGACGGGTTACGGATCCCGTTTGTCCCACCATGTAGTCGTGGCCTATCCAGCCCTGGCAGACAGCGACGCGGGTGGCGCCGATGTCTGCCTTGAGCGCTCTGGCAAGCCTGCGCAGCAGGGCGAAGTCACCCTGTATGCCACGGCCGCCGATGACGAGGCGCTCCGCTTGAGTGATGTCCGCACCGCGGCGCGGCGACCGCCGGATCACTCGAACGCGCAGATCGTCCTCGGGGATCTCGACCGCGATGCCCTCGATCGGGCCGGACCGGGTCGGGTCGAAGACCGGCCGGGCAAACACGCCCGGCCGCACAGTGGCCATCTGGGGCCGAGTGTCCGGACATTGGATGGTAGCGAGAATACCCTGGCCAAAGCCGGTCACCTCGCCGGAGAGAATTCCGCTCTCCTTGTCGATAAGCAAGTCGGTGCAGTCCGCCGTAAGGCCAGTACGCAACCGAACGGCTAGACGGCCGGCGAGATCGCGCCCGTTAACTGTCGCTCCCAGGAGCAGGATGCTCGGGCGTCGCTGAGTGACAAGATCAGCGACGACGCGCGCTGACGGTAGGGTGGTGTAGACCGATAGCGCCGGGTGGCGAGCAAACAACACTCTGTCCGCACCGTAGCCTAGCGCTTGTTCCGCCAGCGCCGATCCATCACCAGACAGGAGCAGCGCGGTCAGTCGCTCGCCTGTAACATCCGCCAACGAGCGCCCCCGGCCCAGCAACTCCAGCGATACACCTTCGAAACGCCCGTCAGTATGCTCCAGGTAGACCCAGATGCCACGAGCGTCGCCGGCCGGGTAAAGCGACTCTACCATCAGGCGTGCCTTCCCGCGGACAGCGCCCCGACCACGACTTCCGCCACGTCCATGACTCGCATGGGGCTGTCGGTTTGCTTAAGGCTGTCCTCTAGGCAGGCGATACAATGCGGGCAAGCGGTGACCAATACCTCTGCCCTTGTATCCAGCGCCTCCCGGACCCGTAAGTCGGAGAACCGCTCGCCGACTTTGGTCTCAATCCACATCCGACCCCCGCCACCACCGCAGCAGAGAGCGTCTGCGCGGCTCTGGGGCATCTCAACAAGCTCAAGACCGGGTATCGCCGCCAGGACATCCCGCGGTGGATCATAGATTCCGTTGCGTCGTCCCAAGTAGCAAGGGTCGTGGAAAGTGGCCTTAACCTTGAATTCAGCCTCGAAGCCCAGGCGGCCCTCCTGGATAAGCTGGGCGAGGTACTGGGTGTAGTGAAGTGGTTGGAAGCCTTCGATCGGCGGATACTGGTTGAGGAACATGTCCTGGCAGTGAGGCGAGACCGTGACCACGCGCTGCACGCCTTCTTCGGCGAAACGCTCGGCGTTCCTTTTAACAATCTGCTTCATGTAATCGTGCTGGCCAAGCGCGTAAGCGGCGTCGCCGCAGCAGGGCTCCTCGTCGCCGAGCGTGCCAAAGGAAACACCGACCGTACCGAAGATGCCGGCGAGAGCGCGGGCGACCCTCTGAGAACGGTTGTCGTAGGAGGCCGTGCAGCCAACGTAGAACAGGATCTCATCGCTCCGCTGAAAGCGGTTGATGTTGACTCCCCGCGCCCAAACGGCTCGCTGGGACGGCGGACGCCGCCACGGGTTGCCGTCCCAGTGGAGTGCCCACATGACGGGCGACACGCCCTCGGGGACGCTGCGATCCTGCCAGGCCAGCCGGCGCAGCGCCAGCATCACATCAGCGATTGGGACCCCGCGCGGGCACTGCTCCTCGCAGGCCCGACACGTCGTGCACCACCACATCTCACCATCCTGATGAATGCCCAGTTGTGCCCGCCGCATAAGTGACCGCACATTCAGCGGCTCCTCCTGAAGGAGCCCCCATGGACAGGTGGCTGTACACACGCCGCATTGGTAGCAGGATGAGACGGCACCATCGGTAGCGGCCATAACGCGCTCCCAAAGAGAGTCGTCCAGAGTGATCACATCGTCACGTTTGCGCTTCACGAGGCAACCACGCCTTCCCTGACGCGGTTTCGCACAATCGCGTCCATCTCTCGGATCTTGGCGGCGAACTCTCGCCCTTCGGACGCTGATATCCACTGCAATTGCAGGCGTTCTGGCTCGATGCCCTTGCGCTCATATTTGCGGCGCCAGAATTCGAAGCGCTTTTGTGTCTGCTGATTGGCGTTGATGTAATGGCAGTCGGAGCCCCGCTCGGTCAGACGGCACCCCGTCACAAGCACGGCCCCGGCGCCGAGCTCGAAGGCGCGCGCGATGAAGCCTTCCTCGATGCGGCCGGAGCACATGGCACGGATGATGCGAGCGGAGGCCGGATACTGGATCTTCTCGACTCCAGCCTGGTCAGCGCCGGCATATGAACACCAGTTGCAGGCGAACACCAGCACCTTTTCGTCCGAGCGCTCAGCCAGGGCGGCCTCGATCTGCGCGAGGATCTGCTCTTTCGTGAAATACGGCATGGTGATGGCGTCGTAGTTGCATTCGGCCGCGCATGTGCCGCAGCCCTGGCAGGCAGCCTCGATGAAGTTGATCGGACCAACCTTAACGGGACCCAGCATCTCGATTGCGCCAAAGGGGCAGACGGGCACGCAGCGGCCGCAGAAGATGCAGTTCTCCACCTCGAGTTGTGCGGTGATCGGCTCCTTCTCAATGTGGTCTTTCGCCAGAAGAGCGCCGGCCTTCGCGGCGGTGGCCAGGCCCTGCGCCAGGGATTCACGCACGTCCTTGGGGCCCTGCACTGTCCTGGCAAGGAAGATCCCCGGAGAGCCGGCCTCGGCCGGGCCGAGCTTCGGGTGCTTCTCCAGCAAGAAGCCATCTTCGCTACGCGGGACTTTAAGCTGCGCCGACACATCCTCCGCTGCCGGTTCAAGGCCGAGGGCCAAGACCAGCACGTCAGTGGGGATCCGGATGTCGGCGCCAAGAAGCTCGTCGCGAACGGTCACGCCGCCGGGCTCGATCTTGAGCGCTTCTTCAGGAGGGATGTCCGGGTAGCGTATGAACTGGACGCCCGCGCGTGCCGCCTCTTCGTACAAGTCCTCCGCCTGCCTGCTAAACGTGCGGATATCGCGGTAGAGAACGCGAACCTTCTTCCCCATCTCCCTCAATCTCACGGCCTGGCCGACCATTGACTCGCAGCAGTAACGCGAGCAGCCGGCCCCGTCCTTGCGGGAGCCAACGCAGCCGACGACGGTCACGCATTCGCCCGGAATGTCCGGCCAGAGCCCGTCGAGATCAAGGTTTGTCACGGTACGCAGGGGCACGCCTTCAAATTCGGCAGCCTGGTGGGGCTCGGCGCCCATGGCAAGCACAACAGCGCCGGCCTTGATCTCTTCCCCGTCGCTGAGCCGGGCGTAGAAGTCGCCGATGTGGCCGCCGATTTGCTCCACCTCTACACCGGCATGCACCTTGACACCGGAGTTGAGGACCTCCTTTCGCTGCCGCTTCAGCAGTTCTCGCGCACTCACGCCGGCGGGTGCAAGCTCGTCAAGATGGCGGACGAGGCCACCGAGCTCCGGCTCTCGCTCAACAAGGTGGGTCTCATAGCCCTGGCGGGCGAGATTGGCGGCCGAGGCCATGCCGGCGATGCCGCCACCGATGACCAGCGCCGTCTGGATCATCGACTGGTGGCTCGTCTCCAACGGCACGAGGAGTGCGGCCTTCTCGACGCCCATCTTCACCATGTCCAGTGCCTTGAAGGTGGCGGCGTCTCTGTCTTCCTTGTGTACCCAGGAGTCCTGGTTGCGCAGGTTCACCATCTCCAGAAGGTAGGGGTTGAGCCCTGCCTTGAAGCAGACGCGCCGGAATGTGCCTTCGTGCGTCTTTGGAGAGCAGGCGGCCACCACCAGTCGGTTCACGTTGTGCTCTCGGATGCGATCCGCGATCTCGGCCTGGGTGTTGCCGGCACAGGAGAACTTCTGGTCCTGTGCGTAAACGACGTTTGGCAGCGTCCAGGCGAACTCCACAACCCGCGGGACGTCAACGACTGCGGCAATATTGCTGCCGCAGTGACAGATGAACACGCCGACGCGCGGATCCTCGAGATCGGTGATCGGTTCCGCTGCTTCGATTGCCGGCCATGAACGCTCATCCAGGTGACTGAGGGCGGCAGCGGCGGCGCCGCTGGCCTCAGAGACCGTATCCGGGATGTCCTTAGGCCCCCCCGCGCACCCCGCCAGATAGACGCCGGGCCGGGAGCTGCCGATAAGGCCGAAGCCGTTCTCCCCGGCCCGGAGGAAACCGTCCTCGGCGGTTTCAATGCCAAGGGTCGCGCCCAGCTCCCGGAGACCGCGCGGGGCCTGGACAGCAGTGGCCAGCACCACCATGTCTACGTCCTGCTCCTTAATGCGGCGCTCGCTCGTGTCTTCGAACCGGACGGTTAGTCCTTTGTCGCCAGGGGTAATGCGCGACGGCCGGCCGCGCACGAACTTCGCGCCCCCCTCTTCAGTCCGTTTCCAGAAGGAGTCGAACCCCTTGCCGTAAGCCCGGATGTCCATATACAGGACAGTGACGTCTGGAACACCGTGGTCCATGGCCTGAAAGGCGTGTTTGATTGAGTACATGCAGCAGAAACGGGAACAGTACTGGAAGTAGCGCTGATCGCGGGAGCCGACGCAAAGCACAAAGAGAATGCTGTGCGGGTGCGCACCGTCCGACGGCCGGACGATATCGCCGCCGGTGGGACCGGCGGATGTGAGTAGTCGCTCGAACTCCATCGCGGTCAGGATGTCCGGGTGAGTTCCGTAGCCGTATTCGCTGAGGCGCGAGGCATCGATTGTGTCGAAGCCGGCGGAAACGATGATCGCGCCCGCCCGCCGCTCCAAGCGCTGTTCCAGGGGCATGCTGAAATCGACGCAGCTTGGGGGACACACGTCCGCACATCGCTGGCATGGCCAGTAGTTCGGCGGCTCATTAAGGCAGTGCTCGATGTCGATGACGTAGGCGCCGGGGACCGCCTGCGGAAATGGCGTGTATACAGCCTTTCGAGAGGCCATCGAGGCGTCGAATTCGTTAGGCAGAACGACTGGGCAGACAGCCTCGCACTCGCCGCAGCGTGTGCACTCCGTGCCGACGAAGCCGGCCGCCTGCCGGATCGCCACAGCAAAGTTGCCAGCCTCTCCCTCAACCGCCACAACCTCCGCGTTGTTCAGTATTTCAATGTTGGGGTGTTCACCGACCTCGGACAGCTTGGGCGCTTCAATACAGACCGAGCAGTCAAGCGTCGGGAAGTTCTTGTCGAGGGCGGCCATCTTGCCGCCGATGGATGGTCCCTTTTCAACAAGGACAACCTTTGCGCCCGCTTCCGCGAGGTCGAGGGCAGCCTGCACGCCGGCGATGCCTCCTCCAATGATGACTACAGAATCGCTCATCGCTCTGCCCCCTGGGATCCGCCGGCGGTCGCCGTCAATGCCTCCCGAAATCCGGTGTCGAGCGCGCGCATGTTCAGTTCAAGATGGCGCGGCCGCACCGTGGCCCGCACCGACTCCTCAAGCGCCTCCCGCGGCACCACGCCGGTCGCCCCGGCGAAGAAGCCAAGCATCACGATGTTGGCGGCCATACGGTTGCCAAGTTCCATAGCCAGACGCGTAGCGGCCACGGAGCAAAAGTAGCCGTTGTGAGTTGGGGCCTGCACCAGATCGCTGTCAATGATTAGGCGGGCTCCTTCGGCAATACCATTGCCGTATTTGCTGAAGGCTTCCTGCGACATGCAGACGATGTAGTCGGGTTGTGTCACCAACGGGTAGTCGATGGCTCCATCGCTGATAACAATCTCAGCAGCGCAGGCCCCACCGCGAGCTTCCGGGCCATACGACTGGGTGAAGACCGCCTCCTTACCTCCATAGATGGCCGCCGCACGCCCAAGAACGAATCCGGCCAGGATGATGCCTTGACCTCCGAACCCCGCCAGCCGGATCTCCTGTCTCATGCTCCCTCCGCTCCGCCAGACCGGAAGACCGGCCGCTCGATGTCCATGAAGTTTCCGAGGACAATAGGGGAGTCGCGCTTCATATCGATTCCGGCTTCACGCAGATCGGCGTCCGGGTCGACGATGCAGTTGCTGCGGTACATGCGCATCTCGTCCAATCCCTCTCCGATCTCATTCGATTTCCCAAAACCCACCGGGCAAGGCGAGATGACCTCGATGAACCTGAAGCCCGGCTTGCGCAGGGCGGCGAGCATTGAACGATGGAGCTGCCGAACGTGAAGTGGCGTCCAGCGCGCTACGTAGACGGCTCCCAGACTGGCCGCGAGGTACGGTAGGTTGAGGGCCGGCTCAGTGTTCCCAGACGGTGTCGTTGTGGTGCGAGCGCCGGTGGGAGTGGTGGGCCCGAACTGGCCACCAGTCATCCCATAGTTGAAGTTGTTTACGCATACGACGTTTATGTCCACGTTCCGCCGGGCCGCATGCAGGAAGTGGTTGCCACCAATGGAGAAGAGGTCGCCATCGCCGCTGATCACGGTGACGGAAAGTTCCGGGTTCGACAGCTTCAGGCCGATGGCGAAGGGAATCGCGCGGCCATGCGTTGTATGGAACGAGTCGAGCTTCATGTATCCGGCGACGCGGCCCGTGCAGCCGATGCCAGACACGATGACATGCTTCTGAAGGGGGACTCCGGAGTCCGCGATGGCGTTTGCCATGCACGACATGATGCTGCCTAGTCCGCATCCCGGGCACCAAATATGGGGCAGACGGTCGGCGCGCAGCAGCCCATCGAGCGGGTGCTCCTTCACCATCATTTCACCGCTCACCGCACTGCCTCCTGCACCGCCTGGAGCACTTCTTCAGGCGGGATCATCCGGCCGCCAGCGTGGGTGACCCATGTGGCGGGCCGGCGGAGATGACGTTCCACTTCGCGCGCCATTTGGCCCAGGTTCATCTCCGCGACGACGAAACGGCTGGCGCGGTTGACGCGTTCGCGGAGTCGGCCATATGGAAACGGCCACAGTGTGAGCGGCCGGAAGAGGCCTGCCCTGATCCCTCGCTCACGGGCGAGCGCGACCGCGCAACTCGCAGACCGTGCCATTGCCCCGTAGGCAACGACGATCACGTCTGCGTCCTCGGTCATGATCTCCTCAGTCAGATCCAACTCGTCCGCGTGCAACTGGACCTTGTGGCTCAGCCTGCGGACGAGCCTGTCGTGGACCGTAGCGTCGCCAGCCGGATAGCCTCGCTCGTCATGTGTCAATCCAGTGACGTGCACGTTGTGGCCCTCGCCCGCAATCGGCATCGGTGGGACGAGGTCCTCGTCGGGCTCGTAGTGAAGACGCCCATCGCCACCAACCGGCGTTCGTTTTCGTTCCACGACAGTGATATCTTCCGGCGCCGGAATAATGACGCGCTCCGTCATATGGCCCACGATCTCGTCGGCCATAACGAACACGGGCATCCGAAGACGTTCGGAGGCATTGAAAGCAGCTATGGTGAGATCAAACATCTCCTGCGGGGAAGACGGAGCGAAGGCAATCGGTTCGAAATCGCCGTGGCTGCCCCACTTTGCCTGCATGACGTCCGCCTGGCTAACAAGCGTGGGCAGGCCGGTGGATGGCCCGGCGCGCTGGACGTCCACGATGACACATGGGGTCTCAGTCATAACGCCGAGGCCAAAGTTCTCCATCATGAGCGTGAAGCCTGGCCCCGACGTCGCGGTCATTGCCTTGGCCCCACCCCAGGACGCTCCCAGGATTGCAGCCATGGACGCAAGCTCGTCCTCCATCTGGACGTAA
>Ga0209521_10002946_pt1 | contig 13826 bp, 12 predicted proteins | sample Rifsed19ft4_FD_184016 | JGI IMG/M metagenome (GOLD analysis project Ga0209521, IMG submission 184016) | Soil microbial communities from Rifle, Colorado, USA - sediment 19ft 4 (version 2) | ecosystem: Environmental > Terrestrial > Deep subsurface > Rock core/Sediment | place: Rifle, Colorado... | reverse complement strand
CAGTCATTGTGCCCGCCAAATCCGAAGGAGTTTGAAAGGACAGCCTCCAACTTGCCTGTCCTGGAGTGGTTAGGAACATAGTCAAGGTCGCACTCAGGGTCAGGATACTCGTAGTTGATCGTAGGGGGAATCATTTGATCGCGCAGCGCCAAGACGCAGGTAGTCAGCTCGATCGCTCCAGCGGCAGAGATGGTGTGACCGATCATCGATTTCGTCGAGCTTACGGCCAATTTATGTGCGTGCTTGCCAAAGACGGCCTTGATCGCCAATGTCTCGACTCTATCGTTCATCGGCGTGGAAGTCCCGTGGGCATTGACATAATCAATTTCCTCAGGCGGGAGACAAGCATCCTCAAGAGCTCTTCTCATTGCTAAAATAGCTCCTCTGCCATCCGGCGCCTCATCGGTGACCCTGTAGGCATCGCAAGATGTCCCATAACCCGCCAGTTCCGCTAGTATTGGAGCTTTCCGTTCAAGGGCGTGATCCAGCCGCTCCAAGACCAAGACCCCTGCTCCTTCACCAAGAACAAAGCCATCCCGTTCCGCATCGAACGGACGACTTGCCCGCTCTGGCTCTCCATTTCTCCTAGACAAAGCCCCCAGCAAACAGAATAGCTGTAACTCGATGGGAGACACAATGCACTCCGACCCTCCCGAGAGAGCCGCATCCACCGATCCCCTTTGAATGGCCCGCAGGGCTTCTCCTACGGCCTGGGCCGACGAGGTACAAGCTGTCTGGATCGTGGAGCTTGAACCCGTAATGCCGAATCTCCCCGCGACTAAAGCGGTCACGTACTGGGGAAATAACCTCAGGACAAAATTCCCATTCAGATTCTTGCAGTACTCCTTTATATAGGCGGGCACGCTGATTTCCCGGCCGTTTTCCGCGCGGGATCGATAGGCGATCTCTGCCATCCGCTGGAGATCTACCCGCCCGCCGCTGGTCCCTACAAAAATGCCCAATCTGTCACTTCTGTAGTAAGAACCCCAAGCACATCCTTCGGCGGCCATGCTGGCTGCAGCAAGAGCGAAAAACGCCACCCGGGATTCTTCCGCATCAACACCAAGCCGCGAGCGCACCCTCTGTAGCTCTTCCTCTTCTCTCACCACGGCTGCCATCCGACTGGGCAGTCCGGCAGGATCAAAATGGGTAATCAGTCGAGAGCCGGAAGCCCCAGCCAATGCAGCCTTCCAGTAATTCTCCACTCCAATCCCAATTGGAGTAATAACGCCAACCCCGGTAACAACCACTCTAGGTTTATCCATTGTACTAAAAGCCTGAAAGCATCTCGGCCTTCTAGCTTCCTAGCTTTCCTGCCTATTCGCTATTCGCCATTTGCTATTTGCTATTCGCTACGCGCTAGGCAAGCAGGGAATAGCCGCCATCTACGACAATGACTTGTCCCTGGATCATTTGAGCCTGAGGACTGGCGAGGAAATAAACAGTCTCCGCCACATCCTCAGGGGTCAGAAGACGACCGGACGGCGTACGCTCGCGAACTTTCTGCAAAATTTCCTCACCATCTGGAATCAACCTCCATATCTCGGTCGCAACGGCTCCCGCTGAGACCGTATTGACGGTTATCCCTCTCGGTGCGAGCTCGGCCGCAAGATAACGGGTCAGGCTCTCGAGTGCGGCTTTAGATACCCCGATCGCTCCATACTGCGGAATAACGCGGTTTGACCCCAGGCTGGAGAGAGAGATGATACGGCCTCCATCCGGCATTGATGCGGCTGCCTCCCGCGCGCACAGAAGAAGCGAGCGCGCATTCGTACCCATCACCCAGTCCCAGTGTTTTGCCGTCAGATCCAGCGTCGATCTAAATACGCCCGAGGCGGCGTTGTGGACCAATACATCCAGCCGGCCAAAAAGGCGCTGCACCTCTTTAAACATCGCCCGGATCTGCTCCGCATCCTTGAGATCGGCCTGAAAGAGGAAAACTTCGGCCCCTTTAGAGGCGGCCTCTTGGGCGGTTTTCTCGGCGCCCTCTCGGTCTTGAAAATAGTTGATAAAAAGCTTTGCCCGCTCCTGCGCAAAACGAAGCCCAATAGCTCTCCCGATTCCCCGGGAACCGCCTGTAACTAGAACGATACGGCCTTCCATGTTAAGAGCAAATGGAAAATAGTGAATAGCAAATAGGAAACTTCAAAACAGCGGATTTTTATTGGAATGTATGTATTGGAGGGGCGGAGAACTACTGACTATTCACTATTTGCTATTCGCTGTCTCTAGAAGCGGTGGGCCAAACTTTCCCAGGCCCTTCCCACAGTATCAGAAGAGAGAAGATCGTAGAGCTCTCCCAAACGCTGGCAGTGCGCCTTCGATTCGGGATCTCTGTTGTCTTGGACAAGAGAGAACAGCAGCGTCGCCTCAGCCATCGTTCTGCCATCGACCTGCGCATGGGCCTTGATGACAGTCCCCCTCTCATCCTCACGCATGAGTTGAAGAGCGATGTTAAGTTGATCCCCCGGGACCACGTAGTGTCGAAATGAGACCCTGAGGATCTGTTTGAGTTCCGGGTAACAAGTGAAATCGTGGCTGCGGGCGACAAAAAACTGGGCCGCCTGATCGAAGCTTTCCAGGATAAGGACACCGGGCATAATCGGGGATTGAGGGAAGTGGTCGGTAAAATAATCTTCGCTCTGACTCACGTTCTTCACAAAAGAGCCCTGCTTGCCCGGTTCAATACTTACAATGCGATCCACTAAAATAAACCTCACTGCGTTTTTTCCCCCACCCTGGTGCTTATAAAATCCACCAAAGACCCCATGCTAAAGAGGCGCACCATCCCCTCCATGATTTTCGGGGAGTTGAGATTCTGAAGCAGCTGCTGAATGACGCCCTCTCGGTCGATCAGCGAAGCTCTAAAACCGACCGACTCTACTTCAGAGATAAGGCGATCCGCCAGCGCTGCGGCAATATTTTCTGCTTCGCCATTTTGTATAGCGACGCCCGTTCGCTCGCCGAGCCAACCAAGCGCCTCCGGGATGCCCATGGTGTGAAGCTGCCTCATCTCTTCGGGGGCAATGCGGACTCCATACCGCTCCTCGAGAATCCGGCTAAACTCTCCCATATTCCTCCAGCTTAATGCCTTTTCCTGAATGGCCTTATTGGGAAGCTCTACCCCAAAGGTCTGCTGCACCCTAAAGCCGATATCCAGAAAATCGATCGATTCAGCGCCCAGATCGTGTACCAAGGAAGCATCAGAAACAACCTTGTCCTCATCCACGCCCAAGGCGTCGACAAGGATCTCTCTTAACGTTTTCTCGACCTCCTCCCTTGTCCACACCTTGTGAATACTTTTCGCTTCCTGAATCATGGAATCCCCCTTTAATGAACCTATTATGACATGCCGCCATCCACCTTGATTACTTGACCCGTAATGTAACTCGCCTCCTCAGAGGCCAAGAAAACAACCATTGGAGCAACGTCCGCCGGCTTTCCCAGCCGACGCAATGCCAGCCGCTCCCGAACCATACTATCACTATAAGCGAGCACCCCTTGACTCATATCCGTGACGATCAACCCAGGAGCGACGGCATTAACGGTTATCCCCTTAGGTCCCACTTCCGCAGCCAGACTCCTGGTAAAGGCATTGACCGCGCCTTTGGAGGCGGCGTAGTTGGACTGCCCCCTGCCACCTTTGACCGCCGAAATAGAGCTGATATTAATAATTCTACCCCAGCGCCTCATCACCATACTCTTCAGCACTGCCTTGGAACAGTGATAGACCCCAAAAAGGTTTGTCTGGAGGACCTGGTTCCAATCCCTTTCCTCCATTTCCAAAAGCAGAAAATCACGGATGACACCGGCGTTGTTCACCAAGACATCCAGATGATCAAACCGTGAGGAGATTTCCTCCACCATCGCTTGGACCTGGTCCGCCTCTGCCACATCCGCGCGCCAGGCGATAGCCCTGCCACCCTTCCCTTCAATTTCCCTAACGACCTCTTCGGCCATTGCTTTGTTTTCCTTGTAATTCACCACCACCGCAGCGCCCGCTTCAGCCAGGGCGACAACAATAGCCCGGCCAATGCCCCTTGAAGCGCCCGTGACTAGAGCGACCTTTCCGGAGAGATCAATCTTCAACTGCTCTCCTTACCACAATACAGGCGCTCTCTCCAAAGAGACCGACGGCATTTACTAGGGCAACCCTCATCCCTTCTTTTTCCCGCGGTAGGTTAGGAACATAATCCAGGTCGCATTCGGGATCAGGATTCCTCAAATTAAGGGTTGGTGGAATAGTACCACGGTTCAATGCCAACAAACCAGTGATCAGATCCAGAGCCCCCGAGCCCGAGATTAAATGCCCATGCGTTGCTTTCGATGCGCTTATCGGGATGCTTCTCGCTCGGGGGCCGAAGAGCCTCTTGATAGCCCGGGTTTCTGCCAGGTCATTGGTTATCGTCGAATCACCATTGGCGGCAATCAGATCCACGCTCTCCACCTTTGCCTCTCGTAAAGCCGAGCTCATGGCAAGACCGAGGCGCTCTGCAACAGCTTCGACTCTTGCCGGATTGCGCCCGATCATGGCATCCCCGGCGGCGGATCCGTAGCCCACGACCTCTCCGTAGATGCGCGCTCCCCTGCTCTGCGCCCGCTCAAGCTCTTCCAGCACTAACATCCCGGCGCCCTCGCCCAAGACAGCCCCACTCCGGGACCGATCAAAGGGACTGCAGAGCCTGCTCGGCTCACCGGTACGGGCAAGGAAATCCAATGTGCAGAGATTGAGAAAGACGAATTCTTCCAGCGGGGCCTCCGCCCCTCCACAAAGCGCTACATCTACTTTGTCCTCCTTAATTGCCAAAAATGCCTGGCCAACGGCCTGCAGTCCCCCGGTACAACCATCGGCTATAACACGACAAAAACCCTGAGCATTATGACCTATGGCGATATGCCCCGCTGCCAGATTCGGCATGGTTTTCAACGAGAAGTCCACCGGATTGATGGAGGTCATGCAATAGGCATTGGCCTTGCCAAGATCCAGGGTTTCAGCTACACAGGCGGATTCTGCCTCGGCCATCCAGTGAAGAAACACTGAAAAATCAAATGTCGTGAAAAACGTTCCAAGAAACACGCCGCAACGGCTAGGGTCCACGGAGCCGTTCCTAAGGCCTCCGTCCTCAACCGCCATAGAAGAGGCGATCATCCCGAAGAGCATGACTCGGCTGAAAAGCTTAATCTGTTTACGCGGCAGGCGTTGAAACTGATCTCGCAGCATCGGCTCGGGGATCTCTGCGGCCACATCCACAGGAAAGCCCTGATTCGCAAGACGGCCGCTTCGCTTTATCGCGGACCGGCCTGATACCAGCCCTGCCCAATGCTCTTCGGCGCCCATGCCGAGAGGAGAAACGACCCCGACGCCTGTTATTGCAACCCGCCGCATAAAACTCAGGGACTAATGGTAAATGGTGGGGAGGGAACTATCCGCTATCTAAGTCCCTTCGCCGGGACACATAAAAAAGCGATCCGGGCCTCCGCAATAACCCTATCTTCAACTACGGCTTGATTCCATATCCGGGCAAATCCAACCTTTTGGCCGTTCTTATCCTGCATGCCGAGGAGTTCCGAATGAACCAGCATCCTCTCACCGGCAGAAACTGGAGCCCTAAAATTCACCTCGTCTATTTTTATCATGAAGCCCACAACCTTCTCCCGGCTCACGACCTCAATCAGGCGACCTCCAGAGGCTGCCATCGCTTCCAGCACGATGGTAAAAGGAACTTGCGAAGGGCTATGAAAGGGGGTAGCAAGATAATCCTCAACTTGCGGAAAAGTCACATGCGTAACGACCTTCCCTTCTCCCTCCAGCGACGAAGAGACGATGCCATCCAAGAAACGGAACTTCATAAGGAAATTATCTCCAATTTCCAGGCGCGGAAATCATATTAGATTCAAGCCCGTTTCGGGAATTGAGCCCTGGGAAGTCGGCGGTTTTTGCCCGGCAGCCAATTCGAGGAGGACCATAGCTATCCCATAATCCTTTGTATGGGATAAAGAGAGGGCATACTTGACTACACCCATCTCTTGGGCAAGCTGGGCAGTTTTTCTCCAAAGGCGAAGAACAGGCGTGCCGGATGTTCCTCTTTGCACCTCTACGTCGCGCCAATCCATTTCCCCGCTCAGGCCCGTTCCCAGCGCTTTAAAGAAGGCCTCCTTTAAGGCGAAAAGAGCCGCTAGACAAGAGTACGGATCCTTTTGTTTCCAAGAACAGCGAAGTTCCTCCGAAGTGAAAATGCTTTCTCGCACGGCTTCCCTGCGTTCAAAAATCTTTCTAACCTTTCCGACCTCGACCAGATCTATGCCGATTCTGAACGGCACCGGATCAAAGCTTAAACTTTTTTCCCTACTCCCCATCCGCAAGAGAAATATGCCATCGGGCAAATTGATAACCGGGATTAGAAGGATCAAAGTCCGCTTCCCTAAGTCCTGGATTCAGTTGGAGATCCCTGTAGCTATATTCGCCTATGATCACGTTATCCCAGTCGTAAATGGATGCCTGAATCGGCAGGCCGTGTTCCTCATCAATGCTTACAACCATCCGGTAAGAACCATACCCTGCCTTTTGCTCGCGCGGGAGGACCCCTTCAATCTCCCTTACCTCTCTTCCCATTACTTTTGCTCTTCCCCGATCCACCAAGCGCAGCTCTTTTTTAGCCCACGCCCGCCTTGCATCCCTGCCGATCCGCTCAATAAGACGGCCGATGCCAATCTCAGTGAAAGGAAATCTGCTGTCCTCCAGGATCCGCCAACCCCCCGGGTCGAGCAGGAAAGTAAAAAATCGCGACAATCCTCTCGGCTCATGGATGACTACCTTGTTTTTATTGGCGCCCTCCACGTAAATCGCCTCTCTCCCGTCCGATGGACCGGAGAGCCAACGCATATAAACTTTAAAAGGCCTCTGAAATTTTAAAATAGTTATCTCTTCAGGCCGCCACTCCCCGTCAATTCTTTCCCGCCGGCGAAACAGCGCCGTATAATCTCCCACATGCTCATAGCTCGCTTCCATCTTCTCCAACAATCCAAAGAGTTCGAGCTGGTCGGCTAGAGCAGATGAAAATGGCAATGCGTCAATCGTCAATAGTAAGAATATGAGAACCGGCCAGTTCCTTTTCCACAGCATCGGTAATTGACCGTTCACTGATGACTATTGACTGCGAGGAGAGCGACGTTCATCGACAATGCGCAGCAGTTTACGACCTTTCCTAAGGGTACCTTTTGAAGGGAAGACAAATTCTACATCCGCTAAACCTTGTTCGTATGCCTGCCACGCCAACCTGTGCTCCCGTTTAATGAGCGCGAGAACTTGCGCCTTGATTTTTTCATGTCGTGATTCCCCATCCTGAACCTCCAGCCGGAACTGAAAAGTCTGCTTTCCGTCTTTCTCCCGCAGGGCTACCTGCCAGTCATCGTTGATATCCGGCACAGCCCCAAGGATCTTTTCAAAGAAATCAGGATGGACATTGCCCCAAACAGAGGCCACAATCTCGTCCGAACGGCCCCGGAGCGGTGAAATCCGCCGAAACGGTAGCCCACACGGGCATCTCTCCGGGATCAAGCGCGCTACGTCCCTCGTGCGGTAACGGATCAAGGGCATAACGCTTCTGTGGACCGTTGTGATAACCAGCTCCCCATAACCCTCATCGTCCGGGTCAAGAACCTCAACATAAAAATCAAATTCGTTCAGATGATAACCATCTCGGCGCAGACATTCGAAGCCTAGAAGCGTCCCAGCCTCCGTAGAACCATAAGTCATGCATAAGGGGGCTTCCCAAAATGTCTCAATCCTGGTCCGTGCCCGGGTCGTAATCCCCCCACCACCGCCTCCAACCAGGAGCTTCAGGGGATAGGGTCTACCCTCGGCCTCAGCTACCTCGGTAAAGCGCAGAAGCCACGGAGTGCCGCTCATCACGATGTTAAAACGATAGGATGACATCCGGCGGTAGATCTCAGCCGGATCGACACGACCGACGCATAATTCGAAGATCCCCCAATAGGGAAGGACGCGCTGGATCATTTGCCCATCAAGACAGAAACCGTAGTCAAATGTGGAAAGGACGCGGTCCTCACCGGATATGCCATAGATGGCCTTGAGCAGAATCCCCTGTCTTGCATTATAGTCGAGCTCACGCTGGCTCATAAAGATCCGGGTTACGTGCCCCGTCGTCCCGGAACTCTCAATAGCCACCTCCGGCTTACCGCACAAAAAGGACTCAGGTGCTTCGCGGAGCTCTTCCGGCTCAATATAAAAACCTCCCAGATCCTCGAGCCTTCTTACTTTCCCGACTTTTATCCCATGCTGGAGAAACTTCCGGCGGTAAAAGTCGGATCGCTCGGAAGCCAATCGCAACGTACGCCGAAAGGCGATTTGTCTGAGCTGTTTAGGAACTGCAGGAGGAAGGGCGCGAAGATAACTGATGAAGCCTTGTGGAGATAAACTCCCGATCCTTAAGGAGAATTCGGCTATGAGACTAAGATCCATGATTGGAGTAGAGCAAGCGGGAACCGTATCGGCCCAACAGGAAGGCGTCTTTTAATACCAACCTTTTCGGGGCATTTTCTGGTTCTTGCAGGCGAGTAACAAGAAAAACCCGTTTCTCGTTTTGCCAGCGACGGGCAAACTCCCCATCGTCAAGAAATAGTCCCTGCCCTTCGGGATAACCGGAGCCAAGATCGAGATCGCCGCGTTTTCCATTCAGAACATAAATCTGCCGTCCCGTATAGAATGGAAGGCCGCCGCTGTATTCCAGAGATCCCTCATGGATTATAGCTTCTTCTGGCCGGGCCAGGGTATTCAAAGCAAGCGCTACTGGTTTAGCGGAGTGGTGCGGCTCGATAATGAAGAGAAGCTTGACAACTAGCACGCTAATAACGCTGGCGACCCCCATTACCGCAACGAAACCGGCGCGCGGTTTTCCCAGGAAGAAGCACAACAGGGAGAGCGGCAACCCGAGAAGGAGCGCGATTCCCAATCCCTTCACAAGCGGCACAAAGGGCGCAGCCGTCTCGTAGGGAAAAGATGCCCCCTGCTCTTTGAGGATACGGTAATATACGTTGATCTCCGCCAGCCAGGTAAAGACCGCCTCGGAAGTGAGATGCGGGGCCAACAGAATCAAGGCAACTCCAACCGTGGCGCATCCTACCGCAGATGCAACGAGCGGCCATTTCAGGCCCGCCGCCGGCAGCTTCACCGCTCCGAAAGACTCATACCATGACGCTCCCACCACGAGACTTAGCGGAGGGAGGGCGGGGAGAATATAATGTTCAAGCCTTGAGGGGGAAATGAAAAAAAACCCGATCACCGTAAAGGCCCACAAGCCCACAACCAGGTGAAGCCGATCCTCTGGCGTTGCAGCCAAGCCGGCATTCAGGAGGCCGTGACGCCATGTCCCCCAGAGAAATAAACTCCAGGGAAAGAACCAGACGAATGTCAGCCCTAGAAAAGCAAAACTGCCTACTGAGACGTCATCTTCAATAAAGGCCCGATCGCTGAGAAAACGGAGAAATTGGTTGTCAACAAAATAAAACTGCAAAAATCCCGGATTTTTCCAGGCAACGAGCAAATGCCAGGGAAGGATCAAAACGACAACAAGTAAGAGGCCCCATTTGAAATGTATCCGGTTCCATGAGATGCGCTCGCCAGAAAACCAGAAGTACAGTCCCGCAATCAAAAGGGGGAAGAGGGCGCCAATGAGTCCCTTGGAGAGAACGCCCAAGGCCATCCCCAGATAGAATAAAAACGGACCGGACCAAACACTTTTGGCCCCTCGCATTTGGTTGAGCATAATCCTGACAAAACCATAAAGAGACAACGTCAATGAGAACACCAAAAGCGAATCAGTCGCCGCCACGCGTGTATAGCGAAAAACACCTACGCTCGTGAGCAGGATAATAGCGGACAACAGACCGGATGCACCGCCATAAAGAAGCCGCCCCATGCGCCATACCAGGAGAGCCGTTCCCAGAGCAGGAAGCGCACTCCATAGCCTAACCGTCCACTCCGACGGACCAACAAGGGAAATGGTGAGAGCCGTAAGCCAGAAATAGAGGGGTGGTTTCTCCAGATAGCGCACTCCGTCAAAGTGAGGGGTAATCCAATCGCCTTTCTCGGCCATCTCGCGAGCGATCGCTCCGTACATGCCCTCGTCCGGATCGAGCAAGCTGATGGCGCCAACCCCCCAAAAAATAAACGGGAAGCTCAACAGGAGGATGAGGAAAAGCTCCCTCCATTTACTACTCGTCATTCACTATTGTCCAAAAGAACGGGTAAATTCGAAGCGGAAGAGGTTGTCGTTTTTGAGAGACCCTTTGTCGGCGGCGTTATTACGATTTTCGTTTCTCAACCGAGCGAAGTCATACCCCAAGAAAAAGGATGAGTTCGACGAAAGCCGGTAAGAGATATCGAACCCGAAAGATAGACTATCCACTAGATTTGCCGAGACTGTTGATCCGATTTGGGACTTAGCCCCTTGAAACCCCAGGAGGAGATCCGGGCTGATCCAACGTGTAAGCTTGGCATAAAAATCGCTACCTTGAGTGCCAATGAAGTGGGACAGGACCGATCCTCTGTTGGTAAAACCCGATGTGTATAAGCCGTGAGTGAACTGGATCTTAGAGGTCTTGGCGTACTCGATGCGGAGATCGAGCTTTGGGTCCCCAAAAAGGCCGGTCAGATAAGTCCCCGCGATGCCGCCCGGCTTATCCGGAACGATCAACCCAAAAAGAGTGTCATCCCAGCCAAAATCGAAATAGAAAGCCGCGTCACGGGCAATCAAAATGAACCGCTCCACATCCGGGATTCTCAGCGTTCCGTCGAATGACATTACGTTGTTGACGTTTACCGGGCTGCGAGGATTGTCGCTACCTTGCGTAACCAGCAACTGTAAGAACTGCCCGGGGTTAGGACTACCACGCCCTTTGCCGCCAAACTGAAACATGCGGTTAAAGCCCAATTCGGCGAATCGTGATGGGGCAAAGCCGACACGCCATCCGCTCACATTGGCGCGAGAGAAATCCCGATCCTCCTCAAGCTGAGCAACGAAAAGATTAGTTTTCACCGGGCCTAAATAGCTAAGGAGCCACGGCAGTCGAAAGGGTTCGGCTGAACCCAGCTTTATCTGATCCAGCGGCAACGCATTATTGGAAAAACTCATCGACCCGCGGAATCCGGGTCCCCACCATAGACTATCCCGGCCCACCTCCAGTTCAGCATTGCCCAGCGTAAGCTTACCGTAACCGTTCAGGAGTTGGCCACGGGATACGTCGCTGTCTCGGATAAATTCCGGCTGATAATAGAAGGATAGAAAATCGCCTATTTGAATTCTCCCGTCCAGGGTTGACGTAGCGTTCGCCCCTTTTTTGAGACGCTGACCAAAATTGTTGACGGTCTTTTGTGATCTGCTGGCGGAACCTATTCCAAACCCTGCATGGTCTATGGGTTTTCCGCCAAAGTACCCGACAGCGACGTTCCGGTTAAGGGGAGTCCTAACTCCCATCTCGGCAAGTTCCGGCCCAAACTCTTCTACAAGCTGGTAAACCAGCTCTTCCAAATAGCCCCTATGGTTGTAATCTCCGTATTTATCCCATTCCAATCGGCGCACTGCCTGGGCCACAATTCGGGCAGCCTCGACTCGGCTGAGGGGCTTGGAATTGAGCAGCGCCTGCTCAGCAAGCCCAGCCAGCACAATTTTTTCCAAAGCGTCATAGACCCATGACCGGTAAATGGAGAATCCACCCCAATTCTTTAAGGGAACATTGGTCCGGTCAAAAGCGTGGACAATCGCAAATGGCCAATGGCCAATAGCGAATAGTAAATAGCAAATAGTAAATAGCAAATAGATTAAACGGCTGGAAAGCTGGAAGGCTCGGAGGCTGGGAGGCCTTCTGAAGTTAATGCGTGCTAGCATCCTAACTTTCTCGCTTCCCAGCTTCCTAGCTTCCAAGCCATTGACTATTAACCATTAACTATTGACTATTGACTGGAACTAACGAAACAGTCCCTTCAGAAAAATCCGTCCTAGAGCCGGATGGCGCAAGGCAAAATAGATAACGTCCTTGTGCCAGTCGAAACGAGCTTTTTTAGTCACCGAGGCCAAGATGCCGTCCGATTGCACGACCCGAAAGAGATCGTCAAGCTCGTTGTCAGTAAGGCGCTCGGCCAAACGGCGAAAGAATGACCCGATCTTGATTTCGACCCCCAATTTCTGGCGCCATTCCTTCTCATACCCGCTCATCATTCCTTCACTAAAATCCCCCTTTTCAAAGGCCCTCGTAGCGGTGTGGGCCGCAGCCTCCGCGCAGAGCAGACCATAAAAGATTCCTCCTCCGGTGGTCGGCTTGGTTTGACCGGCCGCATCACCCACGGCCAGAACCCGTTCTGAATAGGTCCGTGGCAATGGAGTAATAGGAATCACCCAGGAACGGATCGGGAGATCCATAGAGTCGATGTGTCCGTCTGCTTGAAGCTCGGAAAGAACCTTTTTCAGATAGGGAACCGCTTTGTTTTTTGCACTCACCCCGATCCGCGCCCACTCTCTTCCCCCTCTTCGAAACGGTACTACCCAGGCAAAAGACCCGGGCGCGACTTCAGCTCCAAGGAAGACCTTAGCCTCTCCTATTTCTCGGACCATCGTTTCGGTCTGAGCGGTCCTCAGGAAATCGCCCGGCAACCCCATCCCGAGTTTGCGCTGCAACTTGTAACGTGGTCCTCCTGCCAATATCACCATCGAAGCCTTTATGGACTTTGGAACGTTGGACTTTGAACCTTGAACATCTTTGCGACCGACGACTGACGACTGACGACCGGGTACCTCTTCAAATGTCACCTCGACAAATTTCTCCTGGACTCTGAGATCCACAACACGGGCCCCCATTTGTAACGAAGCGCCCGAATCCAGGGTTTTCTCCGCAATGGCTTGGTCGAGAGCTGCGCGATCAAGGATGTATGCTAAAGGAGCGGGCGGCGAAAAATGAACCTTGAGCTTAGATGGGGAAACAAATGTGAGAGCGCGGATCTCTCCAATCCTAAGCGACTTGGGGAGTCGAAGCGCGTCGAAGGAGTCGGCACCCATAACTCCAGAACAGTCCACAGGCTTACCAATATGGCCGTGCTCTTCCAACACATGAACCTTCAGGCCTCCTCTCCCTAAGAGCGATGCCGTGTAACATCCCGCCGGCCCACCCCCCACTACCACGACGTCATGCATACATCAACGATTCAATTGGCGAATAGGATTTCCTCGCTGCCGCTCCCGTTGAATAAAATCCAAAACAAACGAAAGCAAAATACCCACGAGCAAACTGACCGCCCCGGCAAGGGCTACATTCAGCTTGATCTTAGGCTTTACTGGATGGAGCCTAGGAATGGCCGGGTCGAGGGCCTGAACCACCGGCATATCCTGCGCCTCACTGATTTTCGCCTGCTCTAACTGCTGTGTAAGGCTTATATAAATCCCTTCCTGTGCCTTTAAATTACGCGTCAACCGCGCCAAGTCCAACCCGACCTGAGGCACCCTGTTTGCAGGGAGTCTCATGGAGTTCGCCATGTCTCCCAAAAGAACCGCCCTATTCCTTTCCTGAAACTGTCGTAAGTTGTCCTCGGCGGTCCGAAGCTCTCCCTCTGTCTTGGCCAGTAGCTCACTGATAAATTTTCTTTGATTGCTCGCGGCGCTAGTCCCCAATTGCATGATCATCCGGTCCAGTTGACCGACATAAGCGTTGGCAATGTTGGCAGCCATCTTGGGATCAACGTCTTCCACCCTGATCTCAATGATCCCCTCCTTTGAAACAGCCACCTTCGTAGCCCCCTGCAAAGAACCGATAGCGTC
>Ga0209521_10002944_pt1 | contig 13831 bp, 10 predicted proteins | sample Rifsed19ft4_FD_184016 | JGI IMG/M metagenome (GOLD analysis project Ga0209521, IMG submission 184016) | Soil microbial communities from Rifle, Colorado, USA - sediment 19ft 4 (version 2) | ecosystem: Environmental > Terrestrial > Deep subsurface > Rock core/Sediment | place: Rifle, Colorado... | reverse complement strand
GGGATTGGGAAAGGCCCAAGCCCCGTGCCAGTTCCGGGGTAAGATCCTGGACGGTCATCCCGTATTGTTGCTGGGCAGGAACCGAGCGGGCAGCCACTGACTCTTCTTTGAGTTCAGCGACGGTCACCCGTAACTCCAGATCCTTTCCTTTGCGAAGAACCTGTACCGGAACTTCTTTGCCAATTGACGTATTCGCCACTAGCCGAGGAAGCTCCATGATATCTTCCACCGGCTTCCCATCAAAAGAAACAATAAGATCACCGCGCTGTATCCCCGCTTTCTTTGCCGGTCCCCCTTCGGTGACCTCCGATACCAGGGCGCCTTGCGGCCGGGGCAAGCCCAGGGACTTAGCCAGGTCCGGTGTCACGGCCTGAATCTGAACCCCAATCCATCCGCGCGTAACCGCCCCCTTCTGCCAGAGCTGCAAGAGGACCGGTTTCGCCAGGTTTATCGGGGTGGCAAAACCCAGACCCTGCCCCCCGGCAATAATCGCCGTGTTGATACCGATAATTTCCCCTCGCATGTTGATGAGGGGACCTCCACTGTTGCCGGGGTTAATCGATGCGTCCGTCTGGACGAAGTCGTCGTAAGGACCCGCCCCGATAATTCTCCCTTTGGCGCTTACGATTCCCGTGGTCACCGTTTGCCCGAGGCCAAAAGGGTTGCCGATCGCCATAACCCATTCCCCGACTCGTAACTTGTCCGAATCTCCCAGGCGGGCAAAGGGCAGGGGTTGACGAGGAGAAATCTTGATGAGAGCCAGATCGGTCTTCGGATCGCGCCCCACGATTTTGGCGTCGTACTCCTGCTTATCCGAGAGGATGACCTTGATTTCGGAAGCACCCTCGACGACGTGATTGTTCGTGGCGATAAATCCATCTTTGTTGATGATGAATCCGGATCCCAAGCTTTGGCGTTTAAATTCCTGCTGGGGAACGTCTCCAAAGTAGCGGCGAAACAAATCTTCAAACGGGTTACTCTGAAAGGGTCCCTCCCCGGAAGGTCCGCGCTGCGGTCCTTGCCCTTTCACTACCTGGGTGGTGCTGATATTAACCACGGAGGGACTAAGCTTCTCCGCCAGGTCCACGAAAGGTGGTAGAGCGACCTGCGGAGATACTCCCGTGCTACCCTCGGTCCACAAGCTCTGCCCCCATCCCGTTACGGATCCCGAAAGGATCAAGAGAAGGGTCAACGCAAGACACAGCCCCACTGGATTCCGACGAGACTGGAAACCAATCGAAATCCTCATTTGAATTACTCCTATATGTGGTCTTAGTGGTTAGACTTGGCGGGAGTTACTACTTTGATTGAGTTTCTCACCCGGCTCCTGTCGGATACCATTGGCCCTTTTCCGACAAAGAATTCGGCAGTTACATCTCCGATCAGACTCCGATTTTGCGCCGTCTACGAGATCCTTTCTCCTCCTCCTCAGAACTCGACTCTGAAGCAACTTTCACCCGCTTCGCAACCTGGCCATCGGAAAATACGACGTCAATAACCTCCTCCATTTTGCTGATAAAGCGAAATTCCAAGCCGGCCTTCATGTGTTCGGGAATCTCGGGCATATCTTTTTCGTTCTTCCTCGGCAGGACGATCGTCGTAATGCCTGCCCGCTTCGCCGCCAGGACTTTTTCTTTGATCCCTCCAACGGGCAACACAAGGCCTCTTAGCGTAATTTCTCCCGTCATGGCAACGTCTCCCCGGACAGCCCGGCTGGTCAACAAGGAGACCAGCGCCACGAACATGGTGATTCCCGCCGAAGGTCCGTCCTTCGGGATAGCTCCGGACGGCACGTGAATATGAATATCACTCTTATCGTAGAAATTAGACGGGATCCCCAAGGCTTTCGCCCTGGAGCGCACGTAGCTCAGGGCTGCCTGGGCCGATTCTTTCATCACGTCTCCAAGCTGGCCGGTCAACGCGAGGCTTTTTTGTCCGGGCATCCTGGTGGCTTCTACAAAGAGAATGTCCCCTCCCGTAGAAGTCCAGGCCAGTCCTGTGGCAACACCGGGAACGGAGGTTCGCTCGGCCGCTTCCGAGAAAAACTTAATGGGTCCCAGGTAGCGGGAAATATCTTCGCCTGTCACCTGCACAGTGCCTTGTTTGCCATCGGCCACTTCCTTGGCAATCGCACGGCAAATCCCAGCAATCTCTCTTTCCAGATTTCGTACTCCAGCTTCTCGGGTATAAGAACGAATGAGTGTTTGCAATGCATCTTCCGCGAAGATGACCTGATCTTCCTTCAGACCATTTTCTAAAACTTGTTTTGGAATCAGGAACTGCTTGGCAATCGCCACCTTGTCTTCCTCGGTGTACCCCGGGAGTTCGAGCACTTCCATCCTATCCTTGAGAGCAGGAGGGATCGGCTCCAGGATGTTGGCCGTGGAGATAAACATCACCCTGGAGAGATCGAAAGGGACATCCAGATAATGATCGGAGAAAGAATAATTCTGTTCGGGATCGAGAACTTCCAAGAGGGCTGAGGACGGATCCCCCCGAAAGTCGATGCCAATCTTATCCACCTCATCAAGCATGAAAATGGGGTTGTTCGAACCTGCTTTTTTCACCCCTTGGATGACCCGTCCGGGCAGCGCTCCAACATAAGTCCGACGGTGACCCCGAATTTCCGCTTCATCTCGAACTCCGCCCAAAGAAATGCGCACAAATCGGCGTCCAATGGCGCGCGCGATCGAGCGCCCGAGGGAAGTCTTTCCTACACCCGGAGGTCCCACGAAGCACAATATGGGGCCTTTCAGATTGTGCCTTAACTTACCTACCGCGAGGTATTCGAGTATCCGTTTCTTAACTTTTTCGAGGTTAAAGTGATCTTCATCGAGAATCTGTTTGGCCGCAGCCAGATCGAGGTTATCTTCCGTGCTGATCGACCAAGGCAGATCCACAAGCCAATCCAGGTAAGTGCGCGAGACTGTGTACTCGGCTGCCGCGGGCGACATGCGCGATAGGCGATCAAGCTCTTTTTCTGCGGCCTCGGCAGCTTCTTTGGGCATATTCGCCTTGGTAATTTTTTCGCGGAGTTCTTTCATCTCCTGGGTGCGCTCGTCTTCTTCCCCGAGTTCTTTCTGAATCGCTTTCATCTGCTCCCGCAGATAGTACTCCCGTTGGGTTTTCCCCATGCCTTCCTGGATTTGAGACTGGATTTTATCCTTGAGCTCCAAGACCTCCTTTTCTCGATTCGCCAGGATGTTCACTTTCTCCAAGCGCTCTTTGACGTCGAGGATCTCCAAAATCTCCTGTTTCACGGAAGCGGGCAGATTAAGGTTCGAGGTAACAAAATTGGCCAGGTGAGAGGGATCCTCCAACTGCATGGTCAAGTGGGAGATATCTGCGGACAAATAGGGCGCCAAGTCGACTAATTTCTTGAAAAGAGCCTTGAGGTTAATGGTTAGGGCCTCAACTTCAACTCCCTCTGCGATCCGATCCTTGAGTTCCTCAACTCGAACGTGGATATAGGGATCGGATCCCAAGAATTCCGTGACCCCAAACTTCCCTACCCCTTGAACAATGACGTTCTTCTTGCCGTCTTGAGTTTTGAAGACCTTTAAGATCTGAGCAAACGTCCCAACCCGGTACAAATCGTCCGGGGTCGGATCCTCGATTTCTGAGCTTTTTTGAGTAATGACACCGATAATCTCTTCTCGCGCTACAGCGTCTTCCACTAGGCGAACAGACTTCTCCCGGCCTACGACCAGAGGTAAGATCAATCCAGGAAACAGCACCGTGCCTCGTAGCGGCAAGATCGAAATTTCTGACGGGGCGGCTACTTTCCCTCCCTCTCCCTCCTCGGGATTTCCTTCTGGTTTTTCCAGTAAATTCATTAAGATATCCTCGCTCCTTAATCCGCCATTACGGAAACGCTCTTGTCCTTTTTATTATACCACAATATAGCCAACAAATAATCTTACTCTCTCTTTGTCAATTCTTTTGACTGGCTTGTCGAGCAATATCGCGTGAGAATTCTGGGTTAAATAATCGCGAAGGGATTTTCGCCTCTGGCCCTTGCTCCTGCTCTTCGTCCAACGAGATCATCCGGCAATGCCCCTCATAAACAGCGCCTTCCTCGATAACCAGAATCGGAGTGCTGATATCTCCCAAAAGTACGCTCCCTTTCTGGATTTCAATGCGCTGGTGGGCACGTACATTCCCCTGGATTTTCCCACATCCGATTAAGGTCCCCACGTTGATTTCGGCTTGAACCTCTGCACTTTCTCCCACAATGAACGTATCCGGCGACAGGATTTCTCCCTCGAATTTTCCGTCCACCCGCACAGTCCCCTGAAAGGAAAGAATACCGTGAAATTGGGTCCCCTCCCCTAAAAACGCGCGTAACACCTCCCGGTTCGTGTTTTCTTTTTTCCCACTCGACTTCAACACCACGGGTTCACCTCCTATCGGCTCGTTTCGCTTTGGTTAAAATGTCGGCAAGTGCCTGCAAGTCGTCAAGTGAATAATAAGAGATGACAAGAGCCCCTCTCTCGGCCGTACCGTGAATCTCCACCCGTGTCACTAAAGTCCGGCTTAACTGCTCTGCCAAGGCCTGCAAATGGACATCCCTACGGCTCTGCGGTTGTTTCTTTGGCAGCTTTCGTGCCCGAATTACGGCCTCTTCGGTTTGTCGCACCGAAAGACCTTGCCGAAGAATCTTACCGCAAAGCTCCTTTTGTTCTTCTACCGTCTTAAGCCCTAACAGGGCGCGGGCATGTCCCATAGTCAGGCGTCCTGACACTACTTCTGCTTGAATTTCCGTAGGAAGCTTTAACAATCTAAGCTGGTTGGCAACGGTGCTGCGATCTTTTCCCACCCGACGGGAAACTTCCTCTTGGGAGAGACTAAATTCAACGGAAAGCCTTTCATAGGCCCGCGCCTCTTCGATCGGGTTTAGGTCCTCTCTCTGAATGTTCTCAATGAGAGCAACCTCCAGACGCTCTGCGCCGCTAACTTCTCGCACCAGCCCCGGCACCGTAGAGAGTCCGGCTAACCGGGCGGCACGCCAGCGGCGTTCTCCGGCAATGAGCTCATACGCCCCCTCAGACACTTTTTGAACGATAACCGGCTGCAACACCCCCCTGGTTCGAATCGATTCCACAAGCCCCTCCAGCCCCTGCCGGTCGTCGGAAGATAGGTGCCGGGGCTGATCCGGATTCGGCACGATCGCATCCAGGGGGATTTCTTGAATTCCCCGCCCTTCCTCAATTCGAGTTGAGATGAGTGCCTCCAGTCCTCTACCGAGTGCCTTTCTTTGCATGGTCCAGGAGTTCCTCTGCAAGAGTTCGATAAGCCTGCGCCCCCCGAGAACGTGGATCGTACAACAAAATGGGGAGACCATGACTCGGGGCTTCGCTGAGCCGGACGCTACGCGGGATAATCGTGTGAAAAACGGTCCCCTCAAAGTGGCGGCGAACCTCATCAGCGACTTGCTGAGAGAGCAGCGTTCGTGCATCAAACATCGTCAACAAAACTCCTTCAACGGAAAGGTCCGGGTTTAAGCTCTGCTTGATACGGCGAACAGTCCGCAACAACTGGGTCAACCCTTCCAAAGCGAAGAACTCACACTGCAAGGGAATAAGAACGCTGTCGGCCGCTGTCAGAGCGTTCAAAGTCAGCAGTCCCAAGGACGGAGGAGAATCAATTAGAATGAATTCAAACCTGTCGCGCACACCGTTTAGCGCCCGACAGAGACGTTTTTCCCGTTCTTCCAATGAGACGAGTTCAATCTCGGCACCAATCAGGTCTACAGTAGCTGGGAACAAATATAGATTCGCGAGCTGGGTAGGAATAATGGCCTTGTCAGCCGGCTCCAAACCGAGAAGGCACTGATAAACCGTTATAATTGAATTGGTTTTATCGATTCCCACACCGCTGCTGGCGTTTCCCTGTGGGTCAAGATCAATGAGCAGCGTGGAGTGCCCCCCAAGGGCTAGGGCTGCACCTAAATTAATAGCGGTGGTGGTTTTTCCCACCCCTCCCTTCTGGTTCGCGACTGCAATAACGCGCCCCACGCTAAACTCCACCTTTAGAAACCATTGACAAATCAGCCTGAATTCTACTCCCCCTCAGGAATGAAAGGCAAGAGCTTTCCCCATGTTTCACGTGGAACACTTTTAGGGTCTCCGGCGCTGAATCGTCACAAACCGAATTCGAGTCTCCCAGGGGGTGGAGATCTCTTGCACTCCCTTCAGCTCTCCGCCAAACCGCGCACAGATACCAGCTGCTGGAACGATTTCTTCTTCCAGACCCTCCCCTTTCTGTGCAATGAGAGACCCTCCGGGTTTCATCAGCGGCAGACAGTCCTGAACCAATCGAGAAAGCTTTAGGGCGGCCCGGGAAACGACCACACTGAATTCTTCCTGAAAAGAGTTCTCTCGGGCAAGCTCGCGCAGGTCCGAACAAACGATTTGCAAGCCAGATAACCCAAGCAATGCAGCAACATACTTGAGGAAACTGGCCTTTCGTCGCGAGCGCTCAAGCAAAGTCCACTGGCCTTCGGGATGTAAGATTTTTAGCGGGATCCCTGGGATGCCAGCGCCGCTTCCAACATCTAGACATCTTCCAGCGGAGCCCTCTTCAGGCAATGGCCATAAGGCAGAGCAGGCAAAAAGGTACCGGACAATCTCTGCTTCGTCTTGTAGAGCTGTCAAATTCACAGTCCGATTCCAGCGCCGAATCTCCCGCAAATAGGCCAGAAAGCGGTCTTTTTGCGGTTCCTGCAATGGGACCCCTATCCGTTCAAACTCAAAAGTGAGGAAATCTTTAATGTCTGACTTCATATCCGGATGTGGCGCTACGATGTTTGTCCGGAGAAGGATTAGACCAGAAACCGGCCGCGGATTGCTTCCTTTGTAAAGCTAGGACTCCCTGGCCCGACACCATTCGTCTCCAAATGCCGAGCACATCACGGCCAAGAGGTTGTGTGTCCAGGCCTTTCGGTAAAATCATGGAATCATCGCGGCGGGCGCTGCTCTCAAAGCCCCTCGATCCACAGCCTCGGGGAACGATGCATTTCTTTCCAGACAGTGACCTAACCAAAAGGAATTCAGACTATTTCTGGTCCTCCTCGTAGGCGAAGCGAGTACGCATGCAAGCCAGAGATCATGGATCGCGCGGTTCAGAATACCCCTCTTCTCGCTCCCGCCGCAGGGCAATCATCACTTGACGGTGGTCCCCGTCTCCCGTACTAAACGTTTCAACAAACCGGTCATTTTTGAGCGATAAATGGATGACGCGTCGATCCCACGAATTCATGGGAACTAATGTGACTGTCTTGCCTGAGGATTTGACCTCTTGAGCGGCTTTCCTGGCCAAGCTCTGAAGGCGCTCGGTTCGCCTTTCCCTGTACTCATCCGCATCAATTACAACCCGGATTCGCTCTCCCCCTGCCGCAAACCGGTTCACGATCCGGTTCACTAGATACTGAAGGGCGTCGATTGTCTCTCCGTGCCGTCCGATGAGCAACCCACCCTCACGGCTTTGGACCCTCAGAGTCACTGTACCGTTCTCTTCCTGCCCGTGCACAATTCCATCTACCTCCATTCGCTGGAGGAGAGATTCCAGAACCTCTGCTGCCCGCTGAGCTCCGGAGGTCGTCGGTTTGCGAGCCACCCGAATCCGCACACTGGGGCTGCCGAGAAAGCCTAGAAGGGGCCGATTTTCTTCCAGGACCTCGACGACCACTTCATCGCGCTTTGCCCCTAACTTGCTCAGAGCCTTTTCCAGAGCTTCGTCTATTATTTTCCCCTCTTCTTCAATCCAGTCCATCATGATCTCCTGCACACTTCCGCCCGAGGCTCTATGAAGCACGCTGGCGCTGTTGCCGATTCATAACGTACTGCTGGGCAATGGTGAGGACGTTGTTCACCAGCCAGTATATGACAAGCCCAACAGGAAAATTCAGGAACATGATCGTAAAAACAATCGGCATCAGCATCATGACCTTGGCCTGCATGGGATCTGCTGACGAAGGGGTCATTTTCTGTTGGATCACCATCGAGATCCCCATGAGTATAGGCCACACGTAGTAGGGATCCTTGGCCGAGAGGTCTGTGATCCACAGGAAAAACGGAGAATGTCTAAGCTCAATTGAATCCAAAAGCACACGGTAAAGCGCAAAGAAAACAGGGATTTGCAGAAGCATCGGGAGACACCCGCCCATCGGATTTAACTTCTGCTCCCGATAGAGGCTCATGACTTCCTGATTGAGACGCTGCTTGTCATTCTTGTAGAGCTGCTGGAGGCGCTTGATTTGCGGTTGAAGCCTCTGCATATTCTGCATGGATTTAAAGCTTTTTTGTGTTAGAGGATAAAAAATCACCTTGATCACGGCCGTAAGCAAGATAATAGCCACGCCATAGTTCTTGGTGAACCCATTAAAAAAGTTGAGCAAATCAAGAAGGGGTTTGGCAAGAACGCTAAACCAACCATAATCGATAACTCGTTCTAGGCCAACTCCGAGGGCTTCCAGTCGTTTGTGTTCCTTAGGGCCTATATATAGAGAAAACCGTCGACTGCCTGCAGGGAGGTTCAATCCAACATAGTCTCTATCCGAGGAGTCTTTGAAAAAAATCGCTTCTTGTCCTCTTTGAGCCAAAAGGGCCGCTATGAAATACTTATTTTGCAAGGCCGCCCATTTCACTTCCCCGGAAACCAAAGAGGGAGACTTCCCCGATACAAGTTCCTCTTTCTCAATTTTCTCATTGCTGAATGCGATGGGGCCTTCGTATCCTCCCGACTGGCCGCCATCATTCCCTTCCACCCCTGGGCCCCAAAAAACTTGCAGAGGGCCCACCTCATCGCTTCCGCCCTTGGTAGTGACCTCGGATTCGATTTGATATTTTTCTTTGTGAAAACGAAATCGTTTCTGGATTTCCATCCCAGAATCAGTCCTCAGAGAGAAGAGGATCTCTGCATTTTCCTCTGCATTCTTCAACAGCAGGGTGCGCCGGGACGGTGTGTATATCCCATCATTGGCAAGCTTAGATAGTTCATCGGATGAAAACTTGAGGGTGAGCGGCAGCGGGACTCCCGGGGTATCCTTAACCAAGTCGATCAGCCCGCCCTGTTTTGTAACCCTGTAGTTCTTTAGAATATATTTCTTTATCTGGGCTCCTCGGGTCGTGAAAACGATCCTCACCAGATCCGTCTCCACGACAACGTCCTCTCCATCAAGGCTGCTTCCGGCTGTGACCAGTGGTGCCTGTTCGCTACTGGGAGCCTCTTTCCGGGGTGGTGGAGGAGACTCTGCCTTTCGGTTATCCGCCGCCACCGGTTTCTCGGGCTGCTTTGGCGGCGATGGAGCAAAAAAGACTTGATACAGGACAATGATGGCAAAAGAGAGAAGAACAGCAAAGATCGCGCGTTTTTCCATGAGATCTACCTATCCAGTCTGAATTTCATCCCTAGAGGATTGTCGAGAGACACCCCTTCCCCATAAGGGAGCCCTCATCCCTCTCTCCATGCGACGAGCGCCTTCCCTCAAGGCGTTGTCTCCTCTCTCGGGTTTTCTCCTTCGGAGACAAGATCCCCGCTTGCTGCGCTTAAACTTCATGACACTTTTGAATTCCTCTTGGCGGAAAATCAACCCCTCCGGGGTGAAACGGGTGACACCTCAACACTCTCAGCAGAGCAAGCCAGCTTCCTCGCACGGGTCCACAGTTTTGCACCGCTAACCGTGCGTATTCCGAGCAAGAGGGGTAGAAGCGGCAGCAAGGTGGAAACAGAGGAGAGAAAAGAATCTGATACAGCCTTATAATACCCGCCAAAAGAACTTGTAACGGCTTCCATCCTTCCCTGATCATTCACTATTTCCTGCTGAAAATTGTGTTAGCGCACCTAATACTTCCTGACACGCCAAATCAAAAGGTAGCCGAAGAAGAGCCGGTCGGGCGATGAACACGATATCTGTTCCTTGGGGAAGGGACTCTTTGTGGCAGCGCAGAATTTCCCGTAATCGTCTTCGCGCCCGATTCCGCCTTACATGTGTTCCCAAAGAGCGGGCCGTTGCCAACCCCACCCGTGTTCTCCCCTCTGCCCCGGGCATCCACACAAGGACCACACAGCGAAATGCTTGGCGGCGGCCGAAATCATAGACCTGTCGAAAATCCTGGCTCCTCCGTAAGCGTAACTCTTTCGGCCAGCCTCGATCCGTCCGCTGTTCCATTTTAGCGGAAGTCACACAGCGAGTCGCTTCCTTCCCTTCGCGCGCCTGGCTTTCAAAACAAGACGCCCCCCTTTGGTTTGCATTCGTGCCCTGAAACCATGAGTCCGTTTCCGCTTTATATTGCTCGGTTGGTAGGTCCGCTTCACTGGTGGCTCCCTTTGAGTGTTTTCCCCATTCCACGAATGACCCAAAAAGTCCTCAATATGGAAACTAGCAAGGCTAGGAAGTTTCTCTTTTTTTGTCAAGAAATAATTTTTCCTATTCTGACCACTAGTTGCACGCCAGAAGTCGTAGAGGCCGCACTCTGTCAGGTTTTTCCCCAACCACCTCCCGTCCGGTCCCTACTGGCATGGTCTCGTCTTGGGACCGTCTAGCTTCCAATTTTGTAATTGCATTATCCTTATAACCACTGTGTTTTCCTATGGTTTCATCCTGTCTAGATCCCTTGACCCCAAGGCAAATTCTTTGCTAGGATACGCCCATCTTGGAATTCCTGGGGAGGGGATTGTGCATGCCCATGCGGCCTGCGTAATAGTCTTCTCTTGATGTGTCTCCTGAGCCCGCAGCTCTGTCCATACTCAGCGAACTTATCAGCAGCTGGCGGGCTTCTTTGACAAAAGTTCCGTTCTAGTTATCCACAGGTGTGGAAAACCCTGTGGATAATTTTCATGGTTGATCCTGTTGGCTCATGGGGGCATATGTTGCATGCGTGACCTTTGGAATAAGAGTCTCAAGGAGATAGAGAAAAAAGTAAGTCGCCAGATCCTCGAAACCTGGTTTCGGCCAACGGCCCTGCATTCCGTCTCCCCCGGGGGAATTGAGATCGCCGTCCCAAATAAGTTTTACAGGGATTGGCTTGCCGAGCACTATCGGCCTCTTATTCAAGAATGCGTCAGTTCCATTGTAGGCCGCCCTTTGGATGTCCATTGGGTAATCGATGAGAACTTATCCCTGGCAGGCTCTTCCGCAGAGCCTCCGTCGGAAGTCACCGTTACCCCTTCGGCTCCCGAGTCAGAACCTTCGCCCCGTGCCTTCCTGAATCCCCGGTACACATTCTCCAACTTTGTCGTTGGGTCCTGCAACCAGTTTGCTCACGCTGCCTGCATTGCTGTCGCCGAGACTCCTGCCAGTACCTACAACCCGCTCTTTATTTATGCTGGGGTTGGATTAGGAAAGACTCACCTGATGCATGCGATCGGCAACCACTTGTGCGTCACTCGCAATAGTAGTCGGCTCGCTTATATCTCGTCAGAGACCTTTGTCAACGATCTGATCCTTTCCATCCAGCGTGATCGTACTGCTGAGTTTCGAGACAAATATCGGAGCATTGACATCCTACTGGTGGACGATATACAGTTTCTGGCGGGAAAAGACCGCTCTCAGGAAGAATTCTTTCACACCTTCAACACCCTTTTCGACTCACGCAAGCAAATCGTCCTGTCCTGCGACCGTTACCCTCGGGATATTCCAACCCTGGAGGAACGTCTCCGCTCGAGATTTGAATGGGGTCTCGTCGCCGACATGCAGCCCCCGGACTTGGAGACGAAAGTGGCGATTCTCAATCAAAAAGCGGAAGAACGCGGGGTTCTTCTTCCCCAGGATGTTTCTCTATTTATCGCTTCCAAAATTAAATCGAACATCCGGGAACTTGAGGGCTGCCTAAATCGCCTCATAGCCCTATCCTCCCTTTCGGGACGTCCCCTCAGTTTGGCATTGGCCGAAGAAACTTTGCAGGACATTTTTTCCCGCCCCTCGGCCTCTCTTGATCTAAATGCAATCCTAAGCGTAGTTGCTGAGTATTTCCATTTACGGCCAAGCGATCTCAAGTCAAAGAGACGCACACGTTCCATTGCTCTGCCCCGCCAAGTGGCCATGTACTTGTGCCGGCAACTCACTTCTGCTTCTCTCCCGGAGATCGGCCGGTTTTTCGGGGGAAAGGATCACACCACCGTTATCCATTCCTGCAATAAAATTCTCAATTCCCTCGCCAAAGATCCTAAGATAACCTCTTCCGTAAACGATCTGCTACGTACCCTGAAAGCCTGAAAAATCCGTGGGATCTCTGGGGTTTTTGTGTTAAAATTTCTAGGATTTGTGATTGCAGGGTTGATGGGTTAACCGTGTGAACAGCTTGTTCTTCGATAAATCTTTTGTATGTGACTGTAGTTCGGAGGGTTATCCACATTTCCACACTACTATTCCTACGACTTAGAACTTATAACTATTAAAGAGGAGAGGGGATATGGAACTCCGCATCTCTAGAGAACCACTCCTTAAGGTTGTCCAGAGACTACAGCCAGTAGCCGAACGAAAAAGTACGCTCCCAATTCTGGGAAATATTCTCATCTCAGCCAAAGCCAACGGTGTTGACTTTTACGCTACAGACCTGGATATCGGCTATAGAGATTTTACAGAGGCGGAGATCAAGAAAGAAGGGACAACCACAGTGTCGGCAAAGTCTCTTCACGAGATTCTCCGTGAGCTTCCCTCAGGTATCCAGGTCCGAATGGAAGAAGAAAAGCAACGTCTCCTCCTCCATGCCGGAAATTCCAAATTTCGCCTTCCGACTATACCCCCTGAAGAATTTCCATCGTTCCCGAACTATTCCAAGGAGAGTTCGCTCGACATCTCCTCTGAAATCCTGTCGGAAATGATCCGCAAAACGATCTTTGCTATTTCTCCCGATGAAACCCGCTACACTTTGAACGGAGTGCTTCTCCAGCAAGATGGATCTGAATTGCGTATGATCTCCACAGATGGTCACCGACTTGCGATGATTAGAAAACAAATTGCTGCGGGCTCCCCGCGGAAAGCCATCATCCCTCGCAAAGCGCTTGCCGAAATCCGCAGAATGTGTGAGGAAGGGCCGGGGAATCTATCCCTTATCCTCACGGAGACGCACTTGATTGTTCTGCAAGGCGGAGTGATTTTCTTTAGCCGATTGATCGAAGGCGAATTTCCCGATTATCGTCAGGTGATTCCGAAAGATTGCAAGCGGTCTCTTTCTGCAGAGCGCAAGCTCTTGTGGGATGCGGCAAAGCGAGTGTCCTTGCTGGCTGGAGAAAGAACGAAGCCTGTTCGGCTGGAGATTTCCGCCGGAAGTCTCTGGATGCGCTCGCAGACTCCGGAGCTTGGAGAGGCGGAGGAACAGGTTCCCGTGCGTTATGAGGGGGATGAGATCACCATTGGCTTCAATGGCCGCTACATCACGGAGGCGCTGGCCGCTCTGGATTCCCAAGAAGTCACCCTGGAACTGAACGAATCTCTCACGCCCGGAATCCTCCGTCCGTATCAAGACGACGAATATCTCTGCGTGATCATGCCGATGCGGCTGTGATTGAAAAGAAGAGGTGTCTGAAGAAAGCGTGTTGAAAAAGGTTTCAATGTTCGGGTTTAGAAATTTGCAGGACCAGGAGTTTTGTCCAGCTTCGGGGCTGAACATCCTGCAGGGAGAAAATGCTCAAGGCAAAACGAATGTTCTTGAGGCCATATACCTCCTTCGACATACTCGATCCTTCCGGCCGGGAGGACTCGGGGACTACTGCCGATGGGGAGAGATCTCTTTTGCTCTGGGTGCTGAGATTCTGTTGGAGGGGGAAACGCGGCAAGACCTGAGGATCCTTTTTGAAAACGGTAAGCGGAAAGCGACTGTCAACGGGA
>Ga0209521_10002942_pt1 | contig 13844 bp, 12 predicted proteins | sample Rifsed19ft4_FD_184016 | JGI IMG/M metagenome (GOLD analysis project Ga0209521, IMG submission 184016) | Soil microbial communities from Rifle, Colorado, USA - sediment 19ft 4 (version 2) | ecosystem: Environmental > Terrestrial > Deep subsurface > Rock core/Sediment | place: Rifle, Colorado... | reverse complement strand
CTTCGTTTCCGGCGACTATCAGTTCGCCCGGCGCTGGTACAGCGGCGTACGGTACGACGACTCGGAGCGAGCCTACGACGCCAGCCTGAGAGACGAAGGCTACTCACTGGTCCTCACCTACTGGCCGAGCGAGTTCAGTCAGATTCGCGGACAGTTTCGCAGAACGAGCTACGCAGAGGGGGAGGACGCCAACGAGTTCCTGTTCCAGTTCCAGTTTTCGATCGGAGCGCATGGAGCGCATCCCTTCTAACTTTCTGGGGAGAGTCGCGATGAGAACGACGCCTCTTGGGTCGTGGCTGGTGTTTGTCCTTTGTCTCGGGGCGCCGGTCGGTGCCCAATCGAAACTCAACGTCGTCGCTACCACGCAGGATCTCGCTTCGCTGACCGAGGACGTGGGAGGGGACCGGGTGAGCGTCGAGGCGATCGCCCGGGGCTACCAGGATCCCCACTTCGTCGAAGCCAAGCCCAGCTTCATCCTGAAGCTCTACCGGTGCGACCTGCTGGTGTTGGTGGGACGAGAACTCGAGATCGGCTGGCTCCCCCCGCTCATCCAGCAGAGCCGGAACTCCAGGATTCAAGTGGGGGCGAAGGGCTACCTGGACGCTTCGCTCCACGCCAAGATCCTCGAGATCCCCACCGGTCAGATCACCCGCGCGATGGGCGACGTTCATCCACAGGGTAACCCGCATTACTGGCTCGACCCCGAGAACGGGCATGTAATCGCCAAAGACATCCTGGCGAAACTGGTCGAGCTTCGTCCCAACGACCGGGCGTACTTCGAACAGAGGTTCGCCGACTTCGAGAAGCGGCTCACCGAAGCGGAAAAGCGGTGGGAGGAAATGATGACGCCTTACAAAGGGATCGACCTCGTGACCTATCATCGCTCCTTCCCCAACTTCACCGACCGGTTCGGTCTGGACATCGTGGGCTACGTGGAGCCGCGCCCCGGCATTCCGCCCTCGCCCCGCCACACACTCGATCTCATCAACGAGATGAAGCGGCTCCAAGTGAAGCTGATCCTGGTCGAGCCCTATTTCGATCTCAAGACCCCCAACGCCATCGCGCGCGAGACCGGGGGGAGGGTTCTGGTGTTCCCTCCGTCGGTTGGAGGAGTCAAGGAAGTGACCAACTACATTCAGCTCTTCGACTACGATATCAACCTCTTGATCTCGGCCATCAAGGAGGTCGGCGCCACGCCCAACTAGAGGCTATTTTCTTTCTCGTCAATCGCGGGCGCCGACCCGTCCGGAGGAGCAGATGGAAGTCCTGCAATTTCTCCTGGCCCCGTTCGCGGCCAGCTTGATTCTCACCGGCATTCACGCCTACCTGGGAGTCCACGTCGTCGAGCGCGGGGTCATCTTCGTCGATTTGTCCCTGGCGCAGATCGCCGCGCTGGGAGGGACGATCGCTCTGCTTTTGCCCATCAGCGGCGGGGATGTGCATGGCCCCGTCGTCTACTGGGTGAGTCTCTCCTTCACCTTTCTCGGGGCCGCGGTCTTCTCCTTCCTCCGGAGCCGCCGCGCCCGGATTCCCCAAGAGGCGATCATCGGAATCTCCTACGCCGTGGCTTCGGCCGCCGCCATTCTCGCCATGAGCAAAGCGACGTCCGAGAGCGAGCATCTCAAGGACATGCTGGTGGGGAACATTCTGGCGGTCGGCTGGTCGGAGGTCGTCAAGACGGGCGCGCTCTACGCCGCGGTCGGGCTCTTCCACTACATCTTTCGGCACAACTTCCTGCTCATCTCCATGAATCCCAAAGCCGCCGAGGAGCAGGGGATTTCCATCCGGCAATGGGATTTTCTCTTCTATGCCTCGTTCGGCTTCGTCGTGACCTCCTCGGTGGCGATTGCCGGGGTGCTGCTCGTTTTCTGCTATCTCATCGTTCCGTCGGTGGCCGCGATGCTGTACGCGGTTCGCATCGGACCCCGCCTCGCCATCGGCTGGAGCATGGGCACGATCGTCTCGGCCCTCGGCGTCTACCTGTCCCTCAAGCTGGACCTTCCCACCGGTGCCACCATTGTGGTGACGTTCGGCATGGTCCTTCTGCTCATGGCGGCGGTAAGAGCACTGGTGCTTCGCGGCGAGCCCGAGGACGTGCACCAGGTGGAATACGCCGATGTGGCCCACGGCAGAACGCGCTGAGTCGATAGCGTCGCTTTTCTTTACCTCCGTTCGGACGGAGTTACTCGTGGACGATTTCCCTGGAGAACTACGAGGGCCAGAACCTCGCGCGATCGCCACCCGGATTGATTTTCTTCGATTGAAAGAATACCATGGGGCGTGGAACTGGGAGTCAGGACCGTGTTGCTTTTGGCGCTCTCGCAAGGCCCCGAGTTCGGTCTTGAGCTCATCGCGCGTGTGGAAGCGCGTTCTCGAGGACGGATACGCCTCAATCGGGGCGGCACGTACCTCGCGCTCCGAAGGCTCGAGCGGGAGGGTCTCGTTCGCGGTTGGATGCGTCCGACCGGCGCCTCCGGCCGCCCTCGCCGCTATTACGAGCTGACGCCCCGCGGAATCGCGGACGTCGAAGACATCCGCGAGGTCCTCGACCGCCTGCTGGGCTCGAGTCGCGTTCGGATCGTCGCGGCCGACGCGCGACGGATGGCCGAGCGTGTCGAAAGGAGCGGCCGTCTGAGCGCGCTCGCACTACAGGTTCGGAGCGCCGCGCGGAGAGCCGGAATCCGGTGAAGCGGAAAGGTCGCAAGGCGGAGGTAGCGCCCCACGAAGTGGCCGTCCGACTCGCTTCACTCCTTCCCGAACCGAACGCGCTTATCGGAGCGCTGGCCGTCGCCGCTCACGGCTATATTCGAGCCACGGACGACATCGACTTCGTCTCACCCGCGGATCCGAAAGAAATCCAGGCGCGACTGGCGAAGGCCGGGATCGCCAGCAAAGCCCGGCGAGGAGACGTGCTCGAGGGCGACATTCCCTCCGTCGTTTATGGACGGGCCGACGGATTCCGATTCGACGTCCTGTTCCCGCCGGTGCCGATCGACTGGAGTCGAACCGTGATCTTGCCGCTTGCGGAGGGGTCGCGGTTGCGCGTCGTGGATCTCGACACGCTCGTCCGTCTCAAGCTACGAGCGGGCGGTCCACAGGATCTCATCGACGTGGTCCATCTCGTCCGCCTCCACTCCGATATCGAGGAGAGAGCATTCGCGCTCGCCGATGCCTATGGGGTACGCGAGCGCCTGGAGGAATGGTTGGCGGACCCTCGGATCCGTTCTTCGGAACCGGTCGCGTCGAGGCATCGCCCCAGCCGACGCTCGCGAGAGCGCGGGCGAAGCCGGCAACGATGACCACCCGGTGCCAAAACCTTTGCCCCCCGAACGCCGTCTAACACATCGATGCACACCTGGATTCAGGATCTCCATCATGCGGCGCGGGTCTTCCTGCGCACGCCGCTTCCGACCGGAGCCGCGGTGGTCACGCTCGCGCTCGGCATCGGAGCCGCGAGCGCGATCTTCAGTGTCCTTCGGGCGGTCCTCCTCGAGCCCCTCCCCTACGCCGACGTCGACCACCGGGTCACGATCTGGAGCCGATGGAAGGACTTCGACAAGACCTGGCTCTCCGACGCTGAGGTGCTGGATTACCGGAGGCTCACCTCGACTCTGAAGGACGTGGCGGCCTGGTCTCCGGGCCAGGGGAACCTCATCGGAGACGGGGAGCCTCTGCGCGTGGGACTCGCCCGCGCGACGGCGAACGTCTTCTCGGTTCTGGGCGCGGAACCGCTTTTCGGAAGGACGTTCACCCAGGCGGAGGACCGACCGGGAGGTCCGAAGGTCGCGATACTCGGAAACGCGCTCTGGCGCCAGCGCTACGGAGGCGACCCGGGAGTCCTGGATCGCATCATCCATCTCGACGGGACTTCCTACACCGTGGTGGGCGTCATGCCGGAAGGGTTTCAGCTTCCGACCGATTACAACGTGAGCGCCACCGAGCCGACCCAGCTCTACATCCCGCTCGCCATCGACGAGAACGATCTCTCGCGCGGCTCGCATGGTCTGTACGCCTCGGGAGAGCTCGAGCCCGGCGCCACCGCCGAAGAAGCCACGGCGGAGCTTCGAAGCCTCACGGCGAACTTCACCTCCGAAGGCCTCTACCACCCGGCGATGCAGTTCACCGCCTTCGCCGTCCCGGTGGAAGAAGAAATCCTGGGCTCCGTGCGGCCCGCGATCCTTTTGCTCATGGGCGCGGTCTCGTTCCTGCTCCTCATCGCCTGCGCGAACGTCGCCAATCTGCTCCTCGCTGCCGGCGAGGGCCGGCAGCGCGAGATGGCGGTCCGGACCGCGATCGGCGCCGGCGCCTCACGTCTGGTGCGCCAGCTCCTGACCGAGAGCCTGCTTCTCGCGCTCGCGGCATCGGCACTCGGCCTCCTCCTCGCCTGGGGCGGGGTTCGGGTCGCAAGAGCCGTCGATCCCACCGTCATCCCTCGCGCCTCGGATATCGGGATCGATCTCCTGGTCGTCGCCTTCACCGCCGCGCTCGCCTTGCTGACCACCATCGTCTTCAGTCTCGTTCCTGCCCTGCGTGCCGCGAGGGTCGATCTCGTCTCTTCGCTGAGGGAGGGCAGCACCAGGACCGCGACGGGCCGCGAGGGTTTTCGCTCCACGCTGGTCGCGGCCGAGATGGCGCTCGCGGTCGTCCTGGTCACCGCCGCCGGTCTCATGATCCGGAGCCTATGGTCTCTCCAGCGCGTCGAGCTGGGCTTCGATCCCGAGAACGTCTTGACGCTTCGCGTCTCTCTTCCGGGAACGAGCTACGAGACTCCCGAGAAAGTCGTGCAGTTCTACGAACGGCTCATCGCGCGCATGCGCGCCCTTCCGGGCGTAGAGTCGGCCGGCGCCATCCGGTCGCTCCCGCTCGCCTCCCCCATCGGTGACTGGGGGCTCGACGTCGAGGGCTACGTCGAGACTCCCGGAGATAACGCCAAGGGCGACTGGCAGGTCGCCACCGATGGAGCGAGCGAGGCCCTCGGGGAGCGACTCGTCTCGGGGCGGTTTCTCGCACCCTCGGACACGATCGACTCGCAGCCCGTCGCCCTCGTCAACGAGGCGATGGTGAAACGGTACTGGGGAGGCGCCGATCCGGTGGGAAGACGCATCCGGATGGGAGCGAGAGATACCCCACCCTGGATCACCGTCGTCGGCGTGGTGGGCGACTTGAGGCACAACGGGGTGACGGACGTCATCAAGGAGAAATTCACCATCCCCCACTCGCAGTTCCATCGCTCGACCGGCTTCGCCATACAGACCATGACCCTGGTGGTGGAGGCGAGCGAATCTCCTCTCTCTCTCGTGGGGCCTATTCGATCGATCGTGCGCGGCATGGACCAAAGCCTTCCGGTGTCCGCGGTCGGTCTCATGACCGACGTCGTGAACGATTCCATCGCCACGACGCGCTTTACCGGGCATTTGCTCGGCTTTTTCGCCGCCCTCGCGCTGACGCTCGCTTCCGTCGGCGTCTACGCCGTCCTTTCCTATCTCGTGAGCCGGAGGGCGCAGGAGATCGGGATACGAATCGCCATGGGCGCGGATACGAAGGACGTGCTACGTCTCGTGATCGGGAAAGGATTTCTAATGTGCGCCGCGGGCATCGGAATCGGTCTCGCGGCATCGGCGGTGTTGAGCCGGCTCATGGCGAGCCTCCTCCACGAAGTTCGCCCCATCGATCCCGCGACGTTTCTGACCGTGCCCGCCGCCCTCGCGTTCGTGGCGCTCGCCGCTTGCTATATCCCCGCGCGAAGGGCGGCGCGCGTGGACCCGGTCGTGGCGCTCCGGGCGGATTGAACTCGCGGCACGATATTTACCACGCCCTCAGCACCCTGTCGAAATTCATACTCAAACGGGTGCGCTCGTTAGCGTTCCATCGCCCCGACGCGCCGGAAATAGTCGGCGAAGGCGATCATCCCGCCTTCCGCCTGCTCCCAGTCGTAGTTCTCGTTGGGAGCGTGATACCCGTGCTCGGGAAGAGAGAGGCCGAGGAAGAACACCGGCGCCTTCAGCACCTTTTCCATCGAGACCACCGCGCCGATCGAACCGCCCTCACGGACGAAGACGGGATCCTTGCCGAAGGCGAACTTCATCGCCGCTCGAATAGCATCGGGGTGCGGGCCCTCGGTGTGGCCCTGATAGGCGGGGAGGCCGTGCTCCGCCTCCACTCGCACGTCCGGGTTCTTCTCCTTGACGAACTCCTTGACCAGCTTCGCGATCTTCTTCCCGTCCATATCGGGAACGAGCCGGCAGGAGACGATCGCGGTGGCGCGGGGCGGAACCACGGTCTTGACGCCGGGCCCCTGGTAGCCACCGGCGATGCCGTGCACCTCGAACGTCGGCATGCACCAGATGCGCTTCATGATCTCGATCGGATCGGTCACTCGCAGGGACTTGAACTGATGGTCCTTCTTGAAAGCGGCGGTGGTGAAACCGGAGTTTTTCAGATCCTCGATCTCGGTTTTCGTTGGAGGCACGACTTCGTCGTAGAAGCCGGGAATCTTCACCTCGCCAGTCCCGGCGTCGTAGCAGTCCGCGATTAGCTGGCACATCTCCCCGATGGGATTCCGGGCGGCGCCTCCCGAAGTCCCCGAATGCTGATCGGTCTCTCCGGTCTCCAGAATGAAACGAAATCCCTGCAGGCCTCTCAAGCCCGCGGGACAGGCGGGGCGGCTCCTCGACACCCAGACGGTGTCCGAGACCACGATCGAGTCGGACTTCAACCGATCTTTGTTCTGGCGGATCGTCGATTCGAAGTGGGGGCTCCCGATCTCCTCCTCCGCTTCCCAGAGGAAGTGGATGTTGACTCGCGCGCCGTGGGCAAGAGCGTACTTCGCGCCCCAGAGCGCGGTGAGCGCCGGGCCTTTGTCGTCGGTCGTGCCTCGACCCCAGTAGCGGTCCTCCTTGACGGTGAAGCGAAAAGGCTCCGTCGTCCATCCGTCGGCTTTCTCCGCGGGCTGGACGTCGAGGTGGTTGTAGACGGTAACCGTCGGGTAGTCCCCGCTTTGATCGAACCGGCCGTGGAGCATGGGATGGCCGCCGGTGTCGAGGACTCGAACCTCGCCGCCGATCCGCCGGATCAGGTCCGCCGCGTGCGATACCACTCCCGCCACGTCCGTCTGCCGCTGAGGGTCCGCGGAGACGCTCGGGATCTCTACGAGATCCTTGAGCGATTTCTCGAAGCTTCCGCGCTGCGATTGCGCGTAATCCAAAAGTGATTTCTTCGCGAATCCCTGGTTGAGCGGTATGGCCATGAACGCTCCTGCTTCTGGTCTGTGGATTCTGCCTCGCGCTCCGAGCAGACAGCATACCACGCTGCCGACTCGTTGTTGGGAAACGCCCCGCCCTTGTGGGCCTTACGCCCCGGAGGGTCCGGTTTCTTTTGGGACTCCCCGGGGGAAAGCCATAAACCGAAGTCGGGCAGTAATTAGAGGAATCTAGTTGCTCCATCCTTCGGGAACGGAACTTGCTTCACGCTGGAGTTGGTGCCTCATGCATGAGCGCGCGCACGACGGGGGAGTAGACCCGCTCATCGGGAAACGGCTCCGGGAGTACGTGATCCTCGAGCTCCTCGGCAAAGGCGGAATGGCCAAGGTCTACAAGGCCCGCCACGTCCTCCTCAACGAGATCCGAGCGATCAAGTTCCTCCGCCCCGAGCTCCGTGAACGGCAGGAATGCGTCGCAAGGTTTCACCGCGAGGCCCAGATCATGGTGCAGCTGCGGAACAAGCACCTGGTCATGCTCTTCGAGTTCGGAACCGTCGGACAGGATCTCCTGTTCCTGGTCATGGAATACCTGGAAGGGGAGACGGTCCGAAAGCGGCTCCGGCGCGCGAGTTGGCTTCCCGTCTCGGAGGCGGTGCGCATCATCCAGCAAGTGGCGCTCGGGCTTTCCGAGGCCCACAAGCACGGAATCGTCCACCGCGACATCTCCCCCGACAATATCCAGCTCGTTCAGAAGGACGGCGAGGAGATCGCCAAGGTGATCGACTTCGGAATCGCCAAGAGCCTCATCGCCGTCGGCGGCAAGATCACCCAGACGATGAAGCTCGTGGGAAAGGCGGAGTACGTAGCCCCCGAGCAGATCTGCCTCCCCGTGGGCGAGGACAGCAAGGACGGGGTGGACCATCGCGCGGACGTCTACTCGCTCGGAGTCACTTTCTACGAGCTTCTCACCGGCGCCAAGCCCTTCGAGGCGAGGAGCTCCAAAGCCTATCTGGTGAAGCACCTTACCGAGGCCCCGAAGCCGCTGTCGGAGACGAACCCTCTCATCCGTGTCTCTCCCGCGATCGAAGATCTCGTGCTGCGGATGCTCGCGAAGAAGAAGGACGACCGTCCCGGGTCCATGGAGAGCCTCTTCATGGAGCTCGCCGCCTTGAACCACGAAGAGCCTCTCCTCACCCCTGTCTAAGAGAAGCGGGATAAGGGGGACAGCCACATCCCCCTGACTTCGTACACTTTCATGGGTTAACCTGAATCGTGTAACTTAGGCACATGAGAGCAGCCATGGTCCTTGCTACGACTCTGTTCCTGGGCGCAGCCGCGACCGCCCAGGTGGAGAGGCTCGATTCCGAGCACCAGCCGGTTGTCCGCGATTTCCGGGCGGGCAAAGGCCGGGCTCGGCTGATCGCGATCCTGTCGCCTACCTGAGGGAAGTGCGCGAACGGCGCCCGTGTGGTGCAAACGGTGCTCGACAAGCAGAGGGAAACCCCGATCGACGTGCTCATCGTCTGGATCCCGGCGATTGCCGGAGACGACTACGCCGCCGCAGATCGATCGATGAACAAAGTCAGAGACGAAAGGGCCCGTCACTACTGGGACGGATCCCAGGAGCTGGGAGAGGCTTTCTCGCCCGTGCTCGGAATCCGTTCCCGAATGGCCTGGGACGTTTACCTGCTGTTCGGCGCGGACGCCGAGTGGAAAGACGCCCCACCCGCTCCCGCCGAATGGTTGCACCAGATCGTGGGCGAAGATCCGGATAGGAAGCTCTCCGAGGAGCGTCTCGAGGAGGCGATCGCCAAGCTCGCCCGCTGAAGCACGGAGTATGTCTCACTCATCGTCGAGGGAACGCGACCTGATTTACGACTGGAATCAGGTAGGTCTGGACGCCGACGCGGAGGCGAAGCCCGTCGAGCTCAACGACGAGACTCTGCGGGATGGGCTTCAGAGTCCTTCGGCCATCTCTCCTCCCATCGAAAAGAAGCTCGAGATCCTCCACCTCATGGAGGCTCTGGGGATCCACTCCGTCAACATCGGGCTTCCGGGCGCGGGACCCCACGTTCAGAAGCACGTGCTGCGGTTAGCGCAAGAGATCGCGCGCCAGCGGATGAAGATCCGCCCGAACTGCGCCGCGCGCACGCTCAAGGCCGACATCGAGCCCATCGTCCGGATCTCGAACGAGGCCGGCATTCCCATCGAGGCGGCGACCTTCATCGGCTCGAGCCCCATCCGCCAGTACGCCGAGGACTGGGAGCTCGACCGGCTCGTCGCCTACACCGAACAAGCGGTGCGGTTCACGGTCGAAAGCGGCCTCCCGAACATGTATGTGACGGAGGACGCGACGCGCGCCCGTCCCGAAACCCTTCGAAAGCTGTACACCACAGCTATCGAGTGCGGCGCCCGTCGCGTGGTTCTGACCGATACCGTGGGGCACGCGACTCCGGCCGGCGTCCGGGCCTTGGTGTCTTTCATGAAAGGGGTGGTGAAGGCTACGGGGGAAGAGGTCAAGATCGACTGGCACGGACACAGCGACCGGGGCCTCTCGGTTCCGAACAGCCTCGCGGCCATCGAGGCGGGTTGCGACCGGGTCCACGCCTGCGCCCTCGGAATCGGCGAGCGCTGCGGCAACACCCCGATGGACATCCTGCTCGTGAACCTGAAGCTCGAAGGAAGGATCGCGAACGACCTGAGCCGGCTCGCCGACTATTGCCGCGTCGTCTCCGACGCGGTGGGCGTTGCCATCCCCGCGAACTATCCGATCGTGGGCGAGGACGCGTTCCGCACCGGCACCGGGGTCCACGCGGCGGCGATCATCAAAGCCCTGAAGCGGGAAGACCTCTGGCTCGCGGACCGCGTCTACTCGGGAGTCCCCGCGGGAGAGTTCGGTCTCTCGCAAAAGATCGAGGTCGGCCCGATGAGCGGCATCTCCAACGTTCAGTACTGGCTGTCGTCGCGCGGAAAGCCCGCGGACGACGCGCTGGTGCGGGCGATCTTCGAGAAAGCCAAGGCCTCGAACCGCGTCCTGGACGACGAGGAGATCGAAGCGGTAGTCCGCGAGCTCTCCCCTGGCAGGGTGCCGAAAAGCTGAGCCCGCACCCTGTGCGAGCGGAGCCCTCAGCCAACGGCGGTGGGGGTGGGGCCCCACCGCACTGATTGAAGAGCGAGGCGAGCACTGTTAGATGAGCGGAATTCACGAGACGGCCATCGTCGATCCCGGAGCCCGAATCGACTCCGACGTCTACATCGGGCCGTTCGCGGTCGTCGAGCGAGACGTGGAGGTCGGAGGGGGCTCGCGCATCGGCGCTCACGCGGTGCTCAAGAGCGGTCTCCGCCTCGGCCGCCGCGTGCGGGTCCACGAAGGAGCGGTTCTCGGCGGCGATCCTCAAGATCTGAAGTACGAGGGCTCCCCGAGCTACGCCGTGGTCGGAGACGACGCTGTCATCCGCGAGTTCGCCACCATCCATCGGAGCGCTCGACCTGAAGGGACGACGCGGGTGGGCCGAGGCTCGTTCCTCATGGGATACGGCCACGTGGCGCACGATTGCGAGATCGGCGAAGAGGTCATCATCGCGAGCTACGCCGCCCTCGCCGGACACATCCACATCGGCCGGCGCGCGTTCGTGTCCGGTGGCGTCGTGATCCATCAGTTCTCCCGCATCGGAGAGCTTTCGATGATCGGGGGCGGGTCGAAGGTGAATCTCGACGTCCCACCCTTTTTTTCCGTGGACGGTGTCCCGGCCCGAGCCGTGGGTCTGAATCTGGTGGGGCTCAAGCGGGCGGGCGTCTCTGAGGAGGACCTCGGTGCGATCAAGCAGGCCTACCGCTCGCTCTATCGCTCGAAGCTCCCTCGGCGGGACGCCCTGGCCGAGATCGAAGCCCTCTCGAACGAGTACGCCCGCAGGATTGCGGATTTTGTGCGCCAGAGCGAGCGCGGCGTCTGCCACGACCGCACCAGATAGACTCGACCCACTGGAAACTGGAAACTGTATTTAGCTCTCTCGGCCCACGACGAAGGTCGTGGACTCCGAGAGCGCCTTCAGCTGTGTCGCCGTGGGATCCTCCGGGAGGTCCTTCAAGATCGCCTGGACGGAGTCCTTGATGGCGCGATTCACGTCGAATCGATCGGGGAGTGGGACGTGGGGCTCGGGGAACACGACGGGACCGCTGCCCTCACCCGGCGGCGTGACCAGACCAACTCCCTGGATGGCTTTCAGAAACTGATCGGCGGCCCGGGTAGTGTCCTTGAGCTGGAAGTAGGTGATCGCGAGAGAGAGCGAGACCGCGGGATCGCCGGGTGAGAGGGCCGCCGCGCGCTGCAGCTCCTCCGCGGCGCCCACCAGATCCTTCGCGTTCCAGCGGGTTTCCGCGAGCGTCAGGTGAACCGGAAGCTCGGGAGCGCCGCGGTCGCTCGCCTGCTGCAGTAGAGTGCCCGCTTCGTCGAGCCTGCCTTCCGCGAGCGCGACCTGACCGAGCGCCAGGAGCCTTCGCCCTTCGTCGACTCCCTGGGCGGTGGCCAGCACCTGCTTTGCCTTGGCGAGATCCTGAGCGTCGTTGCGGGCCTTCCCGATGGCGAGCCACGTCCGGCCAAGGGCGATCTGCGCCCGCGCGTCATTCGGGTCGGTGCGCAGCGCCTGGATGAGCTGGGCCCGCGCGGGCTCATACTGTTTCCGGCTGAGGTAGATCTCGCCGAGGAGCGACCGGGCCCGCGCGTCCGAAGGGTAGCCGCGCATGAAGTCGAGCGCGACCTCCTCGGCCTCTTCGAGCTTGTTCTGCTCGAGGAGGGCGATGGCGAGCTGGTTCAGATAGTCGCCTCCGGCCTCGACGTTCTTCTCTGCGCTCCTCAGCGACTTCTCCGCTTCCTCGTGCCTTCCGCGAGCGTTCAGAAGTTGGCCGTAAAGGAACTGGGCCTCGCCGTGCGCCGGGTCCTTGGCGATTGCGGCGCTCAGATGTGAGAGAGCGTCGTCAGCGCGGCCCTCGCGAACGAGGCTCACCGCGGCCCGGTACCGCCCTTCGGTGCTCCCGGCGCTTCCGGCAAAGGCTTTCTCGTAGTAGCTGATGGCTTCTGAGTAATTGCCCTGTGAGTACAGAACGTCCGCGAGCTCCTCGGCGATCGCGGTCGAGTGCGGGTCGAGGGTTTGAGCGCGCTCGAGATCCGAGAGCCCGCCCGCGGTGTCGCCCGAGGCGAGCTTCGCGCGTCCGCGCCCGAGATAAACTCCGGCGCTGTCGCCGAACTCGCTGAGGATGCCGTCATAGGCCGCGAGCGCCTGCGGATATTGACCGGAGCTCACGAGGCTCGCGGCCCGCTCGAGCTCGGCCGGCGACACGGGCTTCGATCCCGACATGAGCCAGAACGCCGCGGTTGCGAGGATGAGGAGCGCGCCTGCCGCGGCTCCCACCATCCCCCAGGGCATATCTCGACGGGCAGGGAGGGGAGGCTTTCTCGGCCCGGCGACGCGCGGCCCTGCAGGGGAAGACGGGGAAGTGGGGGAAGATCTCGCTTCGGGGCGAGGTTCCGCTTTCGGCGGCTTCGGAGCTTCCACCGGCGGAGGCGCCGGGGGAGTTGCTGGCGCCGGACGCGGGGCCGCCGCCGCCACCCGTGGTTGCGGTTTCTGAGTCACCAGGGTCTCAAGCTCGTCCTTCTCACCAGGGGGGTTTTCGATGGCCTCCGGGACCAGATCCTCGAGCTCTTGCTGTATGAGGGTGTCTTCCGAGGTAGGCGAGGTAGGCGAGGTAGGCGAGGTAGGCGAGGTGGAAGGCGAGATCGTGGCCGAGAGGGAGGTCTCGTCAGTCTGTCGTACGGGAGCGCCTTCGACGGTCTGGGTCACGAGGAGAAGCGCCTGCGCTTCCTCGGGCCGACCCGCGGACAGGAGCCGCGTTGCCGGAGCGAGGATCTCGGCGGCATACTGCTGGCGCCTCTCCGGAGACCAGGTCGTCGCGAGCAGGACCAGGAGCTGTACACAGCGATTGCCCGGCTCCTCGATGAGGCACTGTTTCCAGGACTCGATCGCATCACGCGGCCTTCCATCTGCGAAGGCCTCGGTCCCTCGTTTCAGAGTGGCCACGAAATCGATCGTAGGCCTCGACCCGGACGAAGCCTTGTAGGCCACCTCCAGGAGCTCCCGGGCTTCGCTGCAATTGGGGTAAGTTTCGAGAACCGCTCTCAGCGCCGCGATCGCCTTGTCGAACGTGCGGCTGCCCAGGAGACCGACGGTGTGAGCGAGCGCGTCCGATTCGCGGTCGCCGATTCCTGAAGAGCCGCTCGCGGCCGCCTCCCCGATGCGCCCCTGCTCGAGCTCTTTGACCACCGCGTGGTGCTGCGCCTCGAGGCGCGCGAACACCTTCTGGCTGTTCTGGAAGATCGGCTTGAGCGCCGAAATATCCTGAGAGGTCTGGAAAACGACGCTACCGTCGCTTCCGAGGACACGGGTCTCGATCGAAGGCTCGGCATCTCCCGCGAGCTCGGTCGAGATGACGAACGAGGCGCGGCCTACACTCAACTCGCTCTTCTTCTGGAGATCCATGCCTATTGCCTGATTTTGCAGGACTTACTCTAAAGTATACCGCACTCCGTGCTTTCGAGGCCACCTTCCCGTGCACTTGCCGCCCCCCGGAAGTGCTGGTAGAGTAAAGAAAA